>WNFM01316986.1_pt1 | contig 33539 bp, 33 predicted proteins | sample 5400271 | NCBI WGS metagenome assembly WNFM01 (sample SAMN13153352, study PRJNA577476) | soil metagenome | isolation source: 60 cm saprolite on Douglas fir-dominated hillslope | place: USA:California | collected 2013-09-17 | reverse complement strand
CGCCGAGGCCCAGCGCCATCACCACCAGGGAGACCAGGATCAGGCTCTTGCGGAACTGAACGAAAGACGCGGTCTCCTCGGCCAGGCTGCGCAGGGCGAGGGCGCTCCCCACCGCCTCGCCGCTCGCCGCCAGCAGCGGAATCCGCACGCCGATGTAGCGCTCGCCGGCCAGGTCCAGCTCGAACGGCTCCATCTCGGCCTTGCCGGCCGGAAAGTCGGGACGGGCAAGGGCGGCTTTGAGCGCCGGCTCCTTGGTCCGGAGCGACGAGACCGAGAGCTGGGGGGGCTTGCCCGGATCCTGCACGAGGTAGGCGATCTCGCTGTGGGTGAGCTTGTGGATCTGCTCGGCCAGGGTCTCGTTGATCACGTAGCCGGCCACCAGCACTCCCACCAGGTTCCGCCCCGTCTGCATGGGGACCGAGACCGCGTTGGCCAGCGTGCTCCCCTGTGGCCAGATCGTCGAAGACTCCTCTCCCTCGAGAGCCTTCAGCACGATCGGCTGCTGGGAGAGGTCCTCGCCGGCTCCCCCGGGGCGATCGCTGCGGGCGATGACCACGCCGTCGGGATCGGTGGCGATGAAGAAGTCCGCCTTGAGATCCTGGCCGCCGCGCTCCCGGAGCATGTCCAGGACCGTGGCCTCACGCACCGCCTGGTCCTCCCGGTTCGCCACCGCGGCCTTGAATGCGGGGTCGTTGCCCAGGACGCGGATGCCGAGCTTGAGCTGCTTGTAGCGGTCGGCTTGGAAGGTGTCCCAGGCCTCGCGGGTCTCCTTGAGCCCCTGGTCGATCGTGAAGCGGGCGAGCTCATTCGCCTGGAAGGTGGTGAAGGCGAGGGTCGTCGCCACCAACGCCACCACGAGGGCGCTCGCGAAGAGCAGGATCTTCTGGGTCAGTCCCATCGGTGGGCCCGCTCCTAGTATTTCTCGTCCCCGGCGTAGTCCTTGCCGAACTTGTTCTTGTGGGAGACGCGCTTGAACGAGGAGGCGTCCAGGGTGAGCGACACCTCGACGTCGCCCTGGGCAGGAACCGTGATCTCGCGCGCGGGCTCGTCGGTGCGCTCGTTCCAGGCCTTGACCGTGTACTTGCCGGCGGGCACGTCGGGGATCGCGAACGTGCCGTCCTGGCCCGCCTTCGCGAAGTAGGGGTTGTCCCGCACCACCACCACCCCGCTCATCTGCGGGTGGATGTTGCAGTAGACGCGGACCACCCCGGCCCGCTGGAACGTCCAGGAGCTGCTCTTGGGACGCTTGTAGAGGTCGAGGTCGAATCGGTTCTCGCCCGAGACGGAAAAGACGTTGTGGAAGATCGGGTCCTCGTTCGGGAAGTCCACGGTGCCGCCCACCGGAATGACGACCACCCGAGGGATGAAGCCCTTGCCCTTCATCGTCATGGTGGCCCGGGCCGGGCGCAGCCTCGCCTTGGCCCCGTCCACGTAGACGACCACGTCCGACAGGTCGGTGGCCCTGCGGCCGCCCTTCTCGATCAGCTCGACACGGCCCTTCACGGTTGCCGCCGGGAGGGTGGCAGGCAAGGCCAGGGTTACCGTCGCCAGAAAGGCAGCGGAACGCAACGATTCACCTCCCCGGGAGCCAAGGCCGAAGTCTAGCACACGGTCAGCGGGCACTAACGCCACCCGGCGCGCTTCCGATCCTATAATCGCAGCCTCAGATGAGCCCTCTCCTCGCCGTGCTCCTCGCCGCCTCCATCGACGGCGAGGCTGCCTTGCGCCACGCCTCCGCCCTCGCCGCCCTCGGCCCACATCCCTGGGGCTCGCCTCGCAATCAGGCCGCGGCCGAGTACATAGCCTCCCAGCTCCGCGACGCGGGCCTGACCGAGGTGCGCCTCCAGGGGTTCGAGAGCCAGGGGATCCGCGGGACGAACGTCATCGGCGTCCTTCGTGCCCCCGGCCCCGAGCTCGTGGTGGTGGGGGCGCACCACGACACCGCGCCCGACGCGCCCGGGGCCTACGACGACGGGGGAGGCGTGGGCATCCTGATCGAGATGGCGCGGGCGTGGGCCCGGGAGCCGTCACGCACCCGGACGTTCGTGTTTGCTTCCTTCGACGGGGAAGAGGCCTGGTCCACGGGAAAAGCCACCACCGCCGGATCCCGCGCCTACATCAAGGACCTGGGCCCCGACGCGCGCAACGTGGTCGCGGCATTTGTCATCGAGATGTGCGGGTGGAAGGGCGGCACTCCCGTCTTCCACCCGATCCCCTACGCCGACCCGCGGCAGCCGGGGGCCAGCGTTGTCACCCCGGCCTGGCTGCTTCGGGCGAGCCAGGAAGGGGCGGCCGCCGCCGGAGCGCCCATCGGCCTCGGCGATCCGCTCATTCCCTGGCTCTATCAACCTGTGGTGCGGACCTTCCGCGTCTCGCTCTACGGCGACGACCTGTCGTTCCTCCAGGCGGGTCTGCCCGCCCTGTTCGTCTCGGACTCGTCGTTCACCGCCTATTACCCGTGGTACCACCAACCCGGCGACACCGCGGACAAGCTCGAGGCGCCCTCCCTCGCGCGCATGGGGGCCGGCGTGCTGGGCGTGCTGCGAGCCCTCGACCGCGTCCCTCGCGGTTCCGCCGCGGAGCCGCATTGGTTCGCCGCGTTCGGCCGCGTCGTCGGCCTGTCGGTGCTGCTCGCGATCGGGTTGGGCTCGCTCCTGCCCGGCCTGCCCGCGGCGCTCTCCGCAGGCGGCCCTTTCCTCTTCGCCCGCCTGTTGCACGCCGCCCTCTTCTGCTTGCTGCTCTGGCGGCACCCGGTGCCCGCGCTCTGGGTCTTCCTGCTCCCGAACCTGTTGCTGCCCCTGCTTCCGCGTGGGCTGAGCACGGCGCTGTCGCTCCTGCCGGTCCTCGCCCTGTTGGGCGTCGGCGCCGTCGCGTGGAGTCGCGGGCAGGCCCGCGGGCTATGGCTCGAGCCGTGGGAGATCGCGGTGCTCGTCCTCGCCCTCGCGCTGGCCCTCGTCCGGTCCGGCAGGGCATCGAGGAAATCGAGGGGCAGGAGCGCGGGACGACGGTAGGCGCGCGAGCCCCGGTGGTATGCTCGAAGCATCGACGCAGAAGGAGGTCCAAGATGTTGAACAACGTCAGTCGTGCGCTCGCGGGTGGCTGCCTCGGGCTTGGCCTGCTCGTGGCCGGCGCGGCGCTGGCCCAGGAGATGCCGCCGCTGCCCAAGCCGGGTCCCGAGCACGAAGTGCTCAAGCAGGACGTGGGGACCTGGGACGCCGTCGTCGAGATGTTGGAGCCGGGCAAGCCCCCGGTCGTAACGAAGGGCACGGAGACGGTGTCGTTGATGACCGGCGGTCTCTGGACGATGACCGACTTCAAGTCCACGATCATGAACGCGCCCTTCCAGGGCCACGGCCAGAACGGCTTCGACCCGAGCAAGAAGAAGTACGTGACCTCGTGGGTGGACTCGATGTCCCCGGGCATCACCCTGGGGGAGTACAACTACGATGCAAAGACCAAGACGATGAAGGGCTGGATGGAAGGTCCGGACATGAGCGGCAAGGTGATGAAAATGACCCAGACCACCGAATGGAAGGACGCGGACACGCGCGTCTTCACCATGTTCATGCCGGGGCCGGACGGGAAGGACGTCCCGACCATGCGCATCTCCTACAAGCGGCGGAAATAGGGTCCGGGGGAGCGACCCATCGGGTGGGGCCGGTCCCCGGCACCGCTCTCACCCGGCCACTTTCACCGAACTATTGCGCCCAATTCTGGGTCTTCAGGCCGGAGACCTTGTCGAAGTGCCTGGCGTTGTTTGTGACAAGAGTCAAACCCAGGGCGAGCGCGTGTGCCGCAATGAGGGTGTCGTACGGTCCGATTGGAGTTCCTTTGTGAGCCAAGGACGAGGCAAGGACGCCGTAGTGGTCGGCAGCCGCTCCGTCGAACGCCGCCACCGCGACATCGCGGGTGAAGGTGTGGATCAGGCCATGGAGCTTCTTGGAGCGCCGCAGGTCGGCACCGTAGCGAAGCTCCGCCAGCGTGATGGCGCTGATGCAGATCTCCGACGGCTTGTGCTCGAGTAGGCGAGCTCCGACGTTGCCATGACCTCGGAGGGCAAAGCTCACGCTATCGGTGTCCAGCATGTACTGAAGCATTAGGCGAAAGGGTCCCGCAGGGCTCCCCCCTTGGGTCGCGGGAGGACCGAGGGCCACGCGCCAAGGCACGAGCGAAAGGCGTCAGACCAGTCCTCGAGGGGCTCGAGGATGACCTTGCGCCCCTCAAGCCGAACGACAACCTCTCGCTGCCCCCTTGGAAAACGGCATGCCTTGGGCAATCGAACGGCCTGGCTGCCACCGTTCTGAAACAGCTTGGCGCGAGCACTCTTCACGACCTTAGTCTATACGCGCGTATAGACGCCAGTCAAGAACCCCTCTTACCAGACGCCCGGAACGAGGCGCTTGCTGCGTCCTCGGTACTCCTCGTAGTCCTTCCCGAACTCTTCCAGCATCATGCGCTCCTCGGGGCCGAGGCGGAAGGCGAAGAGGAGCGCCATGGCGACGCCATAGGACGGTCCCGCAATCCAGTTGGGGACCACGAGGATCTGGCCTAGCGAATAGAGGAGGAGAGCCGCGTACATGGGGTGGCGCAGCTTGCGGTAGATACCCTTTGTGACGAGCTCGTGCTTTTCCCGGATCTCCAGCGTGATGGACCAGTTGGTGCCGAGATCCGTGTGCGATCTCGCGAAGAGCCACAATCCCACGGCCAGGCAAGCAACGCCCGCAAGGAACGGCACGGGGTGAAGCGGATAATCCGCGAACGCGAAGACAGGAGCCGCTGCCCAGACGAGGGGAGCGAAGAAGGCAAGCCAGGCGATCGTCAGGAGGACGATCTCCAGGGCTCCCCTGCGGCTCCTTGCCACCTTCACTCCGCGGCTCCGCTGCCCATGCGGAGCCCGGATGATCACCATGACGATGCTGCTGGCGATGATGATCGCCTTTCCGAACCAGGGTTCATGCGACGACTCCCCTCGCTATCTGGAATCTCTCCGTCGCTCGTTCTCTTCGATCCGCGCCTTGACCAACTTCCGCACGAGGGCGACCGGCAGGGGCTTGTCGGCCGGGAAGCGGATGGTCCCCTTGCTGGTGTGGTACTTCTCGAGCTCTTTCTTGTGGGCTTCCACCGTGGAACCGCTCATGAGGTAGAAGGCGCAGTGGCTCGCGGTCGCGCCGAAGCCCACGAGCATTCCGTCTTGACGGAAGGCGGGGAGCTGGTAGCTGATGCACTCCTCAGCCTTCGGCGCCGCAGCCTTGATGGTCTTCCGCAGTCTCTGGAGCGCGGCTCGCTTGTCGTCGCTCAAGGTTGCGAGGTACTGGTCGATGGTCTTGGGTCTGGCCTGCACCGGTCCTAACCAGCGAGCCCGCCCGCGATGGCCGGCACGATGGCGACCGTGTCGCCGGCCTTGAGGGAGGTCTTCTCGTTGTCCAGAAAGCGCACGTCCTCTTCGTTCACGAAGAGCCGTACGTAGCTGCGAAGCTGCCCCGACGCGTCGTAGAGCCGGTCTTTGAAGCCCTTGTGCCTTCCGTCCAGGGCCTCGATCAGGGAGGCGATGTCGCTCGCCTCCACCTGCACCTCGTCGGCGCCCCCGGTCAGCGGCCGGAGCGGCGCGGGGATTTGCACACGGATGGCCATGTCTTCTCCTTTGTCACTCCACGTCGAACGGCTCTTCTTCGAAGGACTGCGTGGCGTCGCGGAAGACCCAAGCCGTGGGGGCCGCCCTCACGCCCTTCTCCACTCCCACCACCACGTGGTAGACGCCGTCGGACAGGCCCTCGGCCGCCACGCTCCGGTCCGTCTCCGAGGGGCGCGCCGGGTGGTCGGGGTGGCTATGGTAGAAGCCCAGGATCTCGAGCCCCTTGGCGCGGGCCGCGCGCTGGATGTGCAGCAGGTCTTCCGGGGCGATCTGGTACCGAACACGCGGGGTCTCGGTCTCGCGGTTCGCCACCGGCACCGCCTCGGCGACGCGGGCCGGCGGGCCCGGCCGGCCCAGGAAGACGCCGCACACCTCGAACGAATGGCCCGCGCGCGTGTGGTCCAGCATCGCGTCAACCACGGCCTGCGGCAACCTCACCTCACCGGCTTCCGGTCGAGAGGTATCGCTCGCCGCCGTCGGGGAGGAGCGCCACCACGACTCCGCTGCGGAGCGAGCGCGCCACCTCCCGCGCCGCCCAGACCGCCGCCCCCGCGGAGTGGCCGATGAAGATCCCGTTCCTGGCCATCACCTCGGCGCACACGGCGAGGCTGCTCTCGGTGGAGACGTGAAGCCGCTCGTCGGGAACCGAGGGGTCCCAGACCTCGGGCACCACGGCGCTCGACAGATGCTTCAAACCCTCGAGACCGTGCAGCGGCTCGTCGGGCTCGACGGCCACCACGCGCGCTCGCGGGTTGCGCTCGTGCAAGAAGCGCCCGGTGCCGACGATGGTGCCCGTGGTGCCCATGCCGGCCACGAAGTGGGTCAGGCGCCCCTCGGTCTGCTCCCAGATCTCGGGGCCGGTGGTCCGGTAGTGGGCGAGCGGGTTCGCGGGGTTCCGGTACTGGTCGGCGTAGAAATAGCGCTCCGGATCGGCGGCCACCATCTCCCGGACTCGCAGGAGGGCGCCGTCGGAGCCGGAGAACGCATCCGTATGGAAGATGCGGGCGCCATAGGAGGCGCAGAGCCTCTTGCGCTCCTCGGTCACGCTGTCCGGCATGACCAGCTCGACCGGGTAGCCCTTGGCCCGCCCGACGAGGGCCAAGCCCACCGCGGTGTTCCCGGAGGACGAGTCGATGACCGTCTTGCCCGGCCGCAGCGCGCCGCTCTTCTCGCCCTCGGTGACGAGGGAAAGGGCGGTGCGGTCCTTGATGGAGCCGCCCGGGTTGAACCACTCGCACTTGCCGTAGAGCGCCACGCCGTCCGGCAATCCGGGCAAGCGCAGCCGGACGAGGGGCGTCCTCCCGATCGCCTCGAGGATGGAGGCCAGGACCCGCGGCGGGGCGGTCGTGGCCAGGCTCATGCGGGCGCCACCCTCAGGCGCCGACCGTGACCGGGCTCTGGGCCGGCCGCGGCTCGAAGTGGCACGACCACTCGAGGTCGCTCGGGCTCTTGATCGTCGGGTGCTCGCCGCAGACGGCGCATTTCGGGTCGCGCCGCACCTTGAACTGACGGAACGTCATGGCGAGCGCGTCGTAGGCGAGCAGCCGCCCCATCAGCAGATCGCCCTTTCCGAGGAGGGCCTTGATGGCTTCGGTGGCCTGGATCAGACCCACGACGCCGGGCAGCACGCCGAGGACTCCGGCTTCGTCGCACGACGGCGCCAGCTCGGTGGGCGTGGGCTCGGGGTAGAGGCAGCGGTAGCAGGGCCCCTTGCCGGGGACGAAGGTCGAAGCCTGTCCGTCGAAGCGGAAGATCGAGCCGTACACGTTGGTCTTCCCGGTCAGCACGGCCGCGTCGTTCACGAGGTACTTGGTCGGGAAGTTGTCGCAGCCGTCCACGATCACGTCGTAGGGCGCGATCACCTCCATCACGTTCGCGGCCTCGAGCCGGATGTCGTGGCGCACCACCTTCACGTCGGGGTTCAGGGCGCGGATGGTGGCTTCGGCGGACTCGCTCTTGGGCTTGCCGACGGAGGCCGTGGTGTGCAGCACCTGGCGCTGGAGGTTCGTGAGGTCCACCGTGTCCGAGTCCACGATCCCGATCGTGCCCACCCCGGCCGCCGCCAGGTAGAGCCCGGCCGGGCTGCCCAGGCCCCCCGCGCCCACGAGCAGGACCTTCGACTCGAGCAGCTTCGTCTGGCCCGCTTCGCCGATTTCGGGGACCAGCAGGTGGCGGCTGTACCGGTTCTTCTGCTCGGCCGACAGTGTCTTGGGGACCACGATCGGGAAGCCGGCCTCCTTCCACTGCCCGAACCCGCCCCGCATCGAGCTGACGTTCGTGTAGCCGAGATCCTGGAGGGTCCGCGCCCCGAACGCGCTACGGGTTCCGCCGGCGCAGTAGACGACCACCTCCTGGGACTTGTCCGCGACCTTCTCCTCGATCCGCTGCTCCAGGAAGCCTCTCGGGATGAAGACGGCATCCGGGACATGCCCCTGCGAGAACTCGTCGGCCTCGCGCACGTCGACGAGAACGGCGCCGCCCTTCCCGAGCTTGCGGGCCTCGTCCACGGAAACCTCGCGGATCTCCGATTTCACCCGACGGATCAGTTCTTTGAAGGTGCTCACGGAGCCTCCTCGCGGCCGGAGGAGGTGCGCCAGTGACGGGAGGGCAAAGCTTCGGCGCAGCGTTCCGTGCGGCGGGACACGAGGAGCATACCACGATCGGAGGCGCCTGGTCACGCGGCCGGGGGCCCCTCCGGGCTGCGTGCTAAGATCTGGCCCGGCCCTCATGGACAAGATTCTCGAGGGGAATCTCGGGCGCTTCGAGGTCCCCGACCTCCTCTCGTTCCTGAAGACCGGCGAGCGTACTGGCGTCCTGGTCTTCGAGCGCTCCGACCGCGAGAACAAGGTGTTCCTGCGCGAGGGCCGGCCGGTCTTCGCCACCTCCACCAGCGAGGACCTCCGCTTCGGCGCCATGCTCGTCCGCCTCGGCAAGGTGAAGGCCGAGGTGCTCGATCAGGCGGTCGGCCGCAAGAAGGGAGAGCGCATCGGCCAGGTCCTCCTGTCGGAGGGGATCCTCACCGAGGAGGAGCTGGCGGCTTTCCTGAAGGTCCAGGTCTCCGAGGTCATCTTCGACAGCTTCGGCTGGACCGAGGGGCGGTTCGCGTTCTACGACGGAGTGCCGCCGCCCGCGACGGTGGTCACCCTGGAGATGGACCTCCTGAACCTGATCATCGAAGGAGTGCGGCGGCAGGACGATCCCGGCCGCGCCGCCGCCGCCTTCCCCGACCCTGACCGGCCGGTGGAGGCGCTCGTGAACCCGGAGCGCGTGAAGGTGAGCGCGGTTCTCACCGACGAGGAGTGGCGGGTCTTCTTCCTGGTGGACGGCCGGCGCAGCGTCAGCGAGATCTGCCGGCTCATGGGCTCGACCGACGACCAGCCGACGCTGCAGATCCTGAACCGCCTGCGAGCCGCGCGCTTCCTCGGCCTGGTGGCGCCGCGGGGGACGGCGGCGCGGCCGAAGACGCCGGCGAAGTCCGAGCCCGCGGGCACGCAGAAGCTGGCGGACTTGCGGCACCAGGGGCGCGCCCCCTCGGTGGAGTTCAGCTCCGGCATCTCGGGACCTTCCCCCCGGATCGACGACGACACCCACAAGATCGTCCACAAGGACGCGGCCCCCTACCTGGCCAACGCAACCAAGCTCACGGTGAGCCGCCTGGTCCTGGTGACGGACGCGGCGGAAAGCTCCTTCCCCCTCATCCGCGACAGCTACACCCTCGGCCGGCACCGCAACAACGACATCGTGGTGGCGGACGCCAAGGTGTCTTCCTTTCACGCCCGCATCGACCGCGCCTCCGAGGGCTTCGTGCTCGTGGACCTGAAGAGCCGTAACGGCTGCTGGATCAACGGCAAGCGGGCGGAGAACGCGCTTCTCGTCACCGGCGACGAGATCCGCCTGGGCGCGGCCAGGATCGTCTACAAGGTCGACTACACGAGCTCGGTATAGGGAGGGGCAGTCCTGGCCGAGATCCAGCCGTTCCAGGGGCTCCTGTATGACGTCGCCGAGGGCGAGCTGCCGAAGGTCCTGGCCCCGCCCTACGACGTGATCCCGCCCGCCTACCAGGAAGAGCTGTACGCGCGAGACCCGCGGAACATCGTCCGGGTCGTCCTGAATCGCGCTCCGGGGGACGACGCCTACCGGGAGGCCGGGGAGACGTTCCGGCGCTGGCGCGAGGAGGGTTTGTTGGCGGCGGATCCGGTGCCCGTGGTCTACGTCCTCGAGCAGGCCTTCCCGGCCGAAGGCCGGACCCTGCGGCGCTACGGCCTGTTGACCCGCTTTCGCGCCGAGGACCCGGACAAGCGCGTGGTCCTACCCCACGAGCACACGCGCGCCGCCGCCAAGGAGGACCGCTGGAAGTTGCTCCTGGCGACCCGGGCGAACTTCAGCCCGATCTTCATGATGTTCCCCGACCCGGAGAGCCGGTTCGTGTCCCTGGTGGCCGAGGCGATCGGCCAGCCGGCGGCCCTGCGGTACACCGACGACGGCGGAGTCGGCCATCGGCTGTGGCGGGTCACGGACAGCGCCACCATCGACGGTTTTCGGAAGCTCCTGCGCGCCCAGAAGGCGTACATCGCGGACGGCCATCACCGTTACGCGACCGCGCTGCGCTACCGCGACGCCCACGGTCCCGAGGGCGCCTGGACCCTCGGCTACTTCACCCCGATGGGCGCCCCGGGCCTGCTCGTGCTTCCATATCACCGCATCCTGGCCGAGGGCCCGACCCTCGAGCAGGCGCGGGCGAAGCTATCCGGCCACTTCGACCTGGCGGACGCCGCCAACGTGGTGGCCGCCGCGCACGCGGTGGCCGCATCGACGCGGCCCTACGCCTTCGCCCTCGCGCAGCCGGGGGGTGGCGCGCTCGTAGCCGAGTCGAAGCCCGGGGCCTCTGGCCTGCTGCCGAGCGACACTCCGGCCAGCCTGCGCGCGCTCGACACGTACTTCCTGCATCGAGCCGTGCTGGGCCCGCTGCTCGGCGTCGCCGAGGCGGCGGTCCGCTACGTCCACTCACTGGCCGAGGCCGAGGAGGCGGTGGCTCACGGGGCGTGCCGCCTGGCGGTCCTGTTGCGCGGCACTCCGGTCCAGCAGATCGTGGACGTGGCCGAGGCGAGCGAGTCCATGCCGGCCAAGAGCACGTTCTTCCACCCCAAGCTGCCGTCGGGGTTGGTGATCCACCCGCTAGCCGGCTGAGCGGGACACGCGGCCGTCAGGCCGGGTGATCGGCCAGGGCCTCGATCAGGACACCCGGCCGGTTCGAGGCCACGCCGTAGAGGTCGAAGCGGGCGAGGGCGTGCAGCTCCTCGGGATCGTCCACGACCCACGTGCCGAGCTTGAGACCCGCCGCGGTCACCCGGGCGCGCAGGTCGTCCGTGAGCATCCCCTTCTCGGGCATGACGATGTCGCAGCCGACCCGCCGTGCGCCCTGCACGATCGCGTCCGGAGACGCGCGGTAGAACAGGTGGCCGCGCGGGATCTCCGGGGCCTGCTCGCGGAGCCGCTCGAGGGCCCGTGCCTCGAAGGACAGGAAGGCAACCTCGCCGACCATCCCCGCCCTCCGCACTTCCGCCAGCGTGCGCGCTTCCACGCCGTCTTCGGGATCGGAACCGCTGGACTCCTCCTTGATCTCGATCATCACCTTCGCCCGCCCGCGCAGGAGCCCCAGGCCTTCGGCCAGGGTGGGGATGCGCTCGCTCGCGAAAGCACTCGCGAAGAGCTGCGGGTAGCCGGCCGAGACGGCCCGGACCTCGGACAACGTGTGCTCGCGGACGGGCCCCGTGCCGGTGGTGGTCCGGTCGAGGGTGGCGTCGTGGAGGATCACCGGCGTGCCGTCCCGGGTGAGCCGAACGTCGAGCTCCACGAGCCGGGCCCCCACCTCGAGCGCGCTCGCGAACGAGGCCAGCGTGTTCTCGGGCCGGTGAGCGGAGTCGCCGCGGTGGGCGATGATCAGGGGCGGCAACGTGAGGCTCGACTACCGGGACACCTCGGCCCCGGCCCGCGGCGTCTTCTCGTAGACCTTGGCCTGGACGAAGATGTCGAGGAGGTCCTTGTCGATCTTGCCCCTTTCCGCAAACTCCTTTACCAGGATCTCGAGGGCCCGTTCCACGGGCACCGCCTTCTTGTAGGGCCGGTCCCAGGCCCCCAGGGCGTCGGACTGCACCGGGATGTCCGCGGCGGAGAGCCGCCGCGGGTAGCCGGTCCCGTCCAGCTTCTCGTGGTGGGCGTAGGCGATCTCGGGGACGCGCCGGAACTCGCTGGTCCAGGGGATCTGGGAGAGGAAGTGGAACGTGTGGGTCACGTGGCTCTCGATCTCCCGGCGCTCCTTGTCGGAGAGGCTGCCCATCTTGATCTGGAGGGCATCCATCTCGTTCAAGGTCAGCAGGGGCTGGTCTCTCCCGTCGGCGTCCACGTAAGTCCGCTTCGTCAGGCCCATGAGGGCGTTGAAGCGATCTTCCTCGAGGATCGTAGGCTCGTTGGCCTGGACGACCGTGCGCACGACCTGCTCGATCTCCTCCTGGCGCTGCTCGTAGGCGATGTCCATCTGCCGCAGAAGCTCCGGAGTGGCCTTTCCGGCCAGCACCTGGTCGAGCTTGGCTCGCAGGTACTCCGCCTCCAGGGTGCGTTTCACGTAGGCGAGACGCTGGCGCAGCAGCATCTCCTCGCCGTGGTAGAGCTTCTTGCCCTTGATCAGCACCTTCTCGCGTACCCCGACCTTGCCGAAGTCGTGGAGGAGGCTCGCGTATTTGATCTCCTGGAGCTGGTCGCGGGTGAAGTGCACCTCGCGGAAAGGGCCGCCGGACACCGCGTCCACGAGCTCCGCGAGGCCGACCGTGAGCACCGCCACCCGGCCGGAGTGGCCCGATGTCGTGGGGTCGCGTTGCTCGATGGCGGTGACCGCCGCCCGCACAAAGGAGTCGAACAGGTTCTTGATGTCCTGGATGAGAAGGGTGTTCTCGAAGGCCACCGCGGCCTGGCTGGCCAGCGAGGTCACGAGCTCCTCGTCCACCGAGGTGAAGGGGATCACGTACTCGTCCACCAGGCCCACCGGCCGCAGCACCATCCGGGCGTCGCGCTTCTTGTTGATGAGCTGGACGACCCCGATCACCTTGCCCATGTGGTCGCGCATGGGCACGACCAGCATCGATTTCGTGCGATAGCCGGACTTCTTGTCGAAAGAGCGGCCGACCTTGAAGGGGGAGCCCGAAGGGAGGTCGTAGGCGTCGGCCACATTCACGCCCCGGCCCGTGAGGGCGGCGTAGCCCGCGATCGAGGTGTCGTTCAAAGGCATGGTGGACTCCTCGAACGGGGCCACCACCGAGTCGTTCTGGGTCAGCTTGAAGCGCAGGAGGGCGTCCTGCGGGGCGTCGGCCTCCTTGCTCCGCTCCACCAGGTAGAGGCTCCCCGCGTCGGCCGCGGTAATCCCGCGGCTTTTGAGCAGGATCTGCTCGAGCAGCTTGTTGATGTCGCGCTCGGCGGAGAGGGCGACCCCGATGTTGTTCAGCTCGTGCAGGTCCTCGCTCTTCTGGCTGAGGGCCCGCTCGAGCTGGCGGATCACCCGCCGGCTGTGGATCGCCTCGAAGGCCCGCTCGAGCTTGTGACGGAGGCGCCCCGGCGAGATCGGGCGGGGCAGCGCGTCGTCGAGGAAGGGGAGGCGGCGTAGGACCTCGTCCCCGTCGTCCCCGTCGGTGATGGCCACCAGGAGGCCCCGTTGGCTTCCCTCGTCCTGGAGCCAGGCCTCGACCGCCTCCCGGTCGGCTTCGATGCGGGCGGGGTCGGCGAGGATGAGGGTGGCCGACCCGTCGAGGCTCTCACGAAGGGCGGCCAGGGAGTCCACTTCGAGGGCCGTGATCCCCGCGGGAAATGTGCCGGCCAGGAGGTCCCTGGTCTTGCCCCAGATCACAATGTTCGCCATGACCTCCTCGCGCATCCCGCGGGGCCGGCGCCGCCACGGACAATCGGAAGCGAAGCGTAGCACAGCCGGCGCGGGAAGTGCGCCAGGCACCTCGTTGCTCAAGCCGCGGCGGCGAGCAGGGCGGGCAGCTCGCGCAAGTCGTCGATCAGCAGGTCGGGGGCATCGAGCTGCAGGTCCTGCGGCCGCAGGCCCCAGGTCACGCCCACTGTGCGAACGCCGGCCGCGCGGCCCGTCTTCACGTCGACCGCGGAGTCGCCCACCATCATCGCTTCCCGGGGCGCCGTCTCGAGCTCGGCCAGCAGACGCATGAGGCCGGTGGGCTCCGGCTTGTGGCCCGGCACGTCGCCGGCCCCCCAGATCCGCGCGAACCGGTCGGCCACGCCGAGACCGGCCAGGATCGTGCGGCTGAAGTCCCCCGGCTTGTTGGTCAGGACGGCGAGAGTACGGCCGCGCAAGAGGTCCAGGGCCTCGCGGACTCCCGGGAAGAGTCGCGTGGTGTCGAGGAGGCAGCGGGAGTAGCACTCGAGGTAGACGGGCAGCGCTTCGTCCACCGTTTGGGGGAGGCGGGCGTGCTCGAGGCTCCGGCGGAGGAGGAGCCGCGCGCCATCGCCCACGAAAGAGCGCACCACTTCGACGGGGATCGCGGGCGTCCCCGGCGCCAGGATGCCGAGCGTCGCGTTGATGGCGGTGGTGAGGTCACGGATCGAGTCCACGAGGGTCCCGTCGAGGTCGAAGACCAGCAGCCGGACGTCCTTCACTCGGGGAGCGCTCGGAGGCGGGGGAGGTGCTTGGGGTCGAACTCGGCCTTCTTGCCCGCCCGCACGTCCCGGATCTCGACCATGGTGCGGCTCGTTTCGTCCCGCAGGGCCTCCACGTTCAGGCCCCGGAAGCGGGGGACGAACACGTCCAGCTTGCGCAAGAAGCGGCCGAGAGTCAGCTCCGCCTTGTCCAGCTCGTGGTTGCTGAGCTGGTGAAGCGCTTCCGCCAGCTGGGAGAGGCTCCTGTAGAACTGGCGCTCCGAGGGGGCCCGCGTCGAGCCCGCCACCCCTTCGAGCGCATCCTGGAACTCGACGAAGCGTCCGTGGTTGAACAGGGTCACCGCCGCCCGGAGGGACTCGTCCACTCCTCGATGCTACAGCATCAGTTTGGTCCGAGATAGCCAAGCGCCTTCAGGCGCTCGCGGGTTTCCTTGTCGAACTCCATCAGCTTGCGGCCGGGCGGCAGGGCGAGCCAGACGGCAACGCCGGCGGGATCACCCCTGGGCGACGCGAACAGGTTCAAGGTCTGCTCGTGCTCGGCCTCGGACTCGATGTCGGGCAAGCGGAAGGGGAAGGACGCCGGGTGCGCGGCCGATTCGGCCAGGGATACGTCCGCCGGGCGCAGCGGCCGGCCGTCGCGCGTCCCCTGGAGGACGACAGGCGCTCCCCGCGGACGCAGGGTGAACGAGATCTCGCGGGGCTTCCCCGGCCGGGGCCGCGCGTCGAGCTCCAGCCGCCTCCCGTTTTCCCGCACCGTGAAGCGCTCGTCCGGCCCGAGGCCCGTCGCCTCGACACCCTCGATCCAGCCCCCGCTGGCCAGGGACAAGGCGTACTCGCCCGTCCCGGCGACGCGAAGCACGTACCGGAACGGGTTCGGGCTCATCGCCGACTCCGCCTGCGCCTTCAGGAAGCGCACCCGCTCGGGCCGCGCGTCGAGCAGGCTCGTCTGCTCCTTCGGGTCCTTCGCGAGGTCGTAGTAGAGCTCGTCCTGCTCGGGGCCGAAGCGCCGGATGTACTTGTCGCCTTCGGTGCGTACACCTTGGGCCACGATCCCGCGGTGGCTGATCTCGGAGATGGCGGGGGTCCTTCCCGCCTTGCCTTCGAGCACGCGCTGCAGGGGGTGGCCGGCCAGGCCGGAGGGGATCGGCACGCGCTCGTTCTCGAGCACGGTGGGCACGATGTCCACGGCCTGGACCTGCTGGGTCACGCGCTCCCCGGCGCCGCGTCGTCCCGGAAACTTGACGACGAGGGGGATCCGGATCAGCTCGTCGAACACGCTCCGGCCGTGGAGCCACTGACCGTGGTCCAGGAACTCCTCGCCGTGGTCGGCCAGGAAGACGATCAGGGCGTGCTCGTAGAGCCCGCGGTCCTTCAGTACCTTGAGGAAGCGGCCGAACTCCTGGTCGCCGAAGGCGATGTCGCCGTCGTACTGGGCCATCAGTCGCTCGCGATCGGCGGGCTCCAGGTAGTCGGTTCGAGGGTCCTGGGCGGGATGGCCGGGCGCGGGGTGCGGCTCGAACATCCGGTCGAAGGGCGGAGGCGGGGCGTAGGGCACGTGCGGGTCCATGGTGTGGAGGGCCGCGTCCACCACCACGTCGGCTCCCACCAGCTTGCTCGGCTGGTCGTCCTCTCCGTGCAGGCCGGCCAGGAAGTCGAAGCCCCGGTCGAAGCTCGACTCGGCGCCGTAGATCACCGAGTTGGCGATGGCGGCCCCGGTGGCGTAACCGCTCGCCTTGAGCATCTCGGCGATCGTCGCGTGCGACGGGTCGAGCGGGTCGCGGAGCTGCACTGCCCGGTGCTGGCCGGGCAGGAGCGACGTCAGGATCGAAGCCACGGACGGCTTCGTCCACGAGGCGTGGGCCACTGCCTGGTCGAACACGATCGCGTCCTTCGCGAAGGCGTTCAAGTGCCTGGTGGTGTCGCGCGGGTAGCCATAGGGACCGGTGTGGTCGGCCCGCAGCGTGTCCACCAGGTAGAGGATCACGAGGGGCGCGTCGTCTTTCGGCACGGTGATTCCGGGCGTTCCCCAGGCGGCGCGCACCGACGGACCGGTCTCCTCGTACCCGTGCGTCTCGAGGATCAGCTCCACTCCCCGCCCCGCGTACTTGCCGAGGTCCACCGCCCCGGGAACCCACGACCGGTGCTCCGGGTGTGACAGCGGGTCGAGGAGCTTCGTGAAAACCGTCTCCGTCCGTCCGTTGCGCCGGACCTTGAGCATGAACTCGACGCCGGGCCTGTCCTGGTACTCGGGGGCGATCCCGCAGGCGAACGTGAGACGCGCTCCCTTGGGCACGTCCACCGAGAAGAGGTAGCGGCTGGGCGGCCGGCCGAGGTGCTCGAGCACGGCCGTCTTGTCTTCCCCGGCCACGCCGGCCTCCAGGAGGCGGCCGCCCGCCTGCAGGAGATCCACCGGCTTCGGCGCCGGAGTGCACGCCACGGCCGGCAGGAGCGCCGCCGTCATCACGATCCGCTTCACGACAACGACAACTCGCACCAGCCCTCCCGGGCGCCGCTCTCCGCGCACCCAAAACATCCATTCTTAGCACGTGGCCGGGTTCGCGGCCAAAACGGGAGGTGGGAGGTATAGTCCTGCCGTGCCTCCCAGCCGCCGCCTGCTCGTGCTGACCGCGGCCGCCCTCGCCGTTCGGTTGTCCTTCATCGCCCTGGAGCCCGCCACCGACCCGGTGGCCGACGAGACCACGTGGATCACGTGGGGCGCCTCGGTGCTGCCCTCGCCCGAGGTGCGCTTCTCGCCGCTCCAGTTCCGGCTGATCTTCCATCCTCCGCTCTATCCCTACTTCATTGGCGCCCTCTACACGCTGTTCGGGACGCTCGGCGCGGTCAAGGTGGCCCAGGCAGTGCTCTCCTCGCTCCTGGTCCTGGCGCTCGGGCGCATCGGGCAATCGCTCTTCGGCGAGCGGGCGTGCCTCCTGGCCGCCGGCATGGCCGCCTTCTACCCTGAGCTCGTCTGGTTCTCGGCCCACTTCTGGGTGGAGACGCTGTTCGTCGTGCTGCTGTGGTGGGGCTTCGAGCGCCTGCTCGCCGCGGACCGCGAGGCATCGGCCCCGTCGGCCGCGGCGGCGGGCCTGCTTTTCGGCCTGTCCATCCTGGCCCGCGAGACCGTGCTCTACTTCCTGCCCCTGGCCGCGCTCTGGCTCGCCTGGCGCCGGCCCCGCGGCCTCGCTCGCGGCGCGATCTTCCTGGCCGCCGCCATCGGCACCGTCGCCCCCTGGACCTTGCGGAACTGGGTCGTCTACGACGCCTTCGTTCCCGTCTCCACGGCGGGCGCGCTGAACCTCTGGCAGGGGAACGCGACCCTCTCGCGCGAGGAGGTGTACGAGCAGTACTGGGCGGTGCGGGGGCGAATCGAGAAGTACCGGGTCGCGCGGCAGAAGGGGCTTCAGGCGATCCGGGATCGCCAGCCGGCATGGATCTTCGAGAAGCTGCGGCAGGAGATGCCGAACTTCTGGGAAGCCGACAGCCAGGCCCTCGTCCACGTCCTCCGCGGGGCGTACGGGCCCTACAAGAAGATGACGGCGGTAGTCGCGGTGGTCGTGGTGCTAGCGCCCTTCTTCGTGCTGCTCGTGCTGTTCGTCTTCGGCCTGGCGGCGCTCCCCAGAGAGCGCGGACCTCTGCTGCTCGCCGCCTTTCTCGCCTATTACGTGCTCATCCACGTGGCCACCCACGGGTACGCGCGCTATCGGTTGCCCGTGATGCCGGTGCTCTTCCTGATCGCCGCCTTTGCTTGGGCGGCCTTCAGGTCCCACGTCTACCCGCGCCTCACCGGTGCGCGCAAGGCCGTCGGCCTGGCGGCGGCCCTGACCCTCGCGCTCTCCGTGGCCCCGACGCTCCTCTCCTGGTTCACGGAGCCCTGGGACAAGCCCGCCGAGGCGGGCGAGGTCCGCGAGGAGGCGTCGTGAAGCCCTCGTGGCGGCTCCCGCTGGCGCTCCTGCTGGGCCTGGTTGTGCGGGTGCCATTCTGGAGCGAGGCGCTGCGGACGCCCGTCGACGGCGACACCGCGATCATCGGCCTGATGGCCCGGCACCCCGGCGAGGGGACCACGATGTGGGGCCAGCCGTATGGATCTCCCCTCGACGCCTGGGTGGTGGCGCCGTTCGTGGCGGCGATGGGGCCGACCACGGAGTCGCTGCGCCTGCCGTACTTCCTGCTCGGCCTCGCCCTCATCCCGATCGCATACGGCCTCGGCCGGGCCTTGCACCCGGTGGTGGCGTTCCCGGCGGCGGTGCTCATGGCCTGCCCGCCGCCCTATTTCCTGCTCCTCGCCGCCCTGCCTCCGCCGTTCTACGCGACGACCCTGGCTCTCTGTGGCCTCCTGCTCCTGCTCGCTCTCCGGGCGGGCGACGCCTTCGCGCGAGACGAGGCGCCGCATGGGGTCCTTGTCCTGTGGGGCGTGCTGGCCGGCCTGGCGCTCTGGACCCACCTCATGTCCGCGAGCGCCATTCTTGCCTCCGTCGTCTACCTGTTCGTGAAAGCCCGGGGCCGCCGCGCCGCTCTCGCCTTCGCCCTGGCGCCGGCGCTCCTGGCCAGCGCTCCCTGGTGGACGCGCGCCCTGGCCGATCCCGATGCGACGCGCATCGTCCAGGTGTCGGGCCGCGCGGAGACGACCCTCGGGCATCTCGCGGAAGTGCTGCCCAGGCTGCACGAGACGGTGGGCGGCGTGCTCGGCACGCACGTCCCGGTGGTGGTGGACTCCTCCGACTTCATGTTGTTTGCCCCGACGGTGGTGCGGGTCGGCCTCGTCATCGCGTACGGGGTCCTCCTCATCCTGGCCGTGCGCGCCTCGAGCGGCCGAGGCCCGGCGGGCCTGCTCCTTGCGGCGGCCGTCCTCGCGGTGCTCGCCTTCCCCTGGCCGGTGCGGGCCGCCCCCCACACCCTGCGCTTCCTGACTCCCATGGTCCTGCCGGTGCTCGTGCTCGTGACCTGGGCCCCTCTGGAGAGCGGCCAGCCCCGGCGGTGCTGGCTTGCCGTGCTCGCCCTGGCCGCGCTGCACCTCGCGGGCGGCACGCAGTTGTTGGACGCATGGCGCACCCTCGACCGCACGCAGCCGCCGTTCCTGCTGCCCGACCTGGCCCCGGTCCGGCGCCTTCTCGAATCGCGCGGGATCCGGCATGCCTACGCTTCCTACGGGCCCGCCTACCGCCTCACCTTCGAAAGCGGCGAGCGGATCGTGGCATCGCAGCCCTGGAACGAGCGCTTCCGGCACTTCCCGCTGCCCTTCCTCGACGAGGTGCGCTTCGCGAAAAGCGTGGCCTGGGTGCTGACGCCCTCGATCCCCACGGACCTGCCGTCGCCTCGCGCGTTCGAGGACGCCCTCGGGCCGATGGGCGGCGCCTTCCGGCGGTCCGAGGCGGGGGCGGCCGTGGTCTATCACGATTTCGTTCCGCCCTTCGGAGCGACGGTCGAGGCCTGGCCCGGGGCGGGGGCGGCCGGCGACGCCGACCTGCGCACCGTGGTCGCACCTTCGCCGACCGAGCCGAGCACCTTCGCCCTCGACCCGCCGCGCGCGCTCGACGCGGTGACCCTCGTGGCCGGCCTCGACGGCCCCCGGCTCCTGCGCAGCATGGACGTCGAGGTGAGCGCCGACGGGACGCACTTCGAGACGGTGGCCCGTCGCCGCCGGCGCGGAGAGCGCGAGGACCTGCGCTGGGTCAACGGCTATCCGCAGGCCATCCTCGACCACGACCTCGTCGCAATCCCCCTCGGGGGCCGGCTCGTCGCCGCCCTCCGCATCACTCCGTACGCGTCGACCGACGCCTGGGCCGTCGGCGAGCTGCTCCTGCATCCGGCCACGGACGCGGCGAGACGCGTGCCGTGGGACGAATGGCTGTCGCCCAACCTCGACTGGCCGGAGCGCAAGCGCGCCCTCGTGGCCCAGCCGCGCCGGGACCGGGAAGACTGGTACTGGCGGCTGCTCCTGGCCGCACGGCACTAGGCGAGGTGTGGAACAATGAACCCATGCAGCACGCGGAGCCGCTCTTCCTGGGCCGGACGTTCGACGACTTCTTGTTCCGGCCCCAGCACACCCCGGTCGCCGCCCGCCGGGGAGTGGACCTCGCGATGCCGCTCGTGGCCGGCCTCGACCTCGCCCTGCCGGTGGTGGGCGCCAACATGGACACGGTCGTGGGCCAGGAGATGGCCAAGACCCTGGCCCTCGAAGGCGGGCTCGGCTTCCTCCACCGCAACTCCTCCATCGCCGAGCAGGCCGAGCGCATCCGCTACGTGAAGACGCGCCATTCCTACGTGATCGAGCGGCCGGTGGTGCTGGAGCGCGGCGCGACCATGGCCCAGGCCCGCCTCACCATCCGCCAGCACAACGCGAGCGGCATCCTCATCGAAGAGGAGAAGGGGAGCGGCTTCCTGGCCGGGATCCTCTCTCACCGCGACATGCCCCTCGACCGGAGCGGGGACGAGCGTCTGGTGAGCGAGTTCATGACCCCGCGCGGACGGCTCGTCACCCGGCCGTCGTCGGTCGCGATCGACGAGGCCGAGCAGGTGATGTTCGAGCACCGGGTGGAGAAGCTGCCCCTGGTAGACGAGCAGAACCGGATCCGCGGCCTCATCACCATGCGGGACTTGAAGCTCTACAAGCAGAAGCCGCACTCCTCGAAGGATGGGCGCGGCCGGCTCCGGGTGGGCGGGGCGGTCGGGGCCACCGGCGACTACCTCGAGCGGGCGGAGGCGATGCTCACCGAGGAGGTGGACTGCCTTCTGCTCGACGTGGCCCACGCCGACTCCGACCTGGTGGAGCGCGCGATCAAGGAGCTCCGGCGGAAGATCCGCGACCTGCCGCTCGTGGTCGGCAATGTGGCCACCGCCGCGGCCGCTCGTTGGCTGGTCGATCTCGGAGCGGATGCGGTGAAGGTCGGAGTGGGACCCGGACGCGGGTGCCGGACGCGCCTCGAGACGGGGGCGGGAGTGCCGCAGCTCCAGGCGGTGCGCGAGGCCTGGATCGGCATCGAGGGCAAGGTGCCCATCATCGCCGACGGTGGGATCCAGAACGACAAGGACATCTTCCTGGCCATCGCCTGCGGCGCCTCGACGGTGATGCTGGGCAGCATGCTGTCGGGGACCGACGAGGCGCCTGGCCTCGTCGTCGAGGACCCGGCCACCCGCCAGAAGATGAAGCTCTACCGCGGAATGACCTCGCCGGAGGCGGTGAGCGAAGGCAGCGACGACGACGAGCAGGTGGCGGAGGCGTTGCGCACGCCCGCCGAGGGCCAGTCCGTCCGCGTCCCCTACGTGGGCAGCGTGGTGGGGATCCTGGCCCGCATCCGGGGCCACCTGCAGTCGGCCGTCAGCTACGCGGGGGAGCGAGACCTGGCGAGCGCCCACCGCAAGGTCTCGCGGGATCCCGGTCGTTTCCTCATTCCGCTGTCCGGCGCCGCGCGGCGCGAGTCGTTCGTCCGATAGTCAGGGCCGCGTGACGTTCTCGTTCGAGGCTCAAGACAGGGACCCTCGAGCCTCCACCAGGCCCGCGATGACGGAATAGGCCTGAGCGACCTTTTGAGCGTAACGCTCCGAGCTGTACTCCCGGTCGATGAGGGCCTGGCCCCGCGCGGCTCGCGCCTGGGCCCCTGCGGGATCCGAGAGCGCCTGCCTGATCCCCGTCGCCAGCCCTTCGGGCGTCGGCTCCACGAGGAAAGCGAGGGAGTCGTCGAGGAGCTGGGTGTGGGTGGGGATGCGGGTGGCCACGAGCGGTTTTCCCGAGGCGAGGTAGGTGAAGATCTTGAAGGGAGTGTTCTGTCCCTGGTGGCGCGGCGAGACCAGCACGTCGGCCACCGCGAGGAACGCCGGCAGCTCCGTCGGCGGCCGCTTGCCCGAGAAGAGACAGCGGTCCGCGGCGCCCTGCATGATGGCGCGCCCCTTCAGGGCGGCGATCTCGGCGGGCTCGCCCCCCATGAAGAGGAAGCAGGCCTCGGGCACCATTCGAGCGGCATCCACGAGGATCGTCACTCCCTGGTAGGGCTCGAAGTTCCCCGAGTAGAGGACCACCGGCAGGGCGGGGAGCCCGAGATCCCGGCGCAGGGCCATGGCCGCCCTCGGGTCGGCGGCCGCGCCATCCACGAGCGGCGGGTCCTCGACCTGAAAGACGAGGGCCTTCGGCGCGCGGGCGCGCACGGCTTCGGTCAGGCTCGTGCAGACCGTGACCACCGCGGCCGAGCGACCGAGCGCGTACCGTTCGAGCCTCTCGGCGAGCCAGAGGAGCGGCCCGCGCTTCGCGAAGCCGGAGTAGCGGAGCTGGTCAGGAATCGACGAGTCCACGTCGGCGACCAGCGGGACCCCGAAGAGGCGCGTGAGGGGCGCCGCGAGGAGAGCCGCTTCCTCGACCGCATGCACGACGTCATAGCGCCCCGTGGCCATGCGCCAGGCCGCCTCGGCCATGAACGGCACGTCGAGCGCCATCTTGGCGAGGGACGGTCCGGCCTTCACCCGGCCCACCGGGAGCCGCCGGCTGCGCAGGTGCCGCACGCCGGGGACCGGTGCGGGCGCGCCCTGCGGGAACGTCAGCAGGTCCACTTCGTGGCCGAGGGCAGCGAGGGCTCGCACCATGTGGAGCACGGCCAGCGGCGTGCCGCGCACCTCGAAAAAGGGCTGGGGCGCTAGAAAAAGGATTCGGAGAGTTGCCATACCCGGCCAGTAGCTCCATGGAACAACCTAGTGAGCTGGGGGGTGCGGCGCCGCACCCCCCAGACCCCCCGCGTGCTACGGGGGAGTGAATCCCCCTGCGCACGCAGCCCGTTGCTTCAATGACTGAGGAATCTCTCCGCGTCCATGGCGGCCATGCAGCCCGTGCCGGCGGCGGTGACCGCCTGGCGGTAGCGGTGGTCGGCCACGTCGCCCGCCGCGAAGACTCCCGGAATGCTCGTGGCGGTGGTGCCGTCGCGGGTGAGCAGGTAGCCGTTCTCGTCCATCTCAAGCTGGCCCGCGAAGACGCCGGTGTTCGGGGTGTGGCCGATGGCCATGAAGATGCCGCCCGCGGCCACCTGCTTCACCTCGCCGGTCTTGAGGTTCTTGACGAGGGCTCCGGTCACTCCCTGGCCAGGGCCGCCCAGGATCTTCTCGATCGTGCTGTCTAGAAGCCAGGCGACCTTCGGGTTGTTGCGGGCCCTCGTCTGCATCAACTTCGAGGCACGAAGGGTGTCGCGCCGGTGGACGACCGTCACCCGGGCGGCGAACTTGGTGAGGAAGGTCGCCTCCTCCATCGCGGTGTCGCCCCCGCCCACCACCAGGAGGTCCTTACCCTTGTGGAAGAAGCCGTCGCAGGTGGCGCAAGCGGAAACCCCGCCGATCTTCGTCCGGAACTCGATCTCCTCGGGAAGCCCCAGCCACCTGGCCCGGGCGCCGGTGGCCACGATCAACGCCTCGGCCTTGATCTCGCCCTCGGCCAGCTTCAGGACGAAGGGACGCGCGTGCAGATCCACCGCCTTGACCTCGCCGGTGGCGATCTCCGCCCCGAAACGCTCCGCCTGCTCGCGCATCTTCTCCATCAGCTCCGGGCCCACGATCCCCTTTGGAAAGCCCGGATAGTTGTCGACGTCGCTGGTGAGCATGAGCTGGCCGCCGGGGACGTCGGTGGGATCGTCGCCGCCCCCGCCCTCGACCACCAGGGGCTCGAGCTCGGCCCGGGAGGCGTAGAGGGCGGCGGTCAGGCCCGCCGGCCCCGACCCGAGGATGACGACCTTGTACTGGCTCTTCTTGGGCATCCCTGGCTGCACCCTTCCATGAGACGGCGTGAACATCCGAGTATAACAGCGGCTGCCTTGACAGCCCGCGGCGGGCCGCGCTACGGTCATCGGTCCATGATGGCCACCGCCCGCGTCGACCAGCTTCTCGCCACGTTGAACGCGACCGATGTCGGCAGCCTGGACAGCATCGCGGAGAAGGTGCTCCAGGTCCGGGCCGACCTCCTGGCCCTCGACCAGGTCGAGCTGGCGGCGGCGGCAGACGCGGCGGTCCTGGCCTTGCGGCGCGGGGACGTGGCGGAGTTCAGGCGCGGACGGGCCTTTCTGCAGAGCAAGATCGGGCACCTTCGGTAGGCCGCGGGCCGACCATCAGGAGCGCCGGCGCGTCCTACGGGTTTGGAGACCTCCAGGCAGGAGCGTGATGAGCGAGCTCGACGTCAGCAAGCTGAACGAGGCCGTGCGCGAGGAGTCCCTGCAGGTGCAGGCCGCCATCGACGAGGTGAAGAAGGTCATCGTGGGGCAGAGGGCCCTCATCGACCGGATGATGGTGGCCCTGCTGTGCCGAGGGCACCTCCTGGTGGAGGGCGTGCCCGGGCTGGCCAAGACCCTGGCCGTGAAGACCCTGGGACAGGTGCTGGACCTGCACTTCGCCCATTATCTACCAGCAGAAGACCGGGGAGTTCGCGGCCCGGAAGGGCCCGGTCTTCACGAACCTGCTGCTCGCCGACGAGATCAACCGCGCTCCCGCCAAGGTGCAGTCGGCCCTCCTCGAGTCCATGCAGGAGCGTCAGGTGACGCTTGGGGACACGAGCTACCCGCTGCCCGAGCCCTTCCTCGTCTTCGCCACCCAGAACCCGATCGAGCACGAAGGGACGTACCCCCTGCCCGAGGCCCAGGTCGACCGGTTCCTGCTGAAGGCCCGGGTCGACTACCCGAGCAAAGGGGAGGAGCGGCAGATCCTCGACCGGATGGTCTCGGGCGAGGCCCCGACGGTGACCCGCCTCCTCAAGACCGACCAGGTGCTGCGTCTCGGGAGGCGGGTGCGAGAGATCTACATGGACGACCGGCTGCGCGACTACATGGTCGCCCTCGTCACCGCCACCCGGAGGCCAAAGGAGGTGGGCCTCGTCGACCTCGCCCCGCTCATCGCCTTCGGGGCCTCGCCGCGCGCCACCCTGGCCTTCTCCGAGGCCTCACGGGCGGTGGCCTTCCTGCGCGGCCGCGGCTACGTGGTGCCCGAGGACGTCAAGGAGATCGCCAAGGAGGTCCTCCGGCACCGCATCCTCCTGACCTACGAGGCGGAAGCCGAGAACGTCACCACCGACACGGTGGTGGAGCGAATCCTGGAGCGGGTCGAGGTCCCGTGACGACCGGAGCGTAGGGTCCACATGCTCGACCGGGAAACCTTCTCGAAGATCAGGCGGATCCAGATCCGCACCAAGGTCATCCTCGAGTCCGGGATCGGCGGGGCCTACCACGCCGTCTTCAAGGGCCGGGGGATGGAGTTCGCGGAGGTCCGCGAGTACCAGCCGGGGGACGACGTCCGCACCATCGATTGGAACGTGACCGCCCGCGTGGGGTTTCCCTACGTGAAGAAGTTCGTGGAGGAGCGCGACCTCACGCTCCTTCTGCTGGTGGACGTCTCGGGCTCGCAGGCCTTCGGCTCTCGGTTCCTCCTGAAGCGCGACTACGCGGCGGAGCTGGCCGCGGTCCTCGCCTTCTCCGCCGTGGCCAACCACGACCGCGTGGGGGCGGTGCTCTTCTCGGACCGCATCGAGGCCTACGTGCCTCCCCGCCGCGGCCGCGACCACGCTCTACGGATCGTCCGTGACCTCCTGGCCCTGGACCCCGCGGGAAGAGGGACCGACATCAAGGGCGCTCTGCGCTTTGCCCAGCGGGTGATGAAGCGCCGGGGCATCGTGGCGGTCATCTCGGATTTCCAGGCGGAGGGGCACGAGCGCGCGCTCGGCGTGCTGCGCCGCCGCCACGACGTGATCGCCCTGCACCTCGCCGACCCCCGGGAGGGGGACTTCCCGGACGCCGGCCTGGTGGCCCTCGTCGGGTGGACGCGGCGCGGCCCGAGGTGCGCCGGCGGCTCGCCGCCACCGCCTTCGCGGAGATCCGCGAATCGTTCAAGCGGACGCGGGTGGACGCGCTCCACCTCTCGACCGCCGAGTCGTACGAGAAGCCGTTGTCGGCCTTCTTCAAGGCGCGGGAGCGGCGCCGATGAGGAGCGCCCTCCTCCTGCTCTCGCTCGCCACGGCCACGACGCCAGTGCTTCCTCTCGAGGGGCCGCAGGTGGCCGCCACCGCCGCCAAGACCGAGGTCTCCGTTGGCGAGCCGTTCATGGTCGAGGTGCGGGGGACGGGGCCGGCGGGGACGACGTTCACGTTCCCGCCCGAGGTCGTCCAGGAGAGCTTCGAGCTGCGCCTCGCGCCCGCTGGTTCGAGTCCAATCTTTCCCGGGCGGCAGCGGTACCTGGCCACCGTCTTCGCGCTCGGGGACGCTCAGGTGCCCGCAATTCCGGTCCGCTACCGCCTGGGCGACGGAACCGAGGGCGAGGTCACCACCGCGCCGGTGGCCCTGAAGGTCGTTTCCCTGCTGCCCCGGGACAAGCGTGAGCAGAAGCTCGCCGACATCCGCGGACCGATGGGACTCCCGATCGGGCGTGCCTTCTGGGTCGGCCTGGGCGTACTCTTGGTGGTCCTTGCCGGTCTCGCCTTCCGTTTGTGGTCGCGACGGAAGCAAACGGCAACCACAGCCGCCGCCCTCGGGCCGGCCCTCGCCCCCGACGAGGAGGCGCAAAGGGCCCTAGAGGCGCTCCTGGCCTCGGGCCGACTGGCTCGCGGAGAGTACCGACCTTTCTACATCGAGCTGACGGCGGTCGCCAAACGCTACCTCCAGCGCCGCACGGGAGCGCCGGTCGTGGAGATGACCAGCGCCGAGATGCTCGCGCACCTGCGGTCGAGCCCCTACGCCGCCCTCCTCGCCGCGCCCATGCGCGACCTGGCGGGGGCCGCCGACCAGATCAAGTTCGCGCGGGGCGCCGGCCTTCACGACGAGGCGGAGCGCCACCTGGCCGCGGTCGGCACTCTCATCCGGGCCCTGGAGGCGCAGCTCCGCCCTTCGGTCCCGGAAGGGGGCAAAGCGGCGTGAGGGCGTCCTGATGGACTGGGCAGGCTTCCGGTTCCAGGATCCGCTCTGGCTCCTGGCGGCGCTCCTCGGTCCGCTCGTGGTGCTCGCGGCGCTCCTGCGCGAGCGCGGCGGGCGGGCGATCGTGTTCCCGGGCGCCGCGCGCCTCGCCGGCAAGCCCGCCGGCCTGCGAGTTCCTCTCCGCTGGGCGCCGGTGGCCGCGGCCGCCCTCGGCCTGGTGGCCGGCGCTTTCGCCCTGGCGCGGCCGCAACACGGCAGCCTCAAGGAAGACGTGACGACCCGCGGCATCGACATCGTGGTGGCCCTCGACGTGTCGGGCTCGATGGCGGCCGAGGACTTCCAGCCCAGGAATCGCATCGCCGTGGCCAAGGAGGTGGTGGCCGAGTTCGTGAAGCGCCGGACCACCGATCGGATCGGCCTCGTGATCTTCGCCGGGAAGAGCCTGACGAAGTCGCCGCCCACCTCGGACAGCACGGTGCTGCTGCGCCAGCTCGACGACGTGCGGCTCGACATGCTGCCCGACGGCACCGCCATCGGCTCGGGCCTCGCCACCGCCCTCACCCGCCTGCGGAGGTCAGAGGCCAAGAGCAAGGTGATCGTGCTCGTGACCGACGGGGCCAACAACGCAGGGGAGATCGACCCCGCCACCGCCACCGATCTTGCCCGGGCCCTGGAGGTGCGCGTCTACACGATCCTGGTGGGCCGGGGCGGCCAGGTGCCGATGCCGGTGCGGGTGCAGGACCCGTTCACCGGCCAGATGGTCCTGCGCACGGTGATGACCGAGGTACAGATCGACGAGGAGCTGCTCAAGAGGATCGCCGAGCGCACGAGCGGCGAGTTCTTCCGGGCCACCGACTCGGCCTCGCTCCGCGACATCTTCATCCGCATCGACCAGCTCGAGAAGTCCGAGATCAAGACCAGCGCCTTTCGCCGTTATCGGGAGCTCTTTTTTCCGGCCCTTGTCGTTGGGGCGGCGCTGCTCGCGTCGGCGGGCGCGCTGTGGGCCGCGGGACTGCGGGTGGCCCCCGCATGAGGCCGACGTGATCTTCGAGGCGCCGACCTGGCTGATCGGCCTGCTCGCGCTGCCCGCGATCGCCGCCCTCGAAGCGTGGCTCACCGGGCGCGACCGCGACCGCACCGCGCGGCTGGTGGCGCGTCCGCTCTGGGCCCGCGTGGTGCGTCGCCCCGCGGAGCGATGGCGCTACGTTCGTCAGGCGCTCCTGCTGCTGGGTGCTTCGGGCATCATCCTGGCCCTCGCCCGCCCGCAGTGGGGGATCGTGCGCGAGAAGGTCGAGCGCGAAGGGGTGGACGTGGTGCTCGTCCTCGACAGCTCCGGCTCCATGGCCACGGAGGACGTCTCGCCCAACCGGTTCTTCCTGGCCCGCCAGGCGCTGGCCGCGCTGATCGCCCGGCTCGAGGGCGACCGTTTCGGCCTCGTGGCCTTCGAAGGTGAGGCCTACCCGCTGGTTCCCCTGACCCTGGACGCCGATGCGCTCTCGCTCTTCCTCGACACGGTGGAGCCCGGGATCGTCCCCGCGCCGGGCACCGCGCTCGGAGTGGGCCTGGCGAGGGGCCTCGACCTGTTCGTCGACAAGGACCGGCGCAACAAGGTCATGGTGCTCGTCTCGGACGGCGAGGATCTGGAGGGCGATGTCGAGGAGGCGGTGCGGAAGGCGAAGGCGGCGGGGGTCGTCGTCCACACCGTCGGAGTCGGCACGGAGGCCGGCCAGCCCGTGCCCGATTTCGACCGCGAGGGGCGCCGCACAGGATTCAAGCGCGATCCCTCGGGCCAGGCGGTCGTCTCGCGCCTGAACCTGGCGACGCTCGACCCCCGCCGACACGAGCCTCTCCGGGCTGGCGGCGGCCATCGAGGGGATGGAACAGAAGACGCTCGTGCGCGAGTTTTCCTATCGCCGGAAAGAGCGCTTCCAGGTACCGCTGGCGATGGGGCTCTTCGCGATAGCGCTCGGCCTCTTGCTCCCGCCTCCGGAGCTCCGTTGGCGCTTCGCCGCGCCCGCGCGCGGCTCGGCTTCGACGCGCTCCATCGCGGCCCTGCTCACGCTCGGCCTCATGGCCCCGGCGCAGGCGCAGTCGCCGGCGCCGCCGGTGGCTACGCCCTCGGCCGCCCCGGAGCGCCCGCCGGCCTCACAGGTCGTGGACGAGCTGCTGCTGCGCCCGCGGCGGCTCACCGAGCTGGGGCGCGAGCAGTACGCGGGAGGAAACCACCCGCAGGCGCTCGCGGCCTTCGAGGAGGCGGCCCGCACGCGGCCGCAGGACCCTCGCGGGCGCTTCAACGTGGCGGACGGCCTCTACAAGAACGGCAAGTTCGAGGAAGCGGCGACGCTTTTCCGTTCGCTCGGCGAAGACGTGGCCTCGCCCCTGGCCGCTCCGTCGCGCTTCAATCTGGGCAACGCGCTCTTCCAGAAGCAGGACTACCGCGGGGCAGTCCAGGCCTATCGCGACGCGCTGCGCCTCGCTCCGGATGATCTCGACGCCCGCCGCAACCTCGAGCTGGCGCTCCGCGCCCTGAAGGAGGAGGAAGAGCAGAAGAAGAAGCAGGAGCAGAACGACAAGGACAAGAAGGACCAGAAAGACCAGAAGCAGGGGGACCAGAAAAAAAAGGACCAGGGCGACCAGAAGAAGGACGAGCGTGCGAAGAGCCCCGAACAGCGCCAGGACGAGCGCTTCCGGCAGGAGACCGGCATGCCGAAGGAGCGGGCGATGCAGCTCCTCGACGCCCTGCAGCAGAACGAGAAAGCGGAGCAGAAGAAGCTCCTGCTGGCGAAGCGGGCCGCGAAGAAGGGGACGAAGGACTGGTGAGGGCGCGGACCATCGCTTTCGTCGCTTTCTCGACCCTCGCATCCGCCGCCCGCCTGCCCGCCGCGGAGGGCGTCCTTCGCACCGAAGTGGACGCCCGCCGGATCGGCCTCGACGACCAGGTCCAGCTCACGATCACGGCCGAGGGGGGAGCGCTGCCCGACGAGGTGGCGCTGCCGGCTCTCACGAACCTCCGGCTCGCGGGCGGTCCGGCGGTCTCGACCCAGATGTCGTTCGTGAACGGCCGCATGTCCCAGGCCCGGAGCTGGACCTACCAGCTTCAGCCGCTGGCCGTGGGGCGAGCCGAGGTGGGCGCCGTCAAGGCACGGTTCGGGGGAAGCGAGGAGAGTGCTCCCGCGATCCCGATCGAGGTGGTCGGGGGGAGCGTCAAGCCCCGTTCCCCGGCGCGCCGTCCGGTCGATCCCTTCGGGGAGGACCCGCTCGATTCCTTCTTCGGCCGGAGCCGTGGACGGGTGGCCGAGCCGCGACTCCTCGTGGAAGCGAGCCTGAGCCGCTCGAGCCTCCACGTGGGCGAGCCGCTGCTCCTCACCTACTATCTCTACACGCAGACCACCGTCTCTGACCTCCAGTTCTCGGACGCCCCGCAGTACGCGGGATTCTGGGTGGAGGAGCTGCCGCGGCCCGAGCGGCCCAACGGCGAGGCCGCCACCATCGACGGCGCCTCTTATCGCCGGTTCCCGATCCTCGTAAAGCTGCTGTTCCCCACCCGGGCGGGCCGCCTCACCATACCCGCGGCCACCCTGAAGATCGGGATCCCGCGCCAGAGCTTCTTCGACGCCGGGGGAGTGGTGCAGCGCTCCACGAAGCCGGTCAGCGTCGAAGTGAAGGCCATCCCCGACGAGCCGGGCTTCAGCGGGGCGGTCGGGCGGTTCAAGGCCACCGCCAACATCGACCGTCTCGCCGTCGCGCTGGGGGAGGCCGCCACCCTGCGGTTCAAGGTGGAGGGCAGCGGCAACCTCAAGTGGATCGACCGCGCCCCCGAAGTGAGAGTGCCCGGGGCCAAGGTCTACCCGCCGCAGGCGAAGAGCGACCTCCGCGCCGAGCCCGCGGGGATCGCGGGCTCGCGCACCTGGGAGTTCGTGGTGGTCCCGGAGACCGCGGGGACGCTCGAGATCCCGTCGCTGGCCTTCTCGTACTTCGATCCGTCGGCCGGGCGCGTGGTCCGGAGCGAGACGGCTCCGTTGCCGCTGCGGGTCGAGGCGGGCACGTCGGCCACCGGCGTCCCGGCGCCGCTGCCCGGACCGGTGGCGGGGCGGGGGGTCGGCCCGTTGCCGCTGCGCTCCGATCTCGACGCGGGGCCGCTTGGCGGTTCGGTGCTGCCGGGCCGCGCGGTCGGCCTCGTCGCCGGAGTCATGCTGTTCCTGCACGCCGCGGTCTGGGGCGCCGCTCGCGTGGCCGAGGGCCGGCGGCGCGCGGAGGGACGGATGGCTGCTCCACGCACGGTGCGTGGCTCCCTACGCGAGCTGGGCCGCGTGGGCAGCGGCGGGATGGGCAAGGAGGCGGCGGCGGGCTTGATCGAGAGAACCCTCCACGATCTCTTCGGGTCGGTGGACGAGGACGACAGCGAGCGGGGCCGGGCGGTCCGGCAGCTCCTCGATGAGGTGCATCTCGTGCGTTACGCGCCCCAGCTCGGCGACTACTCGGAAAGGCTTCGGGAGCTGGCGGCGAGGGCCGGCGACGTCGTGCGGAAGTGGGCGTGAGGCTCTGTCTCTCCGCGCGGCGGGCGGCGCTAGCGCTCACGGCGGCCGCGCTGAGCCTGGGCTCCCTGGAGGCCGGAGCCCCCGCACCGGCCGACCGGTTCCGCGAGGCCAACGAGCTCGTGCGGAACGGTGACTATCCGAAGGGCATTGCTCTCTACGAGGAGCTGGTGGGCTCGGGGATCGAGAGCGCGTCGCTCTACTGGAACTGGGCCCAGGCGGCGATCGCGCGGGGGGCCCAGGGTGAGGCGCTCTGGGCGCTGCTGCGCGCCCGGGAGCTCGATCCCGCGGACCGCGCCGTCCAACGGGCGCTCGAAGGCCTCCGCGAGGGCGCCAACCTGGACCGGGCCGAGATCGCCCCCGAGCCGCTGGCCGCGGTCGCCCGGGGCGCTCGCCGTTTCCGCCTCGACCTCATAGCACTCGTCCTCCTTTTCCTGTCGCTGGGCGCCCACGCCGGGCTGCGTCTCCGACCACCGGCTCCCCGGCTCGCGCCCGCCGCCTGGACAGCCCTCCTCCTCGGCCTCGCGGTCGCGGCCATCCCCGTGGCCGGCGGGTTCGCCCGCCCCACCGGCGCGGTGGTCCGGCGAGGCGCGCCGCTCCTCGACGCGGCTTCGCCGACCGCCGAAAGCGTGGGCATCCTGCGCGAGGGCGAGGTCGTCCCGATCCTCGACAGGAGCGGCGACTACGTTCGGGTCGAGGACTCGTCGGGAGCGCGGGGCTGGGCGCTGGCTTCGGAGGTTCGTAGGGTGGACGGGCCCGATGGTCCCGCGCGGTAATATGCCTTGCCTTGCGAAGCCGCAACCCCCTCGACGACCTCAAGCTCCCCGAGCCGCCCCGGGGGCCCCGGATGCCGGGGGTCTGGATGATCGTCGCCCTGATCGTGGTGGCGGTTCTGCTGTGGCTGCTCCTGGCGCGGGCCAACGAGCCGGCGCCGGGCCGCGTACAGGAGCAGGAGGGACGGCTACTGCACAGTCCCGCTGAACGGGTGGGTCACGTGAACGGGCGCGGGCGAGGCGTGGTGGTGGAACAGGCGCCAGCCCTCGGGGGTCTTTCGGAAGAGGTTGGTGGCCTGGGCCACGGCCAGCCCCACGTCTTCTTCGCTCTTGGCGGTTATGTTCTCGGTGCAGGTGACCACCGCCACGTCGCCGAAGATGTCGACCCGTATCCTCGTGGGGGTGACGCGGATCCAACTAGTGCTGTTGAAGATCCGTTCCCAGGACCGGCGGACCTCGCTCCAGCCGGAGAGGCCGTCCCATCCGGAGTGCACGCAATGGACGGGTCCCGCGTGGACCCAGACCTCGTCCATGGCCTCGAGGTCCAGGTTGTCGAGGGCCCGATAGAAGAAGGCGTTGACCCGGTGGACCGCCTCGTGCTCGTCATGCATGATCGAAGACGCCATGGTCCGATTCTAACCGAGCCCTCGCCGTGGGGGGGCCGGCCACGGGTACAATTCCATTCATGGCGACCATGACCGAAGCCCGCGCCTCCGTGGCCCTGGCCACGCACCACTCCTCCGTGGGGAACCGCGAAACGGAGGGCCGCGGCGGGGTGCGGCCAGTGGTGAGCCCTGCGACCGGCGAGAGCTTCGCCCAGGTGAGCCTGCTCGACGGCGCTCAGGCGGGGGCGGCGGTGGAGGCGGCGCGAAGCGCCCATCCCGCCTGGGCCGCGCTCTCCTTCCGCGAGCGGGGCCGCTTCCTGCTCAAGCTGCGCGAGGTCCTCCTCGAGGAGGCGGACGGCCTGGCTGCCCTCATCGCCCGGGAGCAGGGCAAGCCCGAGGCCGAAGCCCACGCCGTCGAGATCTTCCCGTCGCTGGAGGCTCTCAAGCACCTGGCCCTCCACGCGGAGGACGTG
>WNFM01347043.1_pt1 | contig 33553 bp, 30 predicted proteins | sample 5400271 | NCBI WGS metagenome assembly WNFM01 (sample SAMN13153352, study PRJNA577476) | soil metagenome | isolation source: 60 cm saprolite on Douglas fir-dominated hillslope | place: USA:California | collected 2013-09-17 | reverse complement strand
CGGCACCTTCTCCGGCACCAGGCGGTTGGCCAGCAGGTTGACCTTCATGTTCTCGAAGGCCGACATGTTTTCCTTGAGCTGGCTCTTCTGGCCGTCGGCCACGAAGACCACGGCATCCGCCCCGGCGAGGACCACCCGGCGCGTGGCGTTGTACTGGACCTGCCCGGGTACGGTGTAGAGCTGTATCTTGAAGTCGTAGCCGGAGACGGCCCCGAGGCTGAAGGGGAGGAGGTCGAAGAAGAGCGTTCGATCCTGGGCGGGGTTGAGGGAGATCAGCCGATTCGCCCCCTCGGGGTCGGTCAGCCGGGGGATCTGCTCGAGGTTCGTCGTCTTGCCGGACTGGGCGGGACCGTAGTAGACCACCTTGGCCTTGATGGTCCGTTCGCTGAAGTTGAACTGGACCATAATGCTGGGGTCTGGCCGCGGACGCTCCTCGAAATGACGGAGAGGGACTATAGCACGGGCTTTGCTCCTGCCTCAATCGGGGAGCCGGGGTCCCGGGCGGCGGGCCTCCATCCCGAGGCTGTCTTGACCGAAGGCGGAGGCAGGTGATAGAGTTAGGGTTTGTCGTCCGGGCCGGAACGGGCCTTGATGGAGGATGCGATGGCTCAGCGATGCGACATCTGCGGTAAGGGGCCCCAGTTCGGCAACCGGGTCAGCCACGCTCACAACGTCACCCACCGCAAGTTCAACCCGAACCTGCAGCGGGTGCGGGCGCTGTTGAAGGGCGTGCAGACGAAGGTGCGGGTCTGCACCCGGTGCCTGCGGTCGGGCAAGGTGAGCAAGCCCGCGCCCCAGGCCCGCGTCACTCATTGAGCCAGGGGGTGCTGCGCCGCACCCCCTAAAACCCCCGCCCCTCACGCCGGAATGAATCCGTCGTTCGGGGCCGTCCGTTGTCCCCTGACTGCAACCGTCGGCTACTAGTAGGCTGCGATGACGTCGATCTCCACCATCGCCCCGCGCGGCAACCCCCCCGCCTGGATGGTGGAGCGGGCCGGCGGGTGCTTCCCGAGAAAGCGCGCGTAGACCTCGTTCATCTTCGCGAAGTCCGCCATGTCGGCCAGGTAGACCGTGGTCTTCACCACGTTCTCCGGGCCCATCTTCGCCTCCTTCAACACCGCGAGCAGGTTCGTGAGCACGCGCTCGGTCTGGGCCGAGACGTCTCCAGGGACGAGCTCCCCGGTCACCGCGTCGATTCCGATCTGGCCCGAGAGGAACAGGAAGCCACCCGAGATCACGCCCTGGGAGTACGGACCGATGGGCTTTGGGGCATCGGAAGTGGTGACGTGCTTCTTGGGCAAGAGAGCCTCCATCGCGCTGCCTGGGCGGTACGCCCGCACCCGAGCGGCCATGAGCCTAAGGGCAACCGGCCTCGGAGATCAAGCGCCTCAGCGCGAGACCGCCTGGCGCTCGACGTCGATCACGCCCGCCACGCCCCGGATGGACTTCAAGACCTTGTCGAGGTGCTTCAGGTCGTTGATGCGGACGGTCAGCTCGATGGAGCCGGTCTTGTCGTCGAATGTACGCACCTGGGCGTCGCGGATGTCGGTCTTCATGGCGGCCAGGACCGCGGTCACCGCGGCGAGGGCCCCCGGCCGATCCTCGAGGCCCACCGACAGGCGCACCTCGTAGACGCCCTCGTCCCCGCTCTCCCATTCCACCGCGATCCGGCGCTCGGGGTCGTAGAGGAGGTTCACGACGTTGGGGCAGCTCTGCGCGTGGACGGACACGCCCTTGCCGCGGGTGATGTAGCCCACGATGGGCTCGCCGCGGATCGGGCTGCAGCACTTGGCGCGGTAAACGAGGAGGTCGTCGGTGCCCTTGACCTTGATCCGCTCCTCGCCCACCCGCAGGAAGCGCTTGACCGCGTCCACCATCGGCCGGGGCTTCTCGGGAGCCGGGACCTGGTCGAGCTTCTCCGCGGGGACGAGCTTCGCCAGGACCTGACGGACCGAGACCTTGCCGAAGCCGATGGCCGCGAAAAGGTCGTCGGCCCGCGTCCCCACCCCGAGCTCCTGGGCCAGCGCCTCGATGGGTGCCGGCTCCGCGAGCACCTTCTTCATCGAGAGGTCGTAGCGCTTGAGCTCCCGCTCCAGGTGCTTTCGGCCGATCTCCAGGGCCTGCTGCTTCTCCGCGCTGTTCAGAAAGTGGCGGATCTTGGCCTTGGCCTTGTTCGTCACGGCAAAGCCGAGCCAGTCCCGGCTCGGGTGCTGCTCGGGCCCGGTCAGGATCTCAACGATATCCCCGTTCTTGAGCTTGTACCGCAGGGGGACCATCTTGCCGTTGACCCGGGCCCCCACGCACTGGTGGCCGACCTCGGTATGGACCGCGTAGGCGAAGTCGAGAGGGCTCGCCCCGCGAGGGAGCATCTTCACCTCCCCCTTGGGGGTGAAGCAGTAGACCTCCTCCGGGTAGAGGTCGAGCTTGAGCGAGTTGAGGAACTCGTGGGGGTCCTTCACCTCCTGCTGCCACTCGAGGAGCTGGCGCAGCCAGGAGAAGGCCTGGTCGTCCTTGTCGAAGCCGGTGCGCCCCTCCTTGTACTTCCAGTGGGCGGCGATCCCCTCCTCGGCCACCTGGTGCATCTCCTGGGTGCGGATCTGCACCTCGAAGGGGTGGCCCTCGTCGCCGATCACCGAGGTGTGGAGCGATTGATAGCCGTTGGGCCGCGGCATGGCGATGAAGTCCTTGATGCGGCCGGGGACGGGGCGCCAGAGGTTGTGCAGCACCCCCAGGGCGGCGTAGCAGTCGGGGACGGTCTTGACGAGGACCCGCAGGGCGACGAAGTCGTAGACCTGGTCGAGGTCGATCCGCTGCCGGCGGAGCTTCTGGTGGATGGAGTGGAGGCGCTTGATGCGGCCCTCCACCGTCGCCTCGACCCCCGCCCCCCGGAGCTTCTCCGCGACCGTGACCTTTATCTTCTCGATGAAGGCCGTGGCTTGCTGCCGCCGCTCCTTGACCCGCGCGGCCAGGCCCTTGTAGGTGTCGGGGTCGACGTACTGGAAGGAGAGCTCTTCGAGCTCGTTCTTGATCTTGCTCATGCCCAGGCGGCCCGCGAGGGGCGCGTAGATGTCCATGGTCTCGCGGGCGATGCGCACCTGGGCCTCCTCGGGGAGGTACTGGAGGGTGCGCATGTTGTGCAGTCGGTCGGCCAGCTTGACCAGGATGACCCTCACGTCGTCCACCATGGCCAGCAGCATCTTCCGGTAGTTCTCGGCTTGCCGCTCCTCCGAGGTCGAGAGGGGGATCTTCCCGATCTTGGTGACCCCCTCCACGATGTGCAGGACGTCGGGCCCGAAGTACTCCTTGAGCCGTTCGGGATCGGTCAGGGTGTCCTCGAGCACGTCGTGGAGCAGCCCCACCGCCACGCACACCGGGTCCATCCGCATGTCCGCGAGGATGGCCGCCACCTCGAGGGGATGCACGAGGTACGGCTCGCCGGAGGCGCGGGTCTGGCCCTTGTGCTCCACAGCGGAGAAGATGTAGGCCTTGCGCAGGAGCTCGAGGTCCGCCTCCGGGTGGTGGCGCTTGACCGTGTCGTGGATGTCCTCGAAGCGGATCATGGGAGGGATTACGCGCGTTTTCTCACGCGCCTTCTTCAGTTTAGGAAGTGCGAGGGGGCCGGTCAAATAGGGCCCGGTTTCCTTGACTTGCTTTCAGGAGTGCGCCTATAATCCGCCGCCTCGGAGCCTCTTTCAATTCCCTGAGACTCTCTCCCGGGAGACGCCTGATGAAGACCCCCTACCGCGCCTCCGTGCTCGTCGCCCTCCTGTCCGTCCCTCCTCTCGGGGGTCGGGTGCCACACCGTCCAGGCCAAGGCGGCCTTCAAGGACGGAAACCGCTCGTACAAGGAAGAGAACTGGCGCCGCGCCATCGAGCAATACGAGAAGGCGCTCTCCCACGACCCGGACATGGCCGAAGCGCACTTCTACCTGGCCAGCGCCCATCAGAGCCTGTATCGGCCGGGCAAGGACGACCCGGAGAACCGGGCGCGGCTCGACCAGGCGGTGGAGCACTACCAGAAGTCGCTCGAAGTGAACAAGAACAACAGCCCCAACCTCCAGAAGGTCCGGCTCAACGCACTCGGGGCCCTGACCGCGATCTACTCCGAGCCGCCGCTCCAGGACTTCCAGAAGGCCCTCGCCTATGCCCAGGACCTCGTCAAGGACCACCCGGAAGACTCCAAGAACCTCTACGCCATCGCGAACCTCTACGAGAAGTTCGGGAAGATCCAGGAGGCGGAGGACACCTACAAGAAGGTGGTGGAGCTGAACCCGAAGGACGTGAAGGCCTGCGGGGCCCTGGCCGCGTTCTACAACAAGCCGCTCTGGGACACGCAGGGCGGCGTGTGGGTGGACGGGAGCAAGGGTGGGCGCATGGCCAAGTTCGACCTGGCGATCGAGACCCTCGACCGGTGCGCCAACCTCGACCCGGCCGATTGCTCGGGCCACTACAAGGTGGCGACCTTCTTCTGGGACAAGTCCTACCGCGACCCCCTCCTGTCCGACGTGCAGAAAGAGGCCTACGCGGACAAGGGCCTGGAGGCGGTCGACAAGGCCCTCCAATGCAAGCCTGACTACTGGGAGGCCATCATCTCCAAGGGCCTCCTCTACCGGGTGAAGGCCTCGAACGCCAAGAACCCGAAGGTCCGTGCACAGTTCCTGGAGCAGGCCCAGACGCTGCAAAAGCAGGCCATGGAGATGCGCAAGGAGCAGCAGGCCGCCCAGGGTGGCGGCGCGGCCGCGGCCAGCCCGGTTCCCGGCGAGGTGCCGACCCCAACCGAGGGCGGAACCCAGTAGCGTTGAACTACTGTGCGGCCGCTTCTGCGATCATCTTCTCGGAGATGATCCCGATGCGCTCCACGCCGGCTCCGCGGGCCATGTCCATCGCCTGAACGACCTTCCCGTAGGGCACGGCCCCGACGGCTTTTACGAAGATCGTCTTGTCGGAACGGGCCTGGAAGATGTCTCGCAGGCGGCTCTCCAGCTCCTCGAGCGCGACGGGGTTCTTGTTCACGGTGATCACCGATTCCTCGATCGCGAGGACCACCTGGTTCGGTGGCGTCTTGACCTCGGGCTGGTTCGGCGGAGGTGGCTGGGGCAGCGAGATGTCGAGCCCTTTCTGGGCCAGCGGCGTGACCACCATGAAAATGATGAGCAGGACCAGCATCACGTCGATCAGGGGCGTGATGTTGATGTCGGACATCGCCCCGGAGGAGTCGGGCTTGGTGGCCTCGTGCGAGTGGACGATCCACCGGCGGTGCTTCCTGGGTTGAGCCTTGGCATTCGCCATGCGACTAGCCCTGGGCCTTCGGCTCGGCGATGAGGGCTACTTCCTCGGTGCCCGCCTCACGCAGGATGTCCATCACCTTCATGACTTCCGAGTAGGGAAGGCCTTCATCGGCCTTCAAATACACCATGCGGCCGCCTTCCGGGAGGTCCTGGAGACGCTCCTTGACCTGGGGGAGGAGCTGCGCCTGGTCGTCCAGCTTGGCGCCTCCCAGGTAGGTAGTGTTGTCCTTCCTGATGGCCACCATGATGCTCTTGGGCTCGTCCTTCCGCTCCTTGGTGTTCCCCGCCGAGGGGAGCCGGACGTCCACTCCCTTCTGGAGCATCGGGGTGATCACCATGAAGATGATGAGCAGCACGATCATGATGTCGGCCATGGGCGTGACGTTGATGCTCGCCATCGGCCCGCCCTTGCTTCCGCCGACCGCCATTGACATGGGGATCTGCTCCTGTTTCGGGGCCGGGGCCCGAAGGCGAGCCCCGGCCGATAACGAAAGGGTGTACGGACTAGGCGCCCTTCTTGATGAAGTAGTCGAGGAGCTCGGAGCTCGAGTTGTCCATCTCGACGTTGAAGCCCTCGACTTTGCCGTTGAAGTAGTTGTACGCCCAGACCGCGGGCACCGCCACGAAGAGGCCGAACGCGGTGGTGATGAGGGCCTCCGCGATGCCGGCCGAGATGGCGGCGATGCCGCCGGACCCGGTGAGGGCCATGCCCGAGAACGCGTTGATGATGCCAAAGGTGGTGCCGAAGAGGCCCACGAAGGGAGCGGTGGAGCCGATGGTCGCGAGGCCGGAGAGGCCGCGCTTGAGGTCGGCCAGGTTCACCGCGGTGGCGCGCTGGATGGCCCGCTTGGCGGCGTCGACCGCGGCGTCCTTGTCGCGGTCCACCTCACCCGACTCATGCTGGTACTGCCATTCCTGCAGGCCGGGCCCGAGCACCTTGGCCAGGTGAGAGTACTTGACGTTGGGGCCGTGAGCGGCGTCGATCGCCTCCTTGATCTTGCCCTGCTTCAGGAGACGCGCGGCCTCCGGCGCGAACTTCCGCGACTGGTCGGTGGCCTTCTTGAAGGTCCAGTAGCGCTCGATCATGACCGCGATCGAGTACATGGACATGAGGAGGAGCACGATGACGACGGCCCACGCGACGCCGCCCATGTGCTCGGCCATGGTCCTGATATCGAACTGCATGCGCGTCCTCCTGGAGTCTTTGGTTTGGCACTCGCCCGGACGGTCCCGGCTAGGAGAGCCGGAAGTTTACCGTGACCGTCATGATGACCGGAACCGGCACCCCATTCAGCAGGGTCGGGGTGTAGACCCACTGTTTGACCGCTTCGATGGCGGCCGCGTCGAGGAGCGGAATCCCTCGAAGCACCTTCACGTCGGTGACCTTGCCCTGGGGGCTGATCGTGCACTCCAGGATGACGACCCCTTGGACGCGGGCCTGTTTGGCGATGTCAGGGTAGACCGGGTTGACGGTCTTGAGCTTCTTGGGCTCCTTGATCTGCCCGCCGACCCGGACGGCCTGCACGGGGGCAGGGGCGTCGGGCAGCCCGCCCACGACACCACCCACGACACCGCCGGGCACTCCGCCCTCCACGCCGCCCGCAACGCCACCCTGGACCCCGAAGTCGACCTCTTCCGGCTTGACCTGCTCGGGCACGTCCACGGGAGCGGTGAACCTCGGCGACTCGTTCAGCACGGGCTTGGGGATTGGCTTCGGGATGTTCGCCTGCTTGGGGGCCGGAGGCGGAGGCGGAGGCGGGGGCGGGGGCGCCGAGATCGGCTCGACGAAGAAGGCCCTCACGGCCGCTGCCGGCTCGGGCAGCTCTGCCGGTTGCAGCAGCGGCACGATGACGATCATGACGAGCGCAATGCCGTGCAGGACAAGGGAAACGGGGAGCAGCTTCCCCTGGCCCGTCTTGTGCGCGACCACGTCCGATTCGATGAGGTCCTCGAAGAGCCTGCGTTCCATCCGCCGCCTCACTTGCTTTCCAACTGCTGATGGGACCTTCGTGGAAAGAGACCGGATTCTAATCCCGGGTTTTGGAGGGTGTCAAGGGTCGGGAGACTCCATGGTGCGGATTGGACACCGGCCGGGGGTCTCCGGTTCCCTGGATTCTTCAACGGTTCGGTGCCGAAAACAGCCCCAAAGCGGCACGGCTGCAGTGAACTGGAGGTTCAAAGGGGGCGCGGTATCGGCCTTGAGGCAACAGGCGGCGAGCGGAGCGGGATTCACTCCCGCGCAGCGAGCGGGGGTTCAAGGGCAAGGTATTCGGATCGCGCGTAGCGGATCCGAGCACGGCCATTGGCGATCCGAATACCTTGGGGGGCGGCGCAGCCCCCCCTTGCTCGATCAATAGATCCGGAAGCTGACGGGGCAGAAGATGATGGTGGATACCGGTCGTCCGCGCTTCATGGCGGGTGTGAAGACATATCGGTAGACGTTCTGGATGGCGGCTGCGTCGAGGAGGGGAATGGACTGGAGGACACGGGCCCGGATCACATGTCCCGTGGTGTCGAGGGTGCACTCGATGGCGACCGTGCCTTCGAGCTTCTTGACGAAGGCCTCCTGCGGGTAGTCGGGCCTCGTGATCTTGATGGGCCGGGGAGCCTGGTCGTAGTCCATGACCGGCCCGGTGCCCGTCCCCCCCACAACCCCACCGAGCGTGCCGCCGGGCACCCCGCCCACTTGCCCACCCACGACGCCTACGTCCATCCCATCGGCGACGCCGGACTCGTCTCCGGTCTCGCTGCCGAACTGCTGGTCGGCGGGGGCCTTGTTCTCGGGGGTGAGGGGCCTCTCCTGGGGCTGCTCGATCGGGGCCACGAATTTCGGCTCCACCTTGACCTGCGGGTCCGGAGTCACCGGCTTCGCGGCCTCGGTCTTGGGGGCGAGGCTCGAGCCCTTCGGCAGCGGCGGCGGCGGCGGGGGCGGCGGGTCGTAGAGAAGCGCCCTGATCATGTCCCGCTGCTCGGGGGACTCGGAGGGCCAGAGGATCGGAACGAGGATGAGGGAGGCGACGGTGAGCACGTGGACGACGAGCGAAACCTCGGCGCCCCACCATGTTCGCTGCTGCTTCTGCGGATTCGACGCGATGAGGGAGGCCGTGAAGAGATCGTCCTCGTCGGGGGTCGGCCGCGGGGCGGGGGGATCGAGAGGGGCAGGGGTGAGGGCCGCGCCGCTCATGAATGTCATCTTATCACCCAGCCCTATCCGAGTTGGACGATGGGCCACACGGGCGGGTTCCCGCCAGGGTGTCAAATAAGTTGAACGCGGGCCTTGAGTGTGTCCGCGGACACACTCCTCAGAGGGCGGCCCGAGCGGAGGCCGCGTTGGGCTTCGAGGAGCGCTCGGACCACCACCCCACGACCGGCACCGCGATGAACACCGTCGAGTAGGTCCCCACCAGGATCCCCACCACCATGGTGAAGCCGAAGCCCCGCAGCACCTCACCCCCGAAGAGGTACAGACCCAGCACCGAGAGGAAGGTGGTTCCGTTCGAGATGAGGGTCCGGGTCAGGGTCTGGTTGACCGAGTCGTTCAGCACCTTCCCGAGCCTTTCCTTGCGGCGCTGGCGCAGGTTCTCCCGGGCCCGGTCGAAGATCACGATGGTGTCGTTGACGCTGTAGCCCACCAGGGTGAGCAGGGCGGCGATGACGTTCAGGGTGATCTCGTACCGGAAGAAGGCAAGAAAGCCGAGGCAGATGAGGACGTCGTGAAGGCTGGCCACTGCGGCCGCCACCCCCCAGACCCCTCCCTTGAAGCGGACCGCGATGTAGATGAGCTGAAAGGCGAGGCCGAGCACGGTGAGGAGCACCGCCTTCTGCCGGAGCTCCGCTCCCACCACGGGCCCGACGATCTCCGAGGAGGACTCCGTCACGGGGTTCTCCGGGTAGTTCTCGGCCAGGGTGGCCAGCACCTTCTTGGCCCCGGCGTCGAGCTCCCCTTCGGCGGCTTCGCCGGCGATGCGGATGAGGACCTTGTTGGCGCTCAAATCGCCGTAGGTCTGGATCACCGCGCCGGCGGCGGCACGGTCCACCGCCCGGCGGACCTTGTCGATCTCGGGGGTTTTCTGGAACTGGGCGATGAGCTGGGTGCCGCCGGAGAACTCGACACCGTAGTTCACCCCGCGCGTGAACATGACCGCGACCCCGGCGGCGATGAAGAAGATGGAGAGGGCGATGAAGTACTTCGCCTTGCTCTCGAAGTCGTAGTTGGGATTCTTGAGGAACTCCATCGGGCGCCCCTAGATGCTCAGGGTGGCGACCGGGCGCTTGCCCAGGACCCACTCGAAGAGGAACTTGCTCACGAAGAACGAGGCGAAGACGTTCGCCACCAGACCGATGACCAGGGTGACCGCGAAGCCCTTGATGGGCCCGGTGCCGAACTGGAAGAGGAAGGCGGCGGCGATGAGGGCGGTGGCGTGGGTGTCGAGGATCGTGATCCAGACGCGGTCGAACCCGTTCTGCACCGCCACCCGCACCGTCTTGCCGTTGCGCAGCTCCTCGCGGATGCGCTCGAACACGAGCACGTTCGTGTCCACCCCCACGCCGATGGTGAGGATGACGCCGGCGATGCCGGGCAGGGTCAGGGTGGCCCCCGAGTAGGCCATGGCGGCGAGCAGGATGACGAGGTTCGCGGTCAGGGCCACCACCGCGTTGAGACCGGAGAGCCGGTAGTAGACGAGCATGAAGATCGTGATGAAGGCCATGCCGGCGGCGGAGGCCATCACCCCCGACCGGATCGAGTCGCGCCCGAGGGAGGCCCCGACCGTGAGCTGTTGCTGGTAGCGCAGGGTCGCCGGGAGGGCGCCCGCCCGCAGCACCTTGGACAGCTCGTCCGCTTCCTGGGTGCTGAAGCGGCCGTGGATCACCCCGTCGGCCCCGATCTGTCCTTGGATGGTGGGGGCGGAGGCCACGCTGCCGTCCAGGACGATCGCGAGGCGGCGGCCGATGTTGGCTCCGGTGCCGCGCTTGAACTTCTCGGCCCCCTGGGGGTTCAAGGTGAAGTTCACGTCCGGGCTGTTCGTCTGGGGGTCGACGGCGGCCCGAGCGTTCTTCAGGTCGCGTCCCGTGATCACGGCCTCCTTCCGCACCAGGTAGAAGACCGGCTGGCCGGGAGTCTCCCCGGAGCCCGAGACCACCTCCATGTTGTCCGGCACCTTGCCCTGGAAGTTCTGGAGCAGCGACTCGCGGGTCTGGGCCGAGTCCTCCACCAGCTTCAGGGCGAGCTGGGCGGTGGTGCTGATGACGCGCTTGGCCTGCTCGACGTCGGTCACTCCGGGGAGCTGGACCAGGATCTGGTCCCCGCGGCTGCCATGGGGGGCGATGATCGGCTCCGCCACCCCGAGCTGGTTGACGCGGCGCTCCAGGGTACGGATGGCCTCCGCCACCGTGCGCTCCTTGACCTTGCGCTGCTGCTGGTCGGTCATCTGCACGAGGAAGCGGTTCTCGCCGGGCTCCCGGATCTCCCAGTCGGCGCGGAAGAAGTCGCGCAGGATCTCGCGCATGTCCTTCACCCGCGCCGGCTCCACTCCTTCCACCGCGAAGGACGTCGCGTTCACCCGCGAGGCGCTGCCGAAGACGATCGCCTTCCGGGTGGCCTGGTCGCGCGCGGTCTGCACCGCGTCGTCGATGGTGGCGTTCAAGGCGTCGTCCACCACCACCTGCAGGACGAGGTGCATCCCCCCGCGCAGGTCGAGGCCGAGCTTGATCTTGCCCGGCTGGCCGTCCCTTTCGTAGGGCGGCCAGATGAGGATGAGGCAGGCGATCAGGAAGCCGCCGTAGAAGATGGCCCGGACCTGGAGCTCCTTGCGCACGAAGGCGTAGGCGAGCCCGGCCAGGGCGGCGGTGAGGACGAACCAGAGGGTGTAGGGGTTCTCGAGGGCGGCGGGCATCTACTTCTCCGTCTTCTGTGGTTCGGGACCCTGGAGGCCGGCGACGGCGCTCCTCAGGACCTTGATCCGGGTCTTTTCGTCGATCCGCACCTGGAAGGCGTCGTCCTCGACGCCCACGATCGTCCCGAAGATGCCGGGGGAGACGATCACCTTGTCCCCGGTCTTCAGCGACTTGACCATCTCTTCGACCTTGCGCTGCTTCTGCCGCATGGGGAGGATCAGGATGAAGTAGAAGATCGCGAAGATCAGCCCCATGAGGACGAGCTGCGGCCAGGGGTTGGGCTCGCCGTTCGGCGGCTGACCGGTGAGGAGAAGCAGCGTCCGTGGATCGGCCATCACGTCCTTCGCAAAGACGGTCCCTTGACCGGGGTTCTTGCCTGGAGCGAGGGACCACGGACCGGCTCAGGACCGATCGCGCGACCTTCCGTCTCCCTCGGCCGCCGCGAGAGCCCCGAGCGCTGCCGCCCGGAACTCCTCGAAACGACACAAACGGATACTCTGCCGTATGGACCGCATCATGTCAAGGTAGGTGAAGAGGTTGTGCACGGTCATCAGGATGGCCGCCGTCATCTCCCCCGCGAGGTGGAGGTGGCGCAGATAGGCGCGGCTCGCGGTCCGGCAGGTGGGGCAGGGACAGTCGGGGTCGGGGGGCCGGGGGTCGTCGCGGAACCGGGCGTTGCGGATGGAGAGCCGGCCGCGCCGTCGGGAGCACGCAGTCGAACATGTCGATTCCCCGGGCCACTGCCTCGATGAGGTCCTCCAAGGTGCCGACGCCCATCAGGTAACGCGGCTTCGCCTCGGGAAGGATCGGGTCCAGGTGCTCGAGCACGCGGATGCGGTCCTCCTTGGGCTCGCCCACGGAGACGCCGCCGATGGCGTGGCCGGGGAATCCGATCTCGAGAATCTCCCGGGCGCTCCGCTCGCGCAGGTCCGGGTGGACGCCGCCCTGGACGATCCCGAAGAGCCACTGGTCGGCGCGCGTGTGGGCGTCCCGGGAGCGGCGAGCCCAGCGCGTGGTGCGGGCGGTGGCCTCGTCCACCGCCTCGCGCGGCGCGGGCCAGGGCGGGCATTCGTCGAAGGCCATGGCGATGTCGGCCCCCAGGTTCATCTGGACCTCGATCGAACGCTCGGGGCTCAGCAGGTACGGGGTGCCGTCGAGATGGCTTCGGAAGCGGACCCCCTCTTCGGTGAGCTGGCGGAGGCCGGTCAGGCTGAAGACCTGGTAGCCACCGCTGTCCGTGAGGAAGGGCTTCGTCCATCCCGTGAAGCCGTGGAGGCCGCCCAGCTCGGCCACCAGGGCGTCCCCCGGCCGCAGCATGAGGTGGTACGTGTTGGCGAGGATGATCTGGGCGCCCAGCTCCTCGAGGTCGCGCCTCGTCACCGCCTTCACGGCCCCCGTGGTGCCGACGGGCATGAAGACAGGGGTCTCGATCGTCCCGTGGGGAGTCTCGAGGCGCCCGGCCCGGGCGCGGCCGTCGAGCGCCTCGAGGGTGAAGGAGAACGCGTTGGTCATCTGGTCATCGACCCCCCACGGTAACGGGCTGCGAGCGTAGCCGAATTCACTTCGGCGTGGCGAGCGGGGTTTCAAAGGGGTGCGACGCAGCACCCCTTTGCTCAATGAAGCCCCGGTTCACGGCTCCGCGATGCCTCGTCGTAGACTCGGAGGATGACCACGCGTCTCACGGTCGCGCTGCTGTTCGGCGGGCGGTCGGGCGAGCACGAAGTGAGCCTGCGCTCGGGGGCCTCGGTGGCCGAGGCCCTGGCGACGCGCTACGACGTGAAGCCCGTGCTGGTGGACAAGGGCGGCCGTTGGCTGCTGCAGGAGACCCCCGGGCCGCGAGCTTCCGGGGGCACTCCGGTCTTCCTCGCCCCGAGCCCCGACGACCTCGGGCGGTTGCGACGCACGGCGGACGGGGTTGCGGTAGCGCGTCCCGACGTGTACTTCCCCGTCCTGCACGGCACGTTCGGCGAGGACGGCACGGTGCAGGGCGTGTTCGAGCTGGCGGCCGTCCCCTACGTGGGCTCGGGGGTCGTCGCCTCCGCGGTGGCCATGGACAAGGAGATCATGAAGGCGCTGTTCGCCCAGGCGGGCCTCCCCCAGGGACGGTACCGGGTCCTGCGCGGCCGCGACCCCGCCGAGGAGGCGCTCATCCTCGAGGCCTTCGGCCTGCCGGTGTTCGTGAAGCCCGCCAACCTGGGATCCAGCGTGGCCGTGACCAAGGTGAAGCGCGCGGCGGACCTCGGCGGCGCGTTGGACCTGGCTTTCGCCTACGACCGCAAGGCCCTGGTGGAAGCCGCCATCGAGGCCCGGGAGATCGAGGTGGCGGTGCTCGGCAACGACCGCCCCGAGGCATCGCTGCCCGGCGAGATCGTCCCCGACCGCGAGTTCTACGACTACGACTCGAAGTACTCCGCGGAGAGCCGGACCCGGCTCCTCATCCCGGCTCCCCTCGAGCCGGCGGCCGTGGCCGAGGTACAGCGCCTGGGCAAAGCCGCCTTCCGAGCGGTGGACGCGAGCGGCTACGCGCGGGTGGACTGCTTCCTGGACCGGAGGACCGGCCAGATCCTGCTGAACGAGATCAACACGATCCCGGGCTTCACCTCGATCAGCATGTTCCCGAAGATGTGGGAAGCGACCGGTCTCGCCTATCCCGACCTGCTGGCCCGCCTCGTGGACCTGGCGCGCGAGCGGCATCGCGAGCGCGGACGGCTGCGCACCGACTATGGGAGCTGACGGTTTCGGACAAGCATACAAAGAGGTATATAATGTACCGGCCTCCGCTCCGCGACGCGGGAGCGGGCGTCCGCCCGCCGGCCACGGGCCGGAGTTTGTGGATGGGCCGGGCCGCCCCGGGGTCGAACCTCCATTCTATTCAAGATAGTATATAAGACCGGTACCCGCTCCGAATCCGTGGGTTGTGCGGCGCTCTTCGCCGGAAGGCTCTGGCGGACAGCGGTTTCGCGACGCGACCACGCGAAAACTCGCGCCAGTCGCGGTCGTTTGCGATTTCCACACCTTCGTCCACAGGCTAAGCCTCACCGCCTCTGGAGCATGGCGTGTTCGGCTGGAGAAAAAATGCTTGACAAGGCGAAATGGGCTCCCTACGCTACCCCTAGTATGCGAGGCCTCTTATCACCCGAGATGTTGAAGAGGGGCGCGACTGTCCAGATCTGGACCGAAAGGGGGGATCCTCTGAATGCCGGCCAAGAAGAAGGCTGCCAAAAAGGCGACCAAGAAGAAGAAGTAGGCGCCCCAGGGAAGAAGGGGGGGTGGTCATTCACCCCCCACTTTTCTCTTGTTCGTGACCTGACGGCGTCCATCGCCGGCAGCGCACTCCGAACGGTTTGAGAGGGGGGATGAAGGCGATGGCAGCGAAGAAGAAGGCCGCTCCAAAGAAGAAGGCCAAGAAGAAGTAGAGGCCGCCCGTCGGCCACGATCTGGGGGTGAGCAATCACCCCCTTTTGTTTTTTCCGCGACGCCGGACCAGGGCTCAGCGTCCGGTCCAGACCTCGACCCGCTCGATCACGTCCCCCGGCCGCAGCTTCTCCACCACGTCCATGCCGGAGGCGACCCTGCCGAAGAGCGTGTAGCCGCCGTCGAGGTGCGGCTGCGGGGAAAGGGTGATGAAGAACTGGCTGCCGCCGGTGTCCTTCCCCGAGAGGGCCATCCCCACCGCGCCCCGGCCGTAGGGCCGCTGGCCGATCTCGCAGCGGACGGTGTAGCCGGGCCCGCCGTTGCCGTCGCCCCGGGGGCAGCCTCCCTGGACGACGAAGCCGGGCTCCACGCGGTGGAAGGTGAGGCCGTCGTAGAAGCCGCGGCGCGCGAGGTCGAGGAAGGAGATCACGGTGAGGGGCGCCTCCACGGTGTTGAGATGGATCTCGATCGTGCCGTGGCGCGTGAAGAGAAAGGCCCGGGGCGTGTAGAGCGGCACCTCGGGGAGGGGGGCGTAGGGGGCCATGGCCAGGCGGTAGTCGAGAGGCGGCTTGAGCACGGTCTCGGGGCCCGGCGGTGGCGCCTCGGCGTCGCCGTGGTCCCTGAGGGCCGCGGCGGCGCGTACGCGCACCACGCGCGCCGGGTCGCCCTTGGCTGCCTCGCGGAGAGCCGCCCGCGACGCGTCGTCGTTCTGCCCGGCCAGGGCGTCCACCGCGGACAGCCGCGCGCCGAGCTCCTGATCGCCGAGCCCACGCTTGTAGGCGGCGGTGAAGGGGGCGGCGAGGCCGGTGGCTTTCGCGGCGGCAAGCCCTTCCGCGGCGGCCGCCCGCACCGCGAAGTCCGGGTGCTCGAGGTGGCGCTTGAGGGTGTCCACCGCGTCGCTGCCCCGGGCCACCCGGAGCGCCTCGAGGACGGACGGCAGGACCCGAGCGTCCTCGTCCTTGAGCATGCCGAACAGGATTCCCACGCTGATCTCGTCTCCCGCGGCGCCGAGGGCGGTGGCGAGGGATGCGCGCACCCACCACACGGGATCGGGGTCGATCCCCGAGAGGACGAGGGCGGCGTCTTCCCGGTCGGTGCGCGCGAGAGCCGCGAAGGCGGCGGAGCGCATCCACGGGTCCTTGTCGCCGACCAGGGGGACGAGCTTGCGTCGCAGGCTCCGGTCCGGGGGCAGGACGGCCAGGGCCATGAGAGCCTCGCGCTTGACCACAGGGTTCGGCGAGGCAAGCAAGGAAGCCGCGGCGGCCGTGGCCCGCGGATCGGCGAGAGCAGCCAGCGCGTGGAGGGCATAGGCGGCTACCGTCGCGTCCGCGTCGTGGGCCAGGGCGTCGAGGACGTCGAGAGAGCTCGCGTCCTTCAGGGCTCCGAGCCCCCGGGCGGCGAAGGTCCGGGAGAGCGCGTCGTTCGAGGCCGCCGCCGCGACCAGCACCGGCCGCAGAGCGGGGCTCTCCATGCGACTGGCCACCCAGGTGGCGGCCCACCAGTCGAAGCGCGGCTTGCCCGAGAGCAGGAGGGCCTCCGCGGCCGCCTTCGGCTCCTTGAGGCGCACCAGGGCGAAGAGGGCGAGGCGCAGCTCGATCCAGGGGTCGGTGGCGCTGCCGGGGTCGTCGCCGCGTACGGTCAGGATGGGCGCACCCTTCGGAATCGCGGCCAGGACGAAGCGGGCGACGTCGGCCGCCGCCCGCGGGTCGCCGATCCGCCCCAGCGCCTCTGCGGAGCGGGCCCGCACGACGGTCTCGGAATCACCGAGCGCCGCCACCAGGCGCGCGACCGCTCCCTTGTCGCCGATCAGGCCGAGGGCGAACGCCGCCATCTGCCGCACCTCGGGCTCGGCGTCGTTCATGAGGTCGATCAGGGTGGGGACGAGGACAGGGTCGCCTATGCGCCCGGCGGCCAGAGCGGCCCGGCGCCGGATCCCGCGATCGCGGGCGCGCAGGAGACGATCGAGCTCTCCCTCCCCGACGCTCCGGGAGTCCTCGAGGGCGAGGATGCGGCCCAGGGTCTCGATCCGTGTGGGAGGCGGCACGGGACGCGCCTTCTCGGCGGACGCCAGGGCCGCCGGACCGGAGAGCAACAGCGCCAGGACGAACCTCATTTTCGAGTTCGATTATACCGGCTCGATGACGGCGGCCCCGCCGGCTTCAGGCCACCGCCACGAGATCGCGGCCGTCCACGATGCCGAGACGCGCCGCTTCCGCGCGGATGCGCGCCCGAGCTCCGGGCTGTCCGACGGCCGCCAGGTGCAAGGCGCCCCCGAGATCGTGAGCGCGCTCCACCGGCAGGACCGGGGCGCCGTGGATGGTCTGCCCGATCTTCCGCCGGTCGACCTCGACAAAGGCCGCGACCACGCGCCCCGCCTTCCCGAGCGCCCGGGCCCAGCCCTTGCCGATGGGACCCGCGCCCCAGACGATCACGGGCCGCCCCGGGGAGAGGGGCCCGCGAAGGAGCGTCTCGAGCTTCACCGCGCGGAAGCGCTCCGGCGCGTAGCGCGGGTCGGTGCGGGTGAGGCGTCGCGGCTGGTCGCGCCAGGCCAGGAGCGTCTCTTCGAGCTTCGCGAAGCGCAGGCCCGCTTCCCAGGCTCGGAGCCAGAGGTCGTAGTCCTCGGGGCCGTCGAAGTCGCGGTACCCGCCCAGGCGGCGCAGGGCCGCCGCGCGCATGGCCACGCTCGGGTGGACGAGAGGCGACTCGACGAACAGATCGCGAACGATGGCGTCATGGTCGACGAGGCGGTTCAGCCATTCCACGTACGCCCGCATCCCCGCCTTGCCGGAGTCGCCCAGGAGCTCGACCCGGCAGCTCAGGACGTCCGTCGACGGGTCCCGCTCCAGGCGGTCCGCCTGCCGGGCGAGCCGTACGGGGGACGCCACGTCATCGGCATCCATGCGGGCCAGGAGCGGGGCCCGTGCGGCCTCGAGGGCGAGGTTGAGCGCCTGGGCCAGGCCGCGCGGCGGCGTGTGCAGGACGCGCAGCCGTGAGTCCACGGCGGCCCGAGCGTCGAGGAGGACATCCGTCCCGTCGGTGGAGCCGTCGTCCACGGCGATCACTTCGTGATCGCGGAGGGTCTGGCCCAGGAGCGAGTCGAGGCAGGGGCCCAGGGTCGGAGCGGCGTCGCGCACCGGAAGGAGAATGGAGACGCGGGGCATGGCGCGGGTTCGAAAGCGCCTTCTCAGGCGTTCTTTTGGACGAACTCGCGGGCCGCGCGGAGGGCCGCCGCCTCCGAGGGCCCCTCCACCACGTAGAACGGTCCGGACAGGCCGGGGCGCCAGCCCTCGCGCGGGCCCCGGCGGATCTCCACGAGGAAGCCCGACGCGTAGGGCGCCGGCTCGACGATCTCGTAGATCCAGGGGCCGAGTCGCACGGTGGCGCGGATCAGGGGGCGCGGCGCCACGACCCTCGGGGTCACCGGCGGAGTGCGCGCCCCCACGAGGCTGGCGAGCGCCATGAGGCTGTCGGGAGGGACGAACAGGAACTCCACGCCGTAGCCGAGATACGGCCAGCCCACGTCGATGGCGTCGCGCACCACCCGGCCCAGGGCGCGGATGCGGAGCGCTTCCGGGAGCTGCATCTCCAGGTCGAGGTCGGGCGCGTCGGCCAGGCGCACCGGGCTCGCGAGCAGCATCCCGTTGATCGAGAGGTTGCGGGACAGCCCGTAGAAGTGGCCTCTCTGGACGCCGCGGGGCGTCCCCACCACCTGGCCGTGCACCGGCATCCGCGCCTCCACGCGCCGCGGCACGTGGAGCAGCTTCGTGATCCAGTGCTCGAGCTCGACGCGGTCGAGAGGCCGCCGCAGCACCGCGTTGGCCCCCGCCTCCACGACTGCCTGCTCCGCCCCGGGCGGCTCGTCGGCGGGAAGCAGGACCAGGATGGAGACGCGCCGGGTGGCGGGGAGCAAGCGGATGCGCCGAATGGCCTCGGGAAGCGCCAGGTCGGGGAGGATCGGCCCCAGCACGACCAGCCGTCCACCCTCGCGGGCCAGGCCGTCGAGCAGCTCACGGGCCGAAGGCCTCTCCGCGAGCAGCGCGTGGTCGCGGAGCAGCACGGGCGCCTCGAGGAGCAGGCTCCGGCTGTCCAGGCCGGCCACGAGTATCGGGGCCGACATGGGGTCAGCTCACGATGCGGTGGCTGCTGCGGCGAAGCCGAAAAGCGCGCTGGAAGGCGTCGGGCAGGAGGGTCTTCAAGGCGAGCAGCGAAGGGACCCGGTCGTAGTAGAGGGAGAGCCGGGCATCCTTGCGGCCGCCCCGGCTCACGTCCTTCACGATGAAACCGTAGCGTCCGATGCGCACCCTCGCCCCCGGAGCCAGCTCCTTGCGACCCCCCTCCTTCCCGTAGCCCGCGATCTGGGCGCGGGGCTCGACCACCTTGCGACGGAGGGAGTCATTCCCGATCAGGTGCGCCTTGGCCCGGAGGAAGTCCATCGCGGAAATGCGCCGACGGTCGGCGGGGGCAGTGGTGAGCAGACGCTCCGCCTCCGGGCCCGTCAGGTTCTTCGCCATGTAGTCGAGGTTCAAGGCGTAGATCTTCTCTTCCTTGCTGCCCTCGTCGGAGTACTTCTCGATCGTCCGCTTGAGCTCGTCGAATCCCAGGGTGAGGAGGCCCCGGGTGATGGCGTCCGCGCCCTGGACGTCGAGACCCGTCCCCGTGAGGTCGATGTTCGGGGCCTGGTAGGTCACGGTGGCGGCCGCGTCGCGGGCCTCTGCCACCAGGGAGAGGCCGGTCCTCCCCCAGCCGCCGCTCTCGACCTTGTGGATCCGGTCGACCGCGAGGTACACCGGCAGGCCCTCCTTGAGCTCGACGACCTCCACGTCGCCGGGGCCGGGGAAGGCACGGACGAGGAGGCCCAGCAGCAAGAAAAGGAAGAGGACCATGGGCAGGACGAGGGCCCCGAAGAAACCGAGCTCCACGCGGGATCGGGAAGGAGCCACGATGCGCCTCACCGCCGGCTCGATCTTCTGGAGGCCTTCGTGGGATTGCACCCGATAGACGAACTTCTTGAGCAGCAGTCCGTCGTCCTTGAAGAAGGAGGCCAGGCTCTGGGCGGTAGGCGAGGCCGCAGCACCGTTGGCGGCGTTGACCATGTCGAGGATGAGGCCGGGGGCCTGCACCAGATCGCCCGGCCTCACGCCCTCCTTGGGCGGATCCCCCACCAGGATCACGTAGAGGGGAGTCTTCATCGCCCCGAGCAGGGCGAGCAGCTTCTTGTTCGAGAACGCCAGGAGGTCGGTCCCGGGGGGCACGCTCTGGTCGTGCCAGTCCGCCGGGTCCGGGTCGGGGATGGCGTCGGTCACGAGGATGATGCGGAACTCCGTCCCCGCCGGATACTCCTTCATGAGCTCACGGACGCGGTCGAAGGCGAAGTAGAAATCGGTCCATTGGCCGTTGTTGCGGTAGCGCGAGACGTCGTCGACGAAGATCTCCCGGCGGCCGCCGAACAGCACCAACCGGTAGGGCTGGCCCTCCAGGAACTTGAACATCTTCTCGAGGGCAGCCACCCGCTTCTCGTCGGGGTCGAGAGGCGGCAGCGAGGCCGAGTTGTCGATCAGGAAGAAGATCAGCGTGCCCCCGGCGGGTGGCGTCGGCCCGGGGGAGGGCGCGGCCTTGGGACTGGGACCGGCCGCGAGGAAGAGCAGGCCGAGCAGGGGCGCCAGGTGGGCCATGGATCGTCGGCACATTCTACTACGCCGACCGTAGCTCCGAACTTACTGCAACAATATATGGAACCTACACGTTTCAGTGTTCCCTCCCCCTACGTGGGGAGGGATAGGGTGGGGGGTCGATCAGACGCGGAGCCACTCGCGGAACAACATTCCCCTCCCCCTACGTGGGGAGGGATAGGGTGGGGGGTCGATGAATGATAGGGTGAGGAGTCGATGAAGACCGGCATCATCGGACTCCCCTCCGTCGGAAAGAGCACCCTCTTCCAGCTCCTCACCGGCTCCGCGGCGCCCGTCCCCGGGGGCCGGCCCGAGGCCCGCCTCGGGATCGCCCGGGTCCCCGACCCGCGCATCGACGCCCTGGCCGCCATCTACAGCCCGCGCAAGAAGACCTGGGCCACCATGGAGTACGCCGACGTGCCCGGGGTGTCGAAGGGCGAGGGCGCTGCCCTCGTGGACCTGCCGGCCCTGCGGAACGTGGACGCCCTCGTCCACGTGGTGCGGGCCTTCGAATCCGACCAGGTGCCGCACCCCGACGGCTCGGTGGATGCCCTGCGCGACGCGAAGATGCTCGAGCTGGAGCTGATCCTGGCCGACCTCTCCGCCGTGGAACGGCGGCTCGAGCGCCTCGAGGCCAACATCAAGAAGGCGAACAAGCCCGACGACGTGGCCGAGCGCGCCATCTTCCTGAAGATGAAGGACTGCCTCGAGTCGGAGCGCCCCCTGCGCGAGCTTTCCCTCCAGGAGGAGGAGCGTCGGCGCCTGCGCAGCTACTCGTTCCTCAGCGAGAAGCCGATGCTGCTCGTCGTGAACCTGGGCGAGGAGAAGATCCGCGCCGCCGCCGCCTTCCTGGAGAGCTCGGGCCTCACGGGCTTCGCTTCGCGGCCGCACCTCGGGCTGTGTCCGGTCGCGGCGCCCATCGAGGCGGAGATGTCCGAGCTCTCCCCCGAGGACGCGCGGGCCTTCCGGGAGGACCTGGGCCTCCACGAGCCCGGCCTCGAGCGCGTGATCCGGACCTCCTATACCCTCCTCGGCCTGATCTCGTTCCTCACCGCGGGCGAGGACGAGTGCCGGGCCTGGACCATCCGGCGGGGAACGAAGGCCCAGCTCGCGGCGGGGACCATCCACTCCGACATCGAGCGGGGCTTCATCCGCGCGGAGGTGGTGGCCTTCGACGACCTCGTGGCCGCCGGCGGGATCGCCGCCTGCCGCGAGAAGGGGACGCTCCGGCTCGAGGGAAAGGACTACGAGGTGCGGGACGGGGACGTCATCAACTTCCGCTTCAATGTCTGAGCGGGGCCTTCCATGGCTGAGTGCCCGGCCTGCCGGCGCCCGGTGGCGATGGTGCGTGCCACCTGCGTCTACTGCGGCGCGGCGCTGCCCGCCGCGGCGGTAGAGGAAGCGGCGAAGAGCGCCGCTGCGGCTGCGACGGCCACGCCGCCCGCGGAGGCGCTCCCGGCGTCGCGTTCCGTCCTCGTCATGGACTTCGACTCCGGGACCGAGGACGAGGTAGCCGCCGCCCTCGGCATCTCCCGCTTCGAAGCGGGGCAGCGACAGAGGCGCGGGGGCCTGCAGCTCTTGCGGATCGGAGAGGAGGGGGAGGCGCAGGAAACGGCCAGCACCCTCCGGGAGCGCGGCCTCCACGTGGTGGCGGTGCCCGAGCAGGAAGTGCGTACGCCGCCGCTCCTGGCCCTTGGCGGCGCGCAGCAGGGGGACGCGCTGCACCTCAAGCTCGCGGACGGTCCTCTCGTGCTGCGGGACGAGGACCTGATGCTGCTGGTGCGGGGTCCCATTTTGCGGGAGTACCAGCCGTCGGTCCAGATCCGACGCTTTCAAACCGCCTCCCTCGAGGGCGGCTACCGCATCCACCTGCATCGGCACGGGGACCTGCGGCCGGTGGAGCTGGACCCTCAAAACTTCGAGGTCGGGTTCACGGTCACCGGCTCGTCGCTCCTGGAGCTGCTCGGCTGGCTCGAGAAGGTGGCTCCCCGGGTACAGGTGGACGATTCGTTCCGGCGGATCACTCCGGTGTTGGGCCAGGCCGCGCCGCCGACGTCGGGAGTCATGGCGGCCACCGCAGGCCTGCAGCGCGCTCCCCGCAACAGCGGCCTCGGCAATTGGACTTCACGAACCAGCTCCGCGCCCAAGGTCGAGCCCCCGGCCGTCCTCGACAACGTGGCCCAGTTCCGCTTCTACTCGGGCTGGCGGGCCGCGGTGGAGCGGCGTCGATGAACCGGCGCGACGCCCTCCTGCTGGCTCTCCTGGCGCTGCTCCCGGCCCTCGCCCACGCCCCCGCCTGGCGGGAGGGGCGCCTGCTGGGCCCGGGTGACGGGGCCGCTCTTCACTTCCCGCTGCGGACCGAGGTCTGGCGCGCCTACGAGCGCGGCGACCTGCCGGCCTGGAACCCGAGCGTGTTCTCGGGGACCCCGCTCCTGGCCGCCTATCGGCCGGGGGCCTTCTACCCGCCGATGCCCGTCCTCGCCCTCCTTCCGCCGTTCGCCGCCTTCCAGGCCCTCGTGCTCGCTTCCCTGGCCGCGGCCGGCGGGCTCACGTACGGCTATCTGCGCCGGATCGGCGCGAGCCGCGTGGGCGCCTACGCCTCCGGCCTGGCCTTTCCCCTCGGTCCTTACTTCGTGGCCCACCTCGGCGACACCGCGACCCTCGTGGCCGCTCCCCTGCTGCCCCTCTCCCTCCTCGCCGCCGAGGCGCACCTCGCGCGCGGGACGTCGCGCGCGGCGGCCGGCCTGGCGGCCGCGGTGGCGCTGCTCCTGCTGGCCGGCTCACCAGAGGCGACGGGCGCCGGGGCGATCCTCGTGGTCGGCCGTCTGCTCCTTGCGCATGCGGCGGAGAAAACGATCGCCCGCCCGCGCTCCTCTCTGCTGGCGGTGGCGGCGGGCCTCCTCCTGGCCGCCCCGCAGATCGTCCCCACCTTCTGGGCCTGGCTCGCGGCCGGGCCCGGGGGAGCCGGCGCGGCCACGGCACCCGGCGCGGTCCCGGACGGCGTGACCGGCCTCGTGGTGCGCTACGTCTCGCACACCCCAGGTCCCGCGATGGCCCTGGCCGCGCTGCCCCTCGCGCTCACCCACGTCTGGGTCCGGCGGGCCGCGGCGGCCCTCCTCGCCGGCCTCGTATTGCTCGGCCAGCAGGCCCGGCTGGCGGATCCGGGATCGGGCGCGCTCCTGGCCGACTTCGCCCTGGCCGTTCTCCTCGGCCTGTCGCTGTCGGCGCAGTGGACCGCGCGGAGGGAGCCGCTCGGACGCCGCCTCCGTGCGTGGCTCCTCCTGGCCTGCCTCGCCTCGGCGGCCGCCCTCTCGGTGGCGGCCACCGTGACGGGCCCGCTGCCCCAGGTCCTGGCCGGAGCCGTGGGTGTGCTCGCGGTGTCGCTCATCCTCTATCTGTACCTTGCGGACGCCCATGATCCGGTGGCGGCCCACGCATTCCTCATCGCCCTGACGGCCTCGTTCCTCCTGCAGCCCCACGGCCGCGAGGCCTGGGCGGGGGCGCCCACCGCGGACGAGCTGGCGCGGCCCACCCCCACCCGCGAGGCGATCGACCGGGTCATGGCACCGCGGCTGCACGAGGAGCGGACGCTTTCCCTCGTCGAAGCCTGGCCCCGCGCGGCCGAGGCCGACCTCGCTTTCGCGAACCGGGCCGGCCTCGTGGGGCGGCACAACGCGGACGGCTACGACCCACTGGTCCCCCGCGCGCGCCGGGGGCTGTACGACGGCATGAGCGTAGCGGGGGCGCTCCCGAGATCGTTCTTCCGTTCCGACGCCGGACGGCTGGAGCTCCTGGGCATCCGGTTCGTCCAGGCGCCAACGACCGCGCTGACGGCACCCGCTGACGCGATGGGGCTCGGGGAAGAGATGGACCTCGGGCTGACGCCGGCTCGTGCCCTTTTCTTTGCCCTGCCGATCACGCGCGCGACCGAGGTGCGCTTTTCGTCCTCGCTCTCCCAGGCCGTCGACGTGCCGCAGGGCGCCCTGGTGGCACTGGTCCTGGCGCGACTCACCTCGGGCCGCGAGATCGAGCTGCCGGTGCGGGCGGGGATCGACACCGCGGAGTGGGCGTTCGATCGGGCCGACGTGCGCGAACGGGTGCGCCACGAGCGGCCCCGGGTCGCGGCCAGCTTCCCCGTCGCGGGCGCCGCCTTCCAAGGCCATCACTACCTGGCCGTGCTCCGCCTCCCCGCGCGCTACGCACTGGACGGCCTGCGCTTCCAGGCCCCGCCGGGCGCGCCACCGCTCCGCCTGGTGCGCGTCGGGGTGGTGGACGCTCTCACCGGCCGCGGAACCGGGGTCTCCCTTACCGCGGCCTACCTGTCCGACACCGCGCGCCTCACCGAGAGCGCGGCCACTCCTAATGTGCGGCTCTTCGAAGTCGTGCGCGGACTGGGACGGGCCTGGGTCGTGGAGTCGGTGCGGCGCGCTCCGGACGAGGAGACGCTCCTCCGGCTCCTCCGTTCGTCCACTCGGGCCGGAATCGACGCACGGCGCCAGGCCCTCGTGGTCGCCGCGGAAGCCGACGGGTTGGAGCTGCCCCCGGGGAGCCGCTCGTCGCGGGCCGAGCTCGGGCGGCAAGAGGGGAGCCGGCTCGAGCTGCGGGCCGAGGGTCCGGGCCTGCTGGTCGTCACCGAGAGCTGGGACCCCGGGTGGTCGGCCGCCGTCGACAAGAGCGCGGCGCCCCTCTTCCGGGTCAATGGGGGGGCCCTGGGAGTCGTCCTGACCGAGGGAACGCACCGCATCGTCCTGCGCTACGAAGCCCGGGGCCTCGCGGTGGGCGCGCTCCTCTCGGCGCTGGCGGCCGCGAGCCTCCTCGGGAGAGCGCTTCGAGGATGATCCTCACGGCCCAGGGATCTCCGCGTTATTTGACCCTGCGCGAGGGCGCGTGCTAGCTTCCCCTGTTTACCCATCCCCCATGACGCCCTCCCGTCCGAGCCTCTCCATCTTCTTTCCGGCCTACAACGACGCCGGGACCATCGCGAGCCTCGCCCTCCTGGCCCACATGACGGCGCGGACCCTCACCGACGACTACGAGGTGATCGTGGTGGACGACGGGAGCCCCGACCACACCGGCCTCCTCCTCGACGAGATGGCGACCACCTTCCCCTGGCTGAAGGTCGTCCACCACGAGAGGAATCGCGGCTACGGGGGAGCGCTGCGCACCGGCTTCGCCACGTCCTCCAAGGACCTCGTCTTCTACACGGACGGGGACGCGCAGTACGATCCGCGGGAGATGACGACCCTGTTCCTGGCCTTCTCGGAGGACGTGGATTTCGTGAACGGCTACAAGATCTCGCGCAACGACCCCCTGCACCGCGTCGTCATCGGCCACATCTATCACTGGTTCGTGAAGATCGCCTTCTCCCTCCGCCTGCGCGACGTGGACTGCGACTTCCGGCTCATGCGGCGGAGCATCTTCGACAAGGTCGTCCTGACCCGGTCCTCGGGGGTGATCTGCGTCGAGCTGATGAAGAAGGTGCAGGACCACGGCTTCCGCATCGCGGAGGTCCCGGTGCCCCACTACCACCGCAGCTACGGCCGCAGCCAGTTCTTCAACTTCCCGCGGGTGGCCCGCACCCTCCTCGACCTCACGCGGCTCTGGTGGGAGCTGGTCGTGCGCAAGGAGCACCTGAAGGCGGTGGTGCTGGCCACCCCCAGCGAGGCCGAGAGCCGCCGCTGATGGGCGACTACCGGGACTTCTACCGAGGCCGCAAGGTGCTGGTGACGGGCGGCCTGGGCTTCATCGGCAGCAACCTCTGCCGCCGCCTGGCCGACCTCGGGGCCGAGGTTCTCGCCATCGACAGCCTGCTGCCGGACTACGGGGGCAACCTCTTCAACCTCGACGGCTACGAGGGGAAGGTCCGCATCAACATCGCGGACGTGCGCGGCAACGGCATGGAGTACCTGGTGAAGGGCCAGGAGGTGCTCTTCAACCTGGCCGGCCAGGTGAGCCACATCGACTCCATGACCGACCCCTTCACGGACCTCGAGATCAACTGCCTGAGCCAGCTCAAGGTGCTGGAGGCGGTGCGCAAGGGGAACCCCGGGCTGAAGATCGTCTACGCGGGCACGCGCCAGGTCTACGGCCGGCCGCGCTCCCTGCCGGTGGACGAGGGCCACCTGCTGACCCCCACCGACGTGAACGGGATCAACAAGATCTCCGGCGAGTCGTACCACCTGGTCTACCACTCGGTCTACGGCATCCGCGCGTCTTCGCTTCGTCTCACCAACACCTACGGGCCGCGGCAGCTCATCCGGCACAACCGCCAGGGCTTCATCGGCTGGTTCGTCAGGAAGGCCGCCCTGGGCGAGGAGATCCAGATCTTCGGCGACGGGAGCCAGAAGCGGGACTTCAACCACGTCGACGACGTGGTGGACGCGTTCCTGCGCGCGGGGGCGATGGACGCCTCCGACGGGGGCGTGTTCAACCTGGGGGACGAGCACCCGGTCGCGCTCCGCGAGCTCGTGGAGCTGATGATCGAGGTGGCGGGGGGCGGATCCTACACCCTCGTTCCCTTTCCCGAGGAGCGCAAGCGCATCGACATCGGCGACTTCTACGCGGACACCACCCGCATCCGGAAGACTCTGGGTTGGGTCCCCGCGGTGGCGCTCCGCGAGGGGATCGCCGGCACCATCGAGTGGTACCGGAAGCACAAGGAGCACTACCTCTGAGCGCGCCCGCCCTCGTCAAGGTGCCCTTCCTGGACTTCGCCGCCCACGTGGCGGCCATCCGGCCCGAGCTGGACGCCGCCATCGCTCGTGTCCTCGACTCGGGATGGTTCATCCTGGGGCCCGAAGGCGAGGCCTTCGAGCGTGAGCTCGCCGCCGCCCTGGGAGCGAAGCACGCGGTGGGGGTGGCCAACGGGACGGAAGCGCTGCAGCTCGCCCTCACCGCCCTCGGCGTCGGCCCCGGCGACGAGGTCGTGACCTCGCCCCTGAGCGCCGCCTTCTCCGCCCTGGCCATCCTCTCCGCGGGCGCTAGACCGGTCTTTGCGGACATCGACCCGGTGACCCTCAACTTGTCGCCCGATGCGGTCGTCCGCGCGGTCACCCCGCGCACGAAAGCCATCGTCCCCGTCCACCTCTACGGCCACCCGGTGGACATGGACCCGATCCTGGACCTCGCGGCGGCGCGCGGGATCGCGGTCCTGGAGGACGCTTGCCAGGCCATCGGCGCCCTCTACAAGGGCCGTCCGGTGGGGACGCTTCGCGGCCTGGGCGCCCTCTCGTTCTACCCGACCAAGAACCTGGGCGCCCTGGGCGACGGCGGCGCCATCCTCGTCGACGATGCCGCGCTGGCTCGCGATCTGCGCCGGCTGCGCAACGGTGGCCAGGGCGATCGCTACCGCCACGAGGTGCCGGGGATCAACAGCCGGCTGGACGAGCTGCAGGCGGCCATCCTGCGATTGGGCCTCACCCACCTCAGCGCCTGGACCGAGCGGCGGCGCGCGCTCGGCGCGATCTACCTCGAAGAGCTGGGGGACGCGGGGGTCGGGCTCGCGAAGGAGCAACCCTGGGCCCGCGCGGTCTACCACCTGTTCGTGGTGCGGCATCCCCGACGCGACGCGCTCATGGCCGCCCTGAAGGAGCGCGGCATCGGCACCCTCATCCACTACCCGATCCCCCTCCACCTCCAACCGGCGTTCCTCGCCCTGGGAGGCAAGCGGGGTGACCTGCCGGTGGCCGAGCGGGCCGCCCGCGAGGTCCTGTCGCTTCCCCTCTACCCGGAGCTGACCGACGCCCAGGCGCGCGCGGTGGCGGCGGCCGTGCGCGAGCTCGGTCCCGCCCTCGCCGGAGGTGGGGCATAAGCGGCCGCACGCTCGTGGTGGTGCCGACCTACAACGAGCGGGAGAACGTCCCGCCCCTCGTCCGCGATCTGCTCGCCCTGGGCGACGCGATCGACGTGTGGGTGGCCGACGACGGCAGCCCCGACGGCACCGCCGAAGCGGTGCGCGCGGCCATGGCCGCGCATCCGGGCCGCGTGGACCTGCTTCTCCGAAGCGAGAAAGGCGGGCGCGGAGCGGCCGTGCTCGCCGCCTTCAAGAAGGGCCTCGCCGACCCCCGCGGCTACCGCGTCTTCTTCGAGATGGACGCCGACTTCTCCCACCATCCCCGGGAGATCCCGAAGTTCCTCGCCAAGCTCGAGAGCGCCGACATGGTCATCGGCTCGCGCTACGTCGAGGGCGGCGGCACTTCGGAGTGGGGCTTCTGGCGGCCCGCCCTCTCCTGGCTGGCCAACCTCTACATCAAGATCGTAGCCGGGGTGCCGATCCGGGACACCACGAGCGGCTTCCGCGCCTACCGCCGCGAGGTGCTCGAGGCCACCGAGTTCGACCGGATCAAGATCAAGGGCTACGTGGTCCACGGGGAGATGGCCTACCAGGCCTGGATCCACGGCTTCCGCCTGGGCGAGGTGCCGATCCATTTCCGGAACCGGGCCCGCGACGCCTCCAAGCTGACGCGTCAGGAGATCACGATGGCCCTCCTGAACTTTGCCCTCTTGCGCTTCCGCTATGGCTGGTGGCCGAAGCGGGGGACCGGAGGGACGCGCCACGCCTAGCCTTCCCCGCAAGGCCCTCGTCCTCCAGGCCGACGCCGCGTGCGATCTCGCGGCGCGGCGAGCGGCCGAGGGCGCCATCGTCCTCGCGGTGGACGAGCGCGCAGAGGCGGCGCTCGAAAAGGCCGGCATTCCCCACCGGCGGGCGAGCGCGGGCCGCGCGACCTTGTCCACGGACCCCGCGGTGCGGATCTGGACCCGCGTCTGGGGACGCCTCCCGCTGGTGGACGGCCAGAGCTTCCGGGAGCTCGCGGAGTGGAAGGGCGCATCGCTCTGGTGGATGGGGGAGGCGTTCTTCCGGACCGCAACGGAGGCGCCGTTCTGCGTCGAGGTGGTGGAGTGGTTCCTCGGCCTTCTGGAAACGGAAGACCCGGCGGAAGTCGAGGCGAGCGGCCTTCCCGCGAACGACGCGCTCCTGCTCTCGCGCGCCTGCACGGTGAAAGGCGTGCTCTATCACGGGCCTGCGTCCGCCCGGCCGCGCACCCGCCCCTCGGCCTGGGAATGGCAGGGGCGGCGCGAGGCCTGGGCCGCCCGCTGGCGCGGGCTCCGGGGGGGCCGGCCCCGCGGCGTTCCCGGAGTCATCGCGCTCGTGGTCGAGCCTGGAGCGGAGAGCGGAGCGTCCGCGCTCGCGGCGGCGCTCGGGAGCGAAGCGCAGGTGGTGTCCCTGCCCGACCTGCTCGCGGGCGCGTCGCGTCCCGCACGGGTGTTGGCCGGCGAGGGCCGGGGCCGCCTCCGCGAGCTCTGGCATCGGCTCCGCGGCAGCCCGGGCGTGCACCAGTCGTTCACCCACCGGGGGGTGGGATTCTTCGATCTGGCGGGAGCCGACCTCGCTGGTCTCCTTCTGGCGCGCCTGCCCGCCGCGGTGCGGCTCTACGAAGCGGCCGCGGAGTGGCTCCACAGGACCCGGCCTCCGGCCCTGGTGCTGGCCGTGCCCTCGCGCGACGACCGGCGGACGCTGCTGGCGGCGGCGCGCGCGGCCGGCGTGCCGTCGATCGTCCTGCGCCCGGGGGATGGCGACGAGGGCGAGCGGGCGGACGGCGGCCCGCAAGCGGATCACGTGCTGAGCGGCGGGGCCGCTTCCGACCCGGGGCAGGTACGGAGCCTCCTGGCCGCGCGTGGTAGGGTTGGAGGGCCATGAAGAAGGCCTCCCTCGCCCTCGGCACCCGGACCCTCGGCGACCCGCCCTGCCTGGTGATCGCGCAAGTCGCCTCCGCCCACGAGGGCTCGGCCGAGACCGCGCTACGCATGATCGAGGCGGCGTTCAAGATGGGCGCCGACGCCATCGCCTTCCAGGTCTTCCGGGCGGAGAGCCTCCTCGTGCGGCGCCACCCGCAGCGGAAGGACCTCGAGGCCCTCGAGCTGACCGACAAGGAGTGGCGCCGGGTGCTCGAGGCCGCCCGGGCCTCGGGCCTCGGGGTGCTGGCCGAAGCCTTCGATCGGCCCTCGCTAGAGCGCGCCGCCGAGGCCGGGGTGCATGCCGTCCAGGTGCACGCCGGGGACCTCGATCACCCGGAGCTCATCCGGGCCGCCGCGGGGCTGCGGCTGCCCTTGTTCCTCAGCGCCGGGGGCCTCCCCGAGGCCATCGTGCGGGAGGCTTTCGAACAGGCCGGGGAAGAGGTAGCCCTCGTCTTCGGCTTCCCCGGATCTCCGGCGGCGCCGGAGGAGATCCGCCTGCGCGAGATCGCCGCCGGGAAGGAGCGCTTCCGGGTCCCGGTGGGCTTCCTCGACACGACCGACGGCGGCAGCGGCTTCGCCCTGGTGGCCCCCGCCCTGGCTGCGGCCCACGGCGCCGACTTCGTGGAGAAGCACTTCACCCTCGACCGCAGCCGCAAGGGGCACGACTACGCGGCCTCGCTCTCCCCCGAGGATTTCTATCGCATGGTGGAGCTGCTGCGCCAGGCCGAGCGGGCCCGGGGCGACCTCGCCCCCGCCGGGGAGGAGGAGCGCTCGTTGCGGGGACTCCGGCGGTCGATCGTGGCCGGCACCCTCATCGCGCGGGGAGAGGTGCTCGCCGCTCCCATGCTCGCGTTCAAGCGCACGGACGAGCGGAAGGGACCCGGCCTGCCCCCCCGGGAGGCCCATCGCGTGATCGGACGCCGGGCCGCCCGGCCCATCCAGGCCGAGGAGACCATCCGGGAGGACATGCTCGAATGAAGGCCCTGATCACGGGCGGCGCCGGATTCGTGGGAAGCCACCTCGCGGAGGCGCTGGTGGCCCGGGGTGACGAGGTCTTCGTCCTCGACAACCTCTCCACCGGCTCCATCGAGAACATCGAGCACCTGAAGGGCCATCCCCGCTTCCACTACACGATCGAGAGCATCATGAACGAGCCCGTCACCGCCGAGCTCGTGGATCGGGTGGACGTGGTCTTCCACCTGGCGGCCGCGGTGGGGGTGCGCCTGATCGTGGAGAGCCCCGTCAACACCATCGAGACCAACGTCCACGGGACGGAGATGGTCCTGAAGCTGGCCAACAAGAAGAAGAAGAAGGTCGTGGTGGCCAGCACCTCGGAGGTCTACGGCAAGTCCGGCATCGTGCCCTTCCGGGAGGACGCCGACCTCGTGCTCGGGCCCACCAGCAAGGGGCGCTGGAGCTACGCGTGCAGCAAGGCCATCGACGAGTTCCTGGCCCTCGCCTACCACAAGGAGAAGCGCCTGCCCGTGGTGCTCGTGCGCCTCTTCAACACGGTGGGGCCCCGGCAGACGGGCCGTTACGGCATGGTGATTCCGAGCTTCGTCAAGCAGGCGCTCCAGGGTCGGCCCCTCACCGTGTTCGGGGACGGCACGCAGAGCCGTTGCTTCACCTACGTGAGCGACGTGGTGGAGCAGCTGGTGGCCCTGGCCGAGGAGCAGCGGGCGGTGGGCGAGGTCTTCAACGTGGGGAACGACCGCGAGGAGATCACGATCGGGGATCTGGCGCGCCGGGTGAAGGCCCGTACCGGGGCAAAGAGCGAGGTCGTGCTCGTCCCCTACGACCAGGCCTACGAGGAGGGCTTCGAGGACATGCAGCGGCGGGTCCCCGACCTCGCGAAGCTCCGGGCCTTGACCGGCTATGCGCCCAAGGTCCAGCTGGACGAGATCCTGGACCGGGTGATCGCCCACTTCACCTCGGACGCGGGCCGGGCGTGAACCCGGCCGAGTACCGAAGGGTGTACGAGGCCGAAGAGGCCCAGTGGTGGTACTCGGGCATGCGCGCGATCAGCCAGGCCCTGCTGGAGGAGCCCCTGCGCACCATGGCCGACGGGAGGGCCGCTCCCGAGGCGCTTGGCCTCGCCCTGCTCGACGCCGGCTGCGGCACCGGGGGCAACCTGGCCCACCTGGCCGGCTGGGGACGAGCCGTGGGCATCGACCTCTCGAAGGACGCCCTGGCGTTCTGTCGGGAGCGGGGCGTCGCCGCGGCACGAGCCGGGCTCCTGGCCCTGCCCTTCCCGGACGAAGCTTTCGACGGGGTCACCTCCTTCGACGTGATCTACCACGCCTGGGTGAGCGACGACCGCGCGGCCGCCCGGGAGATGGTCCGGGTGCTCCGCCCGGGCGGGCTCCTGTTCGTGCGCGTCCCCGCCCTCAGCCTCTTGTGGGGAGGCCACGACGTCGAGGTCCAGTCGCGCCATCGTTACACGCGCAGGGAGCTGCGCGCCCTTTTCGAGGACACAGGACTCGAGGTCCAGCGGATCACCTACGGCAACTTCTTCCTGTTCCCCGTCCTGCTCCTGCGCCGCAGCCTCGATCGCCTGACCGGGCGCGCCGGCTCCGACGTGGGCTTCCTGCCCGCGCCCCTCGAGTGGGCGTTCCGGCGGCTGCTCGGCCTGGAGGCAGCCCTCGTGCGCCGGGGATTCTCGCTGCCGATCGGGGCCAGCGTGATGGCCCTCGGTCGGAAGCCGGCCTGAGCGATGACGGCCGGGCGGAAGCGCGCGGTTACAATCGGAGGAAATGAGGGTCTGGAAGTGAGCGACGGACGCGAACGCGTGGCCGAGGACCTGCGGCGCGTGCGGGAGCGGGTGCGTCAGCACGGGCTCGTCGCTCGCGATCCGACGGCGGTGCTCCCGCCCAGCCTGGAGGCGCGGACCCCGCAGGCGGTGCCGACCGATCCTGCCCCCGAGCCGCCCCCGCTGCCCCCGCCCCCGGATGGCTCCTCGGTGAACGAGGCGTGGCTGGCCGAGCCTTCCCCCCGCCCGGGCCTCGCGGGGTTCGGGGCGCGGCTCCTCGAGCGTTTGCTCGGTCCCCGCCACGAGGCCCAGGTGGCGTTCAACGCGAAGCAGGTGCAGCTCGACAACGAGCTGCTCGCCTACGTCGACGCCCGCTTCGCCGCCACCCATCGCCACTACGACCAGGTGCTGGGCCAGGTGGGCCGGCACCTCGGCGAGAGCGACGAACGCCACCTGATCCTCCAGGAGGAGCTGGTGGCCCACGTCCAGGACCTCGTGAAGCGCATCGACCTCGTCCTCGCCGAGGCCGAGCGGGGGCGGCTCGCCCACGCCCACGCCCTCGAAGACCTGCGCGCCCGCCTCGTCCATCTCGAGGAGCGGCTCAACCGGGGATGAAGTCGTCTCCCCCGCGCGCGGCGCCGAGCGTGCTCGTCTGCTCCGTCCAGGCCCCGTTCGTGACCGGCGGGGCCGAGATCCTGGTGGGTGAGCTGCGCGACAACCTCGTCCGCCGCGGCTTCCGGGTGGACGTGGTGAACGTTCCCTTCCACGGCCACCCGCCGTCCGAGCTCGTGCGCCAGGCCCTG
>WNFM01083791.1_pt6 | contig 33564 bp, 25 predicted proteins | sample 5400271 | NCBI WGS metagenome assembly WNFM01 (sample SAMN13153352, study PRJNA577476) | soil metagenome | isolation source: 60 cm saprolite on Douglas fir-dominated hillslope | place: USA:California | collected 2013-09-17 | reverse complement strand
CACCGTCGATCCCAACGATCTGCCCCTCCACTTCCAGTCCCGCGAGGCCGAAGAGAAGTGGGATAGCACCTGGAGCGAAGCCGGGGTCTACCGCTTCGACGAGGCGGGGCGCGGCAAGACGTTCGTCATCGACACCCCGCCCCCCACCGTTTCGGGCTCGCTTCACGTCGGCCACGTCTTCAGCTACACCCAGACCGACGTATTGGCGCGTCACCAGCGCATGCGCGGGGGCAACGTCTTCTACCCGATGGGCTGGGACGACAACGGCCTGCCCACCGAGCGCCGGGTGCAGAACTTCTTCCACGTCCGGTGCGAGCCCAGCCTCCCCTACGAGCCGGGGCTGGGGGCGAAGGCGCCGGACGACGCCGGCCGGAAGACGCCGCCCCGAAAGGTCTCGCGCAGGAATTTCATCGAGCTGTGCCTTGCCCTCACCGGCGAAGACGAGAAGGCTTTCAAGTCTCTCTGGCAGCGCCTGGGGCTCTCGGTGGACTGGGCCCTCGAGTACTCGACGATCAGCGACCTGAGCCGGCGCATGGCGCAAGCCAGCTTCCTCGACCTCCATCGCAAGGGCCACGTCTACAACGTCGAGGCTCCGACGATGTGGGACGTGGACTTCCGCACCGCGGTGGCCCAGGCCGAGGTGGAAGACCGGACGCAGCGGGGGGCGTTCCACCACATTCGCTTCGGGGTCGAGGGCGGCGGCGGGTTCGTCATCGCCACCACGCGCCCGGAGCTGCTGCCGGCCTGCGTCGCGGTGGCCGCGCATCCCGAGGACGAACGGTACAAGCCGCTGTTCGGCCGCCGGGCAGTCACCCCGCTCTTCCGGGCCCCGGTGCCGATCTTCCCGAGCCCGCTGGTGGACCGCGAGAAGGGAACCGGGATCCTCATGGTCTGCACGTTCGGGGACCAGACCGACGTCCTCTGGTGGCGCGAGCAGAGCCTGCCCTTGCGCCAGGTCGTGGGCCCCTCGGGCCATCTGCTGCCGGTGAGCTTCGGCACCGAGGCCTTTCCGAGCCTCGATCCCGCCGCGGCCAACCGCTCCTACGCGCTCGTCCAGGGCAAGACGATCAAGGATGCGCAGAAGGCCACGGTGGAGCTGCTGCGCGATCCCGCGGGGTCCGCCACCGGGGACGGCCAGGCGCCGCTCGTCGCCGAGCCCCAGCCGATCGAGCACCCCGTGAAGTTCTACGAGAAGGGCGACCGGCCGCTCGAGTTCATCACCACTCGACAGTGGTTCGTGCGCATTCTCGAGCACAAGGACGAGCTGCTGGCCGCCGGCGACCAGGTGAAGTGGCATCCCGACTTCATGCGCCTGCGCTACAAGAATTGGACGGAGAACCTGAACCTCGACTGGTGCATCAGCCGCCAGCGCTACTTCGGGGTGCCGTTCCCGGTCTGGTACGCGGTGGACGCCGAGGGCCGCACCGACTTCGCCCGTCCGATCGTGGCCGACGAGGCGGCGTTGCCGGTCGACCCGATGACGGACGCCCCGCCCGGCTACGAGCCCGGCCAGCGCGATCAGGCCGGCGGATTCCGCGCCGAGAGCGACGTTTTCGACACCTGGTTCACGAGCTCGCTCACCCCGCAGATCGCCAGCCGATGGATGCTCGCCCCGGAGCGCCACCGGCGGCTCTTCCCGATGGACCTCCGGCCCCAGAGCCACGAGATCATCCGCACCTGGGCGTTCTACACGATCGTGAAGGCCCTCCTGCACGAGGGGACCATCCCCTGGCGGCACGTCGCCATCTCGGGCTGGGTGCTCGACCCCGACCGCAAGAAGATGTCGAAGAGCAAGGGGAACGTCATCACGCCCATGCACCTCCTGGACCAGTACGGGTCGGACGCCGTCCGCTATTGGTCCCTCTCGGCGCGCCTGGGGACGGACACCGCCTTCGACGAGAAGGTGCTCAAGGTGGGCCGCCGCCTGGTGACCAAGCTCTTCAACGCCTCGAAGTTCGTCCTGTCGCAGACCGGTCCGCTGGCGCCGATCCACCGCGAGCTGGACCTCGCCTTCCTGGCCCGCCTGCGCGAGACGGTCGAGCGGGCCTCCGCCGCCCTCGACGCTTTCGAATACGCAGTGGCCCTCGACACGGTGGAGCGCTTCTTCTGGAGCGGCTTCACGGACACCTACGTCGAGATGGTGAAGAACCGCGCGAAGAGCGAGACCGATCTCCCGGGCCGGGGCTCCGCGGTGGCGGCGCTCCAACTCGCCCTCAAGACGTTCGTCCGCCTGTTCGCTCCCTTCCTCCCGTACATCGCGGAGGAAGTCTGGTCCTGGGGCTTCGCGAAGGCGGAGGCGTGCCCAAGCGTCCACCGGGCTCCCTGGCCCACCGCGGCCGAGTTCGAAGGCCTGCCTGCCGTCGAGGGGGGGAGCGCGGCGTTCGACGCATCGGTCGGCCTCCTCGAAGCGGTGCACCGCGCAAAGAGCACGGCGGGGGCCTCGGTCGGACGCCACGTGGACCGGCTCCGCGTGGCGGCCAGCCCGGCTACCGTGGCCCGCCTCGAACGGGCGAAGGACGACGTGCTGGCCGCCGCGCGCGTGGCCGCCCACGAGATCGAGGGGCGCGAGGGGATGGACGATGGCGTGTTCGAGGTGCTCGAATGCGCCCTGGCCAAAGTACCGCCGCCCGAGCCACCACCCGCGCCACCCCGCGAGGTCTGACCGGCGCATGGACGTCGCCGAGCTCGTTCGGCGGGCCCTCGAGGAAGACGGGGTGTCGCGCGATCTCACCACTCTCGCGGCCGTCCCCGACGACCTGTCGGCGCGCGGCGTCTTCCTGGCCAAGCAGGAGCTCGTGGTCTCGGGGCTCGACGTGGCGGCCGAGGTCTTTCGCGCGGTCGATGAGCGGCTGGCCGTCGAGCCCCGGGTGGGCGAGGGGCAAAAGGTGTCCCCCGGGACGGAGGTGGGCTGGGTGACCGGTCCGGCGCGGGGCATGCTGACGGGCGAGCGCGTCGCCCTGAACCTGCTGCAGCGGCTCTCCGGAGTGGCCACCCTCACCCGCCGGTTCGTCGATGCGGTGGCCGGCACGAAGGTGCGTATCCGTGACACCCGGAAGACGACGCCGCTCCTGCGGGCGCTCGAGAAGCGGGCCGTCGAGTCGGGAGGGGGAGTGGCGCACCGGGCCGGGCTCGACAAGGGAATCCTGATCAGGCAACCCGCCGAGCGCGGAGCGCGTTTCCGAACGTGTCGATCGAGACCGAGGTGGAGCGGCTCGACCAGATCGAGGAGGCGCTTCGGGCCGGTGCCCAGATGATCCTGCTCGACAACTTCACTCCGGCCGCCGTCCGGGCCGCGGTGGCGCAGATCGCGGGCCGGGTCACGGTCGAGGTGTCGGGGGGTGTGACTCTCCGGACCGTGCGCGAGTACGCCGAAGCCGGACCGGACTACATCGCCATCGGCGCGCTGACTCATTCCGCGCCCGCCGCCGACATCTCGCTCGAGGTGGAGTCCGATTGACCGCGGTCGAAGAGGCCCTGCGCGAGGGCCTGCGGGCCCGGGGCCGGGACTGGGCGGCGCCTATCGAGCACCACAGGCGCCTCGTGTCCACGAGCGATCGGCTGAAGGAGCGCGCTCGGGACGGAGCGCCCGAGTGGACGGTCGTGCTTGCGGACGAGCAGACGGGAGGGCGGGGCCGTCAGGGACGCCCGTGGGCCTCTCCGCCGGGAGGCCTCTACCTTTCGGTCCTGCTACGACCGCGCTTCGAGGCCGTGGGGCTCCTTCCCCTCGCGGCCGGGGAGTGGGGCGTCGCGGCGGAGCTGAAGTGGCCGAACGACGCGCTCGCGGGAGGACGCAAGGTCGCCGGCATCCTCGCCGAGGCCTCGTCCTCCGCGTCGCGCCTCGACTGGGTCGTGCTCGGGCTCGGCGTCAACCTGGAGGCCGGCGAAGGGCTGCCCGCCGAGGTTCGCGAGACCGCAACCTCGATCCGCACCCTGACCGGCGCGCGCGTGGAGCCGAGGGTTGCGGCTTGCGCGGTCCTGACCCATCTGGCCTTTTGGTACGATGCCCTGCGGGCCGAACCGGCCGCCATCGTGCGCGCCTGGAATGAGCGCGCCCTCCCCTGGTGGGGCCGGCACGTGGAGCTTCGGTCGGGGGGGCAGGTCATGAGGGGGATCGCCGAACGGATCGACCCCGGCGGCGCTCTCGTCCTACGCCGGGAGGACGGGAGCCGCACGGTGGTCCTTTCCGGCGAGGTGTCGGCGGTTCGTCTCGAGCCATGACCGTCGCCGACCCGGAGGCCGCCTACTACCAGACGATCGAGGAGTACTTCGTCGCGCACCGTGGAGATCCGCTCTTCCTGTCGAACGCCGACTGGCACCTCATCCGGAAGTGGCGACAGGCGGGGATCCCGCTGCGGATCGTGCTGCGGGGCATCCGCGATGCCCTCGACGGGCACGCCCACAGTTGGAGCCGGACCAGCAAGGTGGGCAGCCTGGCCTACTGCGCTCAGGAGGTCGAAGTGGCGCGCGAGCGGTGGGAGCGCGCCCTCTCCCTGGGCGGCGCGGCCGGACCCGACAACGCGCAAGCGCTCGCCGCCTTCGCCGTGAGCCTCGAGGAGGCCCGCGGCCTCGGGGTACGCGGCTCCGGGGCCGCCCGCGCGATCGCGGCCGAGCTGCGCGCGAAAGCGGGGGAGTCGTTGGCCGAGGTGGAGCCGTGGCTGGTGGAGCGCGAGAATCGACTCGTCGAGTCCCTTCGCGCCGAGATGGGCGCGGGGCGGCTGGCCGCCCTCGAGGCGCAGGTCGACGAGGCCCTGGCCCCGTACCGGGAGCGCATGCCGGTGCGCGTTCTCGAACAGATCCGGCGGGACTCGTTGACGCGCCGCGTCCTGGAGGCTCACGGCCTTCCTCGGCTGAGCCTGTTCCATCTGGCCGGCGGCGGCCCCCCGGAGGAGCGATGAGCGGCCTCGCCCCCGGCGACACTCTCGAGGTGCGCATCGAGAAGGGCGTCTACCGCGGCCTGGGCCTCGCGCGTCACCAGGGCCAGGTCGTCTTCATCCCGCGCGCGGTCCCGGGCGACCTGGTTCGCGCGCGGATCGCGTCGGCCCGACCCGGATACGTCGAGGCCACGCTCGAGGCGCTCGTCGAGCGCTCGGGCGACCGGAGACCTTCGCCGTGCCCTTACGTCCCCCGCTGCGGCGGGTGCGCCTACCAGGAGATCGCCTACGCCGGCCAGGTCCGGCTGAAGGAGGCCATCTTGCGCGAGTCGTTGGGGCGCGCGGGGTCGCCCTGGGACGGGGAGATCGCTCTTGCACCGTCGCCCGAGGAGGGCTGGCGGATCCGGGCGTCGCTGCACGTGGGGGTGCGTGACGGGGCTCTCCTCCTCGGTCTGCGCCAGGAGGGGTCGCACGAGGTCGTGGACCTGCCGAAGTGCCTGCAGCTTTCCGAGGCCTTGAACAGCACCGCCCGCGGCATGAGGTCGGCGCTCGAAGGCCGCCCCGACCTGTGGCGCCGGATCAAGGGGATCGACCTGGCGGAGTCGCCCTCGGGCGGGGAGCTCGTGGCGTCAGTCGCGGCGGACCTCGACGCGCGCGAGGCCACGTCCCTGGTGTTTCTCGCCCAGGATCTGCCCGCTCTCACCGGTCTCGGGGTCGAGACGATCGGCCGCCAGCGCCGGTTTCTCCTGCTTCGCGGATCGCCCTACATCCGGGCCACGGTGCTCGGATTGACGCTGCGGGCTCACGTGCGGTCGTTCTTCCAGGGGAATCGTTTCCTCGTCGAGAGCCTCGCCCGTGCGGTCGTGGACCTCGTTCCCCTCAACGGGTCCGTGCTCGACCTCTACGCGGGCGTCGGGCTCTTCGCCGTTCCCATCGCCGCCCGGGCCCAGCCGGTCATGGCCATCGAGCTGAGCCCACAGGCAGCCGACGATGCCGTGGCCAACGCGCGGGGGGCCCGCCTGCGCAACGCGCGCGTGGGGACGGGTGACGTGCGCGAGGTCCTGCGGTCCTGGCCGCAGTCGGCCGGCGAGCACATCGTTCTCGACCCACCACGGGCGGGTGCGGGGCCCCAGGTGGTGGCCGCAATCGCGAGTCGGCGGCCGGAAACCGTGGTCTACGTCTCCTGTGACCCGCCGACCCTAGGGCGCGACCTCGCCGGCTTCGCCAAAGCGGGGTATCGGCCGGACCGGCTGCTCGCGTTCGACCTGTTCCCGGACACGTTCCATCTCGAGACGGTCGTGCGGCTCGTCCCTGCCGGGTGACGTCCCTCGTGTGACACTCGCGAAACTGTCCTGACCCCCCGGTCCAGCGGTCCTCGGCTCGCCTAGAGTGGCGGCCGATGCCCCGCCCGCTGCTCGCATTGGCGATCGCCTTCGGCGCCGGCTGCTTTCTGGGTGGTGCCTCTGGCCGTTCCGTCCTCGCCCTGGCGGGGCTCGCGTCGGCCCTCCTCGTCCTCGCGCTCGTCGCGCCGAACCGCCGCGCCATCGGGATCGCCCTTCTCGGCGGGGCCGTGGCGCTCGGCGCCGCGGACGGCGCGGTCGAGCGACGGGCCTACGAGGCGGCTCCGCTCCTGGCCTTCGCGGGCGCCCGGGACGGCGGGGCAGGACCGGTCGCGCTCCAAGGGACCGCACGGGGTGACCTCGCCGTGTTCGCGGATCGCGCCCTGCTGGTCCTCGACGTCGAACGGATCGAGGAAGCGGGACAAGGGCGCGCCGTCTCCGGGCGGATGCGCATCGACATCGGTGGTCGAGCCCCGGCGCCGGTGATCCTCGACGGGGACAGCCTGCGTCTCTGGGCCATGGTCGGGCCGATCACCGGCTTTCGCACGCCCGGCGCGTTCGATGCGCGCGAGGCCGGGTTCCACGACGGAGTCCACGCCCGCGGCGTCTGCAAGAGCTCGAGGCTCGTCGAGGTGCGCGGGCGGGGAACCGGGCTCCTCGCCGGTGTGGCGCGGCTGCGACACTCTGCCCGGGTTGTCTTCACGCGCTTCGTCCTGCCGGGGCCGGAGGAAGGTCTCGTTCGCGCGATGGTGCTCGGGGACCGCACGGGGATCGACGATGCGACGGCCGACGCCTTCCGGGCCGCCGGCACCTACCACGTGCTCGCGCTCTCGGGAGCCCAGGTCGCGCTCGTAGCCGCCCTGCTCGTGGGAGGCCTCCGCCGGCTGGGTGCGGGGCCCGCCACCCAGGGCCTGGTCACGGTGGCGGCGATCACCTTCTACGCGTTGCTCGTTGGCGGCGACGTTCCCGTGGTGCGGGCCGCGGTCATGGCGGCGGCCGTTCTCCTCGGCCGCTCCCTCGAGCTGGACAGCGATACCTCCAACCTGCTCGGCCTGGCCGCCCTCGTGCTCCTGGCCCATCGGCCGTCCAACGTGACCGACGTGGGCTTCCAGCTCTCGTTCGCGGCCACGCTCGGCATCGTGCTCCTGACCCCGCCCCTCGTGGCCGGTTTGCCGCGGCTTCCGCTGCGGGTCGAGATGGCCGTCGCGGGATCCTTGGCTGCGCAGGCGACCCTGCTGCCCCTGCTCGCGGCCACCTTCCACCGGACAGCGCCCGCCGCGCTCGTCCTGCTGGTGGGGTCCGTGGTGTTTCCGCCCCTGGCGCCGCTCCTCGGCGACCTGGCCTGGGTCCTGGCCCACGCGCTGCGTCGATCGAGCGACCTGGCCGCGCTGGCTCCGACCCTGGACTGGCGCATACCGGCGTTGTCCTTCCTGGCCCTGGCGGCATGGGCCACCGGCCTTGCCCGGATCCTGCGGGGCCGGCGAGCGGCGGGCCTCGTGTTGCTCCTGGTCGCGCAGCTCGCGCCGGCGGTGGAGCCCGGCCCCGCGGGCGACGGGCGGCTGCACCTGGCCGTCCTCGACGTCGGCCAGGGGGACGCGCTCGTCGTCCGGTCTCCGCACGGACGGTCGTTCGTCGTGGACGCGGGCGGTTCGCCCCGGGGCCGGTTCGACCTGGGCGAGCGCGTGGTCGGCCCGTTCCTTTGGACGACGGGAGCGCGGCGCCTCGACACGATCGTCGTGACCCATGCTCATCCGGATCACGCCGGCGGCGTTCCGTTCCTGCTTCGGGCCTTCGGAGTAGGGGAAGTCTGGGAGGGACCGGCGCCGCGCACCGACAAAGCGTACGCGCTCCTCGATGAGGCGATCGCGCGAGCGCGGGTGGCTCGGCGCACCGTGGTGCGCGGCGCGGTCGCCGACTGGGACGGCGTCTCCGTCGAGGTGCTCGGACCGCGCCCTCACCGCCCACCCCGGAGCGTGCGGAACGACGACTCGATCGTGCTCGCCCTTCGGTTCGGCGAGGTCCGCTTCCTCCTGACCGGTGACATCGAAGCCGCCGCCGAGGCCGAGCTCGTGCGAGGGACGAAGGCGGGAATGGTCCTCGCAGCCGCCGTCCTCAAGGTCCCGCACCATGGCAGCCGGGGCAGCAGCAGCGCGGAGTTCGTCGCGGCCGTCGGGCCCGTGGTCGCAGTGGCGTCGGCGGGGGCCCGGAACCCGTTCGGCCACCCGCACCCCGACGTGCTCCGGCGCTACCGGGAAGCGGGTGCCCTCGTCCTCCGGACCGACCGGGAGGGCACGACCTTCGTCTCGACCGACGGGCGACGCGTGTGGGTCAGGAACCTCGGCGAGGGAATGGAGAGGCGGGTCCGTTGAGAGGCCGCGTTTGTGCTAACATCCTGCGGCCTCGAGCAATAGCGACGGGCGCTGCCCGTCACGCGCCGACCAGTTGTCTCGGCGCGAATCGTGGCGGCGTCGAGCCCCTGGGGATGAGCGATAAGCCCTTCACTGTCAACGACCGTCGGCACTTCACCCCCGAAGGGCAGCCTCGCCAGGAGGACCTGCCGGGGGAGGCCGTGCGCTCCTCGACCGAGCCCGAGCCCTCGCCGGCGCGTCCTGACCCGGCGCCGGCGCGCCCCCGAGGCCCCGGAGCGCCGCCGAAGGCCGACCTCGCGTCCTTCGTGATTTCGTTGGCCACCCAGGCCACCTTTCTCCTCGACGGGCGCGGCCTGCCCGAGGGGGCGCCACCCGATGAGGGGTTGTCCGGGGCCCAGTCCATCATTTCAATACTCGAGATGCTCCAGGAGAAGACGGAGGGACGTCGCACCCCGGAGGAAACCAGCCTCCTCGAGGGCATGCTGTACGAGCTCCGCATGGCCTACGTGGCCAAGGCCAGGGTGAGCGGGGCGTGAAACGCGCTCTCCTCGCCCTGGGGTTTCTCGCCACGGCGGTCCTGTCTTCTTCGGCCGCGCAGCCGCCCGAGCGCGTGGTCGACGTGCGCAACGTCGGACCCGTGCCGGGCACCTCTTTCGAGTCCTTGTGGGTCAGCTACACCAAGGCCGAGCGCGCGGGGGACGCCGCGAACGCCCGGCGCGGTTTCCAGGAGATCCGCCGCATCCGCATCGAGCGCAACGTCGCGAGCCACGAGACCCTCGGCCTCGCCCTCGTCGCCCAGGGACTGGAGCGGCTCGAGAAGGGCGAGCGGGACCGGGCGGAGGAGTCCTTTCGCAACGCGATCGGCCTGGCCCCCAGCCTGCCCGACGCGCAGTTCGCGCTGTCCCTCACCGACCTCGACAAGGGGCCGCTCGGGATTCTTCCGGCGATGCGGCACACCGTGGCGGGTCTGTTCACGCGGCTGCCCACCGTCCGCGGCGGCTACCACCTCGCGATGCTCGTGGTGCCCGTCGCCCTGATGGGGTTCCTGGCGACGACCGCGGTGCTGGCGATCGCGTTCGTGATGCGCCGGGGGGCCCTGCTCCACCACGACCTCGCGGAGTCACTGGGACCGGGACGCAGCGGGTCGGTATCGCTCGCCTTCTACGCGGGGCTGCTCCTCCTGCCCGTGGCCACCTTCCAGGGCTATGGCTGGTTGCCGCTCTGGTGGATGGCCCTCCTGTTCGTCTACTTGAGCGCGGTGGAGAAGGCGGTGGCCCTCCTGTTCATCCTGCTCAGCGTGACGGTGGTTCCCCTGACGTCGAGCCTCGAAGACCGCTTGCTGGCCGCGCGAAACCCGCTCTTCTGGGCCGGAGTCCAAGCGGTGGAGGGGGCCGCGGACGCGCGTTCGATGGCCCTCCTCGACGGGGCCACGAGGAGGGATCCGAGCGACAAGGACCTCGTCTATCTCCTGGCCACGCATTACCGGAAGGCGGGTCGCTACGACGATGCAGCGGCCCTCTACCAGAAGCTCCTTCAGGCGGACCCCGGTGACGCCATCGCCAAGAACAACCTGGCCAACCTCGAGTTCGCCCGCGGGGAATTCCAGTCGGCGATTGCGCGATACAAGCAGGGAGCGGAGGCGGGTGGTCCTCCGTCCGCCGTGGCGACCTTCTACTACAACCAGTCGCTCGCCCACCTGCAGCGGTTCGAGTACCAGCCGGCCCAGGAGGCGAAGTCGAACGCGGACCGGTTGGCGCGGAGCCTCGTCGCCGACTACGACCGCACCTGGAGGTACGACAAGGGCGATTACGCCGTAGTGGACCTCGGCCTCTCCGTCGACCAGGTCTGGAGCAAGTTCCTGGGCACGGCCGAAGGCGTCGGGGCGAAGAACGTGGTCAAGGACGGGGCGCCGGCGAAGGCGACCGAGCTGGCGGGCGAGCTCCTCAACCGTTTCACCGGTTTCCTGGCCGTGTTCGGCTTCGTGGTGGCGCTGCTCTCGGTCTGGCGCCGGAGGATGCTGACCCTGCAGTGCCTGAAGTGCGGGCAGATCTTCGACGCCCGCGACCATCGGGGCGGCGCTGCGGTGGGGCTCTGCCCGCAGTGCTACCACCTGTTCATCGTGCGAGACGGCGTCTCGGCCCCCGCCCGGAACCGGAAGCTGCTCGAGGTGCAGGGCTGGGACGAGCGGCGCGGCCGCGTGTTCCGGCTGCTTTCCGTGATCTCGCCCGGGTCCGGGCACGTCTACGCGGGCAAGGCCCTCCTCGGGCTGGCCTTCGCGCTGCCCTGGTACCTGATCATCGTCACCGCCGCCCTGGCCGGCCGCCTGCTCCCGGTGACGGAGGCGCCTTCCGCGCTCTCGAAGCCCTGGGGGCTCGGCCTGGCGGCGCTCCTGCTGCTCGCGATCTGGCTGCTGGCCAACCGGCTCCGGCCGGATTTCGAGGTGGCGGTGGCCGTCATGCGCACCCCGGCATCGCGGAAGCCGCGGACCGCGTGAGGAGCTGAGAAGGCGCCATGGCCCTCGAAGGCACGATCAAGGACTTCGGACTCCCCGACATCTTCCAGCTCATCGGGCTGCAGCGGAAGACCGGGATCCTGACCCTCACCAGCGACAACGAGACGGTGACCGTCAGCTTCGAGAACGGCATGGTGGTCATGGCCGACTCCAACTCGAAGCGCCTCGAGGACCGGCTGGGCAACGTGCTCGTGAAGCAGGGCAAGCTCGGGAAGGACCGGCTGGACGAGGCTCTGGAGACCCAGAAGCAGACCTTGCAGCGCCTCGGCCACATCCTCGCCACCAGCGGCTTCATCACCAGCAAGGACCTCCGGGAAGCCCTCCAGGTCCAGGTCTCGCAGATCGTGTTCCGCGTCTTCCGGTGGCGCGACGGCCACTACCACTTCGCACCCACCGACAGCGTCGACTACGACCGCGAGAACTTCGTCCCCATGAGCGCGGACTTCATCCTGATGGAAGGGATCCGCATGGTGGACGAGTGGCCCATCATCGAGCGGAAGATCCCCTCCTTCGACATCGTCTTCCGCTCGGCAGTGGAGCCCGGCCAGATCGAGGTGGGGGCGGGAGGGGACGAGGCCTCCGCCCTCTCCGGATCGTCTCGTGGTCCGGCCAGCTCCACCCGGATCCGCCTCTCGCCCGAAGAGGAGCGCATCTTCCGCAAGGTCGACGGCGTGCGCACCGTGCAGGGGGTCATCGACGCTTCGGGAGTCGGGGAGTTCGAGGTGTGCCGGACCCTGTTCGACTTCCTGAACCGCAACATCATCGCCCGCACCGGCAGGGGCGAGGCCCGGGCGGCGCGGGAGGAGGTCGAGGAGTCGATCGCCTCGGCCACCCCTGGCTACATCGTGACCGGACTCGTGGCCCTGGTCTCGATCGCGGGGATCTTCGCCCAGCTCCGCTCCCCGTTCGCGGTCACCGGACTCGTTTCGCTGCACCGCCCGAGCTACGACCAGGTCCTCGATGCTGTGGCCATCTCGCGCCTTCAGAGGTTGGACCAGGCGCTCCAGGCCCATCAGCTCGCGTCGGGGACACAAGCACGGAGCCTGCAAGACCTGGTGACGAGGGGTCTGGTGGACGCCCGCTACCTGACGGACCCCTGGGGCCGCCCCTACCACTACGTCCCCCAGGGGGCGAGCTACCTCCTGAGTGCCGTGGATGATGCCGGCAGGGACCGGCCCGGCGCAATCATCGAGAGGACGTCTACGGCGGAAAGGCCCTGAGCGGCCGACCTCGAAGGATGGAGCAGGTTCGGCTCGGAACCCTCTCGCCGCAGGCCTGGCCGGCCGCATCGGTGACGGTCGGCAACTTCGACGGGGTGCACCGGGGGCACCAAGCCCTGGTGCGTGAAGCGGTAGCCGGCGCCCGAGCGGCCTCCGGGACCTCGGTGGTGCTGACCTTCGACCCGCATCCCTCGCAGGTGCTCAGCCCGGACCGGGCACCGGCGAGCCTGATGACGCTCGACCAGAAGGCCGAGATCCTTTCCGGCCTCGGGGTCGACCGCGTGGCCGTCCTGCCGTTCACTCGCGAGCTGTCCGAGCAGGAGCCGGAGGCCTTCGCGCGCGAGGTGCTCGCGGTGGCCCTGGGCGCGCGCCTGGTCGTAGTGGGCTCGAACTTCCGCTTCGGCCGCGGCCGCGCCGGAGACGTCACGCGGCTTCTGGCCCTCGGCCGCTCGCTGGGCTTCGCCGTGCGCGCGGTGGAGCCCGTCTGGCACGAGGGGGCGCCGATCAGCAGCAGCCGCGTCCGCGAGGCCCTCGCCCGCGGCGCCGTGGCCTCGGCCCGCGATCTGCTGGGCCGGGACTTCTTCGTGGACGGCCGGGTGGTGCGGGGCGACGGGCGCGGCCGCACGATCGGCATCCCGACGGCAAACCTGGAAGCCCTGAACGAGATCCGGCCGCGGGCGGGCGTGTACGCCGCCCGGGTTCGGACCCCGGAAGGGATGGCGCGGCCCGCCGTCGTCAACATCGGACGGCGGCCCACCTACGACGGGGACACGTTCACCTTCGAAGCCCACCTCCTGGACTTCACGGGCGACCTCTACGGCTCCCACCTTCGGGTCGCCTTCGTGGAGCGCCTGCGCGACGAGCGGAAGTTCGCGGATTCCGAAGCCCTGGTGGCGCAGATCCAGGCCGACATCGCGCGGGCGCGGCCGATTCTCGGGGCCTGACCAGAGCGCCTCCTCTCCGCCTTTCGAAGGCTGCTCGGACACGCTATAGTCGATCGAGGTCGGAAAAGGCCCAATGAACGAGCTGGAAGTCGAGACCCGGGAGCTGGACGACATCGTTCTCCTCTATCCGCAGGGCTTCATCAACGCCCACACCGTCCGGTTGTTCGAGGGGGAGATCCAGAAGGCCCTCGAGAAGCACCGCTTCAAGATCGTGGTGAACTGTTCGCGCCTCGTCTATATCGCGAGCGCCGGGCTCGGGGCCATCATGGGCGCCATCGAGGAGGTCCGCGGCAACGGGGGCGACATCCGGCTCTCGGAGCTGAACGAGACGGTGGCCAACATCTTCGAGATCCTCGGGTTCAACCACCTGTATCAGATCTTTCCCTCCGAGGTGGAAGCCGTGCTCAGCTTCCGGGATGCCGAGAGGTCCGGCGCGTCTTGAGTGCGCAGACGCGGCCGGCCCTCGTCCTGGTGATCCCCAGCCAGACGGACTTCCTGGCGGTCGTCCGCGATGCCAGCAAGAAGATGGCGGAGGCCGCCGGCTTCGACGCGACGGAAGCGGACCGGCTGGCCCTCGCGGTCGACGAGGCCACGACCAACGTTCTGGAGCACGCCTACGGAGGGGCCACGGACCGCACGGTCGAGATCCGGTTCGAAGACCGGGGGCCCGCTCTCTGTGTCGAGGTGGTGGACAACGGAGCGAAGGTGGACCTGCGGTCCGTGCCCCGCGTGGACATCGAGCGCTATGTGAGCGAGCGGCGCACCGGCGGGCTGGGCGTTCACCTGATGGAGAAGATCATGGACTCGGTCACTTTCCGGCGGTCGGCCCACCAGAACGTCTGCTGCCTGGTGAAGCGGAAGGCCGAGCCGGCCGGCTCCTGACCGGGCATGTCCTCGGAGACCCCGGTCGTCTACCAGTACCAGCAGGCCCTCGACCAGTTCAGGCGCGAGGGGCGCGAGCCCCCGTTGCTCAAGCGAATGTCGGAGCTGATCTCCCTCCTCGACCTGACGACCACCCTCAACTCGGGCCTGACCAGCGAGGAGATCCTGAACGCGGCGTTGCTGATCGTCATGGGCGAGCTGCAGGTGGCGCGGGGGGCGCTCTTCGTCCGCCGCGCAGACGGGACCTTCCACGCGAGGGCTTCCCGCGGCCTCCCCGCGGCAGCCCCCCTCGACCTCGGCCGCGAGGGACCGCCCGCGGACCTCACGGCCGTAGGTCCCGGGCACGTGGCCCACGACCGGCACGGTCTGGTTCTGCTCTGCCCGATCCACCGCCGCGACCGTCCGATCGCCGTCCTGGGGCTGGGACCGCGGGCGGGGGAGAGGACGTTCGGCAGCGAGGAGGAGAACTTCCTGCGGAGCGTGGCCGGCTGCGCGGCCACCCCGATCGAGAACGGCCTCATCTACGACGAGCTCCGGCAGGTGAACCAGAAGCTCTCGGTGAAGATCTTCCAGCTCCACAACCTCTTCGACATCAGCCGAGAGCTGACCGGCAACTTCGAGGAGGAGGCGATCCAGAAGCTCATCGCGACCACCGTCATGGGCCATTTCATGGTTTCGCGGTGCGCCCTCTACCTGGCGACACCGCAGGGCCTCGTCCTGGCCCACGAGCGCGGACTTCGGCGGGAGACCGAGAAGGCGCCCATCCCCGTGGAGGCCGCGGCGGCCGCCCTCAAGGCGCTTCGGGGACCGCAGACCGTGGCCGAGCTGCCCGTGGGGCCGCTCCGCGAGCGCCTGGAGCTGGGGCGGATGGCCCTGGTGGTGCCCCTGGCCGCGGGGGATCGGGTGGAAGGGCTCCTGGCCGTGGGCGAGCGGGCCAGCAGGGTGCCGTTCTCCGAAGAGGACCGCGACTTCGCCCAGACCCTGGCGCGTCAGGCCCTGGCCGCCCTGGAGAACGCGCGCCTCCTCCGGGTGCGGGCGGAGAAGCAGCGTCAGGACCGCGAGCTTCAGATCGCCCGGGAGATCCAGCAGAACCTCTTCCCGCCGCGATGCCCCGAGATCCCGGGCTTCGAGGTGGCGGCGGAGAGCCGCTCCTGCTTCCAGGTCGGCGGGGACTACTACGACTGGGTCCCCTTGGGCGGCGGACGTCTGGCCCTGGTGATCGCCGACGTGTCGGGAAAGGGGACGCCGGCCAGCATCCTGATGGCCTCGGTGCACGCCTCGATCCGGGCCCTGGCGGGCACCGCCTCGCCGGGACAGCTTCTCGAGCGCCTCAACCGCTTCCTGTTCGCCAGCACCCAGGCCAACAAGTACGTGACGCTGTTCTACGCGGAGCTGGATCCCGAGACAGGGCGGCTCCTCTACGTCAACGCCGGGCACGTCCCGCCCTACCACGTCGCCCGGGATGGCACGGTGAGCCGGCTTCTCGAAGGCGGGCCCGCAGTGGGGCTGCTCGACGAGGTGTCCTACGAAGTAGGGGAGGCGACGGTGAGGCCCGGCGAGACGGTGGCGGTGGTCACCGACGGGGTGACCGAAGCCAACTCGCCCGACGACAGGGAGTTCGGCGACGAGCGGGTTTGCGAGGCGCTGCGGGCGCTCTCGCGCGGAACCGCCGCTTCCGTCCTGGAGGGCCTCGTGAAAGCGGTGAACGAGTGGGCGGGCCCCGCCGGCTGCAGCGACGACCTGACCGCGCTCATTCTGAAGGGGGAAGGTGGATAGGTTGGGGGGTCGATGACCAAGACGACAACGACAACAATGCGCCTCTTCAACACGCTGACCGGACAGGTCGACCCCCTCGTGCCGCTACGCCCGGGCGAGATCGGGATGTACGTCTGCGGGCTCACCGTTTACAACCGCGGCCACATCGGCAACTTCCGGACCTTCGTGGCGACGGACCTCCTGCGCCGGGCCCTCCGGTACGCTGGGTACCGTGTCACCGAGGTCATGAACGTCACCGACGTGGACGACCGGATCATCCAGCAGGCCCAGGCGGCGGGGAAGGGCCTGCGCGACTTCACCGCCGAGTACATCCAGGCCTTCGAGGAGGACGCGGAGCGGCTCGGCATGGAACGGCCCGAGCACAACCCGCGCGCCACCCAGCACATCCCGGAGATGATCGACCTCATCGGCCGGCTCCAGGCGCGGGGCCACACCTACGCCGCGGACAGGAGCATCTACTTCCGGATCGCCTCCTTTCCCGGCTACGGCCGGCTCTCGCGGCTCGACGTGGCGGGGATCCAAGCGGGGGCCCGCGTCGATGCGGACAAGTACGACAAGGAGAACGCTCGGGACTTCGTGCTCTGGAAGGCCAAGGCGGACGAGCCCGAGTGGGCGCAGTGGGACGCCCCGTTCGGGCGAGGACGTCCGGGTTGGCACATCGAGTGCTCGGCCATGAGCATGAAGTACCTGGGGGAGACCTTCGACATCCACTGCGGCGGCGAGGACCTCGTCTTCCCCCACCACGAGAACGAGATCGCGCAAAGCGAGTGCGGCACCGGCAAGGTCTTCGTCCGCCACTGGGTGCACGTCAAGCACCTGCTGGTTGAGGGCGAGACGATGTCGAAGAGCAAGGGCAACTTCTTCACGATCCCCGACCTCCTCGAAAAGGGCCACCGGACCGACGCCATCCGCTACCTGCTCGTGAGCGCGCACTACCGGAAGCCGCTCAACTTCACGTTCGAAGGGTTGGCCCAGGCCAGGACCGCCCTCGAGCGCGTGCGGGGCCTGTGGCAGCGCCTCGCCGAGGTGACTCGAGAGGGCCCGCCGGGACCCGCCGAGGAGGCGACGCGCGACGCGCGCGAGGTCTTCGCGGCGGCCCTGGCCGACGATCTGAATACCCCCGAGGCGTTGGCCGCGGTGTTCGGCCTGGTGACCCGATCGAACACCCTGCTGGCCGAGGGGGCGATGACCCGGGAGGGGGCCGCGCTCGTCCAGCGCGAGATCCAGAGCATGGACTCCGTCTTCGGAGTGTTGCTGCCTTTGGCCGAGGAAGAGCGCCTGTCGCCGGAAGAGCTGGCTCTTTTCGAGGAGCGTCAAGAGGCCCGCAAGAACCGGGAGTTCGCCCGGGCCGACGCCGCGCGGGTCCGACTCGAGGCGCTCGGGGTGCTCCTCGAGGACACGCCGAAAGGAACGCGGTGGCGGCGAAAGCGCTGAGGGGACTTCTCGGCCGCCTGCGCGATCGCGTGCGGAGCGGCGAGGCCGGAGAGGATCTGGCCTGCGATTACTTGCGGACCTGCGGCTACCTGATCCTGGAGCGGAACTATCGTTGCCGCTCGGGGGAAGTCGACATCGTTGCCCGGCAGGGCGCGGCCACGGTCTTCGTCGAGGTCAAGGACCGCCGGGGAGGCTCCCACGGCGAGGGGTTCGAGGCGGTCACGTTCGGCAAGCGGCGCCGGCTGATCCGGGCCGCGCGGCTCTACGCCGCGTCCAAGGGGGTATCGGAGCAGCCGATCCGCTTCGACGTGGTCTCGATCGATCGGGCGGACGGGCGTGCCCGGGTGCGGCACGACCAGGATGCCTTCGACGTCGACGGGGGATGAGTCGGCGATGTGATTATGGAGCGGGAAACGGGATTCGAACCCGCGACTTCGACCTTGGCAAGGTCGCACTCTACCACTGAGCTATTCCCGCCCCGACCGACCTCGAGGATTCTATTAAGGCCGGCCGCGCCCGTCAACTCCGGTTGATCGGGGGTGCCGACTCTCCTATAGTCGAAGGTCGCGGGCGGCGTAGCCAAGTGGTTAAGGCGGAGGTCTGCAAAACCTCTATTCTCCGGTTCGAATCCGGACGCCGCCTCCAGCTCGATCGCTGGCTCCACCGTAGCGTCCCCTTAGCCGCGCCTCGGTCTTCCTGAACCGCCTGGCAGGAGCTCTCGGAACATCTGGAGGGCCAAATCGAGATCACCCGATGAGATCGGCTTTCGGATGAACGTGACGGGGCCGAGCTCGATCGCCTCGAGGATCGCTCGTTGGTCGGCGTCGGAGCCGCTCATCAGCACCGCGGGTCGGCGGGGATGAGCCGCGATCCCACGGCGAAGGATCTCGACTCCGCTGGACCCCGGCAGCATGAGGTCGATGAAGAGCCCGCTGTAGCTACCCTCCAACACGCGCTGCCGCGCATCTTCCACGTTGCTACAGGGATGAGCATCCCAAGATCGTTCCGAGATCATCTCGGAGAGCATTTGAGCAAAGGGGAGATCATCGTCGACGACCAGGACGTGCGGGCGCCCGTCGAGGGCTTTGTTCGGAACGACCTTCCCTGGCGGCGCCTTGCGGAGGGCATCCTCGGCCGCCGCGGCCAGGGCCTCACCGCCGCCCTCCACTTCCCCAAACACCGTGGCGAGCCCCCCCGACTCTCGCCCCTCTTGCTCACCCCCATCCAAGCGCAGCAGGCGTCTGGCGGCGCTGGCCGCCTCGGTGCCGTTCGTATCCGGCATGAGGAGAGCGATGTCCGAATCACGGATCGCGAGAATGTCGTGGAGACGCACGCGAGCGCGAAGCCGCTCGGCGACCTCTTTCAGGTGTGCCGGGGCGGCTTGCGCACCTGCGGCCGGCTTGACGTCAATGAGCAGGAGAGACAGGAAGCCCCCCTTTCGACTGACGCGGGCCACCTCCTCGGCCAGGCGCATCACGAAGCCCACGCGGGTGAGAACGGGTTTGGGATCGTTCCCGTCAGCAGCGTCTTGCATTGGTGAAACCATCGTAGGTCCTACGCCCCCGGCGGCGGCGCGTCGAGCGCTTCACGCACCGCGATCCCGAGACCCTGCGAGGTGAAGGGCTTCTCCAGGAGCGCGGTCCCCTCCAGGAGCATGCCGCGGTCGGAGATGGCCCCGTTGCTGTAGCCCGACATGTAGAGGGCTCGGCACTCGGGCCGTTCCAAAGCCAGCCGCTCAGCCAGCTCGCGGCCGCTCATGCGAGGCATCACCACGTCCGTCAGGAGCAGGTGGATCACCCCCAGGTGCTTGCGGGCGATCTCGAGGGCCCCCGGACCGTCCTCGGCCTCCAGCACCGTGTACCCCTGCTCCTCGAGGAGCTCCCGGATCATCGCACGGAGCGCCTCCTGGTCCTCCACCAGGAGGATCGTCTCCGTGCCGTGGGACGGCGCGGCGCGGGCCGGGGCGGCGGGGACTTCGTCCGCCGGCGCGTCGACCCGAGGAAGGTAGATCTTGAAGGTCGTGCCGTGGTCCGGCTCGCTGTAGACCCAGATGTGCCCGGCGCTCTGCTTCACGATCCCGTAGACGGTGGCGAGGCCCAGGCCCGTGCCTTTGCCCTCGGGCTTGGTCGTGAAGAACGGCTCGAAGATCCGGGCCTGGGTCCGGTCGTCCATGCCGATCCCGGTGTCCGAGACCGCCAACATCACGTACCGCCCCGCGACGCCCCCCGCATGATGGCGGACGTAGTCCTGGTCGAGCTCCACGTTGCTGGTCTCGAGGGTGAGGGTCCCGCCCTGCGGCATCGCGTCGCGGGCGTTGACGGCCAGGTTCAGGATGACCTGCTCCACCTGCGACGGGTCGGCCCGCACGTTGCCCAGGCCGGGGGCGTTGCGGACCACGAGCACGACGTCGTCCCCGATGAGGCGGCGCAGGATCTTCTCGACCTCGGCCAGCACTGCGCCCATGTCCAGGACCCTGGGCTGCATCACCTGCTTGCGGCTGAAGGCCAGGAGCTGCCGCGTCAGCTCGGCGGCCCGTCGGGTGGCGCCCAGGACCTGCTCCAGGCGCGCCTGGACCGGATGCTCGGCGGGGAGCTCGCGGCCGGCGAGCTCCCCGAAGCCGGTGATCACGCCGAGGAGGTTGTTGAAGTCGTGGGCGATGCCCCCGGCCAGCCGGCCCACCGCGTCGAGCTTCTGTGACAGGTTGAGCCGCTCCTCGAGCTGCCGTCGCTCGGTGACGTCGAGCAGGAATCCCTGGATGTAGAGGGGGTCACCTCCCTCGCCATGGATGATGTGGGACTCGTCCCTCACCCACACCACGTGCCCGTCGCAGGCTCGCGAACTCAGCGAGGGCCAGCTCTCGATCGTCGGGGTGCAGCGCCCGGCTCAGCAGGCCGGTGTCGGCCAGCCATTCCGCCACGGCATAGCCCAGCAGGGGCTCCACCTGGGGGCTGACGTACAACACCCGCCCCGCCTCCCCGGGGTCGGTCATGTAGATCACGGCCGGCGCCTGTTCCACGAGTTGGCGGTAGCGCTCCTCGGCCGCCCGCAGCTCGCGGGTGCGCTCCTCCACCTTGCGCTCCAGCTCCCGGGCCTGCTCCTGGAGCTGGAGCTTGACCTGCTCGAGCAGCCGGTTCGACACCGCCAGATCCTCGGAGGTCGCGAACAGCAGCTCGATCATCTGCTCCCGGTCCGCGTTGACCACGATCTCCCGGCCCGCCACCCGGACCGTCATTTCCATGTCGAGCCCGCCCCGCCGCCGCCGATCCAGGTTCTCGAAGATGCGGGCCACGCGGGCGAGCAGCTCTGCGTCCTCGAAGGGCTTGGTGATGAAGTTGTCGGCCCCCACCTCGAGGCCACGCACGATGTCCCGGGGACTGCGCTGGGAGGTGAGGAGCGCGAACGGGATGCGCCGAAGGGCGGGATCCGACTTCACCGCCTGGCAGAACGCGAAGCCGTCCATCTCGGGCATCACCACGTCGGACATGATCATGTCCGGCGGGGAAGCCCGCACCCTCGCCAGTCCTTCCCGGCCGTTGAAGGCCAGCTCCACTCGGTAGCCCGCCTCCTCGAGGACGATCTGGACCCGTTGCGCCTGGGTCGCGCTGTCCTCGACCACCAGGATCCGCCGTTCCCCGGCCGTCATCCGGACTGCCCGGTGTGCGCGCGGATGAGCCGCGCGATGTCCTTCGGGGGCAGCACGTGCTCGGCGGCGCCGAGGCGCACCGCCTCCGCCGGCATGCCGAAGACGACGCTCGAGGCCTCGTCCTGGGCCACGGTGACCCCGCCCGCCGCGCGCAGGCGCGCGAGCCCGGCGGCGCCGTCGCGCCCCATGCCGGTGAGCAGGACCCCCATCGCGGAGGCCCCGTAGGCGTCGGCCACCGACTCGAAGAGGTGGGAGGCCGAGGGACAGAAGGGGTCGGCCGGGCCGCCCGGCTCCAGGCGGAGGCGGCCGTCCGCGCCCACGCCCATCTGCACGCCATCCGGCGCCACGTAGACCGACGCCGGCCGCACCGCCTGGCCGTTCTCGGCCAGGCTCACCGGGAGGCGCGTCTCGCCGCCGAGCCACCCGACGAGTCCCACCGTGAAGCCGGGGGCGATGTGCTGAACGATCAGGATCGGCGCGCAGGTCTCGTCGCTCAGGCCGCCCAGAATCTCGGCGAGCGCCGCCGGGCCGCCCGTCGAGGCCCCCAGCGCGACCACGCGGACGCGGCGGGCGCGGTGCGGGAGAACGGGGGCCTGGCGCGCGTGCGAAGGGCGTCGGCCCACGACCTTCACTTCCGACATGAGGCGGACCGTCTCGACCAGCTCGCGCACGGAGCGGGCGTGGTCCGGGTGCCCCGCTCCGGCCGGTTTGCCGAGAACGGTCAGGGCCCCCGCCCGGAGGGTCTCGAAGCTCGAGGTGCCGTCGTCGGGGCTGAAGCCGGTGCTCACCAGGACGATGGGCGTGGGGGCGACGGCCATGATCCGCCGCGTCGCCTCCAGCCCGTCCATGCGGGGCATGTGGATGTCCATGAGGACGACGTCGGGGCGGAGGCGCTCGATCTCCTTCACGGCCTCGAGCCCGTCCTGGACCGCGGCCACCACCTCGAAGCCCTCGGCGCTCAGGAGGGCCACGAGGAACTCCCGAGTGACCGCCGAATCCTCCGCCACTATCGCTCGGATCGCGCCCATGACCTCCTCAGACGAGCCGGCGGACTATCTCCAGGAGCTTCGACTGATCGAAGCCCGATTTGATGACGTAGGCGTTCGCTCCGACCTCGATGCCGCGCTCCTTGTCCTCGCGCGACTCGAGAGCGGTCACCAGCACCACCGGCAGCGAAGCCAGGCGCGCGTCCGACCGGATCCGGGCCGTCAGGTCGAACCCGTTGAGCCGCGGCATGTCCACGTCGGAGACCACGAGGTCGAAGGGCTCGCTCTTGAGGGCCGCCCAGGCCTCCGCCCCGTCGGTGGCCGTCTGAACCCGGTAGCCGGCGGCCTCGAACAGGCTCTTCTCCATGGTGCGGGTCGTGATCGAGTCGTCCACCACGAGGATCGCGGCCCGAGCCTCCTCCACCACCGCTAGAGCGGTTTCCTCCGCCGGAAGGGTCTCGCGCAGCGCGCGCAGGAGGTCGCCCGGACGCAGGATGAGCGCGAGCTCGCCGCCGCCCAGGAGGCCCGCCCCGGCCACGTGACGGACCCGGACGAGTGGGGCCTCCAGCTCCTTCACGAGCACCTCGCGCTCTCCGACCACCTCGTCCACGAGCAGCGCCCCCCGCTCGCCGCCGGAGGCTACGATGAGGCAGGGCCGTGGGCCGCCCGCCTCACCACCGGCCCCCTCTCGCCCGAGGATCGCGCCGAGGGAGCCGGCGGGGACGACCCGGCCCTCCCAACGCAGCACATCCATCCCTCCGACCCTTCCCATGTCCGCGACGGTGACGCGCAGCGCGCGCTCCACTGCCTCGATCGGCAGGAGGACGAGCTGGTGGCCAACGCGCACGAGCAGGCCGCGGAAGGTGGCAATGCTCGCGGGGAGGATCATGGTCACCGCCGTGCCCTGGCCGGGGGAGCTCTCGACGGCGACGCTGCCCCCGAGCCTTTCGACCCGGTCGCGCACGATGGCCATCCCCAGACCGTGGCCGGAGAGGTCGGTGATGACCGGGCTCGTGCTGACCCCGGACGAGAAGGCCAGTTGCAGGGCGGCCGCGTCAGGAAGGGAAGCCGCGCCCTCGGGGCTCATCATTCGGGCTCGGACGGCCCCTGCCCGGAGCCCGGCCACGTCGATGCCGGCCCCGTCGTCCTCCACCCGCACCTCGATCCGGCGGCTCTCGCGATGCGCAAAACGGACCGCGATGCGCGCCCGCCGCCGCTTGCCCGCTCGCTCGCGCACATCCGGGGCCTCCACCCCGTGGTCGAGCGCGTTGCGGACCAGGTGCAGGAGCGGGTCCTTGATCGTCTCAAGGACCTTGCGGTCCACCTCCAGCTCGGCGCCTTCGGTCGTGAAGTCCGCCTCCTTGCCGATGGCCCGGGCCATCTCGCCGGCCATGGGCGGAAGAAGCTCGAGGACAGAGGATGCCGGCATCAGGCGGACATGCCGCATGCGCTCTCCGAGGGCGTCCACGGCGACGGCAAGGGCGCGCCGGTCGCGGGAGAGCCGGCCCATGAGGGCCCGGGCCTGCGTCTCCGCGGCACGGTTCCGGAGGGCTCCCGAGGCTCCGTCTCGTGCGGCGACGGCGCCGACGGGGACGAGGGTCTCGACCAGGGCCCGCGCTTCGCGTTCCCGCTCTTCGGCCGCGAGCTTCGCGACCAGGAGGTTCTCGGAGTGGGACTGAAGCTCGTCGAGGCGAGCCGTTTCCATGCGGATGGTCGCGGCCCCTGCCGGTGGACCCGCGGCGGGGACCGGGATCCGTGTCGTCGGGGCGCCCTCGGGGGTTCCCGGCGCGGCCGGCGGTGTGACATGGTCGGCGAGCAGGCGCGCCACGTCGTCCATGCCGTGCCGCAGCCGCCCGAGCATCTCCGGGGTCAGGGAAAGCCGGCCGTGCTTGACGCCGCTCAGGTCGGACTCCAGGTCCTGGCAACGACTCTCGACATCGGCGAGGCCTACGGAGCGAGCCGCGCCCTTGAGCGTATGCGTCGCCCGGAAGGCGGCTTCCACGGCCGAGTCGTGCGCGGCCGCCGGGAGACCTTGCTCCAGGGTGTTGAGACTGCCGGACAGGAAGCGCAGGTGCTCCTCGGCCTCCTGCCGGAAGGTGGCCATGAGGCGCACCCGCAGGTCTCCGCTACGCACGGTCCACGGCGTTCCGAGCCACACCTTCGACGCGTCCGCCTCCTTGTTCGCCGGACAGCAGCTGGTGGAACTGGAGGGCGAGCGTGTTGAGGTCCCGGGCCGCTCCTTCCATCTGGCGCGTCGCGGCGAGGTTCTGGACCGCGACCTGGCGAACGTTCTCCATGGCGGTGGCCACCTGGTCGACGCCTGCCGCCTGCTCCCTCGCCGTGGCCAGGATCTGTTGCGCCGCCTGTGCGGACTCCTCCAGGTTCGTGGCCAGGAGCTGGATGGCGTCTCCCGAGCGCCGGGCCAGCTCCTCCCCGGCTTCCGACGCCTTCACTCCCTGCTCCGTCGCCAGCACCGCGGCCTGGGTGGCCCGTTGCACCTCCCCCAGGATCTGCCGGACCTGGCCCGTCGCCTGCTTCGACTGTTCCGCCAGCCCCTTGACCTCGGACGCCACCACTGCGAAGCCCCTTCCGGCTTCCCCCGCCTTCGCGGCCTCGATCGCCGCGTTCACCGCCAGGAGGTTGGACTGCTCCGCCAGGTCGCCCACGGTGGCGATGATCTCTCCGATCTTCAGTCCCTGCTCGCTGAGCGCGAGCACGCGCTCCGCGATCCCTTCCATCCGCGCCTTCGCCTCCCGCATCCCGGCGAGCGTCTCCTCGACCGCCCGCCGCCCGTCCTCCGAGGCCTGCGTGGTCTTCCGCCCGGCCTCCACGACCGCCTGCGCCTTCTGCGAGGAGAGCTGCGCCGTCTGCCTCACCTCGTGGACCGTGGTGGTGGTCTCTTGCACGGCCGTTGCCTCCTCCTGGGTCGCCGAGGCCTGCTGCGCGGTCGCCGCGAGGATCTCGCCGGCCGACGACGCGATCTTCTGAATGCCTGCGCGGATGGGCACGGTGAGGCGGTGCGCGATCACGAAGCCGACGAGGGCTGCGAGCAGCACGCCCCCGACGGAGCCCCAGACGATGACCGCCTTCGTGGCCTCCGTGCTCGCGGTGTTCTCCTGGCTGCGCTCCTTGAGCAGCCGCTGCTCCTCCTCCGTGATTTCCGCGAACTGGCGGTTGATTTCTGCCCGGAACTGGATGGTCTCGACCAGCGGCACTGCGGCCAGGGCTGCGTCGCGGCCCTGCCCGCGGCGGATGTCCGCCCTCCTCTCCTGACGGTCGCGCTTGGCCTCGATCGACGCCCACGTGGCCGCGACGCGGCGAACCTGGACCGGATTGTCGGAGACGAGCTCGGCCAGGCGGCGGTGGATCTCGGTCGCGCGGGCGACCAGCGGGGCGTGCAGGGCGAGGGACGCCTCGTCCCCGGTGAAGACGTACGTGCGATGCTGCGACTCGACGTCGGCCACGACGGCGTACAGCTCCTGCATGGCCAGCAGGACCTCGTGGGTGTGCTCGACCCAGTAGCTCGTCGCCACCGTGTGATGGAGGGTGCGGTAGGCGACCCCGCCCACGACCGCCAGGATGGCCAGCGGGAGGGCGAAGCCCGCCGCGAGCTGCCGTCCGAGGGACCATCTCACAAGCACCTCCCGCGTTGACCGATGCCCGTCATTCCTCGACCCGCACGCGCGGGTCCTCCCCGAGCGCCTCCAGGTCCAGCACGCAGACCATGCTCCCCGTGGTGCCGCGGACCCAGGCCTCGGACCCGGCAGCGCTCGCCGTCACGTCCGCATGCGCGATGGGAACGATCCCCGTGATCTCGTCGGCGAGGAGGCCGAAGGCCATCCCGGGCACTTCCACCGCCACGATGCGGCCTTCGGTCCGCGCGGCCGATCGTGGGCGCAGTCCGCCGAGGTCAACGACCGCCAGGATGCGGCCGCGGTGGTTCGCGACGCCGGCCAGGCCGGGCCGCCGGCCAGGCAGGGGGGTCGGTGAGGTCGTGGGGAGGACCTCCTTGACCTGGAGAGCTTCAACACCGTAGCGCTCACCGGCGCGGAGGAAGACGAGGACTTCGATGGACTCAGCGTTGGAAGGCGGGTCGGGGGGCGCCGCGAGGCGCCGCGCCCGCTCCTCGAGGATCCGCCGGGTCTCTTCGGCCGATAGCGCGCCGGAGGACTCGAGGGCCAGGCGTTGCGACTCGAGCCGCGCGTGCGCGGCCTCCCAGTCGAAGCGCTCGACGCTCACGAGGCCTCTCCCCTCACGTGGCGCAAACGCTCCGCGGTCGCGAGATGGCGGAGGGCGCTCCGGCGCTCGCCTCGCGCGAGAAGGAGGCGGCCCAGGGCCAGGTGCGCTTCGGATGCGTCGGGATCGAGGTAGAGGGAGCGACGCAGCGCCTCCATCGCGGCCGCCGCGCGGCCGCGCTCCTGCTCGATCGCGGCCAGGAGCCGGTAGGCGGCGGCATCGAGGGGGTCGGCCGCCAGCGCTTGCCGGCATGCGCGGCGGGCCTCGTCGAGGCTCCCGCGGTCGGCCAAGGCCTGGGCCCGAGCCTTCACCTCGGCCGGGGATTCGGGATCTGGAGGCCGAGGAGCCGGGGCCACGGAGCCACGGCGGGCGGCGCGCGGGCGCAGCAGCCTGTCCGGCTTTTCCGGCCTCGGCGGGAGGACCATCGCGGGCTGGTTGGGCTTCGCAGGCTCGTCCGGCGCCGCGCCCGCCCGGAAGAAGATGGCGCCGGGGAAGTTCACCGGCCGGAGCGGGCGGAACGCCTCCGCTGAGGCCTCGGCGGGGGCGACGACGAGCCAGCCGTCCACCGCGAGCGCCCCGCGCAGGTGGGCCACCGCCCGCCGCGCGGCTTCGGGGGTCAGGTACATGATGACATTGCGGCACAGGATGAGGTCCATGGCGCCGCCCGTCACCGCGGGCGGGAAGCCATCGGTCAGGTTGGCGGTCTCGAAGCGGACCATGCGCCGGATCTCGGAGTCGACCTCGATGCCCCGCGCGCCTCGTTCCCGGAAGTAGCGCTCGCGCACCGCCGCCGGTACGTCGCGCAGCGACCAGGGGCGATAGAGGCCGCGCCGGGCCGTCTCCAACGACGCCGGGTTCAGGTCGGTGGCGAGCACGGTCAGATCCCAAGCGGCCCGGTCGAGCAGCAGGCGGTCGAGCAGGATCGCGAGGGAGTAGGGCTCTTCCCCGGTGGAGCACGCGGCGCTCCAGACGCGTAGCGCCCGCCCCGAATGCCGCGCCGCGATGAGGTCGGGCAGCACGTGCCGCTCCAGCGCTTCGAAGCAGGCGTGGTCGCGCCAGAAATGGGTCTCGCCGATGGTCAGGCGCGCGATCAGGCGCACCCACGCCGGATCGGCCAGCGGTCGGGAGGCGAGGCCGGCCAGCCATGCTTCGAGGGCGGGCCGTCCGGAAGCGCCGGCCGCCTCGCGCAGCGTGCGATCCATCTCGGCGTGCCGGTCCTCGGCGACGCGGAGGCCCAGCCGGTGCGCCACCAGCTCCCGCGCCTGCCCGGCGAGGTCGCTCCCAAGCCTCATTGCGCCGCCAATGCGCGGTCCAGGCGTTCCTCGTCCTCGCCCGAGAGAACGGCTTCGAGGTCGTGGATGAACAGGAGCCCATCGGGGAGGGCGGCGATGCCAGCGACCGCTCCGAGGCCTGGCGCAACCAGCCGGCTCGGGACCACCGAATCCTCGGGAATCGTCCGAACCCCGAGCACCTGATCCGCCGACAACGCGAGCCGGCGGCGCGGGCTCTTGACCAGGAGGAGGTGCGCGTCGAGGCCGTAGGCGCGGGGGGCCGACCCCAGGCGCCGCCGCAGGTCAACGACCGGGACGACGCTCCCGTGAAGATTGATCACGCCCGCGAGAATGGGGGGCGCTCCGGGCAGGGGCGATATCGCCACCATGTGGAGCGCGCGCTCCGTGGCCTCGAGCGGAACCGCGCACGAGGCACTGTCGATGGCGAATACGACGACCGCTAGTCGACCACCGGGGTCGCGACCGTTGCGCGGCAACCCCATCGCGGGATCGCCGACCGGCAGCTCTTGAGGCGTCGCCATCCTCGTCTATCTCGCAGCACCTCCAGCGAGGCGGAGGGAACGCTTGCGGACCTGAACCGGATCCCCCTGGGTTCACGGGAGGCCCAACCTCGCCGTTTCCATGATACATGTTTTGCGCTCTCGAAACCTATGCGCTATACGCATTGCGTTCTGGGCGAGCGGCCCGAACGATGACGCGCTTGCTCCCAACCCTATTGGCTGCTTCCTCCCGCGACGACCGCGTCTTCGATCCCGATCACGTGTCCCAGCGTCCGCACGACGAGAAGGCCGTCAGAGAGCGCGGGGGTGGCCATGACCACCTCGCCCATCTCGTTCTTCGCCAGCAGCTCCTGCTGTTCTCCCGCGCGCAGCACGTACACCTCGCCGGTCTCGGCGGCGACGTAGAGGCGTCCGTCCGCGGCGATGGGCGAGGCCGAGAACGCCCCGCCGGTTCCGGCCACCCGCGCCTCGTACACCTGCTCCCCCGTGTCGGCGTGGTAGCAGGCGATGATGCCGTTGACGTTCACCGTATAGAGGTACTCTCCGTAGAGCAGGGGCGTCGGGATGTACGTCCCGCCGCGCTGGCGGCTCCAGGCGATGGCCGCGCTCGTGGTCTGGCCATCGGGGAGCGAGAGGTCGCCGCGGTGGCCCGGGCGGATGGCGTAGATCGGGCGCACCGGAGGATACCCGGCGGTCACGTAGGCGAGGCCGCGGCCGACCACGGGGGTCGCGATCACGTTGTTGGAGTTCGGCTGGAGCGTCCACAAGAGACGCCCGGTGGCGGGCTCGTAGCCACGCACGGTGGTTCCGTTGGTGATGAGCTCGTCGCCCGAGGGGCCGGGGAGGATGTTCGGCGAGCCCCAGGTCGAGAACTCGTCGCGGGCCACCTTCCAGACCTCCTCGCCGGTGGCGAGGCGATAGGCGGCCAGGAACGAATCCTTCTTGCAGTCCGCCTGGACGACGACGAGGTCCTTGTAGAGCAGCGGTGAGCTGGCGTGCCCCCACTCGGTGTTGCCGAAAACCGAGTCGCCGGCGTCGAGGACGCCCACGTCCTTCCTCCATGCGAGCGTGCCGTCGAGGTCGTAAGCGGCCAGGACGCCGGCGGTGCCGAAGAGGACGACCACGCGCCGGCCGTCGGTCGCGGGAGTGGAGTTCGCCTGACTGGACTTCAGGTGCCGCCTCGCCCCGGGGCTTCCCCGGTGCACCTCGCGCTCCCAGAGCACCTTGCCCGTGGCCTTGTCGAGCGCCAGGAGCCGGAAGGAGTGCTCCGAGAGGTCCTCCACCGCGGTGCCGTCGCCGTAGAGCCCGGGTCGAAACGTCCGGTCGCCCGCGCCGCTCACCGCCGTCGTGACGAAGATGCGATTCTTCCAGACGATGGGGCTCGAGTTGCCCATCCCGGGAATCTCGGTGCGGAAGCGGACGTTGCGGCCCGACGCGACATCCCACGAGAGCGGCGCCCCCTGGCCGTCGCCGACGCCGGAGGCGGCGGGGCCCCGGAACGAGGGCCAGTCGATGGGCCCGGTGCGCGGGGCGCTCCCGACCGCAGGGGCCGGGGCCGTGGGCAGGTCGGTCGGGTCGGAGCTCACGACGCGGTAGCGCGTGACCTCGCCGCCGCGGTTGACCGTCATCCCCTCCACGAGGCCGCCTCGCCCGCCGAACGCCACGGAGGCGGTGCCTTCGGCGGTCTCGAAATAGTCCTCACGCACGGGCCGCACGTCCAGGTCGGGCTGACCGGGAACGGTCACGAGGAACCCCTCGCCGCGACGCGACACCTTGGCCTCGACTTTTGGGGCCGTCGGCCCCGCCTGCGCCCGGTAGCGGGGCGCCGCCAGCACGTCGAGACGGGTGGAGGGCGGCCGGTAGGGAGGCCGGGGGCGACGTCCGGCCGTGGCCTCGGCCAGGACCTGCTGTATCGCCGGGCTGCCTTTCGCCCCGGCCGCTCGACGCGCGGCCCCGAGCTCGAGCGGCTCGACCCGGCCTGAAGCGAGAGCCGCCGTCGCGAGGGCCAGGTCGCCCTTGTCGATCGCGGTATCGAGGGCATCGGCCGCGTCGCCCGCTCCTTTCTCGATCAGGAAGCGTGCGAGGTCGAGCCTGCCCGCACCGAGGGCGGCGCCGAGGGGCGTCTGGCCGAAAAAGTTGTCGTGGGCGTCGAGGTCGGCGCCGCGCTCCACCAGGAGCCGAGCCACCGCGTCCTGACCCTTGTCGGCGGCGAGCAGCAGGGCCGTGCTGCCGTGGCTGTTCGCGGCGTTCACGGGCGCTCCCTGGGCGAGCAGCGCCTGCACGGCCCCGACGTCGCCCCGGCGCGCGGCCTCCAGCAGGGCTTCCTCCCGGCTCCGTGGCCGTGCCTGGGCCGTGGCAGGGGACGACGGGGGAGGCGCAAGCCCGAGCTGTTGCGCCACGAACGCCATCACGTCGGCGCGCTGGGCGATCGCCTTGTCGGTGGGGCGGTAGCCGTGGCTCCCTTGCGTCTCCACGCGCAGAAGCGCCGGCTTGGGGCATCCCTGGGCGGCCTGCAGGGCGGCCGTGAACTTGTAGGAGTGGCTCGGCACCACGCGGTCGTCGTGGTCGGCGGTGGTCACGAGGGTCGCCGGGTAGCAGGTGCCGGGCGTGAGGTTCTGGAGCGGCGAGTAGCGGCGAATGTAGGGGAAGGCCTCGGGATCGCTCCCCGACCCGTACTCGACCGCCCATGCGGCGCCCCCCGTGAACTTGTCGAAGCGCAGCATGTCCATCACCCCCACGGCGGGCAGGGCCACCGCGAAGAGGTCGGGCCGCTGCGTCATCGCCGCCCCCACCAGAAGGCCGCCGTTCGAGCCGCCTTCGATGACGAGCCGGGCGGGCGAGGAGTACTTCTCGCGGACCAGGTATTCGGCGGCGGCGATGAAGTCGTCGAAGACGTTCTGCTTCTTCTCCTTCATTCCCGCCTTGTGCCACTCCTCGCCGTACTCGCCGCCCCCGCGGAGGTTCGGCACCGCGTAGACGCCGCCCATCTCCAGCCAGGCGGATACCCAGGGCGCGTAGGAAGGCTTGTTGCTCACCGCGAAGCCGCCGTACGCGGTGAGCCACAGCGGGTTCCCGCCGTCCCGCACGAGTCCCTTCCTCGCGGTGACGAACATGGGGACGCGGGTCCCGTCCTTCGAGCTGTAGAAGACCTGCGTCGTCTCGTAGCGGCTGGCGTCGAAGACGATCGTCGGCGGCTCGAAAGGAGCGGCCGTCCTGGACTTGATGTCGTAGCGGTAGACGGTCGTGGGGGAGAGGGGCGACGTGAAGGCGTAGAAGAGCTCGTCGCCATCCTCGCGGCCGCTCAACCCGGCCACCGTGCCCACCCCCGGGACCGCCAGCTCGCCCTCGCGCACCCCGTCCAGGGAGTAGACGTCGACCTTGCCCTTCACGTCCACGAGATATCCGCCGAAGATCTTCCCACCGGCGATCGTCACCTCTTCGAGCGGGTATTCGCTCTCGGGGACGATCGTCTTCCAATCAGCGCGACCCAGCCGCGGGTCGATCGCGATCACCTTCCGCTTCGGCGCGGCGAGGTCGGTGCGGACGAAGAGAGTGCTGCCACGGTTGCCGATCACCTGGAACTGCGCGATGTCCTCGTCCACGATGGGGACGATGGGGGCATCGACCCTGGGATGGAGCGGATCGCCGAGCGACGCGTAGTAGAGCCGGTTCCGCGGATCCGACCCCTTCGCGATGTAGACCACGAGGGTGCGGCCGTCTTCGGTGACGCCGCCGCCCACGAAATACTTCGGCAGGTCCTTGCGCTCGTAGATCAACCGGTCCGCGGTCTGGGCCGTTCCCACACGGTGGTAGAAGAGCCGGTGGTGCTCGAGGGCCGCGGAGAGCTCCTGGCCTTTCGGGGGCTCCGGAAAGCGCGCATAGAAGAAGCCCGCGCCGTCCTTCGTCCAGGAGATGCTCGAGAAGCGAAACCATTCGATCCGGTCGGGCAGCTCGCGGCCGGTCGCGATCTCCCGGACGTGGACGGTCCGCCAGTCGGCGCCGCCCTCGGCGAGGCCGTAGGCGAGGTACCGCCCGTCCGGCGAGACCACCCACTGCGCGAACGCCACCGACCCGTCGGGCGAGAGCGCGTTCGGGTCGACGAGGAGCTTCGGCTCCCCGACGAGCGTCTTCCACATGAAGAGCCGCGACTGCTTCTCGAGGCCGGAGTTGCGCAGGGAGAACAGGCTCCCCGCCTCGCGGACGGGGACGCTGGTCCGCGGGTAGTTCCACAGGTCGGTCAAGCGTTTCTTGATCGCCTCCCGCCCGGGGATCGTGTCGAGGTAGCGGAAGGTCACGGCGTTCTGGGACTCGATCCACTCCCGGGTGGCGGGAGCGTTCAGGTCCTCGAGCCAGCGGTAGGGATCGGCGACCTTGCTGCCGTGGTAGTCGTCGACCACGTCGCCCTTCGTGGTCGCCGGGTAACGGAGGGGGGGATCTTTTCATAGGGCGCGACCTCCGGGAAGACGTGGAATTATGACCTGTCCGACGGCCAGGCCGAAGCGGCGGACCGTCTTTGCGATAGGCTTCGCGCGTGGCGACAGGAACCGCGGACGCGAAGCCAGGGACGGAACGGGGGTCCCGCGAGGTCCTCTCGTGGAGCCTGGCTCTCGTCGTCGCCTGGACGGCCCTCGCCGCCCTTGGCTACGAGGCCCGGGACCCCGACTCGCGCCTCTACGCCGAGATCGCTGCACGCACCGCGGCGTCGCCCCTTTCCCGATGGATCGCGCCCGACTTTCCCCCCGGTTGGTTCATGCGCGGCACCTTCCGCGAGCACCCCGCCGGCTTCTTCGTTCCGCCAGCCATGCTCGCGCGCCTTGGCTACCCGGCCCCGCAGGCCGCTTACGCCGTCAACGTCCTGTACCAGATCCTCGCGCTCGCCCTCGTGGTGCGGCTCGCTGCCACCGTCGTGGCCGGCGCGGAGGCCCGCGCCCTGGGATGGCTCCTCCAGCTCCTTCCGATCGCGTTCACCTTCCGAATCCGGGCCAATCACGAGGCGGCGGTGCTGCTTTGCCTGCTGGCCGCGCTCCTGGGCACGGAACGGGCGCGGATTCGCCCTCGGTGGGCGATCCTCACCGCCCTGGGCCTCGTCGGTCTCCTGCTCGTGAAGGGCCTTCTGGCCGTGTTCGGCCCGGTCCTCTGCGCGCTCTGGCTTCTGGCCCGCGGCCCGACCGCCTCTCGGCCAGCCCCTTCGGATCGCGCGGCGTGGCTTGGGCTCGCGCTCTCCGTCGCGGCGATGGGCGTGGCCGCGGCGGCCTACGAGTCCCTCTATCGCCAGGCGACGGGGGAGCCGTTCTGGTCCTTCTATGCGACGCGGCAGCTCGAGGTGGCGGCCGTCGCCGATTCCGGGACGAGGCTGACCCGGTGCGCCTACAACCTCGTCTGGTACCTCGGGCGTACGCTGTGGTTTCCGTTCCCTTGGAGCTTGACCCTGCTGGCCGCGGCCTGGCACATCCGGGCGAGCGCGGGATCCGCGCCCGATCCCGCGGCGAGCCCGGCGGACCCCAAGACGCGGGCGGGCGGCCTGTTCGTCGTGTGGACGGTCGCGCTCTACGTCGGGGT
>WNFM01358724.1_pt2 | contig 33567 bp, 23 predicted proteins | sample 5400271 | NCBI WGS metagenome assembly WNFM01 (sample SAMN13153352, study PRJNA577476) | soil metagenome | isolation source: 60 cm saprolite on Douglas fir-dominated hillslope | place: USA:California | collected 2013-09-17 | reverse complement strand
GATGCGGTGAATGACTTCGCTGGGGTTGGCCGTGCCGTCCAGTAAATGGTACTGCGTGATGCCGGTCTTACGAATCAGGCGCTCGAGAAGATATTTGCAAAAGCTGGCGGGATGGGTGACTGGCAGGCCGACATATTCGTCAAGATGAAACATTTGGACGCGCTGCCATTCGATATTTTCTGATTTGGTCAAGGCGTCGAGAAATTCCAACTGTGAGGCGCCGGTTGCCACAACGATTCGCGCGCGTCCGCGTTCGCGGATGGCCCGGCAAATGGCGTCGGCCGCGCGCGCAGCGGCCGCCGCGCTCAGAGACAGCTTGTCTTCAAAGACTCGAACGATCACGTGGTCATTTCCCTCAGACTATTTCTTTGCGCAGAGCACTTGTTGCCCGCTGCGGCAGGCGGTGTAGATGGCTTCCACCAGAGCTAAACTGCGGCGGCCTTCGCGTCCATCGCAGCGCGGATTGGAGTTGGACTGGATTGCGTTCAGGAAATCCTCGAGCACAGCCTGATGCCCGCGCGCGTCGCTGACGACCGGTGAATCCGCGCTGGGATTGCGGTCCGCTTCACCGCCGCGCAGCAAAGCTTCCGGCGGAATTCGCAAGTCGGCGGCGAGCAGGCGATCCTGCTCGATGATCAGAGTCCCTTCGGAACCGGTAAGCTCGAGCCGGCGCGGATAGCCGGGAAAGACAGACGTTGTCGCTTGCAAGACACCGAGTGCTCCGTTGGCAAACTGCAGGGACGCGACAAGCGTGTCCTCGACTTCGATTTTGTGCAAAGCCGCTTTACCGGTGGCCCGGACGCTGACCACATCTCCAAAGAGCCACAGCAGGAGATCAACTGTATGGATCGCCTGGTTGATCAGGGCGCCTCCGCCGTCAAATGCGTATGTTCCTCGCCAACGTGATTTCGAATAGTAGTCTGGCGGACGGTACCACTTCACGCGGGCGTCGGCCAGAATCGGCTTGCCGAGAACACCTGCATCGATTGCCTTTTTCGCGCGAAGAAAGTCTGGCTTGCAGCGGTCTTGAAAGAAAATTCCCAGCTTGACGCCGGCTTTATCAGTTTCGGAAATCAGCGCATCAGCGCGGCCAATTGTGATATCGATCGGTTTTTCGGTGAGTACGTGAAGTCCGCGCCGTGCTGCCGCAATACCCTGCTCGGCATGCAGCGACGAAGGGCTGCCGATTGCGACCAGATTCATAGGACGGTGACCAAGAAACTGCGCGAAGTCGGAGTACGCCTTGCCGCCATAGTCGCGCGTCAACCGGCTGATTTTTTCGGTGTTCATTCCATGGATGGCGGCAATCTCAACACCCGGTATGGCCCGGGCGGCGCGAGCATGGGTTTCGGAAATGTTTCCACCGCCGATGAGTCCGATGTAGGTGGTCATTAGAATTTAGAAGGTTACCGGAGTTTTTGTGGCTCCGCTATTATCAGTGAGGACTTTCCGTGTTTCAACCGGCCCGACAGAGGTGGCAGCGCGAGGAGGCCGAGCTGCCACCTCTGTCGGACGAAATGATCGGCACAAGGGGATTTGCTATGAGTGAGACGCGCAGAAGCTTTTTTAAGAATGCCGCGATGCTCGGCGCCGGAGTGATGACATGGGCGGACAGTTTGCGCGCGCAGAAAAGTTCGAGGAGTGATGGGCCGCCGCACGTTGTTCACACGCACGCAAAGGGAAAACCTGCCGAGCCACCACCGCGCATGGAGTCGCCCGACATCGCCGATTTGCCGTTCGCGATAGATGGCGGAGTAAAGGTTTTCCATCTGATCGCCGAGCCGGTGAAACGCAAGATCGTGCCGTGGAAAACGCTAGACGTGTGGGGCTATAACGGCAGCTGCCCGGGCCCGACGATTCAGGTGGAGCAAGGCGATCGCGTGAGGATCCACGTGGAGAATCGCCTGCCGGAGAGCACTTCGATGCACTGGCACGGGCTGGAAGTCCCTATCGAACAGGACGGTGTGCCGTACGTCAGCCAGAAGCCGATCGCGCCTGGACAAACGTACACCTACGAATTTACTGTGCATCAGGAAGGAACATTTTTCTATCACGCGCACAATGCGATGCAGGAAATGATCGGGCTGATCGGGATGTTCATCGCGCAAGCGCGAGTGAATCACACGCCTAAGGTGGATCACGACTACGGAATTGTTCTGCAGGAGTGGGCGGTGCTGCCGAACAGCACGGTGCCGAATAGCGCGGGAATGGAATTTAACTGGCTAACGTTCAATGGCGTGGCGGCGCCGCTGACGACGCCGTTGATTGCGCGACTCGGCAGTCGTGTGCGAATGCGATTCGTGAATTTGGGAATGGATCATCACCCCATCCATTTACACGGAAATCAGTTCGTGATCACCGGGACTGAGGGCGGACGAGCGCCGGAGTCAACGTGGTATCCGGCGAACACTGTACTGGTCGGAGTGGCGCAGGCGAGGGTGGTGGAGTTCGAAGCGAAATATCCCGGGGCATGGATGATTCACTGCCACCTGCCGCATCACATGATGAATTCGATGATGGATTTGCTAAGCGAGCGGCAAATCATGACTGCCGATCAAACGGACACCGCCGCGATACAACAGATGCAGACACTCGCCACGAGGACTGGATTCGTACACAGGCATCCGTCGCCGACTTCCGAGGATGCGGAAAAAGTTCCCGGCTTCCCGCAGGACGCGTTCATGGAGATGGGAATGGACGATCTGGTGAAAAAACCGGAGACACACGGGCTGCCGGACAACTGGAGCGCCGGAATGATGGGAATGATGACTATGGTGCGGGTGCTGCCAGATAAAGAGTTCGATGAAATCATGGCGATGAAGAAATCGCCAGCCAAGAGCGAGGAGCATTCCCATGAACACCACTCGTGATCGCGGACGGTATTCGATTCGAACGGCGCTCTTTTTCCTGTTGCTTTCGACTGCTCTGGCGCGCGGCGCGAGGGGACAAGAGGCTCCGGCGCAGCATCAGCACACGCACGGTGCGGCGGAGTCCATTCAAGGGGAATACCCGCGACTGGGTCGCGCGCAGGTCGCCGCGAAAAGTCCGCTGTTTACGCTGGATGCTGCGTTAGAAGCGGCACGGCAGAATAATCCGACGTTCCGCCAAGCCGAGGCAGGAGTAAAGGCAGCGCATTCACGTGCGCAGCAAGCCGGGTTGTATCCCAACCCGACGGTCGGCTACTCGGGAGATGAAATCCGCGGCGGTGAAATTCACGGCGGCAAGCAAGGGTTCTTCGTCGAACAAACGATTGTCACCGCTGGAAAACTATCGCGAGCACGTGAAGTTATGAACAAAGAGGCAAAACTCGCAGAGATCGAAGCGGAGGAACAGAAATTGCGCGTTGACACGGCGGTTAAAACGGCGTTTTACCGCGTGCTGGCCGCGCAGGAGATGGCGGACTCGCGCGCGGACCTGGCGCACATTGCGGAGAAAGTTGTTGAGACTCAGCGGCGGCTGCAAAACACGGGACAGGCCGACGAGACTGAAATACTCGGGGCTGAGCTTGACGCGCAACGTGCCAAGCTTGCTGCTCGCATGAAGGAAAACACACTGCACGAAGAGTGGCGCGCACTGGCGGCGTTGATCGGCCAGCCGGATCTGCCGTTACAGACTGTCGCGGGCGACCTGGAACATGGCTGGCCTGCGCTCGATGAATTGCAGGCGGTTGAAATGGTCGCAACGCAAAGTCCTGCGGTCCGAATCGCGTCGGCTGCCGGAGAACGCGCCGAAGCCGAACTCGCCCGCGCCAGACGGGAAAAAATTCCAGACATCACCGCACGCGCCGGAGTGGAGTACAACCACGAACTGCTTAATAACATTGCGCTGGCGACAGGATGGCAGTGGAACGCCGAATTGGGCGTGGAGATTCCGATCTTCAACCGCAATCAGGGCAATGTGGCCGCAGCCGGCGCGGAGATCGAACGCGCCAACGCGGAAAAGCAGCGAGTTGCATTGACCCTCCGCGAACGTGCGGCGACAGTGGTCGATCAATACGCCAACGCGCGGCTGATGGCCGAGCAATACCGCGACGATATTCTTCCCCTAGCCAAGAAATCCTACAGCCTGATGAACGACCGTTACGGCGAAATGCTCGCAGCCTACCCTCGGGTGCTCGATTCGAAGCGCAAACTGTTCGAACTGCAAAGCGAATACATCACTGCACTCGAAGATGTCTGGACGGCAGGCCTTGCGTTGCAAGGTTTTCTGCTGACCGACGGCCTGGAAGCACCGACCCGTCCCGGGGAGGTGGACCGCGCCATCCGCGAAACCAACGTTCCGATGCCTGAGCGAACCCGGTCGCCGGGCGAGTAGCAGGGCCTCGTGTCGAGTCCGATACAGTAGTACCGCGGGTGGATTGACCCCCTGAAAATGCGCCCGTTAACTTCAAAGTGGGCGCAGGGGTGTGCGCTGGCAGGGTTACTTGGCCCCGGCTGCACCGCACTGCATGTGGGCGCAATACAACATATATAAAGGAGCGGCGGGTTCCCTTCCCTCGCTCAACGAAAGATGCTGACGCTGACCAAAGCGGGTCGCTACGAAATTTCCGGTGAGCTGGGCCGGGGCGCCATGGGTGTGGTCTATCGAGCCACCGATCCAGTTATTGGGCGTACAGAGTCGCCGTAAAAACCCTGCAGCTTTCTGTCGAAGGCACAGGGCTGTCGCGCGAAGAGCTGCTGGCAAGATTTCAGACAGAAGCACGCGCCGCGGGATTGCTGGCTCATCCGAACATTGTGGTTATTTTTGACGCCGGAGCGGAAGACGGCGTCTTCTTCATCACCATGGAACTGGTCGAAGGCAAGAGCCTGCAGAGCTTGCTGGACTCCGGCCAAATGTTTCCGCTGCCGCGGGTGCTGCACATCATGGAGCAGGCCTGCAATGCGTTGCAGTTCGCGCACGAGCGCAACGTCGTGCACCGCGACATCAAGCCGGCCAACCTGATGCTGACTCCGGACGATACGGTGAAGGTCACCGACTTCGGGACCGCTAAGATTCTGCAGTTCGGCACCGTGCAGCAAACGGCGCACGTGATGGGCACGCCGAGCTACATGTCGCCAGAACAAGTGAAGGGCAAGATTGTCGACGGCCGCAGCGATATCTTTGCGTTAGGCGTGGTGCTGTATGAAATGGTGACTGGCGAAAAGCCGTTCCCCGGCCAAAACATCACAACGGTCATCTACAAGATTGTGAACGAAGAGCCGGTGCAGCCTCGCGACATCGATCCGTCCGTTCATCCCGGCCTCAATGCAGTGATTATGAAGGCGCTGGCAAAGGATCCCGGTGCCCGCTACCAGAGCTGCCGCGAATTGTTGGAAGACTTACGGAACTATCGGTCGGTCTCGGTGGCGCCTAATCCCAACGCGACTATGCCGCTTGGCAGCGCACCGCACAACACCGGAACGCAAGGTGGCTCGCCCGACGAGACGCAGGTCACCATGACTTCGCGAGCGCTGAATTCACGCGCGAGCGGCCCTTCGCAAACTCCTATCGTTCGCCGGACTGGAGAAATCGCGCCCGCGCCAGAACCGAAACAATCCAGCGTTTTGGGAACAGTTCTGGCGGCCATATTCCTGTTGGCAGTGATTATCTTTGGCTTCCAGAAAATTCGGCCGGTGTTTCAGGCGGCACGCCAGCAGAATCGCGCAGCGGCATCCAACCCCGACTTGAATCAAGGCTCGCAAATTTCAGACCCAACTGCTACAGAAAAGCCCGCCTCTGCTGATTCGCCTTCTGACGCTCCAGCGGAAGTGGCGCCCACTTCTCAACCGGCTGGGATTCCCGTGAAAAACACCGAGACCCCGGCCGCTAGTCCCGCAGCCAAATCACCCAACGGCCTTTCTCTAGCCGCGGCAGAATACAAGGGTCGCATCGAGCAGGACGCTGCGGAAAGCCACATCGGAAACCGGCTATCGATCAAGGGCTCGGGAAAGAGTTTGACGCTCTCCGGCAAATTGCGTCCGGCCGAGCATGGCGCGCTCTTGACCCGCCGGCGTGCAGGTGATCGACGATATTCAGTACGACGATAGCGTCGTAGCGGCTGGCGGCGATGATGCAGCAAAGCATCCCGCGGCTGTGCCCGGACGTGCGGCGATTCACATTCTGACCAACGTGATCGGCGCGACCGCCTACCTCGGCGCTACACAGGATTCGCAAGCCCGGCAGTGCGAAACGCCATGCAGCTTTGCAGGGTTACCCCCCGGCAACTACAACCTGCAGGTGCTCAAGACTGGATTTCAGCCCATGCGCACGGTACTGCAGTTGGAGGCGGGCAAGTCGGTGGATCAGAAAGTTCAGCTTGAGCCCCTCGCTCGCGGCCTGTTGGTGATCTCCGATCCAGCTGGGGCCGATGTTTTTATCAATGGCGACAAGCAATCCGGGCAGACTCCGGTGACTTTGCCGCTGGCCTCCGGCAAGTACAATCTAGTTCTGCGCATGCCGGGCTACGAAGCGTTCTCGTCCCAGGTACGTGTTCAGGACGACGGACAATCCAAGGTCAGCACCGAACTTCACCAGAAGAGCGGCCGCGTGGCTTGGGCTCAAGTCGAGTCAACTCCGATCGGCGCGGAAATCTTGGTAGATGGCGTTTCCACGGGTCAGCACACGCCGGCGCGGGTTGAGATTCCCTCTGGCATCCATAACATAACAATGAAGTTAGACGGTTATCGAGTTTTTCGCACAGGAGTTCAGGCCAGCGAGGGCGGAACCGTAAATGTCTCCCAAAACTTAGTGAAAACCAGGTAATCGCCAGCCGAAACCGTAACATTTTGTTCCAATTTTCCATAGACAGTTTTAGTACTAGCCCAGAACTGCTTCTTTCTACGCCACTTACTCCGAACGCGGCCAGGCCACTGACGTGCGGTTTGTCTGTTGGGCGTTTAGACCCACGGCCAATCCGGACTCAGTACCTTTTGGCCCTCGGTCGGTTGCTAGCGCCGCAGACGAAAACCTGATGAGTCTTTTTCAAAATCGCAAGCTCTTCGAGGCCAAGGCTGAAACCACACAGCCAGCCAGAGCTAACGTCAGCCATCGAGTGAATTCGGATTCTTCCGGCTTGCCACAAATTGTGCCTGTGCCGGCTTCTCAACCAGGCGCCGAAATCCAGGAAGTGCATCAGTCGCTGCGAAATCTGCAAATCCTGCTAACCGCCCGGCGCTTGTATCACCACACGCACCCAAAGAGTCTGCGGAGTCTGGAGAGTTCGTACGAGTCACTGCAAAAGCTGGCACAGAATCTGAAGGGCCTGGAAATTCGCGTGGAGCGCGAGGCTTTGGTGGTGCCCAAGCTGAGCGAAGCACCAGTACCGGATCCCAAAGGTGAATTAAAAAATCTGGCCGCCGATTTTCAGTTGGCTGGCATCCAAACCGTGGTTCTGCTTCGCCAGTTTCATGTAGGCGAACTCGACACGCTCACCCAACTGATTCGCGCGGCGCTGCTAAAATCGCATGAGCCGTCCACAACCAAACGAAGCTCATGGTGGACCGCAAAACTGCTGGAGTATGGTGTGGAAGGCATACTGGTGAACGCCCAGACTGACCGCAAAGTGGACACGGTGTTGACCAGCTTGATTGCTGCGCTGGTGGCGTTCGGCGGAAATTCCGCGCGAGAAGATGTAGACGCTCCCATCACCGCGCCGACCATCGAAAATCTTTCCTGTGTGTTGACATTGATCGCGCGGCTTACTCCGCCGCTCGAAAGCGCCCGCGGACTTTCTCCGGAAGAAGCAGCACGAGCGATCCATGGAGCGCTGGCCGAAGCCACGCAGGACACCGTTCATCTTTTGCTCAGCACGATCTCGCAGCATAGTCCGCAGGAAACTGAGAAGCCGCAGCCCTATCTGCTGCGACTTTCTGAAGCCATCATTCTGGAAACCCTGACTGCGGAGTTCTCCTGCGGAACGCTCACTCCGCAAAATGTCAGCAATAGCATCCACTCGCTTTCCGAAGTGCTGGTGTCCGCGGGAGCATATTCCGGGCCGCACGCTTCACATCATCTTTCGATGTTCGCTTCGGCATGGGCCGCGGAAACGCATCATGAAAAATTGACGGAGCGCTTCTGGCTGGAGCTTTCGCCGCGCGAGAAGTCGAGCGTTCTGCGCGGGCCGGACGTCTGGTGTGTTCCAGTTCCGGCGATCCGGGCCGCCTTGGTGCAACTCGCCGACGCGGGTGCGGACGCTCCGCGCCGCGAAGCTCGCAACATTCTCTTGAACTACGCTCGCAGGCTCGACATGCCCGACGCTACCGCGCGCCGCAGTGTGGCGACCGGGTTAAAGGAACTCTCCTCGGTTATCGAATCGCTTTGGCCAAATCAGCTTCCTGAAGAATTGAACCGCTGCGCTCTCAAAGCTCTGGAGCAAGAAGCAGTGCCGGAGACTGCGGCTCTTCTTTCAGCGTTCCTTGAAACGCTGGGACGTGTTGCGGTGACTCGCGGCGACTACGCGGGCCTGGAAGGAATTCTGGCCGGACTCGAAAAACAACCACGCGAAGTTCAATTCGAACACATGCACGCGCTCGCGCATCGCTTGATCGCACAGGATCGCTTTTTGCTTCTGGTGGATGCCGCGCTTGCCAATCGCGCACTCGATCCGGCGCTTCCGCGTTTGCTGGTACGCGATCCGGAACGCCTGCTCGACCGGCTCACAAATCTGCTGGGTGAATCACGCAGCCCCGAACCTTTGCCGCCCATGGCGCGCCTGCTGCGAACCATTGGAGTGCCGGCGTTAAATCTGTTGGAAACGCGATTGTATGAAGCCCGCCGGCAGCGGGTCAGCGCAGCAATTAAATTGCTGGCCGTCGCTGATCCAGAACGCCTTCTGCGCGCGCTTCCTCGAGCATTGGCCAGCTGGGAATGGAACTTGCAGGATCTGGCGGTCAGCGAACTTTCTCGTCCTGCAAACGCGAAGTCGGCGCGGTCGGCCGCTTTCATTTTCTCCGCGCTCTTGGGCGAAGCGCACCCGTTGGTGGTGCCGATGATGATTGATCATCTCGGTCTCGCGCAGGAAACCTCCGCGGTCCCGCAGCTCATGGAGATTGCCGCCGGAGCGCATGCGATACTTCGCGACCAGTTCGTGCGCATCAAGGCCATCGAAGCTCTTGCTCGAATGCGGGTTCCCGAGGCGGCCGGGCTATTCCGCGAACTCTGCGAGAAGCGCGAAGGTTTGGCTTACGCAGAGCCTTCTGGTATTCGCACCGTCGCTGCGGATGCGTTGGCGCTGCTTGAAGATCGACCGGCATCCCCGCAAGTCCGCTCTGCGTATGAGCATACCTCGCAGGCTGGAGCGACGTTTGTAGTGCCGCGCCGCTATGCGCGTGTTCCACTCGAATCGCCTCTGCGCGCGCAGATTGCTGGCGGACAGGCTATGACGGCTCGGGTAAAATCCATCAGCCTTGGCGGAGCATACCTCGAATCCGCCGGCAAGCTCAGCGTAGGCGACACAATCCAACTGGAAGTCCGGTCTGGACTCCGCAAGATCCATTTCACCGCAGTGGTGCGTAATGCCGGCCCCGACGGCAATGGCATCGAGATCGTGCATATGAAGAGCGATGATCGCGACAAACTCCGCAAGTTGGTTCAGCGCCATCTTTAGACCCTGAAGTTCCCCTTCGTCCGCGCCCCCATCCCCATCGTTCACGTTCCAGTACCCGCTGACGCACCTTCCAAATCACAATTTCAATAGCGACAAGCCGCGACATTTGTCTTTCCCAAGACTTTTGCGCCCCTTTTCGCTTGTGTTCCGTCTTATGGGCATGTGATTGTGCGCTGGCCGGGAAGTGGAAGACTCGTTTTGGCGGGCAGAAGCGGCCGACATAACCCGTGCTGCGTCGGCTTGCGGGCACCCGTGGCGCTTTAAGTACCGAGTCTGCTCGGGGAGTTTTCTGTTGTATGCGCGGCTGTATTACAGTACAAGCCGTATAGTTGCTTGCGCTGTTTTCGTTTTGGCGTGGAAAACCGCCGCCGCTAGGGGTAGCGGAGACTCAGAAGTCGACAACTCGGGAGGTACCGATGAAACGCAACAAGTTTGTGTTGGCGTTGTTGATTCTGCTCGTGCTGATGCTCTCTGGCTCGGCCGCACTGCTGGCTCAGGTCAACACCGCCACGTTGTCCGGAGTGGTCACCGATCCGCAGGGACTGGGGTTGAAGTCCGCGAAAGTTACCGTGGAGAACAAGACCACCGGAGCGGAACGCTCGATTGTCGCGGACGAGAGCGGGCACTACGCCTTCGTCGGACTTCCGCCGGGCACCTACAAAATGACGGTGGACGGCGGCGCCGGGTTCAACACCTACAGTGTCGAGAGACTTGTGGTTACCGTCGGCGAAGATGCGACCTTCAATCTGAAGCTCGAACTTCACAGCATCTCGCAAACCGTTACCGTGACTTCCGAAACGGCCGCGGTTGAAACTAGCAAATCCGAAGTCTCGCAAACCATCGGCCAAATGCGCATCGACAATCTGCCCATCAACGGTCGCAACTATATCAATTTTACCTTGACCAATTCGCAGACTACACGGGACGTCTCTCCCACTATCGGTCCGGCTCCGAATAGCGGCCTGAACGTCAGCGGCGCGCGCGCCCGTTCGAATATGGTCAGTGTGGACGGTGCAGACGCCGTAGATAATACGATCAACGGCATTCGCGCCACAGTTTCCCAGGAGGCAGTTCAGGAATTTCAGCTGATTCTGAGCAATTACAACGCGGAATACGGCCGCGCCACCGGCGGCGTCATAAACATCGTCACCAAGAATGGCGGCAACGAATTTCACGGCGATGCCTTCGGCTTCTTCCGAAACAAGGCATTTCAGGCGCGCAACGCTTTCTCCGGCCAAGTTGATCCAACATCAGGGATTCTTGAACCTACCAAACAAGGGTACACACGTACCCAATCGGGCCTGACGATCGGAGGCCCACTCAAGAAAGACAAAACGTTTTTCTTCGGCTCCTACGAATATACACAGCGCGAGGAAACCGGTTTTTCCAGCATCGGCATTGACAACTTCGGACTCGCTCCATTTAATTGCGGCGGCTGTGGGCTGGATGGATTGCAGCTAACTTCGGATCAGTCCACGGCCGTGCTTCAGCTGCTTGGTCAGGGACCGGTCGGGCAAGCCATCGCGCAGAACTATGCCGCCCTGATGGGCTCCGCCTCCAGCGTTGCGCTGAACGGTTTGGACCCAGGCGCCGTTGTGACTGCGCTTTCCGGCGGCACGATTTCTCCGGTCCGCCCGGTCAGCACTCCGGTCGGCACTTTTTTTCAGGAATTCCCGTTCCCGGTCTCCTGCCCTTCTGCTCAGACCGTGAATTCGATCTCTTGCTCGGACATTACCATGGGTCACGGCGCCGCGGTCGGACCGAACGGCTCGTTCGTTCCCGCAGGCGCGGTGCCTCTGCCTGGCTCCTACGTGCCTTTGAACGCGATCCGTGGCAACTACCCGGTTAAGGAAAAGACCAGCCTGTGGTCGCTGCGGCTAGATCAAAACTGGAACACTAATAACCATTCGTTCCTTCGCGTGGGCGTTTCGCCTTCGCTCGTTACCGGACTTCCGTCAACATCACAAAACCAGGTGTTCGGGCAGAATTCCGGCTCTCGCGCCGGCTATAACCAGTCTCGCGACATCAACATTACTTTTCAGCACGACACCGTCACCAGCGATTCCGCCGTGAATCAGTTCCGTTACCAATTTGCTCGACGCGGTCTGCACTTTGGTTTCTCGCAGCAACCCGGCGGTGACCAACTTGGCGTCAACATTCCCGGAGTGGCCTATTTCGGCCGTGAGCCTTATTCCACCGTTGACCGCATAGAACGCCGCCATGAATTTACCGACACCATCGCCAAAACCGTGGGCCGCCACACCTTCAAGTTCGGCGCAGATGGCAACGTTATCCAGCTCCGTTCTGGAAAGGCGCAGATCTTCGAACTGGATTTCGGGGGCGTCGTCAACTTTGGCGGGATCTCTGCTGCCACTTTTACCAGCGCTTTCGCAGGTTTACCCGGCGCAACTGACCTGCAGGCCTACGGCCTGGGGCTCCCGACGACCTACATTCAGGGCATCGGAAACTCCAATCAGCCTTTTGACAATCTCCCCTTCGGTTTCTTTGCGCAGGATTCCTGGAAGGTAAATCGCAAGCTGACCTTGAATTATGGCTTGCGATATGACGTGGAGATTTCCCCGTTGTTTGCTCCGGCCACTGCGGTGAACGCGGCAGCTGAAAAACAACTCGGTGTAGTCGAAGGGATTCCTCGCAATTACAAGAATGTTGCGCCGCGCTTCGGGCTAGCCTGGGACCCAGCTGGAAATGGCAAGACCGTCATCCGCGCGGGGTACGGGCTGTTCTACGACCACCCGCTCCTGGCGGTTGCGTTCGACTCGGTCACTGCCGACGGCGGCCGCTCGGTTCAACTTCTTTCTGCCGGTGGGACCGCATCCGCGTGCGGACTGCTGCCCTCTTCCGTTTTGTCGGTTTGCGGACCCAGCTTGGATTCACCAGGCAATCTGAACGGATCTTCTATTTTCCAGGGCGCATTGAACGCAGGATCTGCCGATCTCGTTTTCTCGCCGCTGAGCCTCGGCTATCTCCCGAACCAGCAGCGTTTCGATCCGCTCGCCGCGAATTCGCTCTTCGCGAATCAGAATTACCTGACTGCCGGATTCCCGCTGCCGATTCTTCCCTTCACATTGCCGGTGGCAGCCAACTTCAAATACGGCTACGCGCAGCAGGGAAACCTGACTATCGAACGTGAAATTACCAAGACCTGGAAGATCAGCGTCGGATATCAGTACACGCGGGGCATCCATTTGAATCGGCCAGTTGATGTCAACTCTACCGACCCGGTTCTTCTGGCCAATAACTTGTTCAACGCCGACGCCGCTGGTCTCGGCTTCACAAACCCAGTAACCGTCCAGGTGCCTGCGGCGAACACCGCGAATGCTGGCTTCTGTTCCTTGACCGTCATCCAGCCTTCGGTACTTGGCGTCCTTGGCGGCTGCCCGTGTCCGCTCGCGCCGCTCGACGGCTCGTATGTCGGCACTCCAGCGGTCTTCAACTTTTTCCGGCGCTCCGGACCCAATCCTTCGTTTGCTGGCCCCGGAGGTGCAGGATATGCCGGCCTGGTACAGCTCGCGGGACTTGCTCATTATCCCACGGGCTTCGGAGTTCCGGTTCCGTTCAACAGCGTAGACGCGCAGCTCTCCGACGCGAGTTCCTGGTACCACGCTATGACCGTTAACGTGCAAAAGCGCTTCTCCAGCGGCTTTGAGCTGCTTTCCAGCTATACCTGGTCCCACTCCATTGACAACGGCACCGACCTGCAATCCCCACTCGAACCACAGGACAGTCGTTTTCCCAATCTAGAACGCGCCAACTCCGATAACGACCAGCGTCATCGTTGGGTAACCAGTGCGGTCTTCCAGACCCCCGCTGCCAAGGGCGGCGACAGCGCTTGGAAACACTTCATCGGCGACTTCACGCTGGCGCCGATCATCGACGTTTCCTCGGGGCGCCCGTTCAACGTCATCTCTGGTGAGGACACTCGGCTCGATCTCGGAGCTTCCCAAGCTCGCCCCTCGATCCTGAGCAGTGGCGGCACGACGTCGATTTACATTCCTGGCGTTCATTTCGGCACTGCGGACGTGTGCCTCGCCAACGATAAATCGATCTTTACTGTGCCGGGCGTCTCGCCCTTCGCCGGATGCGACGGAAATCTAGGTCGCAACGCATTCCTCGGGCCGGGCTTCTTCCAGATCGACTTGCGGCTCGCCAAGCGAATTCCTCTGGGCGAACGCCTGAAGCTTGACCTGATCGCTGACGGCTTTAACATGCTCAACCGCACCAACATTGCGGCAGTTAATCAACTCTGCGATCCGACCGTCGGCGCCAGTTGCCTTGCCGGCCAACCGACTGCCGCTTACGACGCCCGGCAGTTCCAGTTCGCCCTCAAGCTGAACTGGTAGCACTCCAGCGAAACGCTCGACGGCCCTCGCGCATTTCGCGTGAGGGCCTTTTTCTTTTGTGGACTTGCCGAAATATTTCATCCGCGTAAAGTAGAAGCACCGTTTCCCGTTATGACGGGGAGAACTCATGTCAGGAATTCTTGTTGTAGGCCTGCTGGTCGTGGCCGTGCTGGTGGTTTGGGTCGCAGTGCAGAGTTTGGGCACACAGAAAAAGGGCCAAGCCATCGAAACCCAGATGAACGAACTGCGCCGCGACCTGCAGTCCGTAGCACAGGCGCAAGCCCAGGCCGCGGGGCAAATCTCGACGCTCGCCAGCAACGTGACCCAGCGTCTCGATACCGTCGCCAAATCGCTGACCGACGGCGTCGCGAAATCCGCCGACATTTCCGCGCAGGGTCAGTCCGCCATGCGCGATGAACTGAAAAACACACAAGGCATGATGGAGCGTATTCACAAGCAGCTGGGCGAATTCCAGGAAGTCAGCCGCGGCCTCAGCAGCGCGCAGCAATCACTCGAATCCGTCCTCGGCGGAGCGAAAACCCGCGGCATCCTCGGTGAAGTCACGCTCGATCGCCTGCTCGAAGATTCGCTGCCGCCTTCGCAGTACACCACGCAATATCGCTTCGCCAGCGGCGAGGCTGTTGATGCCGCCATCTTTCTGCGCGACAAAAAAATCCTGGCCATCGACTCCAAGTTTCCGCTCGACGCTTTCCGCCGCATTCAAACCGACGGCGATGAAGCCCGCCGCGCGTTTGTCACCGCGGTCAAGACTCACACCGATTCCATCGCCAAAAAATATATCTTGCCAGCGGAAAACACTCTCGACCTCGCCTTGATGTTTGTTCCATCCGAAAGCGTTTATTACGAATTGCTGCAGTGCGCGGACAGCAAGGGCCAGCAGTTGGACGCCTACTGCCGCGAAAAACGCATCGTCGCGGTTTCGCCAAACACGCTCTATGCGCATCTATGCGTGATCGCCATGGGCCTGCGCGGTATGCAAATCGAAGAAAACGCCCGCCGCCTGGCCAACGGTCTGGCCGGATTGCAGAAGCGTCTTGGCAGTTTTTCGGAGCTTTTCGAGAAACTTGGCACTCACGTGAAAAAAGTGCAGCAGAGTTATCAGGAAGCGGACCGCCGCCTGGACAAGACCCAAGCCGCGTTGGACGGGCTGCTGGAAGCCGAGGACGCCCCCGCCGACCTGCCTGACACGCAACAAGTTCTGCCACTGCCTGCGGTGTCTTCCGCCAAGTCCGGCAATTAGGCCGCTTTGGCTTTAAGGCTCGGTACGAACGGCGCCCGGTAGCAATCGGATCGACACCAGAATATTTCCGCGCTGCTTTCCGGTCAGCGGAAACACTGCAACATTTTGCGCGCCACCGCTCGAAATTGCTTTCGCCGGATTTCCGCCCGCCAGCTCCGCGATTTCCGGCGCCAGATTACGCGCCTCTAATGCCACTTTTTCCTGGCTGCCACTGATTCGCACCGTCAGCGTTCGCTTTTGTCCCGGCTGCAGCGACGAAGTATCCGCCTGCAGCGCCAGCGCCAAAAATGTAATATGCGCCACGCCTGCCTGGTTCTTGCCGCACGCAACCGTCACATCCGCGGGGCCCGCTTGCAATTCCTCCGGAGGGAGAATCGCCAATGATTCGGAAGAAGCAGCCAGCACCAGAGCCGCCTGACCATTTATCTGCACCACATTTTTGTCGGCGTCACCGCAAAATCCGTGCCCCTGCAGTTCGAAGCGGTCGTTCAGCGAAGCAAAGTGCGGAGCTTGCGTGATCTGTGTCTCGATAGTCTTGCCCGCCGCGGCCGCAACCACCACGGTCTGCACCCGCCCGGGCCGCCCTACAATCGTCGCGAAAAGAACACCCGGATTCAGCGGCGCAACAAACAATCCGCGCCCGGTCGCATCGGTCATCACGTGGTCGCCGTTCGAAAACGCTACCTTAGCTCCGGGAGTCAATCGCCCGTTGACATCCAGCACCGCCAGCGTCGCGCGATCGCCGGAGACCATAATCCGGGGCACCACCAGAATTCGTGCGTTTTTCGCCGCAGGCGTTTGCTGGGCGATTGCGCTCGCTGGCGGCAAAATCGCCAGCAGTACCACAACAAGCCGGATAGTTCGCGAATTCATCACAGGCATTGTAGGAGAGAACCGCATTGCGCGGAAGGCTATCGTCCCTCGCTGTTCTCAGTGCGATAGCGGCACATCTGCGTTCGGTGCATGCGGCGGCTCATAAACGATCACCGTTCTCCCCGGCACACCAGCCGCCAGTCGCTTCAGCCGATAAATGAATGTTCGCGGGAGGGTACCCTTCGTCGCCCCTTCTAATCGAAAGTAGGAATCTCCGACTCGTACGACTCGGGGAGGAATCCACTCCGCCTTGGCATGGGAAGCGTAGATCTCCAGAAACAAATCGCATCCTTCAACGAGCTCTTTACATTCATCTGGCAGTCTCGGTGACCGGAGCGCCGCGATACCTTGTTTCACGCTTTCCACGAATTCGCGCAATTGCTCCCGCACGCCTGGCGAGTGTTTAGCGTCGCCCTCCAACGGCCGCCCGCTCCATTTGCCGTATCCCCAATCCGCCATCACCAACGGAAAAGTTGCAACGACCTGGTCGGTGGCCACTGCCGCCAGCAGCCGCACAAACCCTTCCAGGAAGAAGAACCCGATGCACCACGTCAACGGATGGAGCAACCACAAAACCAGCGCCGAAAACCCAATGGCCTGGCCAGGCACCTGCCGCTCCGGCCCGTTGCGCAGTGCGGAATCCAACGCGTTGGCGGCCCAAGTCGTCACTGAGTGCGAATACCAGTACACCAGCCCTAGCAACGCCACCATGCTCTCAGCTAGGCCACTTAGTGTCGCGGAAGCTCCCCACCGGATTGCTTCGCCGAAGCCAAAACCAGTGCGCCACCGGCGCGGCAGCGGTGAATCCGTCCTTCGTCCGCCATCCACCGCGCTGAGACTCTTCAAACCTATCCCAATCTCCCGTCCCAGTGTCTCCCGCCCTGCCTTCCCCCGCCACTCTGTATCGAATCAGAGAGTAATTAGTAGTACTCACCTCCTTTCCCCGCCTGTTTGCCTCTGCTAACTTGAATTTAGAGAGCCCGTTAGGGTGCGTGCCGACCTTTCTCTGCGCGCCTCCCGGGGGAGTGTCCTTGCAAATCTCGAGCGGCGGCGCCACCCACGTGGGCATGGTGCGCACTGACAACGAAGACTGCTTTCGCATTGTGCCGTCGCTGAATCTGTTTGTGCTCGCGGACGGCATGGGCGGCGAAGCGCATGGCGAAATCGCCAGCTCGCTCGCGGTGGAAACCGTCGTCAAACACTGCCTCGAAGGCACGGAAAATCCTTCCGCGCAATTATTCGGCGAAGCAAAACCCGGCTTGACCCCCAGAACCCGACGCGTCCTAAGCGCGATTCATCTCGCCAACGAAAAAGTTTTTCAGTCCGCCGAAGATCATCCAGAGCAGCAAGGTATGGGCGCAACGCTCACCGTAGCATGGATCGCTGACTCTCAATTGAGCATTGGCCATGTTGGCGACAGCAGGGTCTACCTGCTGCGCAGCGGCGCGCTTCAGCAACTCACCAGCGATCATTCGCTGGTTGCGGAACAGGTTCGCCGCGGAATTCTGACCGTCAGCGAAGCCGAACAGAGCAATCTGCAAAGCGTTCTTCTCCGCGCCCTCGGCACGCAACCCGACGTTGAAGTGGACTCCGAAGAAGTCGCTCTTTTCCCGCGCGATGTCCTGCTGCTTTGTTCCGATGGGCTCACTCGCATGGTCACCGAACCGGAAATCGCCGGAGCTCTACAATCCGAGCCGCAACCCCAACGCGCTGCGGAAAAGCTGGTGGCGCTCGCCAACGAAAGCGGCGGCCTGGACAACGTCAGCGTCATCGTCGTTGCTCTTAAGCCCGAACCCAAGGGCTGGTTTTCCTGGCTGCGCCGTGGGGCGCATAAATCCGCAGGCGGAAATGGTTCCGCCGGAGGTCACTGATATGGCCAAACTGTCACTGATGTTCGAAGAAAAGCTGGTGAAAGAGGTCCCCATCGGTTCCCGACCGGTGCGCATCGGCCGCTCGCCCGACAACGACCTCGTCGTCGATAATCTTGCCGTCTCGAACGACCACGCACGCGTCTTCTTCGAATCCGGCCGCCTGGTAGTAGAGGATCGCGGGAGCCTCAACGGCACTTTCGTCAACGATCTGCGCGTCGAACGCGCCACCTTACACGACGGCGACTCCATCTGGATCGGCAAGCACCACATTAAAGTCGACGCCACCGGCGACGCCGCCATCCCTTACGGCTACGGCCGCAAATCCGCCACCGCCGCTCCAATGATCAACGAAACCATGGTGCTCGACACCAAAGTGCGCCGCGACATGCTGCAGCAAGCCGCCGCCATGGGTGAACGCACCCAGTTCGCCGCTGGCCGCATTCAGGTTCCTACCGTAGTGGTGCTCTCCGGCAAGACCGACTCCAAGGAATATGTTCTCACCAACAAGCTCACCACCATTGGCAAGTCTGCTCTGGCTACCATCAAGCTGCGCGGCTGGTTCAAGCCGCCAATGGCCGCGCAAATCAATCAGCGCGACGACGGCTACTACATCGGTTCCGGCGACAAGAATCCTTTGGTCAACGGCGTGCCCATCCCCGGACCAACCAAGCTGAGTGACGGCGACCTGATTGAACTTTGTGGCGTTCGTTTGAACTTTATCGTTCGCGAGTAGCAATGCCCGTTTTGCTGGCGTTGCGATGCGGCGATTACGATTGCGGGCGCGCAACAGGTTCTGCGTAACATTTCATGGCCAACTCCTCCCCGAAATGGTCCCAAGGCCGCAGTGGTTTTGGCATCTATGAACTGCTGCTGTCCTGGTGGCAGCACCGCGTCTCTTTCCTGATCAGCCTCGGCGTTACCCTTTCCGGCCTCGCGCTCTACTACTTCACCTTCGTCGGCGAAAGTCCCGCGCCGCTTCTCAATTTTCTGCAGCGCTTCGAATACTCGTCGTTGGACACTCGTTTTCGTTATCGATCACTCAGCGCCACTCCGATTGACCCCCGCATCGCAATCGTAGACATCGATCAACACTCGCAGGAAGTCCTCGGCAAATGGCCATTTTCGCGCGTCCACTTCGCGCACTTGCTCGATGCGCTGCATCAAGAGCGCGCAAAAGTTGCGGCCTTCGACATCACCTTCAGCAAACCTGATCAATCTGATGCACCACTACGCGCGCTCTGGTCTGACTTCGAGGCCCGCCAGAAACGCGGCGAATCCTTCGATCCCCGCCTCATGACTGAACTCCAGAAAACCATCGCTCTGTACGATGCTGATAAACAATTCGCGACATCCATCAAGAATTTCGGCACCGTCGTTCTCGGAAATTTTTTCCTTCACACCGAAGCCGACCTTCGCGGACTCGACCCAAAAACACTCGACGATTACGCCAACGAAATCGCCTTCTACTCTTTTCCCAGTGTTAGGCCTCTTAACCCAGCCACCGGTAAACAGGACCGTATCTCGCTCATTCAAAAATTCAGCCCAGACCGCCTGCTTCCTCAAGGTACGGAGGCGAATCTGCCGGTGTTGACCAGTGCGTTAAGCGAAGAAACCTCCTCCACCGGATTTTTCAACGTTTATCCGGATATCGATGGAGTGGTCCGCCGCGCCAATCTCATCATCCCTTACGGCCGCTCGAAGGATTTCGCCGACTGGGACATTTATGCGTCGCTAGATGTGCAAACCGTGCGTTCATTCCTAAGCCTTCCAAATGATCAAGTTGTTTTGGAGTTTGGTCCGGTCGGTGCTTCTCGCGTGGTCTTTGCAGATAAAGCTCAGGCTCGCACCGACGACCTAGGCCGCGTCTACATCAACTTTCACGGCCCCAGCTACACCTATCCGCACTACTCGATGACCGACGTCATCGAACATAAAGTTCCGCCGCAAGCTTTTTCGGGGAAAATCGTTCTCGTCGGCGCCACCGCCACTGGCATCGGCGATCTTCGAACCACTCCCTTCGGCGGCCTCGATTATCCCGGCGTCGAAATTCACGCCAACGTCATCGACAATATCCTGCACCGGAATTTTCTGCTGCGTGGTGCAAAGCAATCTCTCTGGGATCTACTGCTCATTCTGTTCTTCGGCATTCCACTCGGCATCTGGATGGCTCTGGTCTCTCCGCGCTGGATGGGATTCGGCATGCTCTTGCTCGCGGTACTTGTGGTCGTGGACTATCTCGCGTTTCTGGAAGGTTCGTGGCTGAATTTCACCATTCCAGGCCTCACTCTTACCGCGAACGTGATTCTGGTTTCTCTGTACCGCGCACTCGTCGAAGAAAAAGAAAAGCGCCGGGTGCGCGCTGCCTTCGGCCAATACCTCAGCCCGGAAGTGGTTCGCCGGCTGCTCGTCAATCCGCAACTCGTCGAACCACGCAAAACCGAGATCACCGTCATGTTCAGCGATATCCGCGGCTTCACCACCATCTCCGAAAAACTCGATGCGCAGGAGCTCGCGCTCTTCCTCAACCAATATCTCTCGGACATGACCAAAATCGTTTTCGAGCGCAGCGGCACCCTAGATAAGTACATCGGTGACGCGGTCATGGCCTTCTGGGGAGCTCCATTCGAAGAAGGAAAACACGCAACGCTGGCCTGCCAGACCGCGCTGGACATGATGGCGCGCATCCACGAGATGCAAAAAAAATGGCAAGCCGAAGGCAAGCCGCCCCTCGATATCGGCATCGGCCTCAACACCGGCGTCGCCAGCGTCGGCAATATGGGTTCTTCGCTGCGTTACGGCTACACCGCTCTCGGCGATTCCGTGAATCTCTCTTCCCGCCTCGAAGGATTGAACAAAGACTACGGCACGCACATCCTGGTCAACGAAACCACCTATCTCGCCGTGAAGGATTGCGATTTCGTATTTCGCGACCTCGATCTCATCCGGGTCAAGGGCAAACTCCAGCCGGTCGTCATCTATGAACTCATTGGCACCACTACGAGCATCCCAGCAGATACTCGTTCTCGCCTGGATCGGTTTCGCGAAGCGCGTGCTCTCTTCCAGCAACGCCGCTGGCATGACGCCCAATCCGCTTTTCAATCCATCCTCGATCAATGGCCCGAAGATGGCCCCGCCCGCACCTACTGGAAACGCTGCCAGGAATATCTCTTCGACGAACCTCCCGCCAATTGGGACGGCGTCTTCACCATGACCCACAAATAGGTCAGGCCGCGCTTCACGCACACTTTCTTCGAAAGTTATCGCTAACGGATTCTAAAACTGGCAGTCCAAAATGCCGGCATCCCCACGTCACCGGCGCACTTCCTCCCGCATCGATATAAGTGAGATTTCGCGGGTAACGATGTATCGTATGGAGCCAAGGCAACTGGCCGGTTCCGCGTAACCAAATGCATGGCTGTCACGGTCTAATAGCAAGCATGTTTGTCTGCGCCATCGACGGCCAAGCCAGGGACGCCGCAGTTTTCCCGGTTAATGCACCGATTTGCGGCGATCGCTGAAGTCGGCCACTTTGCAGTCGTCGCTGACATCGGCCGCTTTGCGCTTCATCGTTTAAAAGGAACTCGAAAACCAGTATGTGGATTGTCCGTCTATCGCTGCAACGTCCGTACACCTTTATCGTAATGGCGCTGGTCATTATTCTGCTAACGCCGGTGGTCTTGCTGCGCACTCCTACCGACATTTTTCCGGAGATCAACATTCCAGTCATCAGCCTGGTTTGGACCTTTACTGGCCTCGAACCACAGGAGATGGAGCAGCGCATCACCGGCAACGTCGAGCGCGGCATCGCCACCCTGGTCAACGACGTTGAGCACACCGAGTCGCAGTCACTCAACGGCATCGCCGTAATCAAGGTTTATTTCCAGCCAAACGCCAATATCCAAACTGCGCTCGCACAGACCGGGGCAATTTCTCAAACTTTCCTCAGATTCCTGCCGCCCGGAATCACCCCGCCGCTGGTCATTATCTACTCCGCATCCACCGTGCCCGTCATGCAGCTGGGGCTCACCAGCGACACCATGAGCGAGCAGCAGCTCTTTGACTTCGGCAACAATTTTATTCGTACCCAGCTGGCCACTATCCCGGGAGCGGCTACGCCGTTTCCCTATGGCGGCAAACAGCGGCTGGTCTCCGTGGACACCGATCCCACAGCGCTGCAATCCAAAGGTCTCTCTGCGGTAGACATTGTGAATGCCGTCGGCCAGCAAAACCTGATTCTTCCGACTGGCACCGCCAAGATCGGCTCTTTGGAATACACGGTGGAAATGAACGGCAGTCCGCGCACCGTGAACGAACTGAACGACCTGCCCGTCAAGACCTCCAACGGCGCGACGATCTATATGAAAGACGTGGCCCACGTCCGCGACGGCTTTTCCCCGCAGACCAACGCCGTACTCGCCAACGGTAAACGCGGCGTGCTGATGAGCATCTACAAAACGGGTAACGCTTCCACTCTGAGCATCGTCGACAAGCTCAAGCAACAACTGGCCTACAACGAATCCTCGTATCCGCCGGGACTGAAGATCAGCCAATTTTTCGATCAATCCCTTTTCGTCCGGGCATCTATTGAAGGCGTGATTCGTGAAGCCCTGATCGCTGCGGTGCTTACCGCTTTCATGATTCTTCTTTTCCTCGGCAACTGGAAGAGCACTGTCATTATCGCCGTTTCCATTCCTCTTTCCATTCTGGTCAGCATTCTGCTACTCAGCGCCCTCGGCGAAACCATCAATATCATGACCCTCGGCGGTCTCGCTCTCGCCGTCGGCATCCTAGTCGACGACGCCACCGTCGAAATCGAAAACATCAATCGCAACCTGGCTATGGGCAAGGAAACGGTTCAAGCCATCCTCGACGGCGCGCAGCAGATCGCCGTCCCCGCTTTCGTTTCCACCCTTTGCATCTGTATCGTGTTCATTCCGATGTTCTTCCTCTCCGGCGTTGCGAAATACCTGTTCGTGCCGCTCGCCGAAGCTGTCATTTTTGCCATGCTCGCCTCCTACATGTGGTCGCGCACCATCGTACCGACGCTGGCCATGTACCTCTTAAGCTCGGACGACGAATACCACGCCGACGAACACGCCGGCGAAAAGCAGGGATTTCTCCGGCGCTGCCAGCAGGCTTTTGAGCGCGGCTTCGAAAATCTGCGCGAACACTATCGCCACGCGCTGAACTACGCGCTGAGCACTCCGAAACTTTTCTCCGCCTTTTTCCTGGCGTTCTGTGCTCTCTCCACGTGCCTGGCGCTCGTTCTGGGCCGTGATTTCTTTCCCACAGTAGACGCCGGACAAATCCGCCTGCATATGCGCGCGCGCACCGGCCTGCGCATTGAGGAGACCGCACGTCTGGCCGATCAGATCAACCAGACCATCGAACAAACCATCCCGCAAAAAGACCTGGTCACGGTGCTGGACAACATCGGCGTACCTTACAGCGGCATCAATTTGACTTACAGCAACTCCGGAACGTTCGGAACTTCCGACGCCGAGATTCTCGTGCAGCTGAAGCAGGAGCGCGGCAAGCCGACCTCCGCGTACATCTCGCAGCTGCGCGAGGAGTTGCCACGCAAATTCCCTGGCGTGCAGTTTTTCTTTCAGCCAGCGGATATCGTCACGCAGATTCTGAACTTCGGAACTCCGGCACCGATTGACGTGGCCATCACCGGCGCGAACCAGCAGGGGAATTTTGTGGTCGCTCAAAAGCTCGCCTCCGAGATGCGCCACATTCCCGGCGCGGTGGACGTCCACGTGCAGCAGGCCTTCGATGCGCCAACGCTCTTCCTCAATATCGACCGTACCCGCGTGCAATCTGTCGGACTGCAAGCGCGCGACGTCGCACAAAACGTGCTCGTCTCCTTGAGCTCCAGCTTTCAGACTTCGCCCACCTTCTGGCTGGACCCGCGTAACGGCATCAACTACAACATCGCCGTACAAACCCCGCAGTACCGCGTGGATAGCTATCAGGCGCTGCAAAACACGCCGGTTACCGCCCCCGCGGCCGGAGCGGCGCCTCAGATTCTGGCCAACCTGGTCACCACCAGCGCCACCACGCGGCCGGCAGAGGTCTCGCATTACAACTCGCAACCGATGATCAATGTCTACGCCTCGGTGGACGGGCGCGACCTCGGCGGAGTCTCCGACGAAGTCTTCAAGCAGGTCGCCGCCATCGAAAAGGATTTGCCGCGCGGCAGCCACATCGTCGTTCGAGGCCAGGTGCAGACCATGCGCAACTCCTTCATCGGTCTCGGTGTCGGGTTGGTCGGCGCCATCGTTCTCGCCTACCTGCTGATCGTCGTCAACTTCCAATCCTGGCTGGATCCGTTCATCATCATCACCGCTCTTCCTGGCGCCTTGGCCGGCATTTGCTGGATGCTTTTGATCACCCACACCACGTTAAGCGTCCCTTCGCTCACTGGCGCCATCATGTGCATGGGCGTGGCCACGGCCAACAGTATTTTGATGGTATCGTTCGCTCGCGAGCAGATGGCTGAAGGCAAGAGCCCAACCGACGCCGCCCTCGAAGCCGGCTTCGTCCGCATCCGTCCTGTGATCATGACCGCTCTCGCCATGATCATCGGCATGGTGCCCATGGCCATCGGGCTCGGCGAAGGCGGCGAACAAAATGCTCCGCTGGGGCGCGCGGTCATCGGCGGGTTGATTTTTGCCACCTTTGCAACACTCTTTTTCGTGCCGTGCGTCTTCTCGATTATTCACTCACGGCGTGAACGGCGTCGCGGCCGCTCTTTGGCTTCCGCCTGACGTCGATTTGCGGCATTATTTGCTGTTAGGAAAGGTGCAGTCTCTATGGCAACGGAAATCGACAACCAGCCTCAACCCAGAAAGAGCCGGCTCTTCGCGTTTCTCTTTCTTGCGGTGATCGTGCTGGTCCTTCTCGGCGCGTTCACCCTGCTGCAGCGCCGCTCCCAATATCAGGCTCTCGCCAAAGAGACGGAGACCCTGGCCATTCCGACCGTCGCCATCATCCATCCCTCCACCGAACCGCCCGACGAAGGTCTGGTCCTCCCCGGTTCCATGCAGGCTTACGTCGAGTCTCCGATCTACGCTCGTACCAACGGATATCTCAAAAAATGGTATCGCGATATTGGCAGCCGCGTCCGCCAAGGTGAACTTCTCGCTGACATCGATACTCCGGAAGTCGATCAGCAACTTTCCCAAGCCCGCGCCGACCTCGAAACCTCCAAGGCCAACGCCAATCTCTCGCGCATCACCTCCACTCGCTACGAGGAGCTCATCAAGACTGATGGCGTCTCCAAGCAGGAAGTCGACAACGCGCAAGGCGACTTTGCCGCCAAGCAGGCCACCGTGGCTTCGTCGCAAGCCAACGTTCGCCGCCTCGAGGAACTCGAATCCTTCAAGCATATCTACGCGCCATTCAGCGGTGTCATTACTCGCCGCAATGTGGACACCGGCACCCTCATCAACGCCGGCAACGGCGGTACTTCCCAACAGCTTTTTGCCCTCTCGCAAACCGATCCCATGCGCGTCTACATCAATGTTCCTGAGAGCGCCACTCCATCCATCCACCCTGGCCTCATCGCCAATCTTGAACTCACCCAATTTCCCGGCCGCAAATTTCAGGGCAAAGTTGTTCGCACTGCCGAAGCCATCGATCCGGTCTCTCGCACCCTCTTGACCGAAGTCGATGTTCCCAACAAAACCGGCGAACTTCTCCCCGGCGGCTACGCTCAAGCGCACTTGGACGTCAAGATTGCGGGCGATCGTCTGCAAGTTCCCGTCAACGCTTTGCTTTTTCGCTCTGAAGGACTCCGCGCCGTCGTTGTCGATTCGAACCACCAGATTCATCTTCGGCCGCTCACCATCGGACGCGATTACGGCATCACGCTTGAAGTTCTGCAAGGCCTCAGCGCTTCCGATTGGATCGTTCTCAATCCCGCCGACTCTCTCGACGACGGCCAAAAGGTCGACGTCAAGGAAATCGCGGTCAAGCCTGGTGCCCCTCCGGCCAGCGCTGCTTCACCGGCCAGCGCACCTTCTTCCGGGACCAAGAAGTGACACGTAAGTCTTCATTCCCTGTTTTTCTTCTGACGGCCGCTCTCTGTGCCGCTGGTTGCACTGTCGGCCCCAAATATCAACGGGCCGACGCCCCTGCCGCTGCTCACTGGGACGTCGCAGAACCCTGGCGCGAAAGCGCTCCCAAAGACGCGCTTGGTAAAGGCGAGTGGTGGACCGTTTACCACGACGACGAACTCAGCGCCCTCGAAAAGGAGACCCTCGCTTCCAACCAGACCATCAAGGTTTCCGTTGCGCGCCTCGCGCAGGCTCGCGCTCTCGCTGCCGTTCAGGTCTCCACTCAATTTCCTCAGTTGGCCACCGCTCCGGCTCTCGAACGCCAGCGCATCTCCGGCAATCGTCCGCCCAACAGCAGCATCACTCCCAGCGGCCCAGTAACTCAAAACAGTTTCACCCTTCCTTTCACCGTCAGCTACGAAGTTGACCTCGTCGGCCAACGACGCCGCAGTATCGAAGCAGCACAAGCCGGCTATCAAGCCAGCGCTGCCGATCTCGAAAACGTTCGCTTGATCATTACTTCCGAGCTTGCCGGAGATTACTTCTCACTTCGCCAGACAGACACCCAAATCAGCTTGCTGTCTCGGACTGTCGACTCCATCACCAAGGGCCTCGACCTCGTCAACTCTCGCTATCACGGCGGCGTGGCTTCCGGCCTTGACGTCGCTCAGGAAGAAACTCTGCTCAACACCGCGCGCACTCAGCTCACTCTTCTAAAGCAGCAGCGCAAACAGTTCGAAGACGCCATCGCCGTCCTTCTCGGCAAGCCTGCTCCCGATTTCCACCTCGCTCCCCGCGAACTTAACGCCGAGCCGCCCACGCTCAACGCCGGCCTCCCCTCCGACCTCCTCGAGCGCCGTCCTGACATCGCCGAAGCCGAACGCCAGATGGCCATCGCCAACGCGCAAATCGGCATCGCCAAAGCCGCGTACTATCCATCACTCAATCTTTTCGGAAACGCTGGCTGGCAAGCCGCGGACGTGGCCAAGCTCATCAACGTGCAAAGCACCTTCTGGGCGCTCGGTGCCAACCTCGCGCAAAGCATCTTCACCGGCGGCGCCCGTCGTGCGCAGCTGCAATTCGCGCAAGCCAATTACGACGCCACGGTCGCCGGCTACCGCGGAACCGTTCTCAGCGCCTTTCAGGAAGTTCAGGACGATCTCAGCGGCCTCACCATGCTCGATCAAGCCTTTCAATCCCAGCAGCAAGCCGTCAACGCTTCTCGCCGCACTCTCAATATCGCCACCAGCCGCTACACCGGCGGCCTGGTCAGCTATCTCGATGTCGTCAGCGCCCAGCAAAATCTCCTCAGCAACGAACAGGAACTCGCCATCCTCCAGGGCCAGAAGCTCGTCACTAGCGTCCTTCTGGTCAAAGCCCTGGGCGGCGGCTGGGACGCCTCCAGCCTTGCCGCCATCCAGGTCAAGCCCCACGCCAAAGACGTCCTCGCCCCTTAGAAGTTCCGCTCGTGGTTTTTGCGTTTGCCATGCTGATTGCATCTTCGGATGCTTTGTCGTAATTTCCTTTGGCGGTAATTCCGATAGCGAATTTTTGCCTCCGCGCGTCCGTGATGTTTTCCAAGGAGGAATCTTGCTTCAGCGGAGAATTTTGCAGGCAATTCTCATAATCTGCGGCGCGATGGCGCTTACTCAGTGCTCCGCCCGCGCGCAGCAAACCTATGAAGTGATCGTGCAAAACGGCGTCGCCATGAAGACGCGGGATGGCGTTACGCTCCGCGCCGACATTTACCGCCCCAAGGCCGACGAGAAGTTTCCGGTCATCATGATGCGGACGCCGTACGACAAAAGTGTGGGCTGGGCGGCCTCCCCGGCATATCAGATTGCCGCCCATGGCTACGTCGTCATCTTGCAAGATGTTCGCGGGCGCTACACCTCGGAAGGGGAATTCTACCCATTCCGCCACGAGTCAGCCGACGGTTACGATGCGATCGAATGGGCTGCTGCGCTGCCATTCTCAAACGGCAAAATCGGGATGATGGGCGGTTCCTATGTCGGCGCCACGCAAATGCTTGCCGCGATTGCCCGCCCGCCACATCTCGCCGGAATCTGTCCGGTAGTGACCGCCAGCAACTATCATGAAAACTGGACGTATCAAGGCGGAGCGCTTGAGCAGTGGTTCGATCAAAACTGGGCGACCCAACTGGCGACAAACACACTCTGGCGTTTGATCGAGAAAGACACCAACGCGCTAATCGGCGCTCCCACACTGCCTCTCACGCAATATCCTTCGTTTAATTACGCTTCACTTCCCGCAGGCGCCGCGGCCACCGCCCAAATCGCGCCCTATTATCTCGATTGGCTCGCGCATCCGTCGTATGACGCGTACTGGAAGCAATGGTCCATCGAGGAGCACTTTCCAGACATTCAAGTCCCGGCACTGCATATCGGTGGCTGGTACGACATTTTTTTGAATGGCACGCTCAGGAATTACATGGGGATCAAGGCGCACGGCGGCTCCGACGCGGCGCGCAACGGTCAGCGCCTGTTGATACAAATCGGCGGGCACGCCGGCTTTGGGCGGCGCATCGGCGACGTTGAGTTCGGCGACGAAGCCCTCAAGTTCCCTTCCTCGGCTGTCGTCATTGACTGGTACGACTACCTGTTCAAAGGCGTGCAGAACGAGTTTGCCACCGAAGGATCTGCCGCCGGAAGGCCCGTCCATGTTTTTGTGATGGGCGAGAACAAATACCATCAGGAGTCGGATTGGCCCCCGCCAGAAGCCAAGCTCACTCGCTACTTCCTGCATTCTGGTGGTTCGGCCAATTCTCTGCGTGGCGATGGGGCTCTCTCGTTGACGCTCCCAAAAAAAGAATCATCCGATAAATACACGTACGATCCGGCAAATCCTGTGCCCACAATCGGAGGCTCGCTCTGCTGCGATGCCCAGCACTACGAACCGGGGCCGCGTGACCAAAGGTCCGCTGAAAATCGTAATGACGTGCTGATCTATTCGACCAAGCCGCTTAGCGAAGACATGGAAGTTACCGGACCGGTTTCGCTTGAGTTGTGGGCCAAATCGTCGGTGGTAGATACCGACTTTACCGCAAAGCTCGTGGACGTTTCGCCCGACGGCTTTGCCACCAATCTGACGGACGGAATTCTCCGCATGCGCTATCGCGATTCTCCGGAAAAACCCGTGCTGATGAATCCCAATCAAATCTACAAAGTTTCGGTGGATCTCTGGGCTACCAGCAATGTATTCAAGAAGGGCCACATTATGCGGCTGGAAGTTTCCAGCAGCAATTTCCCGCGTTTTGATCGCAACCTGAACACCGGCGCGGAGCAAGCCACCAGCCGGGATTTTGTCTCAGCCAGCAACATAGTACTGCATGACGACGAGCACCCTTCGGCGCTCATCATTCCGGTCATGCCAGTCGCGACCGCCCCGAAATGACGCCCAGTCCAAGCGTGTCCCTACCCTCACCGTGGGTGTTCTAGAGCGGGTGTCGCTCCGGATCATGCAGCAGCGCTGCAAATCTTTTGAATCAGTGGTTTTCTCTTGACCGGCTACACATTCCGCTATATAGCTATTCGGGTTGCTGTGAAAAGGAGAACCAAAGTGGCAGGAGCTGGACGCTCAGTCGCAGGGCTCGCCGTTCTATTGGGCGCCATATTCTGTCTCGCGCTGCAATCCCGTTCGCAGGAACCAGCTGGTGCTCACCCGACATTTACCAGGGACGTCGCCCCGATTCTGCAGAAGCATTGCCAGACCTGCCATCGCCCGGGCGAAGCGGCTCCGTTTTCCATGCTTACCTACGAAGACACGTTGCCTTGGGCCGCCGCGATGAAGATGGTGGTGACCGGGAAAATCATGCCGCCCTGGTTCGCCGACCCGCGCTACGGCCATTTTGCCAATGAACGATCGTTATCTTCGGATGAAATTCGAACTCTGGTGGCGTGGGTCAATGGAGGAACGCAAAAAGGCGCCCCCGAGGACATGCCGCCTCCCGTGAAGAATTTTGTGCAGGGCTGGGGCATCCCGGCACCAGACATCGTATTTCAACTCCCCAAGCCTTTCCCGGTCCCCGCCACCGGCGTCATTGACTACCAGTATGTGATCGTTCCGACTGGCTTCACGGAGGACAAATGGGTGCAAGCACTTGAAGTACGTCCTACCGATCGCGCCGTAGTGCACCACATCATCGCGTATCTTCGCGAACCGGGTTCCGATTACTTCAAGGGCCAGAAGCCCGCTGTATTTTTTACCGCTCCTCCGAAAACCGATGGCAAGACTGATACCAGCGCGTTGCCCAGCGATTTCCTCGTCGGATACGCACCCGGTCAGCCCGCCGAAATTCTACGCGTAGGCGAAGGCAAGCTCATCAAGGCAGGTTCTGACATCGTGTTTGAGGTTCACTACACGCCAAACGGGAAGCCCACAACAGACCAGACCAGGCTTGGCCTCCTGCTTTCGAAATCCGTGCCCAAAGATCGCATCTTGACACTTTCTGCCTCGAACGGAACCTTCAAGATTCCTCCTGGCGACCCGGACTACAAAGTGGATGCATCATTCGAGGTGCAGAAGCCGGTTACGCTGATCGCGCTGCACCCGCATATGCACGCGCGAGGCAAGTCCTTTGAATATCGGCTGACCTTTCCGGACGGCAAAACCGAAACCATTCTGAGCGTCCCGGCCTATAACTGGCATTGGCAGCTCTGGTACGACCTCGCCGATCCGATTGAACTGCCGCAAGGCACTAAAATTGAGTGCACCGCCCATTTTGACAATTCGCCCAATAATCCTGAAAACCCCGATCCCACCAAGGCCGTCATCTGGGGCCAGCAAAGCTGGGATGAAATGATGGTCGGTTTCTTCAATTTGAAATTTGACGCGGCCATGCCTGCCAAGGAAATCTCTTCGCCGGGAGCGGTGCACGTTCACTGATATGTTTCAACTCAGGCGAAACTCGCATGCCAGGTTGCTCCGGCAATTCCTCGTGTTCTCTCTGGTGGCCTGCATCACTGCGTACGTCACGGCCGCGCCCCTCTCGGCCGTTCGGGACAAAAAACCTCGATTCCATGTGCTCGCGCTTGCCGAACACGGCGGCATCCACAAACCCTTCGTGGATGCGGCCAGAGTTTGGCTCGACAAACTGTCGCGCGAAAACGATTTCACCGTGGACTACATCGAAGACACCGAAAAAATCGACGACGCTTTTCTCGCAAAATATGACCTGTTCATCCAGTTGAACTACCCTCCCTACAATTGGACCGACCGGGCACAGGCCGCCTTCATCAGGTACATCGAACAAGGTAAAGGCGGCTGGATCGGATTTCATCACGCTACTCTCTTGGGTGAGTTCGACGGTTTCCAGATGTGGCCCTGGTTTCACCAGTTCATGGGAGGCATCCGCTTCAAGGACTACATCGCGACGTTCGTCACCGGTGCGGTCACGGTCGAGGACAAGAATCATCCCGTGATGAAAGGCGTTGCATCGCCCTTCGTCATCCAAAACGAAGAGTGGTACACCTACGACACCACGCCGCGGCCGAATGTTCACGTGCTCGCCAGCATCGATGAAAACACTTATGCGCCGCCCACCGACAAGAAGATGGGCGATCACCCTGTCATCTGGACCAACGAACACATGAAAGCGCGGAACGTTTACATTTTCATGGGTCATCGCCCCGAACACTTCAGCAATCCAGCCTTCGCACGGATTTTCACTAATGCCATTTTTTGGGCTGCGGGCCAGCAGGAGCGTCACGAGAAATGAACCGATCTAAGATTCGAATCAATGCTCGTAGAAGAACTTTCCTCGCTGCCGCAACTCGCAGCATATTGGTGCCTGCTCTTGCCCTGATTTTCTCCAGCGGATTCGCTCAGGCCGCCGAACCGGCCTTCAAAGTCTTGGCTTTCTACTCCACCGACGTCGAGCCCGATCACGTCAAGACCGCCAACGACGCCATCGCCTTCTACAAAGACTTGGCGGCAAAACATCACTTTCAACTTGACACCACCACCGACTGGAACAGGCTCAACGAAAACGATTTGAAGCCGTATCGTCTGATCCTGTGGCTCAACAACTTCCCCCAGACTCCCGCGCAACGAGCGGCATTCGAAAACTACATGGAGCACGGCGGCGGATGGATTGGCTTCCACGTCGCTGCCTACAACGATAAAGATCCCCATTGGCCGTGGTTCGTCCAGTTTCTCGGCGGCGCCGTGTTTTACTCCAACAATTGGCCCGTCCTGCCGGCAAAACTCCCCATTGATGACCGCAAGCACCCGGTCACCGAGGGACTTCCCGCAAATTACCAGGCCCCTGCAAACGAGTGGTATCTCTGGAAGCCCAGTCCTCGTCTCAACAAGGATGTCCGCGTCCTCGTAACGCTCGATCCATCCAACTACCCGATTGGAGTAAAGGACATCATCACCGAAGGCGATCTTCCAGTGGTCTGGACCAATACAAAATACCGCATGCTTTACCTCAACATGGGCCACGGACCCATGGTTTATGGCGACCCTGTCCAGAACAAACTTTTCGAAAATGCGATTCTCTGGCTCGGCAACAAGAAATAGCCGCGTCAGCGGCCAGGATCGTGGAGGCTTCGAGTGAGCAAATCTCGCTTCATTGCGATCCTTCTTCTATTCGTGGCGTTCACCGGACCATGCCACGCTCAAACTCAAGCCAGCGCTCAACCGATGAAGCATCTTCTGGTGCTCGGCGAAGAAAAAGGCTACCGCCATGAATCGGTATCCCACGCCATGGCCACCATTGAACGCCTGGGCCGCGAGTCCGGCCTCTGGACAACCACCATTCGAACCGACACCGAGGTCCTCACAAAACTGAAGCTCGAATACAACGCCAAAAATCTGAATGACTTCGACGCCGTGCTCTTCTACACCGGCGGCGATCTCGAGATGAACGCGGAACAAAAGGCCGCTTTGCTCTCCTTCGTGCACGACGATGGCAAGGGCTTCATCGGCGTGCACAGCGCGACCATCACCTTCACCTCATGGAGAAATTATCGGCGGATATTTCGACGAACATCCTTGGGTCACCTTCGATGCACCCATTCTCGTCGAGGATCCAAGCTTCCCCGGCATGAAGCAGTGGCCGGCCTCCTTTGTTCTGAAAGACGAAATCTATCAGATGAAGGATTATTCGCGCGACAAGCTACGCGTCTTGATGCGGCTCGACGCCAGCAAACTTGATCTGAATAATCCCCACGTTCACCGCAAGGACCGCGATTTCGCCGTCACCTGGGCAAAAATGTATGGAAAGGGCCGCGTCTACTACTCCACGCTTGGCCATGTCGAGCAGAACTGGGACGATCCTCGCCTCCAGAAAATGTTCGTCGAAGCCATCAAGTGGGCCATGGGTCTAGTAAATGCCGATGTAACGCCACGACCCCTCCCGGCTCAATCCGGAAAAACCGGGAGCGAGCCGCTCAATCTCTCGGAGACGGTTAAACCCGCATCCGATTAGCGGAAGTAAGCGACTTGATCGAGAAGAGATTTAATTCAGGATTTTCGAATCGGAGGTAGATAGTTTATGTGGCGGCTGCTTTTTGTGATTTTGTTGGCGGTT
>WNFM01344148.1_pt2 | contig 33597 bp, 29 predicted proteins | sample 5400271 | NCBI WGS metagenome assembly WNFM01 (sample SAMN13153352, study PRJNA577476) | soil metagenome | isolation source: 60 cm saprolite on Douglas fir-dominated hillslope | place: USA:California | collected 2013-09-17 | reverse complement strand
GTCTTCATCGGGGTTGCCGCGCCGCACGTCAATCCGGCGAATTGGCATCCATTCATCCCGGCGCAGGTCACGGACGCCGCCGGCCAGTCGCATTTCGGCATGAGCGGTATCCTGACCGGCGCTTCGCTCATCTTCTTCGCCTATATAGGCTTCGATGCCGTTTCCACCGCGGCGGAGGAAACGGTCAATCCGCAGCGCAATCTGCCGATCGGCATCATCGCTTCGCTGGTGATTTGCACGGTTCTTTACATCGTGGTGTCCGGCATCCTCACCGGCGTCGTGCATTACGACCACATAGACATCAAGGCGCCGATCGCCGATGCACTCAAGCAGCTCGGCATCGGCTGGGCGGAAGCCCTGATCTCGATCGGCGCGCTGGCCGGCATCACGACCGTCATGCTGGTGCTCTATTTCGGCCTGACCCGCGTGGTGCTGGCGATGTCACGGGACGGCCTGTTGCCCACGCCAATGGCCCAGGTCAATCCCAAAACCCAGACGCCGGTGCGCCTCATTCTGGGATCCGGCGTCGCCATTGCCCTGATAGCCGGCCTGTCGCCGATCGGCAAGGTGGCGCAGTTGGTCAACCTGGGCACGCTCTCTGCCTTCTTCCTGGTTTGCGCCAGCGTCATCGTGCTGCGCAGGACTCGACCGAATCTCAAACGCCCGTTCCGCACACCGTGGGTTCCGCTGGTACCCATCCTCGGGATGGGCTTCTGCGCATTCCTCATGACAGGACTGCCGGCGATCACCTGGGAAGCATTTTTCATCTGGTCCGGGGCGGGGCTCGCGATTTATTTTCTTTACTCGTACGGCCACAGCGTACTCGCCAAACAGAGCTGAGTAGGCGCCGGCACTCCAATGTGCGGATGACTACGAACATTCGAACGGCCACGCCTGCGGACGTACCGCAGATCCTGCGCTTCATCCGTGCGCTGGGTGAATATGAGCGCCTGACCCACGAGATCAGGGCCACGGAGCAGGCGCTCCACGCGACCCTGTTCGGCGAGCGCCGCTACGCCGAGGTGCTGCTGGCGCACTACGAAGGCCAGCCAGCCGCCTTTGCCCTGTACTTCCACAACTACTCCACTTTTCTGGCCAGGCCCGGGATCTACCTGGAGGACCTGTTCGTGGATCCGCCGTACCGCGGGCATGGCGTCGGCAAGGCGCTGTTGCAGGAGCTGGCCCGGATCACCGTGGAGCGCGAGTGCGGGCGGCTCGAATGGTCGGCGCTGGACTGGAACCGTCCGGCCATCGACTTCTACCTGCGGCTCGGTGCCGTGGAGATGAGCGAGTGGAGCCTCTACCGGCTGACCGGGGAGCCGCTGCGGCGGCTGGCCAGCCAGTAGTCGAGCTCGGTGGCCAGACGTCGCCGCCCTTCCGGTGCAGCCAGGATGTGACTTTCACCGCCACCACTGTAGGTGACGGCGCGGCGCAGTTTCGCGGTCCGCGTCACCAGCAGTACCAGGGTGTCTTTGGTGGCCTCGTTGTGATCGAACATCACTACATCCCGGCTGTTTTCCGCGCTGACATTGAAGGCATGAACTTCGACGCCCTGGCGCACAGCCAGCTGCCGGACCGCGAGACCCCCGACATGCGCTCCCAGTCCCAGTGCCTCGACGATATGGGGCGGCAGCCGGGCCTCTTTGCCCGTCCGCCCGGTCTCGGCAATCAGTGCGCCCAATTCGCCAGCGCCTGCCGCGGGCCCTGGAGTCGGGTGCGTCGAGGCCGCGGATGTTGCTGCACTCAGGCCGGTCGCGGCCGCGAGCAGCAATAGCGTCAACCAAAGCCTGTTTTTCATTTCCCGCTCCGGTGCCGCCGCGCGTCGAGGAGCTTGCGCAGCCGGATGTTGATCATCTCCACCAGCACCGAGAAGGCCATCGCAAAGTAGAGATAGCCCTTCGGAATATGGAAGTCCAGCCCTTCCCCGATCAGGGCCACACCGACCAGGATCAGGAAGGCGAGCGCCAGGATCTTGACGGTCGGATGGTCCTCGATGAAGGCCGAGATCGGCCCCGAGAGCCACATCATCACGAAGATGGAAGCGATGATGGCGGCGGCCATGATCGGCACCTGGTCCGGCCGCGCCAGGCCGACGGCGGTAAATACCGAATCGAGCGAGAAGACGATGTCGATCACGGCGATCTGCAGCACGATGGCGGTGAAATGGGCGAGCACACGCGCGGCTCGCTCGGCCGCCGCGCCCTCCAGGGTATGGTGGATCTCGAGCACGCTCTTGGCCAGCAGGAACAGGCCGCCGCCGCCGAGGATCAGGTCGCGGCCGGAGATCTGCTGCCCGAGCAGTTCGAACCAGGGCCGCGTCAGGCGCGTCAGCCAGATGATGGAAAACAGCAGCGCGAGGCGCGTGAACATGGCCAGCCCCAGGCCGACGACGCGCGCACGCGGCTGGCTGGCGGGCGGGAGCCGGCCCACCAGGATCGCCAGGAAGATGATGTTATCGATGCCGAGCACGATCTCGAGCACCGTGAGCGTCGCGAACGCCGCCCAGGTGCCCGGCTCGTTCAGCAGTTGCAGCATGCGCGCTCCGGTCTCGCCCCGGTGCTACCGGTCAGGGCAGTTCGTCGACCGGCTTTTTCACGGCCGAGGGCAGCAGGTGCTCGGCCTTCAGGCCACAGTCCAACGCGATGGCGCTGGAGATGTAGATCGAGGAATAGGTGCCGGCGACGATGCCGATGATCAGCGCCGCGGAGAAACCCTTGAGCGCCTGGCCGCCGAGCATATAGAGCGCCACCACGACAATGAGCGTCACGACCTTGGTCATGATGGTTCGGGACAGCGTCTGGTTGATCGACTGGTCGAGCACCGCGACCGGCTCCAGCCGGCGGCTGCCCTCGAAGCGTTCACGGATCCGGTCGAAGACCACGACGGTGTCATTCAGCGAATAGCCGATCACGGCCAGCATCGCCGACACCACCGGCAGGTCGAAGGAGGTGTGCCACAGCGAAAAGGCGCCCAGCACCAGGATCGGGTCGTGCAGCACCGCGAGAATCGCACCGAGCGAGAGGCGCCAGGTGTGAAAACGCACGGCGATGTAGATGAAGATCAGGGCCAGTGTCGCCGCGAGTGCCAGCACCGCGCCGCTCTTGAGTTCTTCCCCCACCTGCGGATACACCACCTCGAGACTGGATACCTCGGCGCGCGGATCGATCGCCTGCAGCACGCCCTCAACCCGGGCGCGGATCACGTCACTGGACTGGCCGGTCTGCGCCGGCAGGCGGATGGCGGCCTCGCGCGACGAGCCCAGGTACTGGACCTGCTCCTCGCGGAACCCGGCGCGCTCCAGCCCTGAGCGCAGCGTGTCGATATTCACGGCGTTGCTGAAGCTGGCCTGCGCCTGCACGCCGCCGGTGAATTCCACCGCCAGATTGAGACCGCGCACGAAAAAGGAGCCGATTGAGATCACCATCAGCGCGATCGACAAGCCGTACCACAGCTTGCGCGTCGACATGAAGGGAAAGTTCGTGGCCTTCCGGAAAAACTCCACGCTGCTCTCCTAGCCTATCGACAGGCGCGCGACCTTGCGGCGCCCGCCATACATGAGGGTGATCAACGCCCGGCTGCCCATGAGCGAAGTGAACATCGAGGTGAGGATGCCCAGCGTCAGCACGACCGCGAAGCCGCGGATCGCGCCGGCACCCACCACCCACAGCACCAGGCCGGCGATGAAGGCAGTGACGTTCGAATCCAGGATCGCCGAAAAGGCCTTGTCGAAGCCGGCGCGAATCGCCGCCTGCGGGGTCACACCGTTCCGCAATTCCTCGCGAATGCGCTCATAGATCAGTACGTTCGCGTCCACGGCGATACCGACCGTCAGAATGATGCCGGCGATGCCCGGCAGCGAGAGGGTCGCGCGCAGCATCGAGAGGAGCGCGGTCAGCAGCACCACGTTGGCCACCAGCACCAGGTTCGCGACCAGGCCGAAGCGCTGGTAGTACAGCGCCATGAAGGCGAAGACCGCGAGCATGCCGATCAGCAGCGCCTGCACGCCCTTGCGGATATTTTCGGCGCCGAGGCTGGGCCCGATGGTACTTTCTTGCACCGCAAAGATCGGCGCCGACAGCGAGCCGGAGCGCATCAGCAGGGCCAGCTCGCGCGCTTCCACCGCCGACAGGCCGGTAATGCGGAACTGGTTGCTGAGCACGGCGCGAATCGTCGCCAGGCTGATGATTTTCTCAGTGGTGACGTCGCGGGTGGTCTTCTGGCCCTCGATCACACGGGTCTCGCGGCTCTTTTCTATATAGACCACCGCCATGCGCCGGCCGACGTTGAGCCGGGTGTTGCGCAGCATGGAATCCCCGCCCTGGCCGTTGAGCGTGACGTTGACTTCGGGTCCCTCGTTGCCGTTGGTCGAGGTCGCATTGGTGAGCTGGTCGCCGGTGGCGATCAGCTCACGCTTGAGCAGCTTCGGGCTGCCTTCCATGATGTAGAGCTTGGAGCCGAGCGGCGCCCGGCCGCGCTGCTGCGCGTCGGCGGCGCTGTTCTGCGAATCCTCGAGGCGGAATTCGAGGGTCGCCACCTTGCCGAGGATGTCCTTGACCTCGGCGGAGTTCTGCACGCCCGGCAGCTGCACGTTGATGCGATCGATCCCCTGCTGCTTGACGATCGGCTCAGAGACACCCATCTCATTGACGCGATTGCGCAGCGTCGTGATGTTCTTCTGCAGCGCGTAGTCCTGGCGGGCACGCACCTGCGTTGGGCTCAGCTCCATGTCGATGGTCGGCCCGGCGGCATCGCTCCCGATGCTGAAGGTCAGGTCGGTGTTGCCCTTGCGCAGGGCGTCGCGCACCGCGCCCACATCGGCGCCCGCTGGGAGCGAGACACGCAGCGCGTTGGGAATCGTGCTCTTGCTGGAGGTATACGTGGTCACGTCGTTGAAGGGCAGATTGGCGCTGCTGAGGATGCGGCGGAACCCCTGGTCGTAGCTCTCCAGCAGCTGCGCGACCGCGCCGTTCACGTCCACCTGGTACAGCAGGTACAGGCCGCCGCGCAGATCCAGGCCCAGCGGCATGGGCCGTAGTCCGATGTGGCGCAACGTCTCCGGAGCCCGGGAGGCCGTGGTCAGAGCCGAAATGAAATCCGTGGCCAGGAATTCGTTGACCGCATCGCGCGCCTTGAGCTGATCGGCCACGCTGGCGAAGCGGACTATGAGCTTGCCCTCGTCCAGGTAGTCGCCTTGAAAAGCGGCCGTGTGCGCCGTGAGCGACTGCTCGACGGCCTGGCGGGCGAAATCATCCATGGGCGCGCGGTTCTTGCGCGCCACCTGCAGGGCCGGATCGGTGCCGAAGAAATTCGGCAAAGCGAGGATCAGGGCCAGGAGCGTGACCAGCGCGACGAGCGCGTATTTCCAGCGCGGGAATTCCAGCATGGCTAGACCTCAGGCGCCTTTCAGCGTGCCCTTGGGCATGAGCTGGGAAATCTGGCCGCGCTGCACATGGATGCGCACGCCTGCGGCGACTTCCAGGGTCACGAAGCTCTCGCCCACCTCGGTGATGCGCCCGAGGATGCCGCCGCTGGTGACCACTTCGTCTCCCGAGGCGAGCTTGGACAGCATCGCCTGCTGCTCCTTCATGCGTTTCTGCTGCGGGCGGATCAGCATGAAGTAGAAGATCGCCACGAATACGACCAGGATCAGGATCTGGCTGAGTCCGCCGCCCGAGGACGGGGTGGCCGCTTGCGCGTATGCCGGTGAGATCAGGAAGTTCATGAGCAGCCCCTTCGGCTGGGTGCGAAAAAGGGCGGCATTATGCCATAGCTGCGGGGCTGCGCCGTGGAATCGCCAAAATCCGGGCGGCAAGCTGGGCCAGGGTGCCCGCGGCAATACTGGCGCGGATCCGGCGCATCAGCTCCAGATAGAAGTGCAGGTTATGAATCGTGCCCAGCCGCACGCCGAGTATCTCGCCGCACCGGTCCAGGTGGCGCAGGTACGCTCGCGAGTAGCGCTGGCAGGTGCTGCAGCTGCAGTCCGGGTCGAGCGGCCCTGTGTCCTGCTGATAACAGGCATTGCGGATGTTGACGATGCCCTGGGAAGTGAACAGGTGCCCGTTGCGGGCGTGGCGCGTCGGCATCACGCAATCGAACAGGTCGACGCCACGCTGCACGGCGGCCACGATGTCATGCGGATAGCCGACACCCATCAGGTAGCGCGGACTCCGGTGCGGCATCAGCGGCAGCGTGTACTCGAGCACCCGCAGCCGCTCGGCTTCCGGCTCGCCCACCGCCAGGCCGCCGATGGCGAGCCCGGCCCAGTCGCGCCGGCTCAAGGCCTCGAGCGATGCGCTGCGGAGCGAGGTGTGCACGCCGCCCTGGACGATCCCGAACAGCTGCCCCGGGGGCGCGTCGCGGTAGTAATGAGCGTAACTGCGCTCCGCCCAGCGCATCGATCGTTCCATGGATTCGCGCGCCTGCGCCTCGGTGGCCGGATAGGCCGTGCAGTCGTCAAAGGCCATGGCGATGTCCGAGCACAGCAGGCGCTGGACCTCGACGGAGTCCTCCGGGCTCATCTGCACCTCGCTCCCGTCCACCGGCGAGCGGAAGCGCACGCCCGCTTCGCTGATCTGCCGCAGGGCGGCCAGACTGAAGACCTGGAAACCGCCCGAGTCCGTGAGTATCGGGCGCGTCCAGCCCATGAAGCCGTGCAGGCCGTCGCGATGGAGCCCGACGATCTGCGCTCCCGGACGGAGCGCCAGATGGAAGGTGTTGCCGAGCACGATCTGCGCGCCGAGCGCCTCGAGCTCCTCGGGCGCCATCGCCTTGACCGTGCCATAGGTGCCCACCGGCATGAACGCCGGCGTCTCGACCACACCGTGCGGCAGATGCAGGCGTGCGCAGCGTGCCGCACCGTCGGAGTGCAGCAGTTCGAATCGCAATGTCATGGGCGCGCAGCCGGCGCCGGCCAGACCAGCATGGCGTCACCATAGCTGAAGAAGCGGTAGCGCTGCGCGACGGCGTGAGCGTAGGCAGCGAGCACGGCCTCGCGCCCGGCGAAGGCCGCCACCAGCATCAGGAGCGTCGAGCCGGGCAGATGGAAATTGGTGACGAGCCCGTCGATCGCCCGGAAGACGAATCCCGGACGAATGAACAGGCGGGTGTCCCCGCGGGCCGCGCCCGTGGCCACGGTCGATTCCAGCGCACGCGCCACCGTGGTCCCCACGGCAATCACGCGCCCGCCGGCCGCCCGGGTCGTCTCGATCGCTCCCAGCGCCTCAGCCGGCACGGAGTACCATTCCGCATGCAGCACCTGGCCCTCGAGCTGCTCCGCGCGCAGCGGCTGGAACGTGCCGGCGCCCACGTGCAGCGTCACCGTGGCACGAGCGATGCCGCACGCCGACAGCGCCGCCAGCAACTCGGCGTCAAAATGCAGGCTGGCCGTGGGGGCCGCCACGGCGCCGGGCACCTGCGCGAACAGGCTCTGATAGCGCTCCCGGTCGAGGGCATCAGGCGCGCGCGCAATGTAGGGCGGGAGCGGTACCGTGCCGTAGCGCTCGAAGAATTCCACGGCCGGCTCGGGCAGCAGAAGTTCCCACAGATCCTCCTGGCGCCCCTGCAGCCGCAGCGGGCCGCCGGCGGTCGCGAGCGTCTCGCCGGCACGCAGCGAATTGCTCGCACGCAGCTGCGCCAGGGCGCCGTTGCCCTCGAGCGGGCGCTCCAGAAAGACTTCGACGCGGCCGCCGGTTGCGCGCCGCGCCGCCAGCCGTGCCGGCAATACCCGCGTGTCGTTGAAAACCAGCAGGTCGCCGCGTTGTAGCAACTCGGGCAGCTCAAAGGCCTGCCGGTCGGTCAGGGCGCCGCTGCCGCCTTCCAGGACCAGCAGACGGCTGGCTGAACGCCGTGCGAGGGGGGTCTGCGCGATCAGCTCGTTCGGCAGGGGGTAGGTGAAATCGCTGCGCCGCATGAGCTGCCGCGTACTCTTTGAGCAATCCCGGTGGTGGCCTCGCTCGGAGTCGAACCGAGATGGGCAAGCCCGGTCGATTTTGAGTCGACTGCGTCTACCAGTTCCGCCACGAGGCCGTGCGCGATGCGAGTACGATACCCGAATCACCCGATTGCAGGCCACTCCAGCCCGTCATGAAATTCTGCTCGAACTGCGGCCAGCCCGTGAAATACCTCATTCCCGCGGGCGACCAGCTGCCGCGCGCGGTGTGCGCGGCCTGCGGCACCGTGCATTACGAGAATCCGCGCGTCGTCGCGGGCTGCGTGCCCGAGTGGCGCGGCCAGGTGCTGCTGTGCCGCCGGGCGATCGAGCCGCGCCGCGGTTACTGGACCGCACCGGCCGGCTTTCTGGAAATCGGCGAGTCGATCCATGCCGCCGCACTGCGCGAAACGGCGGAGGAAGCGCTCGCCGAAGTCACGATCGGCTCGCTCCTCAGCGTCGTGAACGTGCTGCATGCCGCGCAGGTCCACATCATGTTTCGCGCCCGCATGGTCTCTGAGCGCCATGGCGCGGGCGTTGAGAGCCTCGAGACGAAGCTGTACACGGAGCAACAGGTGCCCTGGGAGGAGATCGCCTTCGAAAGCGTGCATTTCTCGTTGGAGCGCTATTTCACCGATCGGCGCGAGGGCGCGGAGCGCCAGCATTTCCACGATATCCTGAAGCCGCGCCCGCGCTGATCCGTCGCGCCCGCCGTGATCAGCTCATGCAGGTTTGGTGCTTGCACTGGCGGGCGGGTTTGGCAGAATACGGCGGCCGCGCGGGCGCCCACACCCTCCCGGACCGGAGCCTCAATGACCTTTGTCGTCACTGAAAACTGCATCAAGTGCAAGTACATGGATTGCGTCGAGGTCTGCCCTGTCGACTGCTTTCACGTCGGCCCGAATTTCCTGGTCATAGATCCGGATGAATGCATCGACTGCACCCTGTGCGAGCCGGAATGCCCGGTCGAGGCCATCTTTTCGGAGGAGGAGCTGCCGGCGGGCCAGGAGCAGTTTACGGCCCTGAATGCCGAACTGGCGAAGCAGTGGCCGGTGATTTCAGAGCGCGGCACGCCCCCGGCCGACGCCAAGGAATGGGAAGGAAAACCCGGCAAGCTCCAGCTGCTGGAGCGTTAGAGGCTCAACCCTGGCCGGGCCGCGCTTCCTGCTGCAGTTCCTGCACCAGCTCGTCGGGCGGCGCATAGCCGGGCAATAATTCTCCCGACTCGGTGACGATACCGGGCGTGCCGACGAGGCCGATGGCACGGCCCAGCTCGTACTGTTCCGCGACCGGATTGGGCTTGCACGCCGCCGTCGTAAGCGCCACGCCGAGCTTGGCCTGCGTCAGGGCCGCGCGGCGATCGGGCGAACACCACACCTGCTCGGCCTTCGACCAGCTCTCGGTGTTCGGGCCGGTGCGCGGAAAGGACAGGTAGCGCACCTTCACGCCCAGCCGGTTGTATTCCGCGATCTGCTTGTGCAGGGCGCGGCAGTAGCTGCAATCGACGTCAGTGAACACGGTGATGGTGTATTTCGTCGTCTGCGGCGCAAACACCACCATCGAGGATTCCGGCTCGGCGCTGATCAGGGCCAGGCGCAACTCGCGGCGGCGCACGTCGCTGAGGTTGTTCCGGTCGGCCATGCGGTACAGATCGCCCACGAAGCCATAGCGCCCGTCGGCGGTCACATAGAGGAGCTCGGCGCCGTGGCTGTATTCGTAAATGCCGGACACCGGCGTGGTGCGCAGTTCACTCGCCTTGGCTCCCGGAATACGCGCCGCAACGGCCGCCAGCTCCGCCTCGAGCGGCGTGAGGGCGGGGGACGCGCTCGGCGCGGCCTGCGGCGAGGCGCCCGCCGGCGCGGGGAGCGGTGCCGCGTCCAGCGCCAGGGCGATCACCCCGAGGACGGCGGCCAGCGGCAGGAGCCATCGATTGCGTGTTTGCATGAGCTGGAGTTTAACAGAGGGGGCCGGTACCGGCGCGATTCCGCCCTGCCCCGGCGGCCCCGGCGGCCCTGGATTCAGCCGCGCGGGTGGTGTTCGGTATGAACCTCTTTCAAGCGCTCGCGTGCCACGTGCGTGTAGATCTGCGTGGTGGACAGGTCGCTGTGCCCGAGCAGCATCTGCACCACGCGCAGGTCGGCGCCGTGATTGAGCAGGTGCGTGGCAAAGGCGTGGCGCAGCGTATGGGGCGACAGGTCATGATTGACGCTCGCCTTGCGGGCGTAGCGCTTGATGATGTGCCAGAAGGCCTGGCGCGTCATGCGGTCGCCGCGCCGCGTCGGGAACAGATAATCGGTGGTGCGATCGAGCAGGATCTCGGCGCGGGGATTGCCGAGGAAGGCGGTCAGCCAGCGCACGGCCTCCTCGCCCAGCGGAATCAGGCGCTCGCGATTGCCCTTGCCCAGCACTCGCAGCACACCCTGCGTCGTGTTCACCTGGTCGACGCGCAGGCTGACGAGCTCCGAGACCCGCAGTCCCGTCGCGTACAGCACCTCGAGCATGGTGCGATCGCGATTGCCGAGCGGATCGCCCACGGTGGGCGCCATCAGGAGGGATTCGACCTCGGCCTCGGTCAGTGATTTCGGCAGCGAGCGGCCGATGCGCGGCATGGCGATCTGCGCAGTCGGATCCTCGCGCACGGCGCCCTCGCGCATCAGGTAGCGGAAAAAGCGGCGAAACGACGACAATTGCCGGGCGGTCGAGCGCGGACGCGAACCACCGGCGGCGCGTGCGGCAATGAAGGCGAGCAGATCGGCGCGAGCAGTCCGCGACAGGGAAATATTGCGCAGGGCGAGCCAGCGCGACAGCGCCACGAGGTCGGCGCGGTAGGCCGCCAGGGTATTGGCGGACAATCCACGCTCCATCCATACGGCGTCGAGAAAGCGGCCGATGACCGGGTCGACGATCTCGGGGACCGACTCTTTGGTTACGGTGGCGTTTCTGCTCAATGCGGTGGCCTGCGCGAAGGGGGATTGCCTCGACCGCCAGTATGCAAAGCCGGCATGGTCGGGCGATGTGACGGGACTCACAACCGCGCGAACCGTTACCATACGGAGAACTGGGTCACATTGCCAAGGCCCGAAATGCCGCAAAACGATGCGCCGGATGCCCCGGCGCGGCCCGCCAGACCCCGCCGCTGGCTCCAGCCCCTGCGTCTGCTGTACACCCTGTACGCGGCGACGGTATTCATGACCCTGGCGCTGGCCTCCCTCCCCCTGCTGGTGATCCTGCCGGCCCTGGGCACGCGCCGCCGCCTGACCCGCTGGGTCGGGCGCAGCGTCCTGACGCTGATGGGCATGCCGCTGAGGGTGCATTTCTGCGGGCCGCTGCCCGATCCCTGCATCGTCGTCGCCAACCATTGCAGCTATCTGGACGGCGTGGTGCTCACGGCCGCGCTGCCGCCGCGCTTCGGCTTCGTCATCAAGCGGGAGATGAGTTCCGTGCCGCTGGCGGGCCTGCTCTTGACCCGTATCGGCTCGCACTTCGTGGCCCGCGACAATCGTGCCGGCAGCGCACGCGATGCCCTGCGCCTGATGCGCAGCGCCGCCCGCGGCCGCTCCCTCGCCTTCTTCCCTGAGGGCACTTTCGGCCCCGATCCGGGGCTGCTGCGTTTCCACACTGGTGCCTTCGCGGCCGCCGAACGCGCCGGCATGCCCGTCGTGCCGCTGGTCATCCGTGGCACGCGCCACTGCCTGCCGCCCGAGACCTTCCTGGCCCGTCCGGGCCGCATCGAGGTGCAGATGCTCGAGCCCATGCAGCCGCACTGGGGCCGCACTGACGGCGCCGCGGCCTTGCGTGACGCGGCACGCGCGGCCATCCTTGCCGCACTGGGCGAAGGAACGCGAGTGCCGCGAAGCTGATCGCGAGTGCCGCGAACCGGGGCGCGAACGGGGCGGACCTGACCACGGGCGCCGCCGATGGCAGCGTGAACAGCGGCACGGAGAGGGCAGTGATGGGCGAGCGGGACATCATGAATTATGACGTGGCAATCATCGGCGCCGGTCCGGCGGGCCTCGCCTGTGCGCTGCGCCTGCGCCAGCTGCAGCCGGAGCGATCGGTCTGCGTGATCGAAAAGGCGGCCAGCCTCGGGGCGCATTCCATCTCAGGTGCCGTGCTCGACCCCGTTGCGCTCGACGCGCTGGTCCCGGACTGGCGCGGGACGCCACCGCCGACCTGCGTCCCGGTGCAGCGGGACGAATTCCGGTTCCTCACGCAGCGGCGCAGCATCCGCCTGCCCACGCCGCCGCAGCAGCGCAACCATGGCAATTTCATCGTCTCGCTCTCGCAGCTCGTTCCCTGGCTGGGCAGCAGGGCCGAGGCGGCCGGTGCGGACATATTCACCGGCTTCGCCGCCGACAGCGCGCTCATCGACCCGGCCGGCACCGTCACCGGCGTGCGCCTCGGCGATGCCGGCCGGCTGCGCGACGGCACTGAGGGCGCCAATTTCACGCTGGGTGCCGAGATCCATGCGCCGATCACGGTGCTCGCGGAGGGCTGCCGTGGGAGCCTGGCCAAGCAGCTCATCGCCCGCTTCCGCCTCGATGCGGATCGCTCGCCGCCAACGTTTGCGCTCGGGCTCAAGGAACTGTGGCAGCTGCCCGCGGGCCGCGCGAGCGCGGGCCTGGTGCAGCACACGATAGGCTGGCCCATGCCGGGCGACACCTTCGGCGGCGGCTTTATCTACCATCTCGGGCAGGATCGCGTATTCGTCGGTCTGGTCGTCGGCCTCGATTACCGGGACCCGCTGTTCCAGCCTTTCGAAGCCTTTCGCCGCTTCAAGAGCCACCCCGCGACGCGCGCACTGCTGGAGGGCGGCGAGCCGCTCGCCTACGGCGCCCGCGCCATTGCTGCCGGTGGCGCGCAGGCCCTGCCCTGCATGGAAATGCCCGGTGCGCTGCTGATCGGCGATGCGGCCGGCACGCTGGATGCCGCACGCATCAAGGGCATCCACCAGGCGATGCGCTCCGGCATGCTCGCCGCGCAGCATCTGGCGGCCCACGCGAGCGTCCAGGGCTTCGATGCGGCCTGGCGGGCTTCCCCGGGTGGCCGCGCGCTGCAGGCGGTGCGCAACATCAAGCCCGGATTTAAACGCGGGCTGTGGTGGGGGCTGGCCAACGCCGCACTGGAAACCGCCCTGGGCGGGCACACGCCCTGGACTTTGCAGCACGTGGCCAACGACCGCACGCTGCGCCGGCTTGATCAGCAGGCACCGGGTGCGGGGGGGCAGAGTCCGCTCCCGCAAGCCGCGCTCCCCGAGAGCACGCTCCCGCCGCGCGATCGCACCGCTGCGGTCTACCTGGCCTCCACCGCGCATGACGAGCAGCAACCCGTGCACCTGCACGTCGCCGACACCAGCGTCTGCGCCGAGCAGTGCGCGCGCGAGTATGGCAACCCCTGTACGCGCTTCTGCCCGGCCGCCGTCTACGAGATCCTCACCGACGAGGCCGGCAAGCGCCGCCTGCAGATCAACGCGGCCAACTGCGTGCATTGCAAGGCCTGCGACATCAAGGACCCCTACCGTCTCATCACCTGGACGACACCCGAGGGCGGGTCTGGTCCGAACTACCAGAATCTTTGACGGGCGCGCTGATGCACGAGCCTGCGGCGAGTGGCGAAGGGCTGCCTGGGCGCTATGAGCGCGAACTGCGCGGGCGAAATTGGCGCGGCGATCCCGCCCAGCTGGCGGCGGTGACGCGGCTGGAGCGGCTCCGCGGCGAGCTGCTGGCCCGGCGCGGCGAATCCGGTGCGGCCCGCCGCCTGCTCCGGCGGTTCTGGCCACGGGCCCCGCAGGCCGCGCCGCGCGGGCTGTACCTGTGGGGTGGCGTCGGGCGCGGCAAGACCTGGCTGATGGATCTGTTCTACGACAGCCTCGCGCCGCTGGCGCGCCGCCGCAGCCATTTTCATCAGCTGATGCGCAGTGTCCACACCGGGCTCGCGGCGGTCCCCCGGCATCAGGATCCGCTGCAGCTGGTGGCGCGGCGCATGGCGCGCCGCGCCTGCCTGTGGTGCATCGACGAACTGCACGTCATCGATATTGCCGATGCCATGCTGCTCGGCAGGCTGTTCGAGGCGCTCCTGGACCAGGGCGTCTCGCTCGTGATGACCTCGAATACGCCACCGGCGGAGCTGTATCGCGACGGCCTGCAGCGCGCACGTTTCCTGCCGGCGATCGCGCTGCTGGAAAACCGCCTCGATGTCCTGCAGGTCGACGGCGGCACCGACTACCGCCTGCGCCAGCTGCGCCAGGCACCGATCTACCTGCCGGCCGAGGAGGCCGCTACACGCGGAAAACTTGCGGCCCTGTTCGAGGAGCTGGCCGGCACGCGCACCGAGAGCGAACGCCACCTGCTCCTCAATGGCCGCACGCTCCACGCCGCACGGCGCGCGGGCGACATCGTCTGGTTCACCTTCGCCAGTCTTTGCCAGGGTGCGCGCAGCGCGGCGGACTACGCCGAGCTGGCGGAGGAATTTCATACCGTATTCCTGACCGAGATCCCGCTGCTGGGCACGGCGCAGGATGACGCCGCGCGGCGTTTCATCGCACTCGTCGATGCCTGCTACGACCAGGGCGTCAAGCTCGTCGTCTCGGCGGCTGCCGCCCCCGCGCAGCTCTACCAGGGCGAGCGCCTGGGCTTCGAGTTTCGCCGTACCAGCAGTCGCCTGGTGGAGATGCAAAGCGAGGAATACCTCGCCCGGGCCCACGCCGGAACTGGATTAAGTTAAAGTAATTTCATAATATTGCACGCACAATATTTCCGCTCTAAACTATTCGGGGAGGAGACTGTGTGCTGAAAGAGCAATTCCAGGCGATTCTCGCCGGCCTGAGCCGCATTGAAGCCCGCGGGCTGCCGGTTCCCATTGCCGACATCATGCTGTTTCGCACGCTGGTGCTGCTGGGCCGGGCACTGGCCCAGCTGGCGGACGAGGCGATGCGCCCCAGCGGCCTCGGCGAAGCGGAATTCCGGGTCCTGATGATGCTGTACTCGCAACCCGACGGCGTCGGGCACCCCGGGGAGCTGTGCCCGGGGTCGGGCCAGAGTCCGGCCAACATGAGCCGGATCACCGATACGCTCGTCGCCCTCGACATGATCACCCGCGTAGCGAGCGCGGAGGATCGGCGGCGCATGGTCCTGCGCGTCACGCCGCGCGGTGCGGCCTTCGCGCGCGAGTTCGTCCCCGCGGCGTTCGCACCGATCCGGAAATTATTCGCCTCCCTCTCCGATCCTGCGCGCACGCAATTGCTCACGAGTCTCGGGGAAATCGCGGCGGCCTATGACGCCCACACGCTGGCAACGATGAACGGAACCGCGGAAACAGCGCCTGGGGTCGCGCCGGCGTGAGGCGCGCGGCGCTGCGGCTGCTGCATCTGGCCGGTGCGCTGTGCCTCGCCGCCTGCGCCGGACTGCCACCGCGAGCTGCGGCCCCACAGCTGCCCACCGCGGCGCCCCTGTCGACGTCCGCCGATGCGGCCCCCTGGCCGCGACCGGACTGGTGGCAGGCGTTCGGCGATGCGACGCTCGACGGGCTGGTGGACCGGGCGTTGGCCAATTCACCGAGCCTGGCCACGGCGCAGGCGCGGCTCGACGCCGCACGCTCCGCGGTGGATGCCACCCTGGCCGGATACCGCGCGCGGCTCAGCGCCGAGGGCGATGCCAGCCGCCAGCGGCTGAGCGACAACGGGCTGTTCCCGCCCAAGTTTCTGGGTTTCAACTGGTACAACCAGTTTGATCTGGGCCTGCAGGCCAGCTACTCGCTCGGCAAGGCGCCCCGCCGCCGCAGCGCCACCCTGGCCAGGATCGACGAGCAGCATGCTGCCGCCGCAGAGCGCGATGCGGTCGCCCTCGCGCTCGCCGGAGACGTCGTCCAGACCTACTACGGCTGGCAAAGCGACCAGGCACGCCTGGATCTGGCCGTGCAAAGCGTGGCCGCCGCCACGCAGCAGGAATCGATCGCCGCGGCGCGCATCGACGCCGGCATCGCCAGAGACGAGGAATCGCAGCAGGCGGAACTGGCACTGCTCGGTGCGCGCGACAACCAGCGCGAGATGGAGATTTCCGCGCAGCTGCGGCTGATCACGCTGGCGGCCCTGCTGGGCGATGCCCCGGCCGATCTGCCGGCCATCAGGGTGCAGCCTTGGCCGGCACTGCAGACCGGATTGCCGGAAGACGCCAGGCTCGATCTGCTCGCCCGGCGACCGGATATCGCCGCGGCGCGCTGGCAGGTCGAGGCGGCGCTGCAGCAGCGGGAGGTCGCGCGCAGTGATTTCTATCCCGACGTGAGTTTCAAGGCCCTGCTGGGCGTCACCAGCCGGGACCTCAGCGTGCTGCTGGAATCGGGCAGCGCGGCCCACGCGATCGGCGCGGCCGTGCACCTGCCCCTGTTTGACGGCGGCGCGCTGCGCGCCGCCTACGCCCACAGCAATGCCGAGCTGGACGCCGCCGTCGCCGGCTATCGCGCCGCCGTGATCGCGGCGGCGCGTGCGGTCAATGCACAGCTCGCCGCCCGCACCACCCTCGAGCAGGAGGCCGCGCTGCGTGAGCAGGCGGTGCTCACCGCCGATGCGCTGCGCACCAGTGCCGCGGCACGCGCGGCCGCCGGTCTCAGCGACGAGCGCCCGGTGATCAACGCCGCCCTGCAGTCGCTGGCGCTGCGCGATGCGGCGGCACAAGTGCAGCTGGCGCGCCTGAACGCCGAACTGGAACTGATACGCGCCCTCGGTGGCGGTTACCGGATGGAATCACAGTCATGAACGATCCCGCAGCAGGCCAGACAATCGGCAGTCCGCGTCGCCGCAAATTCCTGCAAATCATCGGCGCGGTCTTTGCCACCCTGGCGCTGGCGTGGCTGATCTACTGGCTGCTGGTGCTTTCGCAGCGCCAGACCACCAACGACGCCTACGTGGTGGGCGACCAGGTCGGGGTGGCGGCGCAGACGGGTGGCACGGTCATCGATGTGCTGGCCGAGGAGACGCAACGCGTCGAGGGTGGCCAGGTGCTGGTGCGGCTCGACCCGACCGACAGCCAGGTCGCGCTGGCGCACGCGGCCAGCACTCTCGCCCTGTCGGTGCGGCAGGTCCGCCAGCAATCCGCGGCGGCCGGACAGAGCGACGCGAACATCGTCAGCCGCCAGCTCGACCTGCAGTGGGCCGAGTCCGAACTGGCGCGGCGCGAACCGCTGCTGGCGCTGCACGCCATCGCTCCGGAGGAGCTGCGCGAAGTCGAGACCAAGGTGGCGCTGGCCCGGGCCGCGCTGCAGGCGGCGCAGCGCCAGTCCCGCGCGGCGCACGCCCTCGTCGAAGGTGTGCCGGCCGAGCAGAATCCGGCGGTCCAGGAAGCACGCGCCGCCTACCTGCAGGCCTGGATCGCGGCGAGCCGCGCCACCGTGCGCGCGCCCGTGGCCGGCTACGTCGCGCGCCGCAACGTCCAGGCCGGACAGCCGGTGATTGCGGGGCAGTCGCTGTTCACGATCGTGCCGCTCGACAGGCTCTGGGTCGAGGCCAATTTCAAGGAAGGGCAATTGCGCGCACTGCGTATCGGCCAGCCGGTGCGCATCAATGCCGATCTGTACGGCGGTGCCGTGGAGTATCACGGCCGGATTGCCGGCGTCGGTGTCGGTACGGGCGCCGCGTTTTCGCTGCTGCCGGCGCAGAATGCCTCCGGCAACTGGATCAAGGTCGTGCAGCGCGTGCCCGTGCGCATCGCGCTCCAGGCGGACGAGCTGGTCAGCCATCCGCTGCGCATCGGGCTGTCCACCACGGTGAACGTGGACACGAAGGACCGGAGTGGCGCAACGCTGGCCGCGGCCCCGGACACACGCGCCATCGCCAGCACCGCGATCTATGCCGCCGAGCTGCAGGCCGCCGAACAGTCGGCCGACGCGGTGATTCGCGGCGAGCCGCTGCGCCGCCCATGAGCGAGGCGGCGCCGCCGCGTCGCCTCGAGCTGCCGCTGCTGCACGGCTCGGAGCTGCTGCTGGTGACGATCGCCATCAGTCTGGCGACGTTCATGGAAGTGCTCGACATCACCATCGTCAACGTCTCGGTGCCGGCGATCTCCGGGACGCTGGGGGTGAGTCCCAACGAAGGCACCTGGACCATCACGTCCTATTCCATGGCGGCGGCGATCATGCAGCCGCTCACCGGCTGGCTGGGACGGCGCTTCGGGGAGGTCCGCACCTTTGCGGTGTCGACTCTGCTGTTCGTACTGTTCTCGGCCCTGTGCGGTCTTGCCACCAGCATGCCCATGCTGGTGTTTTTCCGCCTGATGCAGGGCGCGGTGTCGGGCCCGATGGCGCCGATGGCGCAATCGCTCCTGCTGCGCAGCCACCGCCCGGAGAAACGCGGCATGGCCATGGGCATCTGGGGCATGGTGGTCGTCGTGGCGCCGATCTTCGGCCCGATACTCGGTGGCTGGATCACGGACAATCTTTCCTGGCCCTGGCTGTTCTACATCAATGTGCCGGTGGGCCTGATCGCGAGCATCACCGTCTGGGGACTGCTGCGGCGGCGGGAAACGGAGCGGCAGCGGGTACCGGTGGATATCACCGGGATGCTGCTGCTGTTCACCGGCGTGGGCGCGCTGCAGTTCATGCTCGACAATGGCAACGACAAGGACTGGTTCGGCTCGCCCCTGATCGTGGCCGCGGCCATCGTCGCGGTGGTCTGCATCGCGCTGCTGATTGCCTGGGAGCTCACCGATGCACATCCGGTCGTGGATCTGCACCTGTTCAGGCTCAGGAATTTCAACGTCGGCGCGTCCGTGACCTGCCTCGGGTTTGCGGCCTTCATGGGCTCGACCGTGACGATCCCGCTGTTCCTGCAGCTCACGGCGGGCTACACCGCCACCTGGGCCGGACTGGCGATGGCGCCGGTCGGCATCATGGCCCTGTTCCTGATGCCGCTCGTCGGCGCCAACCTGCAGCGGATCAACATCCGCGTGGCCGCCTGCTTCGGCCTGTCGGTGCTGGCAATCTGCATGTACTGGTACAGCCGCCTCAACCCCACCGCGAGTTTCCTGCAGATGAGCGAGCCGCGCATTTTCCAGGGCATCGGCCTCGCCTTCTTCTTCATGCCGCTGCAGCAGATCATGCTCTCCGACGTGGACTCGGCGCACCTGGCCGCGGCCGCGGGCGTGTCGAACTTCCTGCGCAACATCGCCGGCTCCTTCGGCACCGCCGCCAGCATCTGGCTGTGGAGCGCGCGCACCGACTTCCACCGCACCATGCTCGCGCAGCACGTGACGGCGGGCACGGCCTGGAACGACTGGTCCGGTTCGCTCAGCGCCGTCGGCGTGGACAGCGCCCGCGCGCTCGCCTACACCGACAACATCGTGTCCCTGCAGGCCCGCACTCTGGGCGCCAACGATGTGTTCCTCGCCTTCGCCGTGTTCACGCTCGTCGCGCTGCCGATCGTATGGCTGGCGCGCCCACCCTTCAAGGGCCTGAGCCGCGGCGGCGCGCACTGATCCTCCGCCGAGCAGTAGTGTTAGGATTCGCGGATGCTCCGGTCCGCCGCCGCCTCCGCGACAGTCAATCGCCAACCGCAACTCACCGCGCGACTGCTGCGGGCCTGGCGCGCGGATCTGCCGGCAGCGCATCGGGTCGCCGCCGGCGCGATCGCCCTGCGCGCCGCGGCGGCGGCGCAACTGCGTTTCGGCCGGCGCCGCGCCCCGCGCGAAACCCTGCTGCGTGTCAGCAACCCGCGCCCCGAGGACACGCCGGACGGTAGTTACTCGGTGGTCGAACTGATCACCGACGACATGCCCTTCCTCGTCGACACGCTCACCATGTCGCTGGCCGAGACGGGCCACGCCGTGCAGCTCATCGCCCATCCGATCCTGCAGGTGGTGCGCGGCCGCAGCGGCCGGCTGCTGCATGTGGGCGGACGGCGTGCGGCGCAGAAGCCGCGCAATGAGTCCTGGCAGTACCTGCGCATCGACCGCATCGCCGACGAGCAGGAGCGCGGCGCGCTGCGCGCGCGGCTGCTGGCGGCGCTCGCCGACGTGCGCAGCGCCTGCGAAGACTGGCAGGCCATGCGGCGCACGGCGCGCGAGCTGTGCCGGCCGCTCACCCAGCGAGCCTTGCCGCTGGCGCCCGGCATTGCCGCCGAAGCCGCGGCACTGCTGGCCTACATGGAAGACAATCATTTCACCTTCCTGGGCTGCCAGCGCTACCGTCTGCGGCGTGGCACGCGCCTCGAGGCCGTGGCTGGCAGCGGGCTGGGCATCCTGCGCAGCGGGCGGCGCGGACGCGCGCACGCTGCCGAGCCCACCATCCAGCCGGGCCGGCGCGAAGTGCTCGCCATCTCGAAATCGGACCGGCGCTCGCGCGTACATCGTCCCGGCTACCTCGACTGCGTGGCGGTCCGGGACTTCGACCGGCGCGGGCGCCTGGTCGGCGAGACGCAGTTCCTGGGACTGTGGACGTCGAACACCTACCACGCCGATCTGCGCACCGTGCCGCTGCTGCGGCTCAAGGTGGCGCGCGTGATCGCCGGCTTCCAGTTCCGTGCATCAAGCCACGACGCCAAGCGCCTGGTCAGCATCCTTGACGGCCTGCCGCGCGACGAGCTGTTCCAGGCCTCGGTCGCCGAGCTGCGGCAGTGCGCGCGCGCCGTACTCGAACTGCACGAGCGTGCGCGCGGCGTCTGCCTGGTGCTGCGCCGCGATCCGTTGCGACGCTTCTGGTCCTGCCTCGTCTACCTCGGACGCGAACGCCTCGACAACGACGCATTTCGCCGCCTTGAGCAGGTCTTGCGCCGCGCGCTCGGCGGAGGCCAGCTCGACTCCTCGCTCGCCGTGGGCGACGCGCCGCTGGCGCAGGTGCACGTCACGGTGCGGATCACAGCCGGTGACAGCACGACGGTGAACCGGCGCGCCCTGGAGCGCGAACTCAACGAGGCGATGGTCACCTGGCGCGACCGGCTGCGGCTGGCGCTGCGGGCCCGGCACGACGAGACCACGGCCACGACGCTCGAGCGGCGTTACGGGCAGGCGTTTCCCGCCGCCTACCGCCAGGACGTGGCGCCTGCGTTGGCGGTGCAGGACATCGCGGACTTCGACGGCGCTGCCGCCGCCGGCGCCGGCCTGCTGCGCCTGCAGCCCCCGGAGAGCGCGGCGCAGGGGCACACGCACCTGCGGCTGCTCCGTTATGGCGAGCCGCTGGCCATATCGGAGGCACTGCCGATCCTGGAGAGCTTCGGGCTGCGCGTGATCGCCGAACGCCCCTACGAACTGCGCGCGCTCGAGGGGCGCACGGCCTGGGTGCAGGATTTCGAGCTCGAGGCCGTGCCCCTGCACGCGACGGACCCGGCCGCCCTCGAGGCGCAGCTGAACATCGCCTACACCGCCATCCTCGCCGGTGAGCTCGACAGCGACGGCTTCCACCGCCTCATCGTCAGCGCGGGCCTGACGGTCGCGCAGACGCGCGTGCTGCGCGCCTGCTGCCGCTACCTGCTGCAGACGGGCTTGCCCTTCAGCCAGGCCTACATCGCACGCTCGCTGCACGATCACGCGCACATTGCGCGCGAGCTGTGGCGCCTGTTCGAGCGGCGGCTGGATCCTGCCGCCACCGACCGCCGCGCACTGCGCGAGCCGGCGCTGATCGAGCGGCGGGTCCGCCACGCGATCAGCGCCGTGCGCAGCCCCGATGACGATCGGATCCTGCGCAGTTTCCTGGCCCTGATCCTGGCCACGGCGCGTACCAATTATTTCCGCAAGCACACGCTCGCCCAGCCGCTGGCGTTCAAGCTGCAGCCGCGCTCGATTCCCGGCCTGCCCGAACCACGGCCCGATTTCGAGATCTTCGTGCACGGCACGCGGGTCGAGGGCGTGCACATGCGCCGTGGGCCGATCGCACGTGGCGGCATCCGCTGGTCGGAGCGGCCCGAGGATTTTCGCACCGAAGTGCTGGGCCTGATGAAGGCGCAGCACGTCAAGAACACGCTGATCGTGCCGGTCGGCGCCAAGGGCGGCTTCGTCGCCCGGCGCCTGTCGCCCGATGCGCCGCCGCAGGAGCGCGCGCAGGAGGTGCGCAGCTGCTACCAGTCCTTCATCCGCTGCCTGCTGGATCTGACCGACAACATCGTCGAGGGCAGGGTCGTGCCGCCGGCGCAGGTCCGGCGCCGCGACGGCGACGATCCCTATCTCGTGGTCGCGGCCGACAAGGGCACCGCGAGCTACTCGGACGTGGCGAACGCGATTGCCGCCGAGTACGGCTTCTGGCTCGGCGATGCCTTCGCCTCCGGCGGCTCAGCCGGCTACGATCACAAGAAGATGGGCATCACCGCGCGCGGCGGCTGGGAGTGCGTGAAGCGCCACTTCCGCGAGCTCGGCGTCGACGTCATGCGCGAGCCCTTCACGGTCGCCGGGATTGGCGACATGTCCGGAGACGTGTTCGGCAACGGCATGCTGCTCTCGCCCCATATTCGCCTGGTCGCGGCCTTCGATCACCGCCATATTTTCATTGACCCGGATCCGGACGCCCGCCGCAGTTTCCGCGAGCGCGCGCGCCTGTTCGCGCTGCCGGCTTCGAGCTGGGCGGACTACGATCCGGGCCTGCTCTCCCCCGGCGGTCTCATTCTCGAGCGCTCGAAGATCGCCGTTACACTGACGGCGCAGGCGCGCACCGTGCTGGAGCTGCAGCCGGAACGCCTGGCACCCGCCGAGGTGGTGCGCGCGATCCTGCGATTGCCGGTCGACCTGCTGTGGAACGGGGGCATCGGCACCTACGTCAAGGCCAGCGAGGAGCGCCACGGCGAAATCGGCGATCGCGCCAACGACGCCGTGCGCCTCGACGGCCGCGAGCTGCGAGCGCGTGTCGTTGGTGAAGGCGGCAACCTCGGATTCTCGCAGCGCGGCCGCATCGAATATGCACAGCAGGGCGGGCGCATCAATACCGATTTTGTCGACAACTCCGCCGGCGTCAACACCTCCGACATCGAGGTGAATCTCAAGATCATGCTGGCGGGCCCGGGCAAGGGCCCCGCCCCCCGGGGCGCCAGGCGCCGCTCGCTCCTGGCCAGCGTCACCGACGAGGTGGCCGGAAAAGTACTGCGGAACAATTATCTGCAGAGCCAGGCGATCAGCCTGCTCGAACAGCGCAGCGCCGCCGATCTGGGCGACCACCAGCAGCTGCTGCGCACGCTGGAGCGCGAGGGGGATCTCAATCGCGCGCTGGAATACCTGCCCAATGACACCGAGATCGAGGAGCGCCTGGTGCGGGGCCGGGGGCTCACCCGACCGGAACTCGCCGTGCTGCTCGCCTACGGCAAAATTGCGCTCAACCAGGCCCTGACTGCCGCCGACATTGCCGCCGACCCCTACCTGGCCGGAGAACTCGAACGCTACTTCCCCGCGCGCTGGCGCCGGCGGTTTGCTTCACGCATCGCCCATCACCGGCTGCGTGGACAGCTCATTGCCACCGCGACGACCAACAGCATCCTCAATCGCATGGATCCGGGCTTTGTGATGCGCATGGCGGCCCAGACCGGCGTAGAAACGGCCACCGTTGCGCGTGCCTATACCATCGCGCGCGACAGCGCCGGCCTGCGCGAACTGTGGTCGGCGATCGAGGCGCTGGACAATCGCGTGCCGGCAGCGGCGCAGTACGACATGCTGCTGGCGACGCGCGACTACGTCGAACAGCTCACGCGCCGGCTGCTGCTGGCGCGCGCACGGCGGCAGTCGGCCGCGATCGGCGCCGAAGTGAGCCGCCTGGAGCCGGCGTTCCGGACGCTCAAGAGTCTGCTGCCAGCCAGCCTTCCGGGCATCGCGCACGAGCGTTATCAGCAGCTGTACGCGCAGCAGCAGCAGGCCGGCTCGCCCACCGCGCTGGCCGCCTGGCTGGCCGCCCTGCCGGCGCTGCGCGCCACGCCGGACCTGGCGACGATCGCGATGGAATCGCACCGACCGCTCGCCGATGTCGCGCACCCCTATTTCCGGGTCGCCGCCGCGCTCGGCATCGACTGGCTGGCCGAGGCGATACGCCTGCTGCGCACCACCGGCAGCTGGCAGGCGGTGGCACGCGAACGGCTGTACACGGCCTGTCTGGACGGGCAGGCCGCGCTTGCCACGCGCGCACTGCGCGAACGCGCCGGCGAGGGCGCCTCGCTCGAACGCTGGATCGAGCGCCTGGGCGCCCCGGGGCAGCAATGGCTCCTCACCGCGCGCGAGCTGCGTGCCATTGCCGCGCCCGACCTGGCGGCGCTGATGGCCGGCGCCGAGGCGCTGCGCAACCTGGCCCAATGCTGAGCCGAGGATCACCCGTGCCCGGCAAACTGCTGATGGTCCGCCACGGCCAGAGCATCTGGAACCTGGAGAATCTGTTTACCGGGTGGACGGACGTCGACCTCTCCGCCCAGGGCATCGAGGAGGCGCGCCAGGCGGGCCGCGAGATCGCAAGCGCAGGGCTGGTACCCGACGTCGTCTACACCTCGGTGCTCAAGCGCGCGATCCGCACGCAATGGCTGATACTCGAGGAACTGGATCTGTTGTGGCTGCCGGTCGAGCGCGACTGGCGCCTGAACGAGCGCCACTACGGGTCTTTGCAGGGACTCAACAAGCAGCAGACGGTGGAAAAGTACGGCGAGGCACAGGTCAAGATCTGGCGCCGCAGCTACGATACGCCGCCGCCTCCCCTGGCGGATGATGACCCGCGCCATCCGCGCCGCGACCGCCGCTACGCGCTCGTGCCGCGCTCCGAGTTGCCCGGCACCGAATCGCTCAAGGACACGCTCGCGCGCGTCCTGCCCTATTGGGAGGGCCGCATCGCCCCGCAACTGCGCGCGGGACGCAATGTCATGATCGTCGCCCATGGCAACAGCCTGCGCGCCCTCGTGAAGATGCTCGATGCGCTGTCGGAGAGCGCCGTGATTGAGCTGAACATTCCCACGGGCATTCCGCTGCTGTATGAACTTGACGCGGCACTGCGGCCCACGGCGAGCCGTTACCTGGGGGATGCGGAAGCAGTCAGCGCCGCGGCCGAGGCGGTCCGCCGGCAAACCGAGCGACCCGCCTGAGTGAACTGCTAGCGCTGTGCACTGGTCGTAGCGCCCGCCGTATTGCAGCGCCAGCGCCGACAGTTCGCGCGTCAGGGCCTGCATATCCGGTACCGACACGCGCACTGACTTGAGCGCGTGGAGGGTATAGCGATCGCCGCGATCCGGGTCGACGCGGCGATAGTCGATGGCGTAGTCGCGCGTGCGCAGCAGGGCACCGACTCTTTCACAGGCCGCCGCATCCGGCAGGTCGAAGAAGAAATCCACCTCGTAGGGACTGAAGGGGTCGCCGCCCTGGGCCCGCAGGTTCTTCACCAGTTTCTCGTCCCAGTCGTCCGCCCGCTTTGCGCCCAGTCTGCGCACGGTGAAATAGATCCGCAGCACCGCCAGGACTGCGGCGCCAGCCAGCAACCAGCTCAAGACCTGCACGCGGGATCCGGCGCCGCTGCGGCGCCTACTCCTCGGGCGCGATCGCGACGCGCAGGCCGTCGAGCGCGTCGGTGAGCTGCAGCTGGCAGGACAGGCGCGAGTTGGGGCGATAGGAAGTCAGGTCCTTGAGCATATCGGTCTCATCCGACATGGCCGCGGGAAGCCTGCCTACCCAGGCCTCGTCCACATAGACATGGCAGGTCGCACAGGAGCACATGCCACCGCAGATCGCCATGACGCCATCATCCATGTCGCGGAGCGTCTCCATGAGCACCCCGCCGCTCGTGGCCTGGATTTCCTGCTCGACTCCGTCGCGATTCAGCACATGCAGCAAGGGCATTAACAACTCCGGCGAATGCATCGGGGCCGGGTAGTTTGCCGACAGGACGGCTCCGATGCCAGTGGCTGGAAGGATAGCCCAATCCGGACCGGGCTACCGAGCGCTGCCCGGGGGGCGCGCCGCTTCGCCCCGGGCCAGACGCCACAGCCAGGTCAGCGCCTCGTAGACATAGATCGCCGCCACGAGCGCGTCGGCACGGCCGTGCACACCGGCGGCGGCGAGGAATCGCGCCTGCTGCGCCCGCGCCGACGGGTAGTAGGCCAGCGCGCAGGCGGCGTCGTAACAGGGATCTGCGAGCTGCGCGTATTCCCAGTCGAGCAGCCAGAGCCGCGTGCCCTCTCGCAGGTTGCCGTGCACCAGGTCACCGTGAATGATGCAGCGGCGCGTGGAGGAGCACGCCACCGTCGCGGCCGCCTCGCCCACCGCCTCCACGACCGCCGCGGCGCCTGCACGGACGGCAAGCGCGCTGTCCAGGCGGCGCAGGTAATCGCGCGCGCAGGCCTGCGGATCGAAGCTGCCCGGCCCGTCGGGCGCCGGCAGGGCGTGCAATTGCTGCAGGCGCTCCCCGAGGCGTTCCAGCTGCGCCGGCGCACCGAAATCCGCCTCGCTCCAGTCATTGCCGGTCACGTACTCGCTGACCTGCGCTCCGGCGGCGGGCGAGTACGTGAGCAGGCGCGGCGCCAGCCCGCCGCGCGCCGCCGCCGTATGGAGCAGTTGCTCGCGCGCACGATCCACGCCCGGCCGGCGCCACGCCGCTCCGTCCAGTCGCAGCACGAAGCGGCCGGCCTTCGTAACCACGCTCCAGCTGTCGTTGACGCTGCCGCCGCTGAGCCGCTCGATCTGCAGCGGCATCGCCCCGGCTTCCAGACCCGGCACCAGGGCGAGCGCCGCCGGACCCGGCATCCCGCTTGGCGCCGGCTCAGACACTCTGGCGGCGATAGCGCTGCCACCAGGCACGGAACCCGAAGCAGCTGAAGGCCATGTAGGTGAGAAACAGGCCCGCGGTGAACGGATAACCCTGGCGCGCAAACAGGAACACCATGATGATGTCCGCGCCGATCCAGTACAGCCAGTTTTCCAGCACGGAGCGCGCGACCAGCCAGGTTGCCACGAGGCTGGTCCAGGTGCTCAGCGAGTCCAGCAGCGGCCATGCCGCTCCCGTCTCGCGCGCCAGGTATTGCGCGCTCAGCAAGCTCCCCGCGGCGATCAGTCCCAGCGCGTACAGGTGGCGGCGTGCCGGCCAGCGAAAGATGCACCCGCCCTGCTCCTCGGCATTGCGCGTCCAGCTGTACCATCCGTACGCCGCCATGACGACGTAGTAGCCCTGCAGGATCGATTGCATCGGCAGGTGGGCCTTGGCTGCCAGGTACACATAGATGGTCGAGCTGAGCGCGCCGCTGACCCAGCCCCAGCGATTGCGGCGCACAATCAGCAACACGTAGGTGACACCGCTCGCCACCGCGACGAGCTCGAGCGGCGTCGTATCACCTAACCCGGCGAGCAGTCGCCCGATCACGTCGTCGCTGCGAGCGGTCCCAGCACTTTCATCACGAACACGGCCTTATTGTTATCGACAAAGCTCTGGTGGATCTCACGCAGCAGGCGCGGCATCACCGTCTCGAAACCGCCGAAGATCTGCGTGCTCATGTTATTGGTCGTGACCCGCAACTGACCGTCCCGGTTCAAGCGGTCGATGAAATCCTGGATCGGCGGAATGTAATTTGCGTCCAGGGGGTACAGACTTATTTCGACGCCGATGTCCATCAAGCTACTCCTTCTGTCGATCCAAATCGTAACTGATCGTCAGTCCGATCTGGCGCGGATTGCCGTTTTGCAGGTACAGCTTGGTCGAAAAGTCCGGCGGCTCATCGCCGAAATAAAACCCGTTCACAGCATAGCGCTGGTTGAACAGGTTGCGCACCCAGACGCTGGCGGTCCAGCTGTCGTGCTGATAGCCGGCGCGCAGGTTGAGGAGCTCATAGGCGCGCGCGACCTGGTTGTGGCTTGCGCTGAAATAAAATCCGTCGACAGCCCACCAGTCCGTGCGTACGAACCACCCGGCGGGATGCCGATATTCGAGCGCCACCGAGAGCTGGTATCCCGGTGCATACGCCTGAGCACGGCCGTCGGGTGAATACGTCAGAGGGGGTTGGCCCGGGATTGCCAGGCCGGCGAGTTGGAAGCCAAGATAGCGCGTGCGCAACAGCCCCGCGCTGCCGGAAAGACGCCACCGGGGGTCCAGCTGCCACTGTGCTTCAATCTCCAGGCCGTAGTTTTCGCCCTGTGCAATGTTCTGCGTGAAGAACACGAAGGTCGCGGGATTACTGGGATCGAGCTGCTGTGAAGTATAAGCCTGCATGTTCTGGCGCCGCATGTAGAACAGGGCGGCCTGCAGCTGCAGCGGTGATGCGGCGGCTTGCCGCTTGAGGCCCGTCTCCAGGCTCCACAGATATTCAGGCTGGAAGCGGCGCTGCGGGGGCAAAATGTCAGGGCCGATATTGAAGCCGCCAGCCTTGTAGCCGCGCGCCAGCGTTATGTAGACATTATCCCGCTCACTCGCGCGCATCGACCAGGACAGGTTGCCACCGGACATGTTGTCAGCCGCGCTCGGAAACCGCGCATCGGCAGTGTCGCCGTACTTGGCGATACGGCGCTCGCCACGCAAGCCCAGCGACAAGGCCGATCGGGCACCGATGGCCGTATCGAAAGCGGTGTAGAGCGCGAGGTTCGTGGCGCGATACTGACTCAGCAGCTCACTGGAGCCCACGCCATTGAACTGATCATTCCAGGTATCCAGCAGATCGTCGGATTCCGTCAGTCTCAGGAAATAGGCCCCCGCCAACCAACGTACTCGACCCCACAACTCATGCGCGTCATCGCCGATGAAGCGCAGGTCCTCGGCGATTGTGCGCCGCCGGCGCAGGTTCTGCTCAAAATAGTTGTAGGGTGCGTAGCCGGTCCTGGCGCCCCAGAACGGATCGTTGCCCCAGTCGGCGTCGAAGGCATAGACGATGCGGGAATCCGCCGCACTCGTGATGCTGCGCAGCTCGCCGAATCTCGGCACCCCACCGCTGAGCCGCAGGGCCGCACCGTTCGAGCGTTGTGCGTCGCGGCCCGGCTGGTTCGATTGCGTGGTGAAAGAACTGTCGATCGACCAGGCGTCGTAACCATTGTTCAGGTCGACGTGCATGAAAGACAGATCGGCGCGCAGCGTCGCAGTCAGCTGCAGCCTGAGCTTGCCGCGTACCGTGCTCTCATCGTAGCCGTTGGTATCGTCACGGTTCAGGTACGCGTTGTGGCGAAAGCCGTTGCTCCGATATTGCTGCGCGGCCACGCGCCAGCCGTCCGCGCCGCCGTCGAAGCCATCACCCAGCACCACGCCGGCTGCCCGAGTGGCGAAGTCGCCCGTCGTCGCCTCGCCATGCAGATCGAATTCAGCGCCGGGATCGCGCGTGCGCACGCTGATCAGACCCGCCAGCGCGTTTGCACCGTAGGCCGTGCCCTGCGGACCTCGAAGCACCTCGACATGATCCAGATCGAACAGCGTCGCCGGCATGCCTACGCCGGAAAAGTCGATGTCATCGATCAGAAAGCCGACCGACGGGTTCGGTGCCCCCTGGTACTGCTCGATCTCACCGATGCCGCGCAGCAGAAAATAGCGCGGTCGCGACGTGCCCGAGGCCCAGCTCAGATTCGGAATCAGGGTGAGCACCTCCTCGAAATGCTGCACCCCCGCGGCACGCAGCGTCCTGCCGTCCAGCACCGTGACGCTCTGTGGCAGCTCCGCCGGCGGTGTGGGGCGCAAGCTCGCGCTGATCACGATCTCCTCGAGCTGCTCGACATTCGCCTGGGCGGCGAGCAGGGGTAAGGCCGCGGCGCCAAGCACCGCGACAGCCAGGAAATGGAATTTCATCGACCTGCTCCCTACGCCGGTACTAACCGGATCAGGTTCAACGGGTTTGCCGGCCAGCCCGGCATCTCAGGTCCCGCAAAGGACCACCCCAAGGTTTGTGCGCCGGACTATCCTAGTGTTTGCCGCCCTTTGCAAGTGATCGCAGCGTCCGGCTTGCGGATCGGCAGATTTGAAGGGACAACTATGGCCATCGATTCACCGAACGGCAGCCGTCGGGTCCGGATATTCCATGTGGATGCCTTCACGACGCGGGCCTTCTCCGGCAACCCCGCAGCGGTGGTGCTGCACGCGGAGCGCTTGGGTGATCAGGAGATGCAGCGCCTCGCGCGCGAGCTCAACGTCGGCGATACGATCTTCCTGCTGCCCGCCGACGGCCCGGACCACGACCTGCGGGCGCGCTTCTTCACGCCGCGTACCGAGACCGGATTCGTCGGCCATGCCAGCATTGCGGCGCATGCGGTCCTGGAGGTCCTGGGGATGCCGCCCTGCCGCCGCCAGAAACAGCACCTTGGCACCGTCGAGTTCGAGCGCCTGGCTGGTGGCGGGAGCACGAGCTACGCCTTCACGCAGCCGCCGCCGCCCGTGCAGCGGGTGCTCGACGCCCGGGCGCTGGCGCCACTGCTGGCGGCGCTGGGCCTGCGGGCGGATGAGCTCGATCCCCGCTGTCCCGCCGTGGCCGCCGGCGCCGGCGGCAGCCGCGCGCTGATTGCAGTGCGCGGCGGCGCGACGCTGGCCCGGCTGGCACCGGACCTGCCGCAGCTTGCGGCCCTGACGGCCGGCGGCGCGCCCGCGGGCTACTTCGTCTATACGCGCTCGCCGGCCGTGCCCGGCTGCGACACCGAAGCGCGCATGTTCTGTCCCGCGATCGGCATTCCCGAGGATCCCGTCAGCGGCAATGCACACGCCATGCTTGGCGCCCACCTGTACGCGCTGGGCCTGCTCGCGGCGGACGACAGCGGGGCACGGTTCGTCGCCCGCCAGGGTCACCACATGGACCGGCCCGGCACGCTCAACGTTCGCGTACTGGCCGAAGGCCGGACGATGCGCGCCGTGCAGGTTGCGGGAACCGCGGTGATCGTGTTCGATGCTGTCATCGAGCTGCCACCGGCCCCGTGATATAGTCATTGATCCGGGAGTTCTCGAAGGGTAACCGCTGCCGTGAGCGCGCGCGAAGACGCGCAGCCCGAGGCTCCCCCGAGTCTCGGCGCTGCGGATAAACTGCTGTTGTTGAAATCACTGCGCCTGGACAGCGCCCAGCGCGACACACTCGAGCCGCGGCGCCGCTGGCTCCTGCCCGCCGGCATCGCCGGGCTCCTGCTGGCCATCGGCGTATTGGTGTGGCTGCTGCGGCCGAACCATCGAATCGCGGTCAGTGTGGCGACGGCGACGGCACCGCTCGCGGGCGGCGCGGATGCGGCGGTGCTGCAGGCTACCGGCTACGTGACGGCACGGCGCGAAGCGACGGTCTCGGCGCAGATCACCGGGACGGTTACCGACGTGCTCATCGAGGAAGGCGATCGCGTGGTCGCCGGCCAGGTGCTGGCGCATCTGGACAGCACCGCGCAGCGCGCGCAACTCGCGCAGGGCCAGGCGCAATTCCGCGCCGCGCAGGCGAGCCTCGGCCAGTCGGAAGTGCAGCTCGCACAGGCACAGCGCGACCTGACGCGCCAGGAGGAGCTGACGGCGCGCCAGCTGACCTCGCAGCAGGCGCTGGAGGATGCGCAGACCCGCGTCGCGACGGCGCGCTCGCAGGTCGAGATTCAGGGCAAGCAGGTCGAACTTGCCGGCGCGGCGGTCCAGTCCGCGCAGGTGCAATTCAATTACGCGACCGTGAGAGCGCCGTTCGATGGCGTGGTGATTGCCAAGTCGGCACAGGTCGGCGAAATCGTATCGCCCTTCTCCGCCGGCGGCGGTTTTACCCGCACCGGCATCGGCACCATCGTGGATATGGCTTCGCTCGAGATCGAAGTCGACGTCAATGAAACCTACATCGATCGCATCGTCCCGGGGCAGAGCGCCCAGGCCGTCCTCGACGGCTATCCCTCATGGACGATCCCCGCACACGTGATCGCGATCATTCCCACGGCGGATCGTGGCAAGGCGACCGTCAAGGTGCGCGTCGCGCTGGACGTGCGCGATCCGCGCATTCTCCCGGACATGGGCGTTAGGGTATCCTTCCTGCAGGCGGCCCGGCCAGCCACGGCCGCCGCGCTGCCCGGAGTGCTGGTGCCAGCGGCGGCGCTGCTGCAGCGGCAGGGTCAGGAGTCCGTTTTTGTCCTCGATGGCCACCAGGTACGCCTGGTCAGGGTCACGCCGCGCGCAGAGCTGGGCGAGATGCGCCGGATCGAGGGTATTGCGGCTGGCGCACAGGTGGTGATTGCTCCGCCGGCCGGCCTGGTCGATGGCGCCACGGTGGATTGGCAGGAAGGCGCAAGGTAGCGCCCCGCGGATATCACGAGGGGTGGACAGATGACTACGCTGGTGGAAGTTCGCAATGTCAGCCGCGTCTATGAGCGCGGCAAGCAGAAGGTCGAGGCGCTGCACAGCGTCGAGCTGAATATCGCCCAGGGCGATTTTCTCGCGCTGATGGGTCCGTCCGGCTCCGGCAAGACCACGTTGCTCAATCTGATCGGCGGACTCGATACGCCCTCTACCGGCACCATATCCGTGGCCGGCCGGCGCATCGACAATCTGGGTCAAAACGCCCTGTCGAGATGGCGTGCATCGAATGTGGGTTTTGTCTTCCAGTTCTACAATCTGATGCCCATGCTGTCGGCACAGCGCAACGTGGAACTGCCCCTGTTGCTGACGAAGCTCGGCGCCGCCCAGCGGCGGCAGAACGCCGCCGTCGCGCTGCAGCTCGTGAACCTCGGCGACCGCGCGGGCCACAAGCCCAACGAGCTGTCCGGTGGACAGCAGCAGCGTGTCGCCATCGCGCGCGCCATCGTGTCCGATCCGGCGCTGCTGGTCTGCGACGAACCGACCGGCGATCTGGACCGGCATGCGGCCGAGGAAGTGCTGGGACTGCTGCAGGTGCTGAACCGTGCACACGGCAAGACCATCATCGTCGTGACGCACGATCCCAAGGCCGCAGAATTCGCCACCCACACCCTGCACCTGGACAAGGGCACGCTGGTGGACGGCCAGTACGCCTAATCCGGCGCCGCCATGAAATACCTGCATCTGATCTGGGCGTCGCTTTTCCGGCGCAAGTTGCGCACGATCCTGACGCTGCTGTCGATCGCCGCGGCCTTTCTGCTGTTCGGACTGCTCGACGCGGTGCGCGTGTCCTTCGATCAGGCGGGCCGGTCGACGGCCGGTGCCGAACGCCTGCAGACCGGCTCGCGCCTGTCGTTCATCCAGGTGCTCCCGTACAGTCTGGGCGCACAGATCCAGGGTGTACCCGGAGTCAAGGCGGTCGCGTACGCGAACTGGTTTGGTGGCGCGTACCAGGACCCGCACAACCAGATCTTCACCTTCGCGGTCAGCCCGAACTACATCGATCAGTATCCTGAAATGGTACTCGCGGCGGATCAGCGCCAGAAATTCGATGCCAACCTCAACGCCATCGTCGCCGGTGAGACCCTGGTCAAGCGCTACGGCTGGAAGGTCGGTGACCGCATCCCGCTGCAGTCCCAGATCTTCCCCGACCACCAGGGCAGCAAGAACTGGCAATTCGACCTCGCCGGCGTGCTGAAGGCGCGCGACAAGAAAACCGGCGGATTCTTGGGCGGCATGGTGCTGCTGCACTGGAAGAAATTCGACGAGACTACGCCGTACAACCAGGGCAGCGTGGGCTGGTACATCACGCGGGTGGCCGATGCCCGCCAGGCCGATCGCGTCGCCCGCGCGATCGATGCCTTGTCAGCGAATTCCGATCACGAGACCAGGACCCAGACCGAACAGGCGGCCACGGCGGGTTGGATGAAGCAGCTCGTCGACATTGGCCTGATGGTCGGCTCGATCATGGGCGCCGTGTTCTTCACGCTGCTGCT
>WNFM01008314.1_pt1 | contig 33696 bp, 33 predicted proteins | sample 5400271 | NCBI WGS metagenome assembly WNFM01 (sample SAMN13153352, study PRJNA577476) | soil metagenome | isolation source: 60 cm saprolite on Douglas fir-dominated hillslope | place: USA:California | collected 2013-09-17 | reverse complement strand
TGCCGGATGTTGTCGATCGGCAGGTCGAAGTCGCGGTGGTTGTTGGGCAGCCCGGTGAGGCTCGCCGCGGCCACGGTGACGCCGTGATAGCCCTTCATGCGCGCGATGATCTTCTTCTTGCGGTGCCGGCCGCGCGCGTTGTTGTAGTACCACACCATCTTGACGGCGGTGTCGTTCGCCTCGGACCCGGAGTTGTTGAAGAACACCTTCGACATCTTCACGGGCATCAAGGCGATGAGGCGCTCGGCCAGCTCCGCAGCAGTGTCGTGCGACTTGTGATTGAAGATGTGGTAGTAGGGCAGGCGCCGCAGCTGCCGAGTCGCCGCGTCGACCAGCCGCTCCTCGCCGAAGCCCAGCGCGGTGCACCACAAGCCCGCCAGCCCCTCGATGTATTCCTTGCCGTTCTCGTCATAGACATGGATGCCCTTGCCCTCGGCGATGACGAGCGGCCCCTCGCTCTCGTGCTTCTTGAGATGCGTGTAAGGGTGAAGATTGTAGGCGATGTCGCGGCTGGCGGCCGAATTGCCTCGCTGCATGGCTGCTGTCCTCGGGCTTGGGCGATGCGCTACTATCCGCCGCCGCGCGCGCGCAAGTCAAACCCGAGAGGCCGGGTCGCACGGCGCGTTTGGGCGCCACCGATTTTGCCCGAGGGGCTGCGACCACCGGTCGCAGAGCGGCGGCCAACTTCTTGATTCGCCTTGGCGAGCGCCAAGCGCTCGCCGCCGGTCAACCGGATATCAACAGGCTTGTCCCCAGCCGCCTTCGCTAACGCACAAATTTGGTTGGCGCCGCCTAGGGCAACTCCTTATGTGTGATGCCCTCAACGAAAGGCTTGGTGCGGGCACGGCGATGTTGAACCTTGATGACGAACTGCCGCTCGGCGGCAATTTGGATATGGAGCGAATCATCATTGATCCGGATTATCGCCGGCTGGTCTTGGCCAATCTGCGCGCCGATCGCCTGCGCGCCGAGGCAGCGGCGCTGCGCCCGCCGCCGGCCGATCCTGCGCCGGCCCTGCGCGAGATTTGACAGCAGTTCCTCCCTGCCTGCGGCGGCGCTCGCGCTTGGCGTCGCCGCTTTTTTGCGGCGGCGAGGCAGGCGCGGAACCGCTCGGTTGAATGGCGGTCGCGCCCTCGGCTAGCATCAAGGGCGAGCCCGACACCGAGGAGCGCATATGCCGATCGTCAACCGCATCGCCGATTTCCACGCCGATCTCGCCGCCTGGCGTCACGAGATCCACGCCCATCCCGAAACCGCCTTCGAGGAGAAGCGCACCGCCGATTTCGTCGCGACGCGGCTCCAGGATTTCGGCATCGAGGTGCATCGCGGCCTCGCCGGCACCGGCGTCGTCGGCACGCTCAAGGGCACGCGTCCCGGCGGCCGCGCCATTGCGCTGCGCGCCGACATGGACGCGCTCCACATCCACGAGAAGAACGGCGTGCCCTATGTCTCGACCAATCCCGGCAAGATGCACGCCTGCGGCCATGATGGGCACACCACCATGCTGCTGGGCGCGGCGCGCTATCTTGCGGAGACGCGCAATTTCGCGGGCACCGTGCATTTCATCTTCCAGCCGGCCGAGGAGAACGAGGGCGGCGGCCGGGTGATGGTGGAGCAGGGGCTGTTCGAGAAATTCCCGGTCGAAGCGGTCTATGGCATGCACAATTGGCCGGGCATGCCCGCCGGCAAGTTCGCCATGCGCGCCGGGCCGATGATGGCGTCCTTCGACATCTTCGAGATCACGGTCACGGGGAAGGGCACGCATGCGGCGCTGCCGCATCTCGGCATCGACCCGATGGTGGCGGCGGCGCAGATCACGACCGCGCTCCAGACCATCGCCAGCCGCAGCACCTCGCCGCTCGAGAGCGTCGTCGTCAGCGTCACCCAGATCCATGGTGGCGACACCTGGAACGTGATCCCCGACCAGGTCGTGCTGCGCGGCACAGCGCGCACCTTCAAGCCCAAGGTGCAGGACGCGGTCGAGGCCGGCATCCGCCGCATCGCCGAGGGCACGGCGGCGGCGCTGGGCGCCAGCGTCGAGCTGCGCTACGAGCGCCGCTATCCGCCGACCATCAACAGCCCGGCCGAGACCGAGACGGCGGCGGCGATCGCCGCCGAGATCGTCGGCGACGCCAATGTCGACCGCGAGCTGCAGCCGACGATGGGCTCCGAGGATTTCGCCTTCATGCTGCAGGCCAAGCCCGGCGCCTACGTCTTCATCGGCAACGGCACCGGCGACAAGGCGGTGGGGTTGCACAATCCGCATTACGATTTCAACGACGAGATCCTGCCGATCGGCGCGAGCTACTGGGCGCGGCTGGTCGAGCGCGTTCTGGCCAAGGCGGCGTGATCGTGGACGGCGCAAGCAATCAGCAAGTCGTGACCTACCCTGCGGCCCGCGAGGCGGGTCCATCTCCGGTCGCGCGCAGCGAGCGCGACGCGGTGGCGCCTTTCGATCTTCCTCTGCCCTTGCGGAGAATGGAGCGGCCGTTGGTCGAGCCCGCGGCCGCGGTTCCGGGCAAGGCGAGCGAATCGCGCCGCGCCCGGCTCGACCACCCGGTGGTCTACGCCGTCGCGCTGCTCCTCCTGCTGCTCTGCCTGATGCCGCCCGACGGCGTGCTCTCGGACAATGAGGAGGATTACTTCGCGCTGGCGGCGCACGCGGTCTCGCTGAGCCCGGCGTCGCCCTACACCGCGGTCTTCGACGCTTCGCGCCATCGCGCGGTGAGCGAGGTGTTGCTCGGCGGCCTCATCACCGCCGTCGGTTACGAGCACGCGCAGATCATCGCGCGTGCCCTTGCCGCCATCGCCTATGCCTTTCTGCTCTCGGCCATCTTGCGCCGCTTCGGGCTGTCGCTGCTGGATGCCGTGTTGGTGGTGGTCGCCTACGCGCTCGCCGGACAGACCCTCATGGGCGGCGAGTGGCTGTTCAACGGTTTCGAAGCCAAGGTCATCTCCTACTGCCTGGTGCTCGCCGGCCTCTATATGGCGGCGACCGGGCCATCCTTCCTCGCGCCGATACTGCTGTTCGCGCAAGCCACCTATTTCCATTTTCTCGTCGGCGGGTTCTGGTTCTGCGCGGCGATGGCCGGGCGGCTCGTCGAGGACCGGCGCGAGTTCCGCCGTGTCCTCGCCTCCGCCGCGCTGTTCCTTGTCGCGGTCGCGCCGCTCCTTGCCGTCATCGCCTGGTCGCGGCTCGCCGACGGGCGCGCTTTCGTGCAGCCCGCCGACCTGCCGTCGCCCGATGTCATCTACTCGATCATCCGCGCCCCCTGGCACGTCGCGCCCTTCGTCGGCCTCGATTCCTTCCTAATGCAGTGGCTTCCCGGCTGCGTGGCGGCCGCGGTCATGCTGGCGGCTTGCCTGGTGATCGCGCGCAAGCCGGAAGCCGCGCGCTGGAAGGTCACGACCGTGTGGCTGGCGGGCTTGCTCGCCTATCTGTTCGTGGCGCTGGCCGCCTCATACCTCGACCGCGACCGCGGGGTGCTCGGCAAGTTCTATCTCTTCCGCCCGGCCGCGCTGATCCTGCTGCTCTGGCTCGCCTTCGTCATCGCGTATCTGGCGGCGGCGGGCTTGCGCGGCTGGACGGCGGCGCGGGTGGCGGCGCTGGCGCTGCTGACGCCGTTATTCCTGATGGGTGCCGCCGATCGGGTCCAGGGCGACCGTCAGCGCGCCGGCCTTGCCGGCGAGAAGGGCGCCCTCGCGGCGGCGCTCACCGAGCGCGCGGCGCCCGGCGGCGTCGTGCTCATCGATCCGCAAATCGAGTGGTCCTACCTCGATTTCGAGCGACGCACCGGGCATCCCTCGCTGGTCATGGTCAAGTTCATGCCGACCAACGAGCCGCAGATCATCGAATGGTATCGCCGCATGGAGTTCCGCCGCACGCTGTTCGAGCAGGGCTGCGCTGGGAATGCGGCTTATCCCGTCGATTTCCTGCTGACGACGCCCGAGCACGCGGCTGCACTTACCGAGAGCTGCGGACCCGTGGTCTACGCCTCGAACGAAGTCGCGCTGCTGCGCCGCGCCCGCTGACCCTCAGCGCCGCGTCGCGCGCGGGTCGAGCGCGTCCTGCAGCGCGTCGCCGAGGAAGTTGCAAGCGATCACCGTGAGGAAGATGAGGAGCCCGGGATAGAGCGCCAGCTGCGGCGCGAGCCCGATGGTCTCCTGCGCGCCGGTGAGCATGTTGCCCCAGCTCGGCAATGGCGGCTCGATGCCGAGGCCGAGGAAGCTCAGCACGGATTCGAGCAGGATCATGTGGCCGACCGAGAGCGTCGCGGCGACGATGATCGGCGACGCCAGGTTCGGCAGGATGTGCACGAGCATGATGCGGCGCGGGCTGGCACCCAAGGCCAGCGCGGCGCGCACGAAATCCTGAGCGCGCAGGCTGAGCGTCGCGCCGCGCACCAGCCGCGCCACCGTCGTCCACCCCACCAGCGACACCAAGACGATGATGCGGTAGAGGCTCGCCGCTTCCGATTGCACCAGCCATGCGGGCAGCCCGAGCTTGCGCAGGTCGATGGCGGCGAGCACGACCAGCAACGGCAGCAGCGGCAGGGCTATGACGCCGTCGGTCAAGCGCATCAGCGCCGCGTCGATCCTGCCGCCGCGGTAGCCGGCGACGAGGCCGATGGCGGTGCCGAGGCCGGCCGCGGCGAGCGCGGCGCTGATGCCGACGAGCAGCGACACGCGCCCGCCCTCCAGCAAGCGCAGCAGCAGGTCGCGCCCGAGCTCGTCGGTGCCGAGCGGGTGATGGAGCGAGGGCGGCGCCAGGCGCTCGTAGAGGTCGACCTTGTGCGCGTCGGCGCCGAGCAGCGCGGCGATCAGCGGCGCCAGCGCGACCGCCAGGCAGATGGCGCCGAGCACGCCCGCGCTCGCGGCGGCTTGCGGCACGGCGAAGGCGCGCCGCCAGCGCGACGACGCCGACCGGGCGAGGGCCGTGCTCATCGGTAGGTGATCCGCGGATCGGCCGCGGCGTAGGCGATGTCGGCGGCAAGATTCGACAGCAGCACCAGCAAGGTCGCGAACAGCAATCCCGCCAGCGCCAGGTTGAAGTCGTTGCCGAGGATGGCGTCGTAGATGAGCTTGCCCATGCCGGGATAGGCGAACATGGTCTCGGTGATGAGCGCGCCCGAGAAGAGCGAGCCGAAGGAGAGTGCGACCACGGTGATGACGGGGATGAGCGCGTTCCTGAACGCGTGCCCCCACACCACGCGCTCCTCGCTCGCCCCCTTGGCGCGCGCGGTGCGCACGTAGTCCTGGCGCAGCGCCTCGATCATGGCGGCGCGCATGAAGCGCAGATACGTCCCGATGCTGGCGACGGTGAGCGTCGCCACCGGGAGCGCCAGGTGCCGCGCGCGGTCGATGACGCCGCCATCGCCGATGGTGGCGACGCCGCCCGCCGGCAGCCAGCCCAGCGCCACCGCGAAGACGAGAATGAGCACGAGCGCGAACCAGAAGGGCGGGATCGACATGCCCGCGAAGCTCAGCAGATTGGCGGCGCCGTCGAGCGCCGAGCCGGGCCGCTGCGCCGCCGCCGCGCCCAGCGGCAGGGCGATCGCCAGCGCCAGCACGAAGCTCGACAGCATCAACAGCGCGGTGTTGCCGAGCCGCGGCATCAGCGCGGCGACGGCCGGCGTCGCGTAGAGCCGCGAATAGCCGAAATCGCCGGCGAGGGCAGCGCGCGCCCAGGCGAGATAGCGCTCCGCCAAGGGCCGATCGAGCCCGTAGAGCGCCTTGAGCCGTGCCGCGTCGGCCGCGGTCAGATGCGGGTCGGCCGTGAGCATCTGGTCGATGGGATCGCCGGGCATGAGCCCGATGAGTGCGTAGATGACGAACGACATCACCGCGAGCACCGCCAGGACCTGCACGAAGCGGGCGAGGATGAAGCGGGTCATGCGTCACCCCTCACGACCCCGTCTCCCGCCCTTCGACGCGCCATTGCTCGATCCACAGCGTCGACGGGTATTGGTGGCCGGTGGGCGTCACCTCCTTCAGCCATTTCGGCAGCACATAGGCATCGGCGCGGAAATAGAGCGGCAGCGCCGGCAGCTCCTCGGCATAGAGCGCCTGGAGGCGGTGCCACAGTGCGGCGCGGCGGTCGCGGTCGAGCTCGATCTCGATGGCGTCGATGAGCCGATCGGCCTCGGCGCTCTTGAAGCCGGCATAGTTCTGGCCGCGCCAGCCGGTTGCCGCCGCCGGGATCTCGTCGGAGCGCAGCGTCGTGCGCGGCACGTTCTCGGGCGCGCTGGTCCAGGCGAAGAGCGCCATGGTGAAATTGCGCTTGGTCACGCTCTCGCCGAACAGCACGCGCGCCGGCTGGTTTTTCAGATGCAGCTCGACGCCGATCTCGCGCCATTGGCTCTGCAGCACCTGTTCCACCAGCTCGCGGATGCGGTTGCCGGCGGTGGTGGCGAGGTCGAGCGTGAGCTTCTCGCCGGTCGCGTTGCGGCGGATACCGCCATCCTCGCTGCGCCAGCCGGCGGCGTCGAGCAGCGCGCGCGCCTTGGCGGGGTCATAGGCGCAATGCGGGACCTCGTCGGTGTAGACCCAGTCGAGCGGCGAGACCGAGCTCGCGGCGACCGGCTGGCGTCCGGCGAAGAGCTGCTTGCTGATGGCGTCGCGATCGACGCCGTAGAGCAGCGCTTGGCGCACGCGCTTGTCGGCGAGCGCGGCATTGTCGAGGTTGAGCTCGACATGCTCGAAGGAGAGGCTCGGCTTATAGAGCACGGTGAAGCGGTCGCCATGCCGCTTCTCGAAGGCGAGCGCCTGGTCGAGCGAGAAGCCCAATTCGCCCGCGACCATGTCGAGGCCGCCGGCGAGAAGATTAGCCTCGAGCGCCGCCGTGTTCTCGACCGCCCAGACGACGATGCGAGAGAAAGCGGGTTTCTCGCCCCACCAGGTGGGGTTGGGCTCCAGCACGATATGCGAGCCCGACGCCACTTCGGTAATGCGATAGGGGCCGAAGTAGAGCCCGGGATTGGTGGAGTCGGTGTCGTAGAGCGTGCGGAAACGATATTGCGTCGGATCGGCGAAGGCGGCCCGCTCGAGATGCGCGGGCAGCAGCTCGAAATCGTCGAGCGCGGCGTAGTCGAAGGTGAGCTTGTCCATCTCGACCGTGAAGGTCTTGGCGTCTTTAGCCGCGATATGCGTGATGCGGCGATAGAGCTCGGAATTGCCGATGCCGCTTTTCGGGTTGCGCCCGACCTCGTAGGTGAAGAGCACATCGCCGGTGGTAACGGGCACGCCGTCGCCCCAGCGCGCGTCCGGCCGCAAGGTGTAGGTGAGGCGGATGCCGCGCTTGCCGCCGCCGAGATCGAGCGGCACGGCGAGGCCGTTCTCGATGGTCGGCAGCGCCACGCAGAGCATGCAGACGAGGTGCCACTGCGCGTCGTAAGTGGTGAGCGGCCGCCGCACCATGCCAAGCACATAGCTCTTGGCGGTCATGGCATTGATGCTCGGGTGCAGCGTCGCCGGGAACTGGATGACGCCGATGGCGAGTTCATCCACCGGCCGCGCAACCGCCGCGCTCACCGTGAGCAAGAAGATCGCGAGAAGATGTCCGCAAAGCCGCCACATTGCCGCGCAGAACATAGCACGCACGCGGCCGCCGTCGATTGCCGTCGCGGGTGCCGCGGCGCTGGGAACAAACCTGCGGTTACACCTGTTGTCGAAGGTCAGGGCCGCAGGTCCTCAGCCTATTCGCACCAATCAGAAGGATTTCGTGATGAAACATCTGCTCAGCGGCGTCGCCCTGGCGGCGCTCCTCACCGTCGGTCTCCCCGCGCTGGCGCAGACCAGCAGCAGCGACAAGCCGCCGCCGGCCGCTCCGTCCGACACGTCCACGACCGGCGCCAAGACCTCCATGCCCGCCGGCAACGACAGCACGCAGAGCGGCGCGACTAGCCCCTCGGATTCGACCGACAAGTCGGGCAAGCATGCGCGCAAGCGCGGCGCCGCAGCGAAGCACGAACGGTCCGCCAGCGACAACATGGCGGAGGAGCTCAACCGCCAGGAGCTGCAGCGTGTGCAGAGCGGCGGTCAGACGACCGGCAGCGGGCAGTCGCAGGCGCCGGGCGCCGGCCAGACTCAGGGCGGCGGCGCCAGCGGCACGCGCTGAGGCGGCAAAGCAAGCGAAGGAGCCCTGCGGCTGCGATACGCCGCGGGGCTCACCGCGCCCGCCAGTGCTTCACCAGTTCGGCGAGGCGCGGCGGCAGTTTCTCGTCGGCGACGTCGCCATAAATCGCCAGCATCAACTCGGCGCCATCGCTGCGGCCGTCAAGGAAATCGATGATCTGCCGTTCGAGCGACGGCCCGGCCAGGTTCGCGGGTAAGGCGATGCCGCAGGAAAATCCTGGAACCGTCATCTTCTCGACCATGGCAACCGCCCATATGCTTGCTGACCTTGGCATGAGGCTAGGGCGGCGAGGGTTGACGGGGTGTTACCCGATTTCCGCCCAGATGGAGTGAAAAATCGGTCCGCGCACACCCTTCCGGGTTGGCCGGGCCGTATGCCGTCCCCTCGGGTCTAAGATAAATCGCAACATGAAGCCGATTTAATGTACCGACGCGGTGGCGGCGCAGAAATCCGCGCCGGCGTCGCCGGGGGCAGACACCTGCCGAAGCATTGAACGGGTGCCTTCTCACCCGCGCCGACATCGCCGGCAAACTCGCTGCCGCATTGACCCGCCGCCGCTCGCGCGGCGGGCGACCGGTGTTCGTTTCGGCCGGAGTAAGCGTCTGGCGATTCACATCTTGATAAGACTTCTACGCGATACCGGCGGCTCGGAAAAAACACGAAGGCCCAGAGCGAAGCGCATGCAGAACCACCAATGGTGGCCGAGCGCCGTCATCTATCAGATCTATCCGCGCAGCTTCTGCGACAGCAACGGCGACGGCGTCGGCGACCTCGCCGGGGTGACGGCGAAGCTCGACTATGTCGCCTCGCTCGGCGTCGACGCCATCTGGCTCTCGCCGTTCTTCCTCTCACCAATGCGCGATTTCGGCTATGACGTCGCCGATCATTGCGCGGTCGACCCGGTGTTCGGCACGCTCGACGATTTCGACCGGCTGATCGCGCGCGCGCATGCGCTTGGCCTCAAGGTGCTGGTCGACCTCGTCTGCGGCCACACCTCCGACCGGCATCCCTGGTTCCGCGCGAGCCGCGCGAGCCGCGCCAATGCCCGCGACGACTGGTACGTGTGGGGCGATGCGCGTGCCGACGGCACGTCGCCCAACAACTGGCTCTCGGTGTTCGGCGGCTCCGCCTGGAGCTGGGAGCCGCGTCGGCGGCAGTACTATCTCCATCATTTCCTGGCGAGCCAGCCGACGCTCAATCTGCGCCATCCCGCGGTGATCGAAGCTCTCGTCGCCGCAGCCGAGTTCTGGCTCGCGCGTGGCGTCGACGGCTTCCGCCTCGACGCGATCGACTTTCTGCTGCACGATGCACAACTGCGCGACAATCCGCCGCGTCTTCCCGCCGATGGCATCACGCCGGTCAAGCCCTTCGGCCTGCAGCAGCATGTCCACGACATGATGCAGGCGGAGACGCCGGAGCTGCTGCGCCGGCTGCGCGCGCTCGCCGAGCGCCGCGGCGGCATCGCGCTCCTGGGCGAAGTGTCGAGCCAGGACGGCGCCTACGAGCGCATCGCGCGCTACACGCGCGCGGGCGACGCGCTTCACATGGCCTACACGCTGCGGCCGATGCGCGGCGTCGATGCCGGCCAGTCGCTGCGTCGCGCGCTTGCTGAGATCGCCGCCGCCGGCACGGGCAGCGGCATCTGCTGGGCGTTCAGCAATCACGACGTCGAGCGCGCCGCCAGCCGCTGGAACCCCGCTGGCGAGTCGGCGGCGCCGGACCCGGCCTTCATCCGCCTGCTCATGGCGATGCTGGTGGGCTTGCGCGGCAGCGTCTGCGTCTATCAGGGCGAGGAACTCGGCCTGAGCGAGGCGGCGTTGGAACTCGGCGATCTGCGCGACCCCTTCGGCATCGCCTACTACCCCGAATTCCGCGGCCGCGACGGTAGCCGCACGCCGCTGCCATGGCGCGCCGATGCCGACCATGCCGGCTTCACCACCGGCGAGCCCTGGCTGCCGGTGCCGCCGGACCATCGCGCCGCCAGCGTCGCCGCCCAAGAAACGAACGGGCGCTCCGCCCTCAACGCCTGGCGCGGCCTCGCCGCCTGGCGCAAGGCGCATCCGGCGCTGCAAGACGGCGATCTGGCGCTGCTCGACCTGCCGCCGCCGCTGCTCGGATTCACCCGCGCTTGCGCCGAGGAAAGCCTCGTCCTCGTCTTCAATCCGAGCGCCGATGCCGCGCGAGTCTCGCTCGCGGACTACCCCGGCGTCGCCGCGCTCGAGGATGCCGGCTTCGCCGCGCTGGTCGATGGCGACGTCGTCCTGCTGCCGCCTTACGGCGCCTTCATCGGCGCGCTCGACGCGGCAGTCGCCACTCGCCCGCAAACGGCGCGCGCCGTCGCCGTCTAGCGGCGTGTTGCGCCGGCAAGCGCCCGCGCCCAACTTAGCCCAGGAGATCGCGCGCCCACGCCGCGCGATCGAGCGGACGGGCGCATGACGGTGTTCACCATCGGCCATTCGACCCGCAGCGCCGACGAATTCGTCGCGCTGCTGCGGGATGCGGGCGTCGATTGCATCGTCGATGTCCGCCGCTTCCCGTTCTCGCGCCGCTATCCGCATTTCAACGGCGAGTCGCTGGCGGCGACCTTGGCTTCGGCCGGCATCGGCTATCGCCATGAACCGGCGCTGGGCGGGCGCCGCGGCAGGCGCCGCGACGGTGCGCCCTCGCCGCATACGCTGTGGCGCGAGGAGGCGTTCGCCAATTACGCCGACTATGCCGAGACGCGCGAATTCCGCGACGCGCTCGATCGTGTCCTGCGCCTCGCCCGCGAGCAGCACCCGGCGGTGATGTGCGCCGAGGCGGTGTGGTGGCGCTGCCACCGCCGCATCATCGCCGACTACCTGATCGCCACGGGCATCCGGGTCGAGCATATCCTCGCTGCCGGCAAGATCGAGCCGGCGCGGCTCACGCCGGATGCGACGATCCGCCCGGACGGGACCGTGCTCTACCGCGCGCCGACGCTGCTCTAGCTAGAACCGCCGCGTTGCGCGCACGTCGATGCGCAGGGCGGGAATGGCCGTGACGCTCGGCTCGGTGTCGGTGGCATTGAGGCCGATCGAGAGTATGTTGATGTCGCGGCGATACTCGTAGCGCAGATCGGCGCGCGCGTGCCGTGCCGGGCTCTGCCCCGTGCCCTGCCAGCTATCGGCCGAGAGCTTCAAGACGACGCGTTGTTCGTCCTCGCCGCGGCCGGGAAAGAGCGTGTAGCGGGCACGCAGGAAGACAAGGCCGATGCGCTCGGTGAGCTGCGTCAGCCCGATGCTGCCAAGCGCGCCGACGCGGCCCTCGAGTCCGGTCTCCCAATGCGCGTCCAGCGGACGGTTGAGGCCGACGCGGAACTGCTCGTCGAAGATCGGCGACAGGCTGCCGAGGACGCGGCCGAAACTGCCGTCGAGCGTGGCGTTGAGGCCGGCGATCAGGTCGCGGCGGACACCGAATTTGAGCTTCACCTCATGCGCGGTCATCGTGCCGAAATCGAGGTTGCTGAGCTCGAGATCGCTGAACAGATTGCCGGAGCCGAGCATGGTGTCGCGCACCAGCGGCAGCCTCGTGCTCGCGCGCGCGCAGGCGCCGGGAGAGCGTTCGCTGGTGACGAAGCTCGTCGGCTGGCCGCGGGCGTCGGTCTGCACCGAGAGGCAGCCGCCGTCGGCGGCGCCCGCGACATGCGGCGCATCGGCGGGCGGCGGCTCGCTGCTCCACACCAGCATGAGCGAGAGCAGTGCGCCCGGCACACGCCGGCGCACCCGCGCCAGCCGCCGGCGGCGCCGACCTGTGCCAGAATTCTTGAAGTAAGACGCTTTTATAGAGTCGAGATTCGCCAGAGGATCGAAATGTTCCACTGTTGCCCCCACCCCAATAAAAGGCACGAGACACTGCCGACAAAGCTCGGTAGCGCTAATTATTTCCCCAGAGGGAAGGGTAGGCGTGCCGAATTAACGAGAGATTGCGCTACGCCGAGGCGCCAACAAGAGAATTATTGGGTTTTAGCCGATTTCATCTCATCGGCGACGAGATGGCCGCGACGATCGGCCGCAGCGTTAGGAAGCCTGGATCGCGCGCTGACGCGCCAGCCGATCGCTCTCAACGAGCGTGTCGCGCAGCGCCTGGTCGGCCTGGCAGGTCATCTTGACGAAGGCGCGCAGGAACGAGTCGCTGCGCGGCAACTGAAAGAGCGTCTCCTCGTCGGCGTTGTCGTCGGCACGGCCGGAGATGACGACGATCGTGTCGTGCGGCGTCAGGATCACTTCGCGCAGCGCCGTGCCGGGACCGGTGACGTATTCGACGACGCGTTGACGCGCCGCCTCGCCCGGCTCGAGCATGATAGTCATGCGGTAAGGGTTGCGACTCGCCGCCGCCTCGATGAGCGCGCGCGTGAACGGGCGCAGGAAGGTCTCGTCGAAACCGAGCACCGCCGTCGGCTGCTCGTTGGTCGCGCCGGAACGGACCTCGAGCGTCGCCCAGAGCGAGGCGCGGCCGCTGAAGTAGTCGACTGAGGCGAGGTCGAGATTGATCGCGTCGACCGGCAGCGGCGCCGACACGGCGCGGCTGCACAGGAAGGCGAAGCACGCCGGTTCGCGCTTGAGCGAGAGCGTCGTGCTCGCTTCGAGGTTGCGGTCGGAAAGGGTGTTCGAGGGATCCGCCATGGATGAGACCTTCAGCGATGCCACGAGAAATTTCGCTTTGGGGCCGAACCGGCCGCTGTCTTCACTCTGTCCGACGCTGGTTAAAGTTTGGATAACATGCTGCCGGCATGGTTGCACGAACTTTGCTAAACTTAGACGCGAATTTTGTCGCAGTGTAATAACCGTAATAGTTTCATTGTAGTGCGTCGGATGTGCACAGATGAAATGGCCGAAGCTAAAGAAACCGAAAACCAAATTTTAAGGAATCACGGTAATCATCATTTACGACGCTGCGGGAGGCTGGCTACATGAGTTCCTTGGTCGAGACCATCAACAGCGCATTGGCCGCGGTCGGGCCGGCCACGGAAGGCCAGCTGCACGATCTTCTCGCCGAGTTCGGCGAGCTCAACTTGGGCGACGAGGACCGCTTGTCGGCGCTGGCGACCGTGATCGCCGCCGCCGCGGCGACTCATCATCTGCGCCACAAGGGCATTTATCTCGAGGCGGTGAAGACCTGGGCGCTGGAGATTGCCGGACAGCTCGAGCCTGCGCCGCTTCGCCTCGCCTTCGCTCCCGGCGGCGGCCCGGTCGAAGAGGGCGCCGAGATCCTCATCTCCGGCCTCGATTCGCTGATCGAGTCGATGACCCAGGCCGGTGTGCGCATCCAGGACCGGCTCGTCACCGAGCTCGCCGTGGTGGCGCGCCTGCTGGGTCAGCACGACGCCAACACCATCCACGTGACGCTGATGACGGTGGGCGCTACGCTGGCCGATCCGGATTACCACCCTGGCGAGCTCATCATCGTGCCGTTGCGCGAGACGGTGCAGCCGCTGCACCGCCAAGTGCGACTCGAGGAGCTGACGCCGCGCGGCGTCGCCTGAGGCGGCGCCAAGCCCTTTCCCCGAGGTGCTGCAGGGCCCGCGGCGACGCCGGCCCTTTCGTCTTGCCGCGTGGTGGGCATCGCGGACCACGGCAGCGGATGGGCGCACGATCCTGCATGAGGCGCGCGCCGAATGCACACGACTCCCAGGCGATGCGCGCTGTCCGATTGACACCCTCGCCGCCGGCGGCTTCACTGGCGAAAAAGCGTGAAGGGAGGGCCTTGTGCCGGCATCGCGTCGCAAATCCTATGCCGAGCTGCGCAGCGCGCGCTGGTACGGCGCATCCGATCTCCGCTCCTTCGGCCATCGCTCGCGCACCAAGCAGATGGGCTTCGCCGCCGAGGATTACGCCGGCAAGCCGGTCATCGCCATCCTCAACACCTGGAGCGAGATGAACCCGTGCCACCAGCATTTCCGCACGCGGGCGGAGGAGGTGAAGCGCGGCGTCTGGCAGGCGGGCGGCTTCCCGGTGGAGATGCCGGCGATGGCGCTGGGCGAGCCCTTCATGAAGCCGTCCACCATGATGTACCGCAACCTCCTCGCCATGGAAGCGGAGGAGCTGCTGCGCGCCAACCCGATCGACGGCGTCGTGCTCATGGGCGGCTGCGACAAGACGGTGCCGGCGCTCGTGATGGGCGCCATCAGCATGAACCTGCCGGCGATCTTCATGCCGGCTGGCCCGATGCTGCGCGGCCATTGGCATGGCAAGCAGCTCGGCAGCGGCAGCGATGTGTGGAAATACTGGGCCGAGCTGCGCGCCGGCAACATTGACGCGGAGGATTGGCGGCAGATCGAGGACGGCATCGCTCGCTCCGCCGGCACCTGCATGACCATGGGCACGGCGTCCACCATGGCGGCGGTGACGGAGGCGCTGGGCCTCAGCCTGCCGGGCGCCTCGTCGATCCCCGCGGCCGATTCGTCGCATGCGCGCATGGCCACGGCGAGCGGCCGCCGCATCGTCGACATGGTCTGGCAGGATTTGACGCCGCGCGACATCTTGACAGGAGCCGCCTTCGACAACGCCATCACCACGCTGATGGCGATCGGCGGCTCGACCAACGGCATCATCCATCTCGTCGCCATGGCCGGCCGCGCCGGGATCACGCTGCCGCTCGAGCGTTTCGACGCGATCTCGCGCAAGACGCCGCTCCTCGCCAATGTGCGGCCGTCCGGGCAATACCTGATGGAGGATTTCTTCTATGCCGGCGCGCTGCCGGCGCTGCTGCGGCAATTGGGCTCGCTGCTCGAGCTCGGCGCGATGACCGCCAACGGCAAGAGCCTCGGCGACAACATCGCGCGCGCCGAGATCTTCAACGACGACGTCATCCGCTCGCCCAACCGAGCGCTGCAGGCGGAGGGCGGACTCGCCGTGCTCAAGGGCAACCTCGCGCCCAATGGCGCCGTCATCAAGCCGTCGGCGATGGAGCCGCGGCTCTTGCAGCATCGCGGCCCCGCCATCGTGTTTCGCGACTACAACGATTTGAACCGACGCATCGACGACCCCGCGCTCGAGGTCACCGCCGATTCGGTGCTGGTGCTGCAGAATGCCGGGCCGCAGGGCGGGCCGGGCATGCCGGAATGGGGCCAGCTGCCGATCCCGAAGAAGCTGTTGGCGCAGGGCGTGCGCGACATGGTGCGCATCTCCGACGCGCGCATGAGCGGCACCAGCTACGGCGCCTGCGTGCTGCATGTCTCGCCCGAATCCTATATCGGCGGGCCGCTGGCGCTGGTCCAAAGCGGCGACGTGATCGAGCTCGACGTCCCCGGACGGCGGCTCAACGTGGCGGTCGCCGATGCCGAGCTGGTGCGGCGGCGCGGCCATTGGGTGGCACCCCAGCCGCGCTTCCAGCGCAGCTACGGCGCGCTTTACGACAAGCATATCGGACAGGCCGAGACCGGCTGCGACTTCGATTTCCTCGCCGGCAACGCCCCCGTCCCCGAGCCGGAGATCCACTGACATGCGCAACGACATGCCGCAGAACCGCTTCAAGCGCGCGCTCGCATCGGGCACGCCGCAGATCGGCTTGTGGATGAGCCTCGCCAGCCCGGCTGCGACCGAAGTTGCCGCCGGTGCCGGCTTCGACTGGCTGCTCCTGGACATGGAGCATTCGCCCAACGAGCTGCCGGACATCGCGCATCATCTGCGCGCCGCCGAGGGCGGCACCGCCGAGCCGGTGGTGCGCGTGCCCTGGAACGAGCCGGTGATCGTCAAGCGCCTGCTCGACATCGGCGCGCGCACGCTACTCTTTCCCTTCGTGCAGTCGGCCGAGGAGGCGCGGCGCGCCGTCGCGGCGACGCGTTATCCGCCGCAAGGCATCCGCGGCTTTGCCGGCACGACCCGCGCCAACCGCTATGGCCGCGTCGCCGACTATGCCAAGCGCGCATCGGAGGAGATCTGCGTCCTCGTGCAATGCGAGACGCGCAAGGCCGTCGCCGATATCCCTGCCATCGCCGCGGCGGAGGGCATCGACGGCATCTTCATCGGCCCGGCCGACCTCGCCGCCGATATGGGCCATCTCGCCGACACGCAGCACCCGGACGTGCAGGCGGCGATCCTCGATGCCGGCAAGCGCATCCGCGCCTCCGGCAAGGCACCCGGCTTCCTGAGCATGCGCGAGGACGAGACGCGCCGCGTGCTCGAGGGCGGCTTCCTTTTCGTCGCGGTGGGCAGCGATGTCGGCGTGCTCGCGCGCCACAGCGAGGCGCTCGTGCGTGCGTTCAAGAAAGGCTCATAAGGCAATGTATTTGCCTAAAGACTTCAAGGAAGACCGCGTGCCGGTGCTGCACGAGGCGATCCGCCGGGCGCGGCTCGGCACGCTCGTCACCATGGGTGCGGACGGCATCGAGGCGAGCCATGTGCCGATGCTCGTCGAGCCCGAGCCGTCGCCCTTCGGCACGCTCCATGGCCATATCGCCCGCGCCAATCCGCAATGGCGCCGTGCCACGCGTGAGGTTCAGGCGCTCGCCATCTTTCTCGGGCCCGACGCCTATATCACGCCGGCCTGGTACGAGACCAAGCGGCAGAGCGGCAAGGTGGTGCCGACCTGGAACTACGTCGCCATCCATGCCTACGGACCGCTCACCTTCTACGAGGATAGGGATCGGCTGCTGGCGCTGGTGACGCGACTGACGGAGACCCATGAGGCGGCGCGCGATCAGCCCTGGGCGGTCAGCGACGCGCCCAAGGATTTCATTGCCGGCATGCTCAAGGCCATCGTCGGCTTCGAGTTGCCGATCGCGCGGCTCGAGGGCAAGTGGAAGATGAGCCAGAACCGTCCCGCCGCCGACCGCGCCGGCGTCGTCGCGGGCTTGACGCGAGAGGGCGGCCCGGAGGAGGGCGCCGTAGCGGAGATCGTTGCGGCGCGGTCAGAGACCAGCCGAGGCTAGATTGACGTCATGCCCGGCCGACGCCACCGCGGGCGTCAATCCCGCCATTTGATCGAGCAGCCGATGCTCGGGTATTGCTCGGCGGGGCCCTTGCCGGTGCCGGCGATCGCCACCATGGCGTCGTAGAGCTCGCGCGGCGAGCCCGGCAGGCGCTGGCGGTTGCGCACGGGATAGAGGCGACCACGATATTGCAGCTCAAGCGCGCTGTTGAAACCGAAGAAATCGGGCGTGCAGGCCGCGTCATAAGCGCGCGCGACCGCTTGCGTCCGGTCGATGAGATAGGGGAAGGGGAAGCGCTTCGCCTGCGCCAGGCGCTTCATGTTGTCGAAGGAATCGTCGGGATAAGTCTCGGTGTCGTTGGGCATGATCGCCACCGTGGCGATGCCGAACGGCTGCAGCTCGCGCGCGTCCTTGATGATGTCGTCGAGCACGGCCTGCACATAGGGGCAATGGTTGCAGATGAACATGACCAGCGTGCCCTTGGGTCCGCGCAGATCGGCCAGACGATGGCGGCGGTCATCAGTGCCTTCGAGGTCGAAGTCGGGCGCTTTCGCACCGAGCGCTGTCTGCGAGCTTTCCGCCGCCATGATCACCATCCTTGGCCCTGTTGCCTCAGCGGACGACCCCGTGTCAAGAACATAGTCGAGCCGCGGAGCTGATCAAGCAAAGCTAGGGGATGACGCGGCGCGGCTTTGCAAGCGGGGAGGCGAGCGCCGCGCCGCGGCAACCGAGGCGACGACGATTGCTCTCAGCCGAGCGATCCGGTGCGGTCGGAGAACAGGCGCTCGCCGGCGCTGCGGCGCAGCCAGGCGCCGCACAGGCGGCCGCCGACGCTCACTGGCAACAGGCGGCGCCGGCCGATCGCCTCGGCGATTGCCGGCTGATCCGGGAACTGGTCGAGCAGGCGATGCAGCGTCGCCTCGTTGATGGCGGCGCCATCATTGGCGATGAGCCGCTGGATCACCGTGCGCTCGCCGAACTTTGCGAGCGCGTCGGCGATGCGTCCGGAGATGAGGCGCCGTCCGGCGATGGCGAAGCGATTTGCGGTCGAGCCGTTCAGCACCATCGGCAACAGATCGTCCTCGCTGAGCAGCCGCGAATGCTCGAGCACCGGCGCGGCCACGGCGGCGATGTCGTGGGCGAGCGCGAGCAGCACGTCGCGCGGCAGGTCTGAGGCCGTCTTCACGCTCTCGGCGAGCACGCGGCGCACCAGCGGCTCGGCGTCATAGAGTGCGATGCGGAAGGCATCGGTGACCGCGTGCCACTCCACCTCCTCCAGCGCGCCCTCGGCAAAGCGCGTGCCGATACGCTCGAGCGATTTGGCGCGTGCGGTCCACGATGCCTGCTCGATCAGATCGGCAATGATCTCGCGTGTCCACGTTGCCATGGGAAAAACCTGCTTGCTCGCCGCCGCCTGCTACACGTATAGGAGGCGATCCTGCTCGACTCAGGGTTAAACGATGCTTAAGCCATGAAGACCGGGCGAGCAATCCTTAGAAGAAGAAGGTTTCTAAATCCTTTCTGCCCATACCCGCGCTAAACTTGCCCAAGAAGTCAGCAGTTCACTTTGTTAGATCATGGCTAACAACCGCCCGTCTTCTCAGGGTTGGCGGCCCGATTGTGGCAAATAGCGGGCAAAATCGGCTTGCCGCCTTAATCCCGTCTCGGCACCGCGGCGACTCGGGACGATTCCTAGTCTTCGGCGCGCTCGATCGCCTCAGCGGCGGCAAGCCAGCGCGCCTCGGCTTCGGCCAGCGCCTGCGCCGCCCCGGCCCGCTCGCGTAACAGTTCCTGCAGTGCCGCGCCGCCCTCCGCGTAAGTGCCGGAATCGGCGAGGCGGCGGTCGAGCGCGGCCTTGCGCTCGGTGACCGCAGCCAGCTCGGCCTCGGCCCTGCGCAGCGCCTGGCGCAGCGGCCCCAGCGCTTGGCGCCGCTGTGCCGCAGCGCGGCGCGCCTCGCGCTTGGCATGCGTGGCGTCGCCATTCTGCCGCACCGCCTCCGCCGGCCGCGTCTCGAGGAGATAGCGGCGGTAATCCTCGAGCCCTCGGCGACCAGCCACAACCGGTCGGCGGTCAGCGAGAGCAGATGCCAGTCATGGCTGATGATGACGACCGCGCCGGCGAAGTCGTTGAGCGCGGCAACCAGCGCTTCGCGCGCCTCGATGTCGAGGTGGTTCGTCGGCTCGTCGAGGATGAGCAGCGGCGGCGCCTCATGGGTGATGAGCGCGAAATTGAGCCGCGCCTTCTCGCCGCCCGAAAGGTCGCTCGCGCGCACGAATACCTGTTCCTCGCCGAAGCCGAACCGCGCCAGCCGCGCCCGGACCGTCTCGGCGCTCGCCTTCGGCATGAGCCGCGCCAGATGGTCGAAGGCGCTGCCCGCGGGATCGAGCTCCTCGATCTGGTGCTGCGCGAAAAAGCCGCAGCGCAGCCGCGGCGCGCGCGCGACGTGACCGGCCATCGGCGCGAGGCGGCCGGCGATGAGCCGCGCCAGCGTCGACTTGCCGTTGCCGTTGGCGCCCAGTAGCGCGATGCGGTCGTCGGGATCGAGGCGCAGATCGAGGCGGCGCAGCACCGGCTCGCTAGGCGCATAGCCCACCGCCACGCCGTCGAGGGTGAGGAGAGGCGGCGCCAGCTCGCCCGGATCGGGAAAGTCGAAGCGCACCGGCGGCTCGGCCGCGGCGAGCGCCACTGGCTCGAGCCGCGCCAGCATCTTGAGGCGGCTCTGCGCCTGGCTCGCCTTGGTCGCCTTGGCGCGGAAGCGGTCGACGAAGGCCTGCAGATGCTTGCGCTGCGTCTCCTGCTTGGCGGCGAGCGCCTGCTGGCGCGCGAGCGTCTCGCGCCGCGCGCGCAGGAAGGCCTCGTAGCCGCCGCTGTAGAGCGTGAGCCGGCGCTCGGCGAGGTGCAGCACGTGGTCGGCGATGTCGTCGATGAACTGCCGGTCATGGCTCACCAGCACGAGGGTGCGGCGATAGCGGCGCAGGAACTCGCCGAGCCACAGCGCCGCCTCGAGGTCGAGGTGGTTGGTCGGCTCGTCCAGCAGCAGCAGATCGGGCTCGGCGAAGAGCGCCGCCGCGAGCGCCACGCGCATGCGCCAGCCGCCCGAGAAGGACGACAGCGGCCGCCGCTGCGCCGCGTGGTCGAAGCCGAGCCCGGCGAGGATGCCGGCGGCGCGCGCCGGCGCGCCATGCGCGTCGATGGCGTTGAGCCGGTCGTGGATCTCCGCCGCGTGGAGGTCGTGCGTCGACACCGCGCCGGAAGCCGCGGTGTCGACCGCGTCCAGCAGCCGCGCGCGCTCCTCGTCGGCGGCGAGCACCGCCTCGAGCGGCGTCTCTTCGCCGCCCGGCGCTTCCTGGGCGAGAAAGCCGATGCGCGCGTTTTTCTGCAGCGCGATCTCGCCGCCATCGGGTTGCAGCACGCCGCGCATGAGGTCGAGCAAGGTCGATTTGCCGGTGCCGTTGCGGCCGATCAGCCCGACCTTCCAGCCGGCATTGATCTGCACCGAGGCGCCTTCGAGGAGGGTCCGGCCGCCGATGCGGTAGGTGATGTCGGAGACGGTGAGCATGGAGCCGCGTCATAGCATGCGCTCCGGTGGGGGCAAGGCGAACCGATTGTGCCGTCGGCGCGGCCATCGCGGCACCCTCGTGCGCGCAGGGCCTGTTTTGAGCGAATGTCCGTCCCAGGTGTTTTCACAAGAGACATCGGCAGGAGGCCCGCATGTACATGCGTATCGTCTGGGGCAAGGTTCGCCCGGGTCAGTGGGAGCAATATGAGGAGGCGTACAACAACGTGCTGCGGCCCGGCCGTGAGAACATCCGCGGCCTCAAGGGGCGCTGGCTCGCGCGCGATATCGGCGATCCCGATGCCGGCTATTCGGTCAGCCTCTGGGAATCGACCGAGGCGCTGGAGCGCTACGAGTCCAGCGACTTCTTCCGCCGCAAGGTGCTGCCGGCGCTGCAGCCCTTCTTCGTCAACGACTTCAAGGCCGATCACTGCGAGGTGCGGGTGAAGGAGGAATTCGTCGGCTGAGCCGACGGCCGATGCGCGGCGGCGAGACCGCGCCTGTCCGGTTGAGCGCAATCAGTTGCAAGAGTGGGTGCCCTCGACACCTCCGGGTCGTCGTGCCCGGCCTTGTGCCGGGCACCCACGTCTTTCTTCTTGCGTCCGCAAGACATGGATGGCCGGGACTCGGCCTTCGGCCGGCCCGGCCATGACGAAGCAGGGCGGTGCCGGATTCGGAGCGGTCACGCCGTCGGCAGCGTCACCTCGGCGAAGCGGTCGAGGTGGTAGTCCTCGTCGCCGAAACTCTGCGCGATCATGGTGAGACGCTTGAAATAATGGCCGGCGGTGTATTCGTCGGTCATGCCGATGCCGCCGTGGAGCTGGATCGCCTGCTGGCCGATGAAGCGGCCGGACTTGCCGATCTGCACCTTGGCAGCGGAGATGACGCGCCGCCGCTCCCTGGCGTCGACACCGTCGGCGGAGAGCGCGGCGAGGATCACCAGCGATTTCGCCTGCTCGTGCTCGAGCACCATGTCCGCCATGCGGTGCTGCAGCACCTGGAACGAACCGATCGGCACGCCGAACTGCTTGCGGGTCTTCAGATACTCCAGCGTCGTCGCGTTGAGCACCTCCATGATACCGACCGCCTCGGCCGCGAGCGCGGCGATGGCGCGGTCGACGGCATGCTCGATCGCGCCATAGGCCTCGCCGGGCGACCCCAACAGTGCGTCGGCGCCAACGCGCACCTGGTCGAGCGCGACCTCGGCGGCGCGCAAGCCGTCGACAGTCGGATAGCCGCGGGTGCCGACGCCCTTGGCCTTGCGGTCGACCAGGAAGAGGCTGATGCCGTTCTTGTCGCGGCTCGAGCCGCCGGTGCGCGCGGAGACGATGAGCTGATCGGCGCCGTCGCCATGCAGCACCACGCCCTTCTCCCCGCTCAGCACATAGCCGCCGCCGTCGCGCTCGGCGCGCGTCTCGACATCGGCCAGCGCATAGCGCGACTGGCGCTCGCCATGGGCGAAGGCGAGCATGAGCTTGCCGGCGGCGACCTGCGGCAGGATCGCCTGCTTCTGCGCCGCGCTGCCGGTCGCGGAGACGAGCCCGCCGCCGAGGATGACGCTGGCGAGATAGGGCTCGAGCACCAGGCCGCGGCCGAACGATTCCATCACGATCATGCTGTCGACCGCCGAGCCGCCGAAGCCGCCGTGACTCTCGGCGAAAGGCAGGCCGAGCAGGCCGATATCGGCATAGCGCTGCCACAGCTTGCGGCTGAAACCCTCGGGCGAGGCCTTGTAGCCCTTGCGCTTCTCGAAGCCGTACTCGTCCTTCACCAGCCGCCGCACCGTCTCGTCGAGCAGCCGCTGCTCCTCGGTGAAATCAAAGTCCATGGCGCTTCCTCACATGCTGTTCGCGCTGCCTGCCCTGCGTCCTTCGACAAGCTCAGGACGAGGAAGTTGTGAGTATGGCATCTGAGGTTATGCAGCACACGATTTCGCCTCATCCTGAGCCTGTCGAAGGACGCACATCGCCGATGCAATACTCCCTCACAATCCCAGCATCATCTTGGCGATCACGTTCTTCTGGATCTCGTTCGAGCCGCCATAGATCGAGGTCTTGCGGTAGTTGAAGTAATGCGGTGCGAGCGGCGCGGCGTAATCGGGGCCGATCGGCTCCTCGTTCCAGCCTTCCTCGAGCGCCTCGCGCTGGAACGGCATGGCGTAGGGACCGACCGCCTCCATGGCGAGCTCGCTCAGGCGCTGCTGGATCTCCGAGCCCTTGATCTTGAGGATCGAGCTCTCCGCGCCCGGCCCCTTGCCGCCGCGCATCGACGCGATCATGCGCAGATTGGTGATCTCCAGCGCCATCAGCTCGACCTCGAGCGCAGCGATCTTGTCGCGGAAGCGCGGGCTCGCCACCAGCGGGCGGCCGCCCTCGCGCTCGTTGGCGGCAATCTCTTTCAAGCGCTTGAGCTCGCGCTTCGAGGCGCCGACGCGGGCGATGCCGGTGCGCTCGTTGCCGAGCAGGAACTTGGCGTAGGTCCAGCCCTTGTTCTCCTCGCCGACGAGATTCTTGGCGGGCACCTTGACGTTGTCGAAGAACACCTCATTGACCTCGCGCCCGCCATCCATGGTGACGATCGGCCGGACCGTGATGCCCGGCGTCTTCATGTCGATGAGCAGGAAGGAGATGCCCTCCTGCTGCTTCTTGGCGCCGGGATCGGTGCGCACGAGGTTGAAGATCCAGTCGGCGAAATGCGCCGACGTCGTCCAGATCTTCTGGCCGTTGACGATGTAATCGCCGCCTTCGCGCACCGCCCGCGTCCGCAGCGACGCGAGGTCGGATCCGGAGCCGGGCTCGGAGAAGCCCTGGCACCAAACATGCTCGCCGGAGAGGATGCGCGGCAGGAAATACTGCTTCTGCCAGTCGCTGCCGAAGCGGATGACCACCGGCCCGCACATGGTGACGCCGAAGGGGATGACCGGCGGCGCGCCGGCCTCGGCCGCCTCGTCCTCGAAGATGTGGCGCTCAACCGGCGTCCAGCCAGTGCCGCCATGTTCGACGGGCCAGTTGGGCGCGACCCAGCCCTGCTTGTGCAGCGCGCGGTGCCAGCGCAGGAAATCCTCGCGCCCCATATGCTTGCCATTGAGCACCTTGTCCTGGATGTCGGCCGACAGGTTGCCGCGGATGAAGCCGCGCACCTCCTCGCGGAACGCATTTTCCTCGGACGTGTAGGTGAGTTCCATGGGACGGTCCCTTTCTTGGCTCAAAGCCTGGGCTTCAGGCGTTGGCTGCATAATGATCGTGCGCCCTTCGAGACGCCGTGCTTCCGCAAGCTCAGCACGGCTCCTCAGGGTGAGGCGAGACTAGGTATGGCCTCATCCTGAGGAGCCCGCGAAGCGGGCGTCTCGAAGGACGCACAATGTCGATGCAGCCCATCATTTCCGTGCTCCGACATCGGAAAAGCGCTTGCCTTCGCGCGCGAGCCTCCCCAGGAGCGGCGCCGGGCGCCAGAAGTAGCCGTGCGTGCGGTGGAAGCGCTGCACATCCGCCAGCACCTGGTCGAGCCCGACCGTGTCGGCATAGAACATCGGCCCGCCGCGCCACGCCGGGAAGCCGTAGCCGGTGATGTAGATGATGTCGATGTCGGAGGAACGCAGCGCGATGCCCTCCTCGAGCAGCTTGGCGCCCTCGTTGACCAGCGCGTAGATGGTGCGCTTGACGATCTCGTCGTCGGCGATCCGCTGGCGCGTCGCGCCGAGCCGCTTCGACTCCGCGAGGATCAGCTTCTCGATCTCCGGGTCCGGCAGCGGCGTGCGGCTGCCCTTGTCGTAGCGGTACCAGCCGGCATTGGTCTTCAGCCCAAAGCGACCCATCTCGCAGATCTGGTCGGCGAGATGCGAGTAGCGCCGGTCATTGGGCCGGCTCGCCGCCTGCTGCTTGCGGATGCGCCAGCCGACATCGTTGCCGGCCATGTCGCCCATGGCGAAGACGCCCATCGCCATGCCCCAATCGGTGAGCGCCTTGTCGACCTGCCAGGGCAGCGCGCCTTCCTCGAGCAGGAACTCGGCCTCGCGCGCGTACTGGAAGATCATGCGGTTGCCGACAAACCCGTCGCACACGCCGACCAGCACCGGCACCTTGCCCAGCGTCTTGCCGAGCCGCATCGCCGTGGCGACCACGTCCTTCGCGGTCTTCGCGCCGCGCACCACTTCGACCAGGCGCATGACGTTGGCCGGGCTGAAGAAATGCGTGCCGATCACGTCCTGCGGCCGGCCGGTTACACCGGCGATGACATCGATGTCGAGGCTCGAAGTGTTGGTGGCGAGCACGGCGCCAGGCTTGGCCAGCCTGTCGAGCTTGGCGAAGAGCTCCTGCTTGATCGCCATCTCCTCGAACACGGCCTCGACGACGACATCGGCGTCCTTGACCGCGGCGAGGTCGAGCGAGCCCTTGATCAGGCCCATGCGCTTGTCCATGGCCGCCTGGTCGAGCCGGCCCTTGGCGACGGTGCCGGCGTAGTTGTTGCGCACCACGTCGAGGCCGCGCTCCAGCGCGTCTTGCGCCGTCTCGATGACCGTCACGGGAATGCCGGCGCTGGCGAAATTCATGGCGATGCCGCCGCCCATGGTGCCGGCGCCGATGACGGCCGCGCTCTTGATGGGGCGCGTCGGCGTGTCCGCCGGCACGTCCGGGATGTTCATCGCCTCGCGCTCGGCGAAGAAGGCGTGGATCAGCGCACGCGCCTGGGTCGAGGTCACCAGCTCCTCGAAGATCTCGCGTTCGCGTTTCAGGCCCTGGTCGAAGGGAAGGTTCACCGCCGCCTCGACCGCATCGATGCAGCGCAGCGGCGATTCCTGGCCGCGCGCGCGTTTCCGGACGGCGCTGCGGTAGTCGGTGAAGAGTGTCGCGTTGCCGCGGGCATCGGCGAGCTTGTCGTCGCGGTCGCGGATGCGCCGTCCCGCGATGCCGCGCGCGGCCGCGCTCTCGGCAAAGCGGAGGGCGCCCTCGAGCAGGTCGCCCTCGACGATCTCGTCGATGATGCCGAGCGCCTTGGCTGGCGCCGCGCGCACGAAATCGCCTGACGTGATCATGTCGAGCGCGGCTTTGGCGCCGATGAGGCGCGGCAGGCGCTGCGTGCCGCCGGCGCCGGGCAATAGGCCGAGCTTGACCTCTGGCAGGCCGACCTGGGCCAATGGGACCGCGACGCGGTAATGGCAGCCCAGCGCCACTTCGAGCCCGCCGCCCAGCGCCGTGCCGTGGATCGCGGCGATGGTCGGCTTGGCGCTGCTCTCGAGCCCGCCGATGACCGCGTTGAGGTCGGGCGGCGCCAAGGGCCGGCCGAACTCCTTGATGTCGGCGCCGGCGATGAAGGTGCGCCCGGCGCCGATGACGATGAGCGCCTTGGCTTGGCCATCGCTCCGGCCTTGCGCTAGCGCGTCCATCAGGCCCTGGCGCACCGCCTGCGACGGGGCATTGACCGGCGGATTGTCGACCGTGATGATGCCGGCGCTGCCGCGCCGCTCATAGCGGACCGCTTGCGACATTCTTCCTCCCGCTGATATTGGTGTTTTGTGTCGCCTGCCGACAATAGCTCAGCGGCGAGGGGAGGCAAGGGTGATCCCCCTAGACGGACGGGAAGCGCCGGTCGCCCGGCCGAAAGAGTCACCCATAGGCCCGCCCCGGCGTGTGCGCTAACATTTGCGCGAGCGCGGTCCACGGGCCGCATTATGCGACAGGGAGGGATCTGGCATGAGCTCGGGAAACAAAACCGCCATCGTCACCGGCGCGGGCAGCGGGATCGGCCGCGCGGTGGCGCTCGCGCTCGCCAAGGACGGCTATGCCGTGGCGCTTGCCGGGCGCCGCAAGGACGCGCTGCAGGCGACCGCCGAGCAGGCCAAGGCCGCCGGCGCACGCACGCTGGTGGCGCCGACCGATGTCGGCGACCCCGCCGCGGTCAGGGCGCTCTTCGCTGCCGTCAAGGAGGCGTTCGGCCGGCTCGACGTGCTGTTCAACAATGCCGGCGCCGGAGCGCCTGCCGTGCCGCTGGAGGAGCTCAGCTATGAGCAGTGGAGGACGGTGGTCGACGCCAACCTCACGGGCGCGTTCCTCTGCACCCAGGAAGCGATCAAGATCATGAAGGCGCAGCAGCCGCGCGGCGGGCGCATCATCAACAACGGCTCGATCTCCGCGCACGCGCCGCGGCCGAACTCGGTGGCGTACACCGCGACCAAGCATGCCATCACCGGGCTCACCAAATCGACCTCGCTCGATTGCCGCAAATACGACATCGCCTGCGGCCAGATCGACATCGGCAACGCCGCGACCGAAATGACCGACCGCATGACCAAGGGCGTGCAGCAGGCCAATGGCTCGGTCGAGGTCGAGCCGCGCATGGATGTGCGGCACGTGGCGAGCGCAGTCGCCTACATGGCGAGCCTGCCGCTCGACGCCAACGTGCAGTTCATGACGATCATGGCGACCAAGATGCCGTTCGTCGGACGCGGCTGACGGGAGCCGGCGCAGCTCACCCGCGCTCGATGGCTGAAGCGTGCGAGCGAAGACTCGCCGCCCGGCGCCGCATCCGGGGCGGGGGGCTCAAGCGACCGGGCGGCGCCGCTCCAGTTCGGCGGCCTTCTCCTCGTAGCTTTCGGCCAGCGCCAGCAGGTAGTTCCGCTGCTGTGTCTTGCGCGCCCGCGCCGCCATCTCGCGGCACCGCTCGGCAAGATCGTGCAGCGTGGGCAGCTCGCTGGTGGATGTGCTCATGGCGTTCCTTTCGCAGGGCAAACGCCGCGAACACCGTTTCGTTTCGTCCGTGCGCCGCGGCGCTAGTCGTCGCTGTCGCGGCCGAGCGATTGCAGGAACTGCAGCGCCGCCTGCCGCGAGGTGGGCGAATTCAAGATGCCCAGATGCGCGGTGCCGAGCACAGGATCGAACTGCCCCTGGCCGCTGAGATCGATCGTCGTCGCCCCGGCGAGGAGCGCGCTGCCGGAGAAATCGTGCGGCTTGCCGTCGCGGTCTTCGGCGGGCACACCGGGCAGCGCGCCGTCCTGCGCGGGCAAGTAGACGAAATCGCCGCTCTCCGGCGCGGCGCGGAAGATGTTGCGCAGCACCAGATAGCGCGTCGGGCCGGGGGTCTCGCCGGCGCCGTTGAGGACCGAGAGCAGCGGCGTGTGGTCCGAGCCGTATTCGTCGCACACCGCGCTGTTCGGCGTGAACCCGCCATTGGCCGGCAGCTGATAGAAATTGGCAGGATCGGGCGAGCAATTGATGATTCCGTGGTTGGGCCCGTCGATCGCGACCAGCGCGCGCACGGTGCTAAAGGCGTTGTCCTGCAGCATCCATTCGCGCGCCACGGTGACGCCGAGGCTGTGGGCGATGATGTCGACATGCTTGGCGCCGGTGAATTTGAGCACGGCGTGCACGAACTGGCGCAGCAGCGGCACGGCGGCGGCGGTGGTGTGCGCGACGCTGGAGCGGTGCGTCTCGTCCTGCAGCAGGTCGCATTGGTCGCCCTGGTATCCCAGGCCCCACAGTTCGCTCGGCCGGTAGCCGCTGTCGAGGAAGAACTGCGCGAAGTCGTGGATATGGCCGAAGGGGTTGCACGCCGTCGGGAACGGGCTGTCGTTGTTGCCGTGCAGGAAGATGACGGGAACGTGCGACACGTGCCTGACATCCGAGCCGAAGCCGATGACCGGCTTGCCGAGATAGAAATTCTCGATGACCGGGAAGTCGTCGGGGAAGCTTGTCCCGACCTGAAGGGCGGTTGCCGGCGGCGCGGCCCCGGCCGGCGTTCCGATCCAGGGCAGCGACAGCGTCACGGCGGCGGCAAGATAAACGTGCTTGATCATGGTTCCTCCACTCAACCGGCATTGTCGGCGGTTGCCGCTCCGGCTCTACCAGACGATAGCAGGCGCGCGGTCGCGTGGGTAGGCTGCCGCATGGCCGGTTCGCGGTCGAATGATTGCGCCTTGCGTTGCCTCGACCGCGCAAAGACGAAAGGGGCGCCCGCGGCGCCCCTCCGGTCGAACTGAACTTCATAGCTTAACACGCTAATTCTACGGCTTATTTCGAGCGCGCGCCGGCGCGCTCAGAACTTGATCCGCGCGTTCACGCCGATGACATGGGCATATTCGTCGTAATGGCCGATGAGCGTGCCGGTCAGCGGCGTTTGCTCGATGTCGATGTCGTTCCGTCCGAGGTCGACATACTCGTAGGAGATGCCGGCGGCGATGTCCGGCGTCACGTCGTACTCGGCGCCGATGCCGGCGCGGATCTGGCGATCGATGGGAAGATCGGGTTGGCGCGTGTTAGCACTGGTCGGCGAGCTGTCGTAGGACGCGCCGACTCGCACGCGCAGATTGTCGGCCACGCTGTACTGGAAGCCCAGGCCGACGCGGAACGTGTCGTGCCAATCGCGGGCGATCGCATCGACGCCGCCGCCGCTGAAGTAGACGGTGGAGTTCTTGAGCAGGCTCCAATGCTCCCAGCCGACATCGCCGAGCAGCGCCGCCCGGGCCGTCAGCTGTTGATAAAGGCTGAGCGAGGCGCTGTCCGGCAGCGTCTGCTTCAAGGCGGCGCGGTCGCCGGCGAAGCCCAGCGCGTGGAGCGTCGGGCCGACATTGCTCAGCGTGGCGCTGCCGGTGAAGTCGTACTGTATGCGCGAGCGATAGGTCAGCCCGATCCGCGTCCCCGGCCGCGGCTCGAGCAGCGCGCCCAGATTGAAGCCGACGGCGAAATCGTTGAGGTCGAGCCGCGAGCTGCCGTCCGGCATACCGTCGAGCACGTTGTTCAGCGCGGTGTTGTAGCCCAGCGTGGCGTATTGGAAATCGATGCCGCCGCCGACAGACAGCCCGTTGCCGAGCTTATAGGCGAGCGACGGGTTGAGGTTGTAGGTCGTGAGATGGTCCTTAGTGTTGAAATAGCGCCCGGCCCAGTTCGGCTGGTAGCTGATGCCGACGCCGAAGGGCGAATTGAAGGCGATGCCGGCCCACAGCGTCTGCGAGAGCGGGTGGACGTAATAGAGCGACCCGGCGGCGAGCTTCATCCCCGCATCGCCGCCCGTCCCGCCGGTCTGTGGCAGCGGTCCGTCGTTATGGAACGACGCGGTGATGCCGATATAGCGTGCGCCTAGCTCGAACTCGGCGCGCGGGAGGGCGGTCATTCCCGCCGGATTATAATATGCCGTGGACGCGTCCTGCGCCGCGGCACCCATGCCGACATAGGCGGCTCCCGCCAGCCCGTCCGCCTGCTCCTGAAGTGCGAAACCGGCGGCGCGCGCGGTATTGGCTGCGAGCGTCGCCGCCGCGACGACCGCTGCGGCGGCTGCAAGGTTCTTCAACATCGCTCCGATCCTTTTCCTGCTGCGCAGCTCGATCGACTCTCGTTGTCCCGCCTTGGGCGGGAGGCGATTCATTACACGCAGGCAGGTTAAGGCGGCGTTCAGATCCCGCTTACTGCACCCACACATTTGCGCATGGTGCGCATGCACCCGGCGTGGAGCGGCGTCTCAGCGAGCGCATCGCCGGCGAAACGGCGACGTCGCCGGCGAAATGCCGCCATCGGCCGCGTCTTGGGGCGTGCGCAGGGACAGCCGGGAGAAGGTTTCGGCAGAAGGCGAATGAATCGACGTAATATATTGTATTTGCGAGATTTACCGGTAGGGATAACCGCGTCAGGCGGGCGACAGGACGTGGATGACGCGGCTGGCGATCATGTCCTTGGTCTTGGCGGCGTGGGCAGCCATGTGCGGCGCGGCGGCATGCGCCTTGAGCGCGTCGGTGCTTTCCCATTTCTCGATGACGACGAAACTGTCCAGGCCGAGCTTGGTCTGGAAGCCGCCCATGCCTTCGGCGTCGATTGCGGGCCCGTACTCGATGCAGCCCCTCTCGGCGCGGACGGCGGGGATGTTGGCGCGCAATTCGCGCAAGATCGCCTCGCGCTGGCCCGGCTTGGCGGTGACGATGGCGAGAACGTGGATCATGCCTGCCTCCTCCTCTGTCGCGGCCATGTCCTAGGATCGTCGCCGCGATTGTGCGAGCGCAAGCAAAAACTTACCCCCGCGATGCCGGCGCTCAGAAGCCGAGGGGGAGGCCGTAGGTGACGAGCAGCTCGTTCTCGCCGGGATTGATGCGGTGGCTGCCGGCATTGGAGATGTGGCCGTATTGCAGCCCGAGGCGGGAGCCACCGGCGAGCTCGTAGGCGGCGCCGAGGCCGAGGCAGAACTCGAACGTGCCGCCGAGATCCTCGCCGCGGCCGTGGTGATAGCCGCCGGCGCCGGCGAGCGGCGTGATTACGACATCGGCATAGCCGAAGACGCCGCCCTTGGTGTTGCCGAGCACGCCCAGCGTGGGGCCGAGATGGAAGAGCTTCCGGCCGTAGCGCAGCTCGACCCGGCCCGAAGCCGCATCGGGCGCGACATGGCCGGGCCGCGTGCCGAACGTGCCGGCGGCGAGGTCAAGATAGCTTGCCTCGTCGCCCGCCAACTGCGCCGGTCCGAGATCGAGCGGCGCGCCGCGCGTTTGCGCCGCGGCTGCGCCGGCGCCGATGCTGCAAACGAGGGCAAGGGCCAGCGCCGGGCGGCCAATATGCGCATGTCTCATCGCTCGCGTTCCCTGACGATACCGACGACTTAGAAGGGAAGCGCGCGCTCGAGCGACGCCGCGCGCGCCAATCGCGTCAGGTCGGCGATGGTGTCGTCCGGCAGGGTGATGCCGCTCTGCCGGTTCGCGCGGTCGTTCTCCGCCTCGATCTCGCCGGGATAGAAGACGCGATCGAAACCCGGGGCAAGCGGCGCGCGTCGGATCGTCGCGATGAGCGTCTCCATGCGCGCGCCGAATTCCGCCACCGGCATGAAGCGCGCGACGTCGAGCGCGATCATCAAATGGCCGCAGCCGCTGCGCCGCTCGGCCTGATAGGGGCCGTGCACATCAGTGGCGAAGCCGCTGCCGCTGAGCACGCCCGACAGCACGTCCATCATCAGCGAGATGGCGTAGCCCTTGTGCTCGCCCATGGGCAGGATGATGCCGGCGATCGCCGCGACCGCGTCGGTGGTGGGAGCGCCGGCCGAGTCGATCGCCCAGCCCGGCGGGATGGGCTCGCCGCGCTGTCGCGCCAAGTAGACCTTGCCGCGCGCGACCACCGTGTTGGCGATGTCGAGGATCATCGGCGCGTGCCGCCCCGCGGGTGCCGCCAGCGACCACGGATTGTTGCCGATCAGCTTCTCGCGCGCGCCCCACGGCGCCATCGCCGGGCTGGCATTGGTGGTAAGGAGGGCGATGCAGCCCGCGGCCGGGGCCAGGCGCGAGAAATAGGCGGCGGTGCCGAAATGGTTGGAGTTGCGCACGGCGACGGCGGCGATGCCGTGGGCTTTGGCGCGGGTGATCGCCTCGTGCGCGGCCTCGGCGGCGAGCACCTGGCCGATGCCGTCATGGCCGTCGATGACCGCGACCGCGCCGAGGTCGATCACGCGCTCCGAGCGTGTTACGGCGCGCATCACGCGAGCCTCGATGCGCGCCACATACCAGCCGAGGCGCAGGACGCCGTGCGACTGGTGGCCCCACAGATCCGCCTGGACGAGGCTGTCGGCGAACAGCGCCGCGTCCTCTTGCGGCACACCGCTCGCGGCCAGGACGGCGGCGGCGAAATCGCGCAACCGGTCAGGGGCGACGGTCACCGCCATGGGTGTGCTCTCGAGGCCCGGGGTAGCGGCTGCCGCGGACGCGCGGCGGCCCATGACCAGCACGGACCATCCGGGCCGGCAGAAATGTCCAGGCTCACCCTAACGCCGGATCGTCGTCGGCATGCCGTCCGGCGGCTACTTGCCCGTCAGAATCCACCTGAGCCACATGGGGTGGTTCAGCGTCGTCGCGCCGTTCTGGCGGCAGATGCGCATATAGATGTGGAAGCGCTCTTTCATGGGTTTTCCTCCCGGTGCCCACGTCTTTGCGGTGGGCATCCGTGTCATCATAAGCCCGGGATCCCACCGGCGGGCAAGGCCCGGCTGCCGCCGCCAGCATGAAAGATCCGGTCGCGATTCACGACGCTGAAACTTCTCCCCGGCTAGGCTGGCGGCAAGCGTCCCCGTCCGGGACGGCATCCTCCCTTGCCGCAGCGTCGATGAGCCAAACCGTGCCTCCTTTCGCCCTTGAGATCCGCGGCCTCACCAAGCGCTTCGACCGGCCCGCCGTCGCCGGGCTCGACCTGCGCATCGATGCCGGCGAGTTCTATACGCTGCTCGGCCCCAACGGCGCCGGCAAGACGACCACCTTGCGCATGGTCGCGGGGCTGCTCCAGCCCGACAGCGGCTCGATCTCGGTCTTGGGCATCGATGCCCTGGCCGAGCCGACGGCGGCGAAGCAGATCATGGCCTGGCTCTCCGACGAGCCGATGATCTACGACAAGCTGACGCCCTTCGAGTATCTCGAATTCGTCGCTGGCTTGTGGGGCGTCGACGCCACGCTCGCCGAGGCGCGCGCCCGCGATCTCATCGCCTGGCTCGGTCTCGAGCCGCACGGCCATGAGCGCTGCGAGGCGTTCTCCAAGGGCATGCGGCAGAAGGTGGCGCTCGCCGGCGCGCTGGTGCACGAGCGTGCTGCGCGAGCGCGTGCGCGCCGGCTGCACCGTCATCATGACCACCCATATCCTCGAAGTCGCCGAGCGCATGGCCGACCGCATCGGCGTCATCGCCGGCGGCCACCTCATCGCCCAGGGCACGCTCGAGGAGCTTCGTCGCCAAGCCGGCAAGAGCGGCACCAGCCTCGAGGACACCTTCCTCACCCTGGTGGCGCAGGAACGGGTCGCTTGAGGGGCGCCGTCGCGCCATGACCCGGTCCGGCTCGTTGACGTGGTTCGCGCGGCACGAGCTGCGCCTGGCGTGGCGCGACTGGGTCTACATGCTGACGGCGGGCGAGCGGCGGCGGAAGCGCACCGTCGTCATTGCCCTCGTCATCTTCGCCCTCTTCATGCATCTGCTCGCCTATGCCACGGTCGCCGCCTATGCCGGCGCCGCGCGCGACCCCGACAAGCTGACGCTGGTCGTCGTCACCGGCAGCGCGCTCTTGTCCTGGGCGCTCATGCTGTCGCAGGCGATGGAATCGGTGACGCGCGCCTTCTACGCGCGCGCCGATCTCGACCTCATCCTGTCCTCGCCGGTCAGGGCGCGGCGGCTCTTTGCCG
>WNFM01144011.1_pt1 | contig 33764 bp, 28 predicted proteins | sample 5400271 | NCBI WGS metagenome assembly WNFM01 (sample SAMN13153352, study PRJNA577476) | soil metagenome | isolation source: 60 cm saprolite on Douglas fir-dominated hillslope | place: USA:California | collected 2013-09-17 | reverse complement strand
GCCGCGGACGCACGATTCCCAGTCGTCGGTGGCAATCACCGGCTTGCCGAGGTCGTAGGTCAGTTGCGTCGCAAACGCTGTACGGCTCTCGGGCCGGCGCGAATGCACGCGAATCTCGTCGAAGTGGAACAGCGAATCGAGCAGCCGGACATTCCAGTAGGCCGTACCGCGCGCACCGATGTGCCCGAGAACGCGGCTCGCCTTGCGCGCGAGGTGTTTCGCCCCGATCGCCGTGACGGCGCCGGTACGCATGTCGGTGAGGCCTGCGGCATCGATGATCGCAACGGGCCGGCCGGTTGCGGGGTCGAAGAGATTGAGAAGGCCCATTTCCGAAGGCAACCCGCGGCGATAATTGTCGACGTAGTCGCCGACGATCTTGACCCCGGCGAGCGACAAGGGCGCGACGTACCCGCGCAAAACATTGAAATGCCCATGAAACGCAGGGCCGGGCGCGAGATGCATCCGGGGCTCGATCACGGTCATGCCGCGTCCTTGCGCGTCGAGACCGGCTTCGACAGCGTCCAGGATTTCCGCGTCCGTGAGCGCGAGCCGGGCGACGTCGGGGCCGTTCAGGTAGTCGAGGAACAGTTCGTCGCCCATGACGCCAAGTCTAGCGCAGAGGTACCTTGTCGCTGGCCGGAGCGGGTGCACGGACAGAAATTGCTTTGGCGGCCTTGGGCGATAGCTCTACAATCGGGCGCACGCAATGCAAGCCGATGCCATGGTCACGCGCTCCGTCCTCTCACTCAGCGATTACCGCCGCATCCCGTGGAAGAACGGGGGTGGCTACACGACGGAGATCGCCACGCATCCGCCAGGCTCCGGGTTTGCGTCATTTGCATGGCGCATAAGCGTGGCAGATATCGAGCAGGACAGTCCGTTCTCGACGTTCAATGGTGTCGATCGCACGCTGGTGCTTCTGGCGGGTGGAGGCATGCGGCTGACCGGCGAGGGCGAGCCGCTGGAGTTGCGCACGCCCTTCGAGCCCGTGACCTTTTCCGGCGACCGGACGTTGATCTGCAACCTGGTCGCCGGACCGGTGCGCGATTTCAACCTCATGGTTCGCCGGGGAACCGCGCGCGGCGACGTCGTCGTGCGACGCGAAGGAGGAGAAGCGATCGCGCCGGCGGAAACGTACGTCTGTTATGCGGCCTCGGGCGCTTCCGAGTGCCTGGTGGCCGGCTATCCGCCGATTTCGCTGGCCGAATCGCAAACGCTCGTGGTGACCTCCGACGACGGCGTCGCTACACGGGGATTCAGCGTGAATCCGCTGGTGACCGGATCCGTCGCGCTGGTTGCAGTCATCCGGCCCGCATGATCGCGGGCCTGCCTCGACGCAAACGCACGCCGTGCTGAAGCTCGCGGCTCCCGCAGCGCTGTTGCCCGATGGGTGGGCGCGCAACGTGGTGATCGGCATCGATGACGATGGCGTGATCAGCGACATTGAGCGCGATGTCGAAACGAACGGATTGGAGCCACTGGCGGGCCCAGTGGTCCCGGCCATGCCGAACCTGCATTCGCATGCCTTCCAGCGCGCACTCGCGGGCCGAACCGGCCGCACGCTTTCTTCGCGCGACGACAGTTTCTGGACATGGCGGCAGGCGATGTACGCGTTCCTGGATCGCGTCGACGCCGAAACGTTCGAGGCGATCGCAGCGCAGGCCTACGTCGAAATGGCAAAGGCGGGATATGCGGCGGTCGCCGAATTTCACTACGTGCACCACGACCCGGCAGGAAAGCCCTACGACGATCCCGCGGAGCTCGCGTGGCGCATCGTTGCGGCGGCACGCACGGCGGGACTCGGCTTGACGTTGCTGCCGGTGTTCTACGCGCATGCGGGGTTTGGCGGCACGCCGGTCACGGCGGGTCAGCGGCGATTCGTGCATGCGCCCTACACGTTTGCCCATCTGTTCGATCGTTTGCGCGAAGGTATCGGCCGGCACGGCTATGTGCTGGGCGTCGCACCCCACAGCCTGCGTGCCGTGACGCCGGAGGAGTTGGGCCAGGTCGTGCGCCTTGCGGCGCCTGACGCTCCCGTGCATATCCACGCGGCCGAGCAGACGAAGGAGGTCGATGATTGTTATGCGTGGAGCCGGCTGCGTCCGGTCGAGTGGCTGCTGACGCAGGCGAACGTGGGTGCGCGGTGGTGCATCGTGCACGCGACGCACATGACGGACAAGGAAGTCACCGCGTTGGCCGCGAGCGGCGCGGTTGCCGGCGTCGCACCAACGACCGAAGCCGATCTGGGCGACGGCTCGTTTCCGGGCGCGGCCTATCTTGCCGCCGGCGGACGGTTCGGTGTGGGCAGCAATGGTCGCAACGGATGCGCGCGCGGCGGCGCAATGTGTTGAGGGACGTCGGCAACCTGCCGATCGGCACGACGCTCTGGGCGCGAGCCGCTGCGGGTGGCGCGCAGGCGCTCGCGCAGCCGATCGGCGCCCTCGCCACGGGCCGCCGTGCGGACCTCCTTGTCCTGAATCCCGCTGATCCCGCGCTGGCCGGGCAGGCAGTCGACGACGTCCTCGACGCGGCGATTTTCGGACCTGCGCGCGCACCGGTTCGCGACGTCATGGCGGGCGGAAAGTGGATTGTCCGCGACGGCCGGCATTTCGCGGAGGACGAAGTCTTCGCCCGCTATCGTGCCGCGCTCGCGCACATGGAGGCGCCGTGGTGACACCGGCGCATTTCGACCTCTTGCTGGTCGATGCGCAGCTCGCGACGATGCGCAACGATAGCGTGCCGTATGGCGTGGTTCGCGACGGTGCCGTGGGCGTTCGAGGGGGCGTGATCGCCTGGGTGGGCCGTGCGCGCGATGTCCCGCGTGATGCAGCGGCGCGAGAGACGCGAACGTGTGGCGGCCGTTGGTTGACGCCCGGCTTGGTCGATTGCCACACGCATCTCGTCTACGCGGGCAATCGCGCCGGCGAATTCGAGCGCCGGCTGCATGGCGAGACTTACGCGGACATCGCCCGCGAGGGCGGCGGCATTCTGGCCACTGTGAAGGCAACCCGCGCGGCGAGCGCCGACGAGCTCGCCTCGCAAAGCCGACCCCGCCTGGCGGCGCTTGCCGCGGAAGGTGTCACGACCGTCGAAATCAAGTCCGGCTACGGCCAGGACACGGCAACCGAATTGAAACAACTGGCGGTCGCACGCGCGTTGGGTTCCGAGCTCGGCGTGGATGTTCGCGCGACGTTGCTCGCCGCGCATGTGCTTCCGCCCGAATTTGCCGGACGCGCCGACGACTACGTCGACTACGCTTGCCGCGAAATCATTCCCGCGGCCGCTCGCGCCGGTGCTGCCGACGCGGTCGATGCGTTCTGCGAGACGATCGGCTTCACTCCCGCGCAGACGCAGCGCGTGTTCGCTGCGGCACGGGCCCATCGCTTGCCGGTCAAGCTGCATGCGGACCAATTATCCGATACGGGAGGGGCGGAGCTGGCCGCGACGGCCGGCGCGCTCTCCGCCGATCATCTCGAGTACACGAATGCCGCCGGAGTCGCGGCGATGGCGGATGCCGCGACGGTGGCCGTGCTGTTGCCGGGTGCGTTCTTCGCATTGCGCGAAACGCAGCTGCCGCCGGTCTCGGCGTTTCGCAGTCACGGCGTGCCGATGGCGGTGGCGACCGATTGCAATCCGGGAACGTCTCCGGCAGAGTCCTTGCTGCTGATGCTCAACATGGCGTGCACGCTGTTCCGGTTGACGCCGGAGGAAGCGCTGGCCGGCGTCACGGCGAACGGGGCGCGCGCGTTGGGCCTGACCGATCGCGGAACGCTCGACGTCGGGCAGCGCGCGGACATCGCGATGTGGGACATCGCGGAGCCGGCGGAGTTGGCCTACCGAATGGGCGGCAATCCGTGCGCTGGCGTGATTCGCGCCGGCAAGGTTGCGCGCTGGGATTCGTAATGGAACTGTGGGAACTCAATCGGGGCGACAGTCCGCTCGTCATCGACATGCCGCACTCGGGAACGCACGTTCCGGACGCATTGCGGCCACGGCTGACCGCGGTCGCGCAAACGTTTCCCGATACCGACTGGCATGTCGATCGGTTGTACGCGTTCGCGGAAGCCGAAGGCGTAACGCTGTTTCGCGCAACGCATTCGCGCTATGTCGTCGACCTCAATCGCGATCCCTCAGGCGCAGCACTCTATGCGGGTGCGGACAATACCGAGCTGTGTCCGACGCGCACCTTCGCCGACGAATCGATCTATGTCGATGAACGGCCCAAGCAGCCGGAAATCGACGAACGGCGCGAGAAGTACTTCGAGCCCTATCACGCGGCGCTCGCAGCGGAATTGAGGCGCGTGCGCGTACGTCACGGCTTTGCGGTGCTGCTTGATGCCCATTCGATCCAAAGCTTCGTACCGCGATTCTTCGCGGGCCGGCTGCCCGACCTGAATCTCGGCACGGCGAATGGCGCCAGTTGCCTCCCCGCGCTGCAGGCGCTGGCCGAACGCGTGCTGGGGTACGCGGAGGGGTTCTCGCATGTCGTCAACGGCCGCTTCAAAGGCGGTTGGATCACGCGCCACTACGGGCAGCCGCAGGAGGGCGTGCACGCGCTGCAACTGGAAATGGCGCAAGCCTGCTACATGGACGAGTCGCCGCCATACGCGTGGGATCCGGTCAGGGCGCTCAGGCTCACAGGGGTGCTACAGCAACTTGTGCGCGCGCTGAACTCGTTTCGACCGCCGGTATGATCCGCATCTACACCGCGCAGCAGCGCTACGACGCCTACCTGGTCGCCGACCGCCTCAACCAGGCCGGCATCAAGGCGCACGTGTTCAATCAGCACGCATCGAGCATCGTCGGCGATGTCCCGCCGGATGTCGCGCAGCCGCAGGTGTGGATCGAGCGCGAATGCGACCGCGAGCGTGCCGGAAGGACGACATACGTTGCAGTAAGTGCGGCGAGCCGTCGCCCGCGAACTTCGATTTGTGCTGGAATTGCGGGGCGACCCTGTAGTTAGGGTTCTTGCGATTCGTCGAGAAGAGCGCGAGCGCGTTCCGTCTGCTCATCCGGTGGAGGAATCCCCGCAGGCGGTTCGTCGGCGTCGCCACTGCCTCGGCGCGCGCGCCGCCGGAGCACCACATACCAGACGAGTCCGCCGCCCGCCAGCAATGCGAACGGTCCGAACCACAGCAGATAGGTGGTCGACTTGACCGGGGGCTTATACAGCACGAAATCGCCGTAACGCGCGACCAGGTATTGCTTGATCTCGGCGTCGCTCTTGCCCTGTTGCGCGAGCTCGCGCACCTCGCGCCGCAAGTCTTCGGCCAGCGGCGCATTGGAGTCGGCGAGCGTCTGGTTCTGGCAGACGAGGCAGCGCAGCTCTTCCTCGAGGTTCTTCAGACGCGCGTCGAGCGCGGCGTCGGCCATGGCTTGGCCACATGCCGCGGCAAACAGCAGTGACGCCACCAGCCTTGCTCCGAGATGGATGCGCTTCACGACTTCTGCAGTTCGCGTACGAGCGGCAGGATTTTCTGCTGCAGGCTTTCCGGCGTGATCGGTCCAATCTGCTTGTAGCGGATGACGCCGCTCTTGTCGACGACGAACGTTTCGGGAACGCCGTAGACGCCCCAGTCGATCCCCACGCGGCCGTCGGCGTCCACGACGGAAGCCTGGTACGGATCGCCGTTTTCCGAGAGCCACGCTCGGCCGAGGTCGTTCGTGTCCTTGTAGTCGAGTCCGATGATCGGAACGATTTTCGCCTTGGAAAGCGCGACGAGCAGCGGATGCTCGACGCGGCACGACACGCACCACGACGCCCACACGTTGAGCAGCCACACCTGGCCCTTGAGGCTCGCCGGCCCCAGTTTTTTTGAAGGGTCGTCGAGTTGCGCGAGCTGGAACGCCGGCGCGGGCTTGTCGACCAGAGGCGACGGCACTTCACGCGGATCGCGCGACAGGCCGACCCACAGGAAGCCGACCAGCACCACGAAGATGCCAAGCGGCAGCAGAAAGCGCAGTGCCTTCATGCTCTACGCGGGCCGTGCCGAGCCTGCGAGCACGGCAATCTTTTGCCGGACGGCAAGCCGGTAGCGGCGATCGGTCATGGCGATGAATCCACCGAGCGCCATCAGGAAGCAGCCGCCCCAGATCCAGTCCACGAACGGCTTGACGTAGACGCGCACACCCCAGGCGCCTGCATCACCCTTGTCGGTGACCGGTTCGCCGAGCGACACGTAGCGATCGCCGAGGAAGCCGGCGTTGATCGCGGCCTCGGTCATCGTCGTTCCCGACGCGTTGTACGTGCGCTTCTCGGGCTTCAGCGTCTGCACGAGCTTGCCGTCGCGGCGAACCTCGATTGTGCCTGCGACGCCGCGGTAATTGGGACCGATCACGGGCGCCACGCCGCGGAATGTGTATTCGTCGCCACCGACGGTGATGCTCTGGCCGACATCGAGCGGCACGTTCTCCTCGATGCCGTAACCTTTGACCAGCGTCACGCCGACGATGAACACCGCCACACCCAGATGCGCGAGCAGCATGCCGTACCACGCCGACGGATTCGCCGCGAGCTTGCTTGTGAGCCGGCGCTGCGGCGCGTGGCGCAATCGCTGCACGGCGGCGGTGATCGTTGCCGCGACGATCCAGAGCGCGAGGAACAGCCCGACGGCCACCAGCGGCGACCAGGCGCCCATCGTGAACGGCAACAGTACCGCGGTGACGGCGGCGACGATGAATGCCCATTTGAGGCGTGTCGCGAGGTCCGGCAATTGCGCGTGGCGCCAATTGGCGATCGGACCGACGCCCATCAGGAACGTCGCGGGCGCCATCAGGATGGGGAAGACCAGGTTGAAATACGGCGGGCCCACCGAAGCCTTGGGCAGGTTCAGCGCATCGAGGAACATCGGGTACAGCGTTCCCAGGAACACCGCGCCCAGCGCGACGATGAGCAGGATGTTGTTCGCCAGCAGCGCGGATTCGCGCGAGACCATCGCAAAGCCCGCGCCGCCACCTACCGCGCCCGCGCGCATCGCATAAAGCGTTAGCGAGCCGCCGATCACGATCGCGAGGAAGGCCAGGATGAACACGCCGCGCGTGGGATCGGTCGCGAACGCGTGCACGGACGTCAGGACGCCCGAGCGCACGAGGAACGTGCCAAGCAGCGAAAGTGAAAAGGCGATGATGGCGAGCAGCACGGTCCAGCTCTTGAATGTGCCGCGCTTTTCCGTTACTGCCAGCGAATGCAGGAGCGCCGTTCCGACGAGCCACGGCATGAACGACGCGTTCTCGACCGGGTCCCAGAACCACCAGCCGCCCCAGCCCAATTCGTAATAGGCCCACCAGCTGCCGAGCGCAATGCCGATCGTGAGAAACGACCACGCGGCGGTCGTCCAGGGGCGCGACCAGCGCGCCCACGTCGCATCGAGCCTCCCGCTGAGCAGCGCCGCGATCGCAAACGAGAAGGCGACGGAAAAGCCGACATAGCCCATGTAGAGCATCGGCGGATGGATCACCATGCCGGGATCCTGCAACAGCGGATTCAAGTCGCGACCTTCGGGCGCCGCCGGGACCAGCCGCAGGAACGGATTGGAGGTGAAGAGCATGAACATGAGAAAGCCGGCCGAGACGAGCGCCATCACCGCCAGCACGCGCGCCAGCAACACCGCCGGCAAGTTGCGCGAGCGCAGCGTGACCGCGGTGGCCCAACCTGTCAGCATCAATACCCAAAGCAGCATCGAGCCTTCGTGCGAACCCCACGTGGCCGCGATCCGGTAGTGGAGCGGCAGTTGCGTGTTCGAGTGTTCCGCCACGTTGACCACGGAAAAATCGCTGGTCGCAAAGCACCAGGCCAGGCATCCGAAGGCCGTGGCGATCAAGACGAACTGCACGCGCGCCGCGGGCGCGGCCAATCCCATGAGGACCACGTCACGCTGCTGCGCGCCGACCAACGGCAGCACGGCCTGAACAAGCGCTACGAGGAGCGCGAGGATGAGGGCGAAGTGGCCGAGCTCGGGGATCATTTGGCCTCAGTTTCCCTTACGCAATGTAGAGAGCGACATGCCCTTGTCTTTCTGCGCCTTGGCGATGGCGTCAGCCGCAGCCGGCGGCATGTAGTTCTCGTCGTGTTTCGCGAGCACTTCGGTCGCATGGAACACGCCGTCGGCGCCGACCGTGCCCTGCGCCACGACGCCCTTGCCCTCTCGAAACAGGTCGGGCAGCAAGCCGTTGTACTCGACCGGCAGACGCTGCGCCGTGTCGGTGACGATGAATTTCACGTCGAGCGAATTGGGCGTGCGCTTGAGCGTTCCCGCCTCGACCAGACCGCCGATGCGAAACGGCCGGCCCTGCGGAGCCTCGCGCGCGACGACCTGCGATGGCGTGAAGAAGAACACGAGGTTCGACTGGAATGCATTGAGCACGAGCGCCACCGCCGCGGCCAGCACGGCGACGCCCGCGCCGATCCACGCAAATCGACGGTGACGCGGCTTCATGGCGCGTGCGCCTCGTCGTAGGCCGACGCCGCCGCTCGGCACGCGCGGCGCCGCGCGCGCAGCGCCAGCAGCTCTGCGACGATCGCCAACGCTGAAACGCCGTATGCGCCCCAGACGTAGAAGCCATAGCCGCCCATCGCGAAGAACCCTTCGGCGCTCATGTTTTTTCCGGTTCGGGCAATTGACCCGCCCATGTGGCGCCGCGTTCGCGCTCGACGATGATGCAGCGCACGCGCACGAGCGCGACGGCGATCGAATAGAACCACGCGGCGAACGCCATGACAAGCATGCCCGAGAGCATGATCGCGTCCATCTTCGGCGCGGCCATCAAGCCGACCGACGATCCCTGGTGAAGCGTATTCCACCACTGCACGGAGAAATAGATGATCGGAACGTTGACTGCGCCTACCAGTGCCAGTACCGCGCACGCACGGTCCGCGCGCCGGTCGTCGTCGATCGCGCTGCGCAACGCCATCACGCCGAAATAGAGGAACAGCAGGATCAGCTCGGAGGTCATCCGCGCATCCCACGCCCAGTAGGTGCCCCAAGTCGGCCGGCCCCAGAATGCGCCCGTCCACAGCGCGATAAACGTCATCAATGCTCCGGTGGGCGCAAGCGCCTGCGCCATCATCGCGGACAAGCGCGTGTTGAAGCCGAGCGAGAGCGCGCTCCAGAATGCCATCACGAGATAGATGAACATCGACATCCAGGCCGCCGGAACGTGGATGAAGATGATCCGGTACGCGTCCCCTTGCTGGAAGTCGGTCGGCGCCAGCCCGAACCCGATCCACAGTCCGGCGATCGCGAGAATCAGCGCGCTCCATCCGAACCACGGCGCGAGCCTTCCGGCGAGCGGATAGAACGCGGGGGGCGAAGAGTAGTGGAACAGGTTCATCGGTCAGGTCAATCGAGCGCAATGCGTACGGCAGCGGAAGCGGCGAGCGGCGCGCCGACGATCGCCATCAACAATCCTGCGCCAAGCAACGACAGGTTCGCGGCCGCGCCCAAGCCGGCGTGCACGGCGTCGACCGCACCCGCGCCGAAAATGAGCACGGGCACGCACAGCGGCAGCACCAGCAACGCAAGCAGGCTGCCACTGCCGCGCAGCCCCAGTGTCAGTGCGGCGCCAATCGCGCCCAGCAGCGACAATATCGGCGTGCCCAGCAGCAGCGTCATGGCCAGCACCGCCAGCGCCTCGCTGCCCAGCGCGTATTGCTGTCCCAGAATCGGTGCGAGGACCACCACCGGCAACCCCGTCGTGAGCCAATGCGCGATGATTTTACCGGATACGAGGGCGGGCAGCGGATAGGGCGAGAGCGCGATCTGCTCGAGTGTGCCGTCGGCGTAATCGGAAGCGAAGAGGCGTGGAAGCGAAAGGAGCGACGCCAGGAGTGCCGCGACCCACAGCACGCCGGGTCCCATCAGCGAGAGCACGGTTTTCTCGGGCGTTGTCGCCAGCGGAAAGAGCGACACGACGATCACGTAGAACAGGAGCTGCACGCCGAGCTCCGTGCGGGAACGCATTGCCAGCCGAAGGTCGCGCTCTAGCGCCCAGAGCACGCCGGACCACGCGCCGTCGTCCTGGATGGCTGCCGATCCGTCGAGCGCGGCCGCGGGCGGAGCGATCATGACAGGGCGAGCGAATGGACACGCGCCGGCGGCAGGTCGAGTGTCTGGTGCGTCGCAACGACCGCGAAGCCGCCGCGTTCCAGGTGACCCGCGATCATCGTCGTGACCAGCGCCATGCCCGCCGTATCGAGCGCTGTCGCCGGCTCGTCGAGCAGCCACAACGGGCGGCGGAGGAGTGTCAGGCGTGCAAGTCCGAGACGACGGCGTTGTCCTTGCGACAATGCGCGTGCGGGCAGACTCGCGTGCCGGTCGAGTGCGACGGCCGACAGCGCATCGCGCAGTTGCGCAGTCGACGCCTTGACTCCGGCGAGCGTGACCAGCGCGGCCAAATTTTCCTCCGCCGTGAGTTCGTCCTTCAATGCGGCAAGATGGCCGCAGAAGATGGCGTCCTGCCGCAGGCTTGGCAAAAACGGCGTGACCGTCTGGCTTCGCCATCGGATGCGGCCTTCGACGGGAGTACTGAGTCCGGCCAGGATCCGCAGCAGCGTCGTCTTGCCAGTGCCGTTGGCGCCGGTGACGACCAGCGCGAATCCCGGTTCGACTTTGAGATCGAGTCCGGCAAAGAGGCGCGTGAATCCGCGGCGTGCGGCGAGGTCAGTCGCTTCGAGCATGGACGAAGCAGATCTTCGACGGTCCGCACAATGTGACCGGCCGCGATGGAAGAGACTTCGGGATCACGGGTTATTATAGCGGAGCAACAAGTCGGACTCTCCGGATTTGGCGGTCGCAAGCCACTAACGACCCGATCAAAAGGCGGCGGCTTAAGACCGTCCGGGCAATGGAGGAGCAATACGTGCAGCATCAGTCGGTGCTTGCCTATGCACGATATCGTTACCTCAAGGTCGCGACGGTCGTCATCGCGCTGGTGATCGGCGTCTACATCTGGCACCGTCCCCCCAACGGCCCGTACGGCGGGACGTGGCTGGGCTATACGCTGGGGACGCTGTCGGCCGCGCTCGTCCTGTGGCTTATGTACTTCGGCGTGCGCAAGCGCCGCTACCGGTCGACGCTGGGCACGCTGCAGGGCTGGCTGTCGGCGCACATTTATCTTGGCGCGTCGCTGCTGGTCATCGCCACGCTGCACGCTGCGTTTCAGGTGGGCTGGAACGTGCATACGCTGGCGTACGCGCTGATGGTCGCCGTGATCGTCTCCGGATTCTATGGCGCCTTCGCCTATCTGCGATTTCCCCCGCGCATCACGGACACGCTGGGCGAAGACACGCTCGAGTCACTGCTCCTCGGCATCACCGATCTCGACCGCGCCGTGCGGCCGCTTGCCCTCGGTCTGCCCGACGAGGCGAACAAGCTCGTGTTGGCCTCGGCACAGGGCACGCGCATCGGCGGCACGTGGCGCCAGCAGTTGCGGGGACGTGACAGCGAGTGTCCGACGACCGCCGCAGTGGGGGGACTGCAGGCGATCGGCAAGTCGTTGCGCGGCGACCAGGCGCGCGTCAACGAACAGGTCTACGCGCTTCTGGCGCGCAAGCAGGAACTGGTCAAGCGCGCGCGGCGGGCGGTGGCATTGAAGGCGCGCCTCGACCTGTGGTTGTTCATTCACGTCCCGCTGTCGGTTGCGCTGGTCGCGGCCCTCGTCGCCCACGTCGTGTCCGTGTTCTTTTACTGGTAGGCGCCCCGCATGCGTCTCGCGCTCACCACCGTCACCCGCAATCGCAAGGGGCAGGCCGTGCGCGTGACGCGCATCGTCGAAGGTGAATCGTTCGCGCTCGGCCGCGGCGCGCAATGCGCGATCCATCTTCCGGATCCGCGGGTGGCGTACGAACATGCGACGATTTATGTCTCGGACGGCGGCATCCGTTTGGGTGTCGTCGGCGGCGCAACGATGCGCGTCGACGGCCGCCTCGATCCCGAAGTGCGGCTTGCCCCAGGCGTCACGGCGGAGATCGGACCCTATGCGATCGCAGTCGAAGCGCCGCCCGCCGGCGCGGACCTGGGGCTCACCATTGAACTCACGCGGCCGCTTCCCGACGACCTGGCGGAGATCAAGACCCGCTCGCGGACGCATCTCGACGCAACGGGCCTCTCCAAGCGGCGGCCGGCGTGGGTGATGGCGGTCGCCGTCTTGTTGCTGTTCCTCGCCGTTCCGGTCATCAATGCGTTGATGCCGTCACTGCGCGCGACGACCGCGAAGCTGTCCGTCACACCCGACGCGTCGTGGAATCCGGGGCCGCTGGCGGCGGGCCACGCCGGGTTCGGCGGCAATTGCGCTACGTGCCACGAGACGCCGTTCCTGCGCGTTCGCGACCGTACGTGCCTCAAGTGCCACGAAAAGATTCCCGGTCACGTGATGCCGGTTTCGCTGCAGGTCGACCTCTTCGGCGGCACGCGGTGCGCGAGCTGCCATGCCGACCACAAGGGTCCCGAAGGCATCGTGCGGCGCGATGCGGGCCTGTGCGCGAATTGTCATCAAGATTTGAAACGCAGGGTTCCCGGGACGGATTTTGCGGACGCCGGCGACTTCGGCGCGGCGCATCCGGAATTTCGCCTCACGTTGTGGACCGGCCCCGGCAGCACCGACACGCTGCGCGTTCTGCACAGCGACAAGGCGCGCCTCATCGAGCATTCGCATCTCAAGTTTCCGCACGACGAACACCTGAAGGCGAACATCCGCGGCGCCAACGGCCGCGTCACGCTCGATTGCGGCAGTTGCCACGTGCCCGACGCGAGCGGCCGGTCATTTGTCCCAGTCAACATGAACCAGCATTGCCTGGAATGCCATACGCTGCAATTCGAGCCCGCGGTCACGCCACGGCAAGTGCCGCATGGCTCCGTCGACGACGTGATGGCGACGATGCAGGAGTTCTACGCGAGCCTCGCATTGAAGGACGTCGCCGTCGATATCATCGACACCGGCGACATCCGGCGCAGCATCCCGAGTGAGCGGAGTGGAACCATCACCGATGCCCAGCGCAAGCGCGCACTGGCGTGGGCCGAAGGCAAGGGTGCCGTGGTCGCGCAGGACCTCTTCGAGAAGCGCGTCTGCATCGTCTGTCACGACGTCGGCAAGTCCGTGGGACCGGGACGAGAGCCGGCGAACATTCTTTGGAGCGTGGCGCCGTTGCACGTCCCCGACACATTCATGCCCCGTGCGCGCTTCGACCACGAAAAGCATCAGACCTTCAAATGTGCCGACTGCCACGAGGGAATCGCAAAATCGAAAACGAGCGGCGACGTCACGATTCCGGACATCGCATCCTGCCGGCTGTGCCATGCGGGAAGCAAGCCCGCCGCGAACAGGATCGCGTCGACGTGCGTTGCGTGCCATGACTTCCACGAACCCGGGCATCCGGCGTGGAACAAGCGCGCGGCGCAGCCGATCGGAGACGCGACCAATCCGACGTCGCTGCCGCTTCGCACGGCTTCGGGAACAACGCGATGACGAGGAGCAACTTCCCGTCGTGCGTCCTGGCCTGTGCAGCGCTTGCGTTGCTCGCGGGCTGCGGCGGCGGGGGTGGTGGGGGCTCGGGCTCCGGCGGATGCAGCGGCAATTGCGAGGCCGCCTCGCCGAACGCGTTGACGGTCTCGGATGTGCAACTGGTCATCGCGCAAGCCGTGTTCGAGGCGCAAGCACGGGGCGCCAAGGCGACTATTGCCGTGGTCGACCGCGTCGGTAATGTGCTGGGTGTGTTCAAGATGACCGGGGCGGCGCCGACGTTCACGATTACCTCCGGCACCGGCGCCACGGGCGGGCTCGAGGGTGTGAGCAGCTTGCCGTCCGAATTCGCGGCGATCGCGAAGGCGGTGACCGGCGCATACCTCTCGTCGGAAGGCAACGCGTTCTCGACGCGGACGGCGAGCCAGATCATCCAGCAGAATTTCGATCCCGGCGAAAATAATCAGCCGTCCGGCCCGCTGTTCGGCGTGCAATTCAGCCAGATGTCGTGCTCCGACTTGAACCAGCAAGCGACGGCGGGGACCATTGGCCCGAAACGTTCGCCGCTGGGCCTCTCGGCCGACCCGGGCGGGCTGCCGCTCTACAAGAACGGTACGCTCGTCGGCGGCGTGGGCGTGATCGCCGACGCAATTTATTCGCTCGACGTCGACATCTCGGGACAGGACAACGATGTCGACGAACTGATCGCTGTTGCGGGGGGCAGCGCATTCGCCGCGCCCACCGATCGCCGCGCGAACCAGATCACCGTCGACGGCCGCACGTTGCGCTACGTCGATTCCGAAGCGCTCGCGAGCAATCCTGCGCTGGCGCCGCCGTTCTCGTCAATCAACGGCGTCGCGGGCTCGCTCGTCAATGTGATGGGCTACGGTGGCAGCCCCGTGGTCGCGGGAGTCGCCTTCGGAACGCCAGCATCCGGTTATCGCGCCGACGCATCACTGGCATTCGCGGGCCTCAACGCCTACGTGCTCGTCAACGCCGCCAACGTCAACCGCTATCCACCCCAGAACAGTGCGGACGGACTGCTGCAGGCAGGAGAGGTGACGCAGATATTGAAAAGCGCGCTCGACGTCGCCAATCGCGCACGCGCGCAGATCCGCCGGCCGCTGGGGTCGGCGGCACAAGTGACGGTGACGGTCGTCGACACGCAGGGCAACGTGCTCGGACTCGTGCGCACACCCGACGCGCCGGTGTTCGGCACCGACGTCGCGCTGCAAAAGGCGCGTACCGCCGCGTTCTTCTCGAGCCCGACGGCGGCGGCGCAGTTGGACGCGCTGCCTCCAGCCAACTACCCGGTGCCGCCGTCCGCGTATGTTGTGGCGCTACGCGCGTTCATGAACGACCCGGCGTCGCTCGCCAACGGCATCGCCTACAGCGACCGCGCGATCGGCAATATCTCGCGGCCGTTCTTCCCGGACGGCATCAGCGGAACTGCGAACGGGCCATTCTCGAAGCCGATCGGGCAATGGAGTGTGTTCAACGACGGCCTGCAGCTCGATCTCACGCTGAACAAGCTCGTCGCGTCGCTCGTCGCCAACGACAACTCGGTCGACTGCACCGGTGTGGCCGCACTCACCAACGGCATGCAGATCTTCGCGGGTAGCGTGCCCATCTATCGCGGCAACGTGCTCGCGGGTGCGATCGGCGTCTCCGGTGATGGCATCGACCAGGACGACATGGTCGCGTTCCTTGGGTTCGCCAATGCCGCGACCCTGCTCGCCAATGGCATCGCGAATGCACCGACGACAATTCGCGCGGATACGCTGGCGCCGCAGGGCGAAGGCACGCGACTGCGCTACGTGAACTGCCCGCAGACGCCCTTCAACAACAGCAGCCAGCAAAATGTCTGCGCGGGCATTTGATATTCCACGGTTTGTAGCGCTTGCCTATTTCGCGTTGGCGGCTGCCGGCTCCGCCGTCGCGCAAAGTCCCGCGCCGCCGGCCGTGTCGGCCGACGGACGTTACGGACTGCAGGTGCTGGTGCCGTTACTCGACGTGTTCGCCGGACCTTCGCGCGGTTCGGCCGTCATCGCCGAATTGCAGGAAGGCGCGCAGCTCGAATCGCTCGAGCGACGGGATGCGTGGTACCGGATCACGCTGTCCGACGGGCGCGACGGCTGGGTCGATTACGTGTTCGGCAAGACCGGTCCCAATTTCTCGGTCGACGCGAGCGCACCGTGGATCCGCGCGACGCCGTTGGCGCCACCCGAGCCGCCTTCCGATGGCGTCGTCCAGCGGCAGCCGATGGGCAAGCCGCTCGAAGCGCTGATTCCCACGATCGACCCGAAGCTGGTGCCTCCACCCGAAGCGCTGCTGCCGCGCGCGTCGATCCCGGTACCCGATCGCTGGCGATTGATGGACGAGCTGGGATTCATCAAGCAGCGCTGGTACGACCCCTACAACCCGAACACGTGGAAGGGCGACCGTCCGGTGTTCGGCGAAGATTGGTTCGTCAATGTCGGCGCGGTGTCCGACACCTTGTTCGAATGGCGGCAGCTGCCCACGCCGATCGGCGCGCAATCGACGCAACGCCCGCAATCGGACGACCAGTTCGGGCGCAACCGGCAGTCGCTGTTCAACGAAAACCTGATCCTGAGCCTGTCGCTGATCAAGGGCGACACGACGTTCCGGCCGCCGGACTACGAGTTCCGCTTCGTGCCGGTGATCAACTTCAACCGCACGCAGGTCGACGAGGTGCGCGTGCTGCGGATCAACCCGCAGGAGGGAACGACGCGCAACGACAGCATGGTGGCGGTGCAGGAACTCTTCGTCGACAAGCACCTGCGCAACGTGTCCCGGGTCGGCATCCAGCCATTCACCGCCGACTTCCGCGGCCTGCTGTTCATCGACCAGCCGCTCGGAGTCCGGCTCTTCGGAACGCGCGACAACAATCGCTGGCAATACAACCTGGCGTGGTTCCGCCGGCTGGAGAAGGACACCAACAGCGGCCTGAACGACATCGGCAAGCCGCTGCGCAACGAGAACATTTTTGTCGCCAACCTGTACCGGCAGGATTTTCCGGTGCCGGGCTTCACACTGCAGGGCACGGTGATCTACGACGACGATCGCGAAAACCACAGCGCCTATTACGACACCAACGGATTCCTGACGCGGCCCGCAGCGCTGGGCGACGAACAGTTGCACACCTACCAGATCACCTATCTTGGCCTCAATGGCGACGGCCACTTCGGCCGCTGGAATCTTTCCGGTTCGCTCTACTACGCACTGGGGAGCGTCAACCACGATCCGCTCGCGCAACAGAAGGTCGACGTCAGCGCGCTCTACGCCGTTGCCGAGGTGTCGCGCGACTTCGACTGGTTACGCGTGCGCGGCACCGGCATTTTCCAGAGCGGCGACAAGAATCCCTTCGACGGCCACGCCAACGGCTTCGACGCGATCCAGGAGAATCCGCAGATCGCGGGCGCCGACACGAGCTACTGGATCCGGCAGGCGGTGCCATTGATCGGCGGCGGCGGCGTGGCGCTGTCCGGGCGCAACGGCGTGCTGGCCGCGCTGCGCTCGTCGAAGGACGAAGGCCAGGCGAATTTCGTCAATCCCGGCCTGGCACTGATCGGCATCGGCGCCGATGCCGACGTGACGCCGCAGGTGCGCGTCATCGGCAACCTGAACCAGCTCTGGTTCGCCAATACGTCGTCGCTGTCGGTGCTGCGCAACCAGGGCACGATCAGCACCTCGGTCGGAACCGACCTGTCGTTCGCCATCCAATACCGTCCGCTGTTCACGCAGAATATCGTGCTCAACGCGTCGGCGGCTTTTCTGTTTCCCGGCGCCGGGCTGAAGCAGCTCTATGCGTTCGAAGGCGACAAGACGCAGTACTCGATCCTCGTCAACGTGCTGCTGACCTATTGACCATGGCGCCGACGACCCTTCGCATCCTTCGACTCACGCTGGTGCCGGCGATCGCGGTCGCATGCGCCGGCGCGTGGGCCGCGGTGTTGGGAAATGAGGGCGAGCAGCCCGTCGCGCGCGCCTACATCGCACAGCCGCCCGCGCCGGAACGGCAGAGCGCCGATGCGGCGCGGGCCAAATCGCGAGGGTGCATTGGCTGCCACACCGCCACCGATCACGCGACGATGCATGTCAATCCTGGCGTCGTCCTCGGCTGCACCGATTGTCACGGCGGCAACGCGATAATCGAGCGGCCCGCAGGCGCGGAGGCGAAGGACGCGGCGTATCGATCAGCACTTGCGGAAGCGCACGTGCTGCCGCGATTCCCTCTGGCGTGGAAATATCCGTCGAGCGCCAATCCTCCGGACAGCTACACGCTGCTCAATCGCGAATCGGCCGAGTTCATCCGGTTCGTCAATCCCGGCGATTATCGCGTCGCGCGCGACGCGTGCGGCGCGTGCCACCTGCCCACGATCCAGGCCGCCGAGCGCAGCTTGATGTCGACCAGCGCGATGCTTTGGGGCGGCGCGGCGTACAACAACGGCATCATTCCGTTCAAGCGTTACGTGCTGGGCGAGGCCTACCTGCCTTCAGGCGAAGGCGCGACGATCGTCAATCCAGTGCCGGTCAATGCGTTCATGACGGGCAAGGGCATCCTGGAAAGGCTGTACCCGCTGCCCGCGTGGGAGACGACGATTCCCGGCGACATCTTTCGCGTGTTCGAGCGCGGCGGACGCGTCATTTCGAGCCAGTTCCCCGAAATCGGCCTACCCAACAGCAGCGGCTCGCTGCAAAAATTGGACGAGCCGGGTCGTCCGGACATCAAGCAGTCGAACCGCGGCCCCGGCACGGGCAGCCGCATCTCGGTGCCGGTGATCAACATCACGAAGACGCGGTTGAACGATCCGCACATGTGGTTCCTCGGCACCAACGAGCAGCCCGGCGACTATCGGTCATCCGGCTGCACCGGCTGCCACGCCGTCTACGCCAACGATCGCGACCCGAAACATAGCGGACCGTACGCGGCGTTCGGCAACACAGGGACGTCGCAGACCGCGGACCCGACAATCCGCAAGGACGAATCGGGCCACCCGCTGAAGCACGCGTTCACGCGCGCGATTCCGTCTTCGCAGTGCATGGTGTGCCACATGCACCAGCCGAACGTATTCGTGAATACGTTCTACGGCTACATCATGTGGGATTACGAATCCGACGCGCCGTTCATGTGGCCGGAAAAGCAGCGCTATCCGACGTCCGCGCAGATCCGCGAGATCCTCGACCGCAACCCCGAGGAAGCGGCGATCCGCGGCAACTGGAGCGATCCGGAATTCCTGCGCAACGTGTCCTCCCTCAACCCCAAGTTGAAGGACACGCAGTTCGCCGATTACCACGGCCATGGCTGGAATTTCCGCGCTGTGTTCAAACGCGATCGCAAGGGCACGCTGCTCGATGCGAAGGGCAATGCGGTCGCCGACGACGACCCGAAGAAATTCGAGAAGGCCGTGCATCTGTCGTCGATCCACATGGATCTGGGCATGCAATGCGTCGACTGCCACTTCGCGCAGGACAACCATGGCAACGGCCACATCTACGGCGAGGTCGCCGCGGCCATCGAAATCGACTGCACCGACTGCCACGGCACCGTCAGCCGATATCCGACACTGTTCACCACCGGGCCCGCGGCGGAGCCCGGCGGGCGCGATTTGTCGATCCTGCGCACGCAGGACGGTCGCAAGCGCTTCGATTGGCGCGACGGCAAGCTCTACCAGCGCGCCGCGCTCGACCCGGACAAGGAGTGGGAGATGACGCTGGTGCGCGACACCGTCAATCCGCTCCATCCGAAATACAACGCCAAGGCGGCGCGCGCCAAGCTGCTGGCCGCCGGCGACTCCATGCAGTGGGGCCCAGGTGTGGATGGCACGAAGCTCGCGCACGACAACGACAAGGTCGCGTGCCAGTCCTGCCACTTGTCGTGGACGACGAGCTGCGCCGGCTGTCACCTTCCGATCCAGGCGAACGCGAAGACGGAGCGCCACCACTACGAGGGTGGCGAGACGCGCAACTTCGCGACATACAACCCGCAGGTCGCGCGCGACGACATGTTCCAGTTGGGCCTGCACGGGGCGGTCAAAGGGAGCAAGATCGTGCCGGTGCGGTCGAGCTCGGCGCTGGTTCTCTCGTCGACCAACATCAACCGCGAGCACATCTACATCCAGCAGCCGCCGATCTCGGCGAGCGGCTTTTCGTCGCAGGCGTTCGCGCCGCATTATCCGCATACCGAGCGCAAGACGGAGACCAAGACGTGCACGGATTGCCACGTGTCGGCGGCGAACGACAACAACGCGATCATGGCGCAATTGCTGCTGCAGGGGACCAACTTCGTCAACTTCGTTGGCTACAACGCGTGGGTCGGCGAGGAGAAGCGCGTCACTGCCGTGCAGGTGACCGAATGGGAGGAGCCGCAGGCCGTCATCGGCAGCTACCTGCACCGCTACGCGTATCCGGACTGGTACGCCGACCATCAGAAGCGCGACAAACGGCTACCGACGATCGCGACGCACGGCACCGGCGGCGCGGCGCGCTGCCTGCAGCTTCGCGGCGAATACCTTTACGTGGCCGAAGGCGCGGGCGGCCTGCGCGTGTACGACGCCGCGAGTGTGGCGAACAAGGGCGTGTCGCAGAAGATCATCACCGCGCCGTTCTCTCCGCTCGGCCACGATACGCACATCGCCTGCGCAACGATGGCGAACTGATGCGCATTACCAACCAGGAGCAACCGTTCCAACCGATCTACAGTTACGCCGCGATCACTGACGCAGTCGAGGGCCTGATCCTCACCAACGTCACGACGATGGCCGATGGCGATCCGCAGAACAATTTCCTCACGCGTGCCGTCACGTGGAACGAAGGGGGTGTCTTGACGGGCGCGCGGCACATCGTGCTGGGCGGTCATTTCGCCTACATTGCGGCGGACAAGGGTCTCGTGGTCGTCGACCTCGACAATCCGTTGCAGCCGAAGCTCGTATCGATCGTGCCGTTGCAAGGTGCGCGGGCGTCGGCGCTGCAGTTCCGCTATCTTTTCGTGCTGGACGACAGTGGGTTGCGCGTCGTCGACGTGACCGACAATGCGCGACCGCGCGTCGTGCCGGGCGCGGGCGTGGCGCTGGCCGACGCGCAGCGCGTGTACGTCGCGCGGACGTTCGCGTACGTCACAGCCGGCAAAGACGGTCTCGCGATCATCGATGTCGAGCAGCCTGAAGCACCGAAGCTCTACCAGATGTACACGGCCGAAGGCAAGCTGAACGATGCGCGCGACGTGATCGTCGGCTCGACCAACGCATCGCTGTTCGCGTATGTCGCCGACGGCGTCAACGGTCTCAAGGTCGTTCAATTGACTGCGCCCGACACACAACCGAAGTTCTATGGCTTTTCACCCGACCCGAAGCCGCAATTGATCGCGTGGCGCAACACGGCAACGCCCGCGGTGGCATTGTCGAAAGGTCTCGATCGCGACCGCGCCGTCGACGAAACCGGCGGCCAGATCGCGGTGTTCGGCCGCATCGGCGCGCGGCCCTTCAACGCGGACGAGATGGGCAGGTTCTACCGGCGTCCCGACGGAACGGTGTGGACCGTGACCGATGAGGTGAGAATGCAGGACTACGTTCCCGCGCCGACGGTCGCGGGCACCAAAGCGCCGGCTGCTCCGGCCCCGAAGCCATGAGGCTCCCCATGGATGATCGATTACACAACAGCAGATTCCTCGCCGCGCTCGGAATGACGCTTGATTTACGCTTGTGCCGGCTCGCCCCGCTCGCCGTAGTGGCGACACTCCTCAGTTCCCACGTCTTCGCGCAGACGGCGAAGACCAACGCCGTGCCGCTGCCCCATCACAGCACCGACATGAGCATGGGCGTCGTCTCCTGCGCGAACAGCCTCTGCCACGGCTCGGTGAAGCCGATCAAGGATTCGAATGTCCTGCAGACCGAATACGTCACGTGGTCGCGCGTCGACAAACATGCGCGCGCTTTCAAAGTGCTTTCGAGCGGGCAGTCGCAACGGATCGCTAAAAACCTGGGCATCGCCGACCCGGCCAAGGCGAAGATCTGCCTCGACTGCCACACGCACAACGTTCCCACGGAGCGCCGTGGCGAGCGCTTCCTGCTGGACGACGGCGTGTCGTGCGAAGCGTGCCACGGGCCGTCGGGACAGTGGCTCCAATCGCATGTGCAGGAGGGCGCCACCCACGCCGACAACCTGAAGGCCGGACTCTACCCGGCGTCCGACCCGCTCAACCGCGCGCAGTTGTGCCTTTCGTGCCATTTCGGCAACGCCGATCGCTTCGTCACGCATCGCTTGATGGGCGCGGGACATCCGCGCATGGCCTTCGAGCTCGACACGTTCACGGCCGTCGAGCCGGCGCATTTCAAGGCCGACGCGGACTGGGAAAGGCGCAAGCAGTTGTGGGATGGCGTGCAGGTATGGGCGATCGGGCAGGTGCTGGCCGTCGCCGAAATGATGGACGTGCTGACCGATCCCAAGCGCGGCCGCGACGGCCTTTTCCCGGAACTTGTGCTGTTCGACTGCCACGCCTGTCACCATCCGATGAGCGACAAGCGCTGGGTGGCACGCACGCCCGGCCTGGGTCCAGGTGTGGTGCGCCTCAACGACTCGAACATGCTGATGGTGCGGCAGATCGCGAAAGTCGTCGATGCGCCGCTCGGCGCCCGCATTGCCGCGACGATGCAGAAATTGCAGCAGGACGTCTCCAGTGGCAATGACGCGCTGGCGCAGGCGCGCGCATTGAAAGGCGAAATGACGGCACTGATTCCCGTCCTGCAGGCGCACACGTTTAACGATGCCGACTTGCGCGGCGTCCTGGGCGGTCTCGTCAACGATGGGTTGAACGGGCAGTACCACGATTACGCCGGCGCGGAGCAGGCGACGATGGCCATCGGCAGCGTCGCCAATTTCATGTACCAGCGCGGTATCATCAAGAGCGCGCGGGGCATCAACAACGGGCTGGCCGCGCTGCAGGCCTCGGTTGCGAACGACGAGCGCTACAGCCCGGCGCAATTCCAGGCGGCATTGCGCAACTTCCGAGGAGTTGCCGGATTATGACCGACAGTTTCAAGATCGCGATCGTCGGCTCGGGACCGAGCGGACTGTCGGCCGCGGCGCACGCGGCGGAACTCGGCATCCCGCACGTCCTGCTCGAATCCGAGCCGCACGCCGCGGACACGATCTACAAATACCAGAAAGGCAAGCATGTGATGGCCGAGCCGTCGGTGCTGCCGCTGCGCAGCCCGATGTCGTTCGCTGCCGGCACGCGCGAGAAGGTCATCGGCGCGTGGGGCGAGGAAATCGCGAAGTACAAGGTCAACATCCGCTACGGCGCCGCCGTGACCGCCATCACGGGCGAGAAGGGCGCGTTCACGCTGAAACTCGCCAAGGGTGATCCGGTCGTCGCGGAGCACGTCGTGCTGGCGATCGGACTACAGGGCAACCTGCGCAAGTTGGGCGCGCCCGGCGAAGACTTCCCGATCGTTCAGTATCAGCTCGACGATCCGAAGGAATACGAAGACGAGACGATCCTCGTCGTCGGCGCGGGCGATGCCGCGATCGAAAACGCGTTGGCGCTCGCGGAACAGAATCGCGTCATCCTCATCAACCGCAACGACGAATTCGCGCGCTGCAAGGAGGGCAACCTGAACCTCGTGCTGGCGGCGATCAAGGACGACAAGGTCGAGTGCCGCTACTCGACGTTGGCGATCAGCGTCGAGATGGTCGAGACAGGCGGGTGCCCCGCGCGCTTCAACGTCAAGACGCTCGAAGGCACCGACGCGATTGGCTGCCACCGCATCATCGCGCGATTGGGCGCCACACCGCCGCGCAAGCTCGTCGAATCGTTCGGCGTGAAATTCCCGAACGCCGATCCGACATCGGTGCCCCAGCTCTCGGATATCTACGAGTCCAACGTGCCGGGCCTCTTCATCATCGGCGCGCTCGGCGGCTATCCACTGATCAAGCAGGCGATGAACCAGGGGTACGAGGTCGTCGAGTACATCCGCGGCAATCGCGTCGAACCGGCCGACGAGCCGCTGCTGCAGGCAAAATTCAGGAATTACCGGCGCGCGACGTCGGTGAGCGAAGGCATCGCTCTCATCCAGAAGAACGTGTCGATGCTGGCCAGGATCACGACGCTGCAACTGCGCGAATTCCTGATCGACAGCGAAATCCTGGCGCCGGCCGAAGGCGACGTCATCTTCAACCGCAACGACTACACGAACACCTTCTTCTCGATCGTCGAGGGCAACGTGGATGTCGAAATCAACGCCGGGACGCCCGAGGCGCGCATCGCCCGGCTGGGTGCCGGACAATTCTTCGGCGAGCTGGGCCTTATCTCGGGACGGCGCCGCGCCGCCACCGTGCGCGCGGGCAAGGACTGCGTGCTGATCGAGACGCCGCGCCGCTCGATGCTGAAGCTGATCGCGTCGGTCGACGCCGTGCGCAAGGCGATCGATCGTGTGTATCTGCAGCGCGCCGTGCGCGCCCACGTGTCGCAGGACCTTCCGCAGGCCGACCTGGCCGAGCTGATCCAGGGCGCGCAACTCAAGACCTTTGCCAGCGGCGATGCACTGTTCAAGGAAGGCGACGCGCCCGATGGCCTGTACCTGCTGCGGCGCGGATCGGTGACCGTGTCGCGGCGCATCGGCGGACGTGATGTCGTACTGTCATATGTGGCAGCGGGCAACTATGTCGGCGAAATGGGCCTCCTGTCCGACAAGCCGCGGATGGGCACGGTGCGCGCTGCGGTGATCACCGAGGCGATCGTGCTCGATGGCGCGCGGTTCAAGCAGGTGGCGGCTCGCCATCCGGAATTGATGGATGTGCTCGAGCAGCAATTTCTCGAGCGGCTGCGCGGCAACGTGCAGATGGAGGCGCAGACACAGGCCGGCAACATCATCAGCTATCTGCTGGAGCAGGGTATCGGCGAGGCGACCGACGTCCTGCTGATCGACGAGAGCATTTGTATCCGCTGCGATAATTGCGAGAAGGCATGCGCCGACACGCATGAAGGAACGTCACGCCTCAATCGCGAGGCGGGGCCGACGTTCGCGCAACTGCACGTTCCGACGTCTTGCCGCCATTGCGAGCACCCGCATTGCATGAAGGATTGCCCGCCCGACGCGATTCACCGTGCGCAGAACGGCGAGGTTTTCATCGACGACAGCTGCATCGGCTGCGGCAACTGCGAGCGCAATTGTCCGTATGGCGTGATCCAGATGGGCCCGGTCGATCCCGAGCGCAAGGCCCCGAGTCTCGTCCAGTGGCTGTTATGGGGCACCGGCCAGGAACCGGGTGTCGAAGCGAAGTCGCACGACAAGTCGCTCACCAAGAAAGCGGTGAAGTGCGACATGTGCAAGGGGCAGGCCGGCGGCCCGGCGTGCGTGCGCGCATGCCCGACCGGCGCGGCCATTCGCGTGTCGCCCGAGAAATTCCTGGTCTATGCGAGCGGCGCCGAAGCCTGACCGCCCGATTCCTGGTTATTGGAGTACGAGAAAATGCTTTGCCGCGCGTCGGGTCGCGGTACTTGCGGCCGGATCGGCTTCCACCTCTGTCGCCGCCGGCTTGAAAACCTCCCCCACTTCTTTCAGCTCCATTTCCATATCGCGCCCCAGATTGCCGAACAACTGAGCGCGCTCGGCGTCGTCCAGCGAGCTCACCTGGGCCGTGAGCGTGTCGGTCAGCGCAGCGAGGGCGGCTCTCTCCGAAGCGGGCGGCCGCTTGGGCGGCACAAACATGAAGCGCCCGAACGTGTCGGCGTAGACGCTGTCGGAGAGGCGCCAGACCAGGCGGTCGCCGGTCGCAAGCATCGCCTGTGACGGATCCGACGCGACGAGGCGATCGGTCTTGTCGACATCGGCGAACATGTCGGCGACGATGCTGCCGACGTCGCGGCTGAAATGGGAAAGCGCCTGTGGAAAGGCGTCCATCCACCAGGGCAGCGTAAGCAATGGAAGTGCGGACAGCAGCCACCGCGCCCACGTCGCGAGATTCTGCAGCAGCGGGATGAAAAGTGTCGCCTTGAACCACACGGCGAGCCCGATGCCGAAACCCATAAGCATGGCGACCGGGTTTGGCCTCTGAGCGATGCGCTTCGCGACGATTCCCGTCGGCAACGCTTCGGCCGGATGCGCCGGGTCGAGCGAAAGCGGGATGATCGCGGGCGGCGCTGTCCATCCGTAGACCGCGGCATCGACCGGACGGTCGAGTTCGATGCGCAACCAGTCGAGCGAGGTTTTCGCCGGCCATTTGTCGTGCATGAACTTGTTCGGCACGTTGGACGCGAGCCATTGCCGCGTCGATGGAGCAATTCGCATCTCGGGCACGACGAAGCCGTGCTCGTCGCGCGGCCAGGCGAAGGGCACGCCTGGTGAAATGTCGCGCAGGTCGGCCAGCAGGTAGGACTCGTTGAATGGAACGCGCGTGCCGCAGAAGGCCCGGCGTAACGGCGCGCCCCAGTCGCCGTCGTATTCGGCGACCACGCAGCGCGCCGCGTTGGTGCTGGCGCGCCAATTCGAAGGCACTTTCACGCTGCCCGCGTTGAATTCGAGCGCGAGCCAACTCTCGACGATGCGCGCATCGACACGCTTGGTGAGCTTCGCGTAGTCCGCGTGCTGCAGTATCACCAGCGGCCCGAACTGCCATCCGATCAACAGGAACACGCCGGCGAACGCCATCATGAAGGCGGCGATGAACACCTGGAATCGCCCGAGCACATTGAGGGCGACTTCGCCGGCCGCGCGAGTAGCGATGGTCATCGGCGTGGCGTCGGACCCCGCGCTCGACGACGAGCGACTGGCGGGCTTCGACTCGCCTTCGGTTTTCCGCTTCTCGGTCATGCCTACTGAATGATCTGGTCGATGACGACGCGAATCCTGTCCGTGCCGGGCTTGACCGGCGCGGTCGATCCGCGCAGGTCGCCGGACTGCGGTGCAGCGTTCCCCGATTTCGACACCCGCGCTTCGACAACGACCGTCTTGGCGCGCGAAATCGTCATGTTCGGCGCCATCGCCATCGCGTCGGTCAGCGCGAACGACTTCGGCAATTCCGAGGCTGCGCCACGCATGACGGCGAGCGGCATGCGCCCGCCTTCGGGATCGCGCGCGAAGATGAACAGGGTGTCGCCCGGCGCAATTTTCGCGGCGAGCTTGGGATCGATTTCGACGCGGCCGGACACGCCGGGGGCTGTCGCAACTGATGGTGCGGCAGCAGGGGTCGCAGGCCCGGAAGGCGCTTGCGCCGCTGCGAGGGCCGGAGGTGTGGCGCCCTTGCGAGCGGCCGCGAGCTCCGCGACCACTTCGTCGATCTTTTGCGATTCCTCGCCGCCGGCAGGCACGTGCGCCTTGAGCCGCGTGTAGAGCGCAATCGCGCCGTCGAAATCGCCGCGCTCGGCCGAAGCCGCCGCGGACATCGCGATGGCCTTCGGATAATCGGGATCGACTGCCAGCGCCCGAGTCAGCAATTGCACGGGACGCCCGGCGAGGCTGCGGCCCTGCGCCATGGCGACGGCTTCGGCCTGGTCGGTGAGCAACCCCGCGCTTTCCGGCATGCGCTTGGCGGCTTCGGCGAACGCCGCAGCCGATTCGTCGTAGCGGCCAAGTTTCAAATACGAACGTCCCAGCAGGATCCACCCCTTGCCATCCTCGGGATTCGCTTTCATCTTCTCGGCGAGCCGATCGATCATCGCGATGATCTGTGGATCGGTGATCGCCGCGTCAGGATGGCCGGCGACTTCCGCAGGAGCGGCGGGCGCGTTCACGGCCGCCGGATTCCCCAAGACGATGTACAGAAGCCCCGCGGACGCGGGCAGCAACGCAACAAGCACGATCGCGGCGATCCAGCGCGAGCGCTCCGAAGCGCGCGAGACGTGGGCGGGAGCGACGGCAAGCTCGGTGCCGAATCGTGCGACGAGTTCGTTCTGCGCCGCATCGCGTTCGGCGGCGCTCAGCGTGCCTGCCGCAAACTCGGCGTCCAGTTGCCGCTTGTGGTCGCGGAACACCGCGGTCGCCGCAGCTTCGTCGTCAGGAGCTTCGCCCTTGCGCTGGCGCACCAGCGGCCAGACGAGGGCCGCGAGCACGCACAAGGCGACGACAAACGCGATCGACCAGCATGCGCGAGTGCGAAGTGCCGCGATTATAGCCTTCGTCCGGACGTACCGTTCTCTTGCCGCAGCGCGTCATCCGGGCGTCGTGAAGTGTCCGCGGCAATCGTCTATGATGGTCGGCCTAGGCGCCCTTGCGGCGCCCATTCCGCGGCGATCCCATGTCGGACAAGAACATCCGTGAGGCTTCCCTCGAGTACCACCGGCAGTATCCGCCGGGGAAGATCGCGCTGCAGCCCACCAAGCAGCTCACCAACCAGCACGACCTGGGGCTCGCCTATACGCCGGGTGTAGCGGCCGCGTGCGACGAGATCGTTCGCGATCCGAATGAGGCGTCATTGCTGACCGCGCGCGGCAACCTGGTGGGTGTCGTCACCAACGGCACTGCGGTGCTCGGCCTGGGGCCGATCGGCCCACTCGCCGCCAAGCCCGTGATGGAAGGCAAGGCGGTGCTCTTCAAGAAGTTCGCGGGCATCGACTGCTTCGATATCGAGATCAAGGAGCTCAATCCGGACAAGTTGGTCGACATGATCGTCGCGCTCGAGCCCACGTTCGGCGGCATCAACCTCGAGGACATCAAGGCGCCCGAGTGTTTCCACATCGAGAAGGCGTGCCGGGAACGGATGAAGATCCCGGTGTTCCACGACGACCAGCACGGCACGGCGATCATCGTCGGTGCGGCAATCCTAAACGGCCTGCGTGTCGTCGAGAAGGACCTGGCAAAAGTGAAACTCGTGTGCTCGGGCGCGGGCGCCGCGGCGCTCGCGTGCCTCGACCTTCTCGTCGGCCTGGGCATCAAGCGCGAAAACATTTTCGTCTCCGACATCAAGGGCGTCGTCTACGAAGGCCGCAAGGAAGAGATGGACGAGCACAAGGCCATCTACGCGCAGCCGACGAAGGCGCGCACGTTGGCCGAGATCCTGCCCGGTGCGGACATCTTCCTCGGCCTCTCCGCCGGCCGCGTGCTGAAACCCGAATGCCTGCCGTCGATGGCGGACAAGCCGCTGATCCTGGCACTCGCGAATCCCGAGCCCGAGATCATGCCGGACGTGGCGAAGGCCGCGCGGCCCGACGCGGTCATCGCCACCGGCCGCTCGGATTTTCCGAACCAGGTCAACAACGTCCTGTGCTTTCCGTTCATCTTCCGCGGCGCGCTGGATGTTGGCGCGACGACGATCAACGAGGCGATGAAGCTCGCTTGCGTGCGCGCGATCGCCGATCTTGCGATGGCCGAGCAATCCGACATCGTCGCTCACGCCTACAACGTCGAGAATCTTCGCTTCGGCCCGGAATACCTGATCCCGAAACCCTTCGACCCGCGCCTCATCGTGATGATCGCGCCGGCGGTGGCCAAGGCCGCAATGGACTCGGGCGTGGCGACACGCCCCATCGCTGACTTCGACGCGTACAAGCAGCGCCTGCTGCAGTTCGTGTACCACTCCGGGTTGCTGATGAAGCCGATCTTCACCGCCGCGAAAGAGGCGCCGAAGCGGATCGTCTACGCGGAAGGCGAGGACGAGCGCGTGCTGCGCGCCGTGCAGGTCGTCGTGGACGAGGGCCTGGCGCGGCCGATCCTCGTCGGCCGTCCGGCGGTGCTCGCGCGGCGCATCGAGCGCTATGGACTGCGGATCACGCCCGGCACCGACGTGGAGATCATCAATCCGGAATTCGACGAACGCTTCCGCGAATACTGGACAGAGTATTACCGGCTGACCGAACGCCGCGGCGTATCGCAGGCGTACGCACAGATCGAGATGCGCCGCCGCCATACGCTGATCGGCGCGATGATGATGCACCGGGGCGAGGCCGACGGCATGCTGTGCGGCACGTTCGGCACGCACGACCTGCACCTCCAATACGTCGACCAGGTGATCGGCCTGCGCAAGGGTGTGCGCACGTACGCCGCGATGAACGCGCTGATGCTGCCCACACGGACGATCTTCATCGCCGACACCTACGTCAATGCGGATCCGACGGCCGAGCAGCTTGCCGAAATCACGCTGCTCGCGGCGGAGGAAATTCGCCGCTTCGGCATCGTGCCCAAGGCCGCGTTCCTGTCGCACTCGAGCTTCGGCTCGTCGACGTATCCGACCGCGAAGAAGATGCAGGCGACGTTGGCGCTGGTGAAGATGATGGACCCCGACCTCGAATGCGAAGGCGAGATGCACGGCGACGCCGCGCTCTCGGAAGAAGTGCGGATTGCCGCATTCCCCGACGCGCAGCTGAAAGGCGAGGCGAACCTCCTCATCATGCCCACGCTCGACGCCGCGAACATTTCGTTCAACCTGCTCAAGGTTTCGTCGGGGTCGGGCGTGACGCTGGGCCCGATCCTGCTCGGCGTGGCCAAGCCTGTGCACATCCTTACGCAGTCGGCGACGGTGCGCCGCATCGTCAACATGACCGCGCTGACGGTCGTCGACTGCACGACGCAGCGGCAGGCGCAGCTTATTTAAACATTGCGCGAGGAGGTGGGCATGAAGCTCTACTATCATCCGGTGTCGACGACGAGTCGGCCAATCGTCCTGTTTGCTGCCGAGTCCGATATCAAGCTCGATTACCAGGTTGTCGATCTCTTCACCGGCGAGCAGTATCAACCCGATTATTCGGCGATCAATCCGAGCCACCAGGTGCCGGTGCTGGAGGATGGCGACTTCCGCCTGACGGAGAGCTCGGCGATCCTCAAGTACCTTGCCGACAAGACGGGCTCTCCCGCATATCCGTCGGATCTGCGCAAACGTGCACGCGTCAACGAGCGGATGGATTGGCTGAACACGGGGTTTTACCGTGACTTTTCCTACGGCTTTCTCTATCCGCAGATTTTTCCGTTCATGAAGCGGCCCGACGACAACGTGCAAGCGGGGACCGTGGCGTGGGGCAAGGACAAGGCGCTGGGCTGGCTCAGGGTACTGGACGAGAGCCTGATCGGACCACGCAACGCGTTCCTCTGCGGCGATGACATTACGCTTGCAGACTATCTGGGTGCGATGATGGTCCTCGGCGGCGAAGCCATCGATTGCAAGTTTGGCGCGTATCCGAATATCTGTCGCTGGCTCGGCAACATGAAGGCGCTGAAGAGCTGGGCGAAAGTCAACGACGCGTTCTACAAGTACGTGGTCGATCCCAACAAGGGCAAGGAATTCGTGCGCGTGTGAGCTCGCATGCCCACACGGCCTTGAGTTCCGCATCCGTCGTCACGCCTGTCGGACATCGTCCGGCAACCGATGCCGGATGCTCCTACGATTGAAACCGGGTATGGCCGATACGGGGATGCCGTCCCGCCGACCAACATCGGGCAGCCCGTACGGTATTGCGCGTCCCGCAACGCTGCGCACGCAGGTCCCATAACGTGGCACTTATTCCTCTTGGCCCGCGAGCAGGCGCCTCGTTGGTTGGCGCGTGCCGACGGGCGGTCGCTTCCGGGATTCATGCCAATGGCATAATATGACCATGGCGATGCAGCCCGCGCGATGGATGCTGCAATGGGGATGCGCTGCGACGATCGCAATGCTCCCCGGCTGCGCCGCAGTCGCGGTCACCGCCGCAGGCGTTGGATTGGCAACCGGTGTCTCCCACACGCTCGGAGGCATCGTCTACAAGACATTCGCGGCGCCGGAAGCCAAGGTGCGCCGCTCGACGATGGCCGCGTTGGTGCGCATGCAAATCAAGATCGTGGAAACGAAGCACGAAGGCAACAAGGAGGTGATCAAGGCGCATGCCACCGACCGCGACATCGACATCGAGATCGAAGCGCTTACGCCGAACACCACACGCATGACGGTCACCGCGTCGATCGAAGGCAGCTTGCTTCGCGACAGCGCAACCGCGACCGAAATCATTCTGCAGACGGAAAAGCTGGTCGGCACGGGATGAGCCCAGCATCGTTCGGAAGGAGTGAATCATGAGCAAACGGACAATGAATATTGGCGCGACGATGATTGCTCTCGTGCTCGCCGGGATGACTGTGGCGCAAGCCGCCGACACGACCAATACGGACCAGACCACCACGACCACCACGTCGACCACGTCGTCAACATCGACCACCTCGCTCACATCGGCTGGCCAGACGCGAGTCGCGGACAAGTTCGCCGCGCCGTTCGACACGTTGGCCGGTTCGCACGATAACGCCGTCGCGCTCGCGACCGCGTTGCGCACGGGATCCCCCGCGACGCTCACGTACACGTCGACCGCAGCGGACGGCACGGTGACGACAACGACGATCACGATCACGCCGCCGACGAAGCCGATGGGCTGGGGCAACGTCTCGCATTCGCTGGCATTGGCGCAATTCGCGCTCAACCAGGCGGGCATCACCAATCCGACGGGCGCGCAACTGCAAACGGCGCTGCTCGGCGGCACCATCACGACCGCCGACGGGAAGACCGTCGCGCTCGCCGGCGTCCTCCAGCAACGCGCCGACGGGATGGGATGGGGCCGAATCGCGCAGAGCTACGGCACGACGATGGGCGCGGTCAATCGCGGTATCAAAGCGCAGACGACCGCCGTTGCGACAGCGACTCCAACCGCGCCGACCAAGACCACGTCGAACAACGCGTCGCCCAAGACAGCGATGGGGCAGGGCGCCTCGTCAACGCGTGGTCTGACGACAGCGGGCGGGACCGCGGCGGGAACCGGGCATGTCAGTAAAGGGCTCACGACCGCGTCCGGTGCGACCGGCGGCGGCAGTCCCGGCGGTATCGTCAGCGCGGACGGCAGCGTGCACGGCAACGGCAACGCGTACGGACGCGGTGTCGTGACCGCATCGGGAACCGGCGCCGGGATTGCGTCGGGTAGCGGCGCCTCGAACGGCATCGTGACCGGCGCGGCAGGCGCCAGTGGCGTCGTCACCGCAGACCCGAATCACGGCGTCGGGTCCGGAAACAGTCACGGCAAAGGCAAGGGCGGCGGCTGACGCCGTATTGCTACTTGGAGATCACCTCCCACTTGCCGTTCTTGACTTCGAAGATGGTGAGCAGGCCGTGGGTGAGGTCGCCCTTGCTGTCGAATTCGATGTTGGCGGTGATGCCCTCGTATTTGACCTTCGCGAGTGCCGGCAGGTACTTTGCCGGGTCGGTTGAATTGGCCGCCTTCATCGCCGTGCCGATCAGCATCACTCCGTCGTAGAAGTAGGGCGCATACAGCCCGATGTCCTGGTTGTAGCGCGCCTTGTACTTGGCCGCGAAGGCCTTGCCGCTGGGGCGCGAGTCCAGTGCAGCGCCCGGTGTCGAGGCGATTTGGCCCTCGGCAGCCGGTCCCGCGAGTTCGATGAACTTGGCCGAGTTCATCGTTTCGCCTCCCATCAGTTTCATTTTTTCCATCCCGAGCGTTTTCATCTGGCGCGCCATCGGCGCGGCCTGTTGGTCATAGCCGCCGAAAAAAATGCCGTCGGGGTTCTGCGCCTTGATCAATGTCAGCACCGCGGCGAAATCGACCGCCTTGTCGTTCGTGTGCTCGTGCCTGACGACCTGTCCACCCGAGGCCTTCACCGCCGCTTCGAACTCATCCGCGAGTCCCTGTCCATAGGCGGTGGCATCGTCGATGACCGCGAGGCGCTTCAGGTTCAATGTCTTCACGGCGTACTCGCCCAGCGCCTTGCCCTGCTTGCCGTCGTCGGCCATCAATCGAAAGGCCGTCTTGTAGCCCTGCTGCGTGTACTTGACGTTGGTCGATACCGAGAGCTCCGGTATTCCGGCGTCGTTGTAGACCCTCGACGCGGGGATCGTCACGCCGGAATTGAAATGTCCGACTACCCCGTTCACCTTGGCGTCGACCAACTTCTGCGCAACCAGCGGACCCATTTTCGGGTCGGCTTGATCGTCCTCGGCCATCAACTCGAACTTCATTTTTTTGCCACCGATCGTCAGCCCCTGGGCATTCAGTTCGTCGATGGCCATCTGCGCGCCGTTCTGGTTGTCCTTCCCGTAGCTCGCCTGGCCGCCGGTGAGCGGTGATGCGAAGCCGATCTTGACCACGTCCTGCGCATGCAACGGCGAGGCGGCCAAAGCAATGGCGATGGCGAATGCACTCGTGAAACCGAAAATGCGGCTGGTTGTTTTCATGGGAGCCTCCTGATGAATTCGGGGCGCGCCATACGTCGCTGACGGGCGGCGCTGGCCGCCGATGGTGCGAAAAAGTCTACACCTCGTGCCGGCGGTGGGCGCAGATGGCGCGCGTTAATGGTTTCCTTTTTCCCTTGCCGGGACCGTTTGCAGATACGCCC
>WNFM01170741.1_pt2 | contig 33809 bp, 37 predicted proteins | sample 5400271 | NCBI WGS metagenome assembly WNFM01 (sample SAMN13153352, study PRJNA577476) | soil metagenome | isolation source: 60 cm saprolite on Douglas fir-dominated hillslope | place: USA:California | collected 2013-09-17 | reverse complement strand
GGGGAGGACGCCCTGCCGATATGCAGGCGCGATACATTTCGTCCGCGGATATATTCCGTATTCGCAATGAACAGGTCCCCATGCGCCGGGGGCGCCGCGCGCCAGAAGGGTGCTACACGAGGAGGCGCAGCCACACACTTGCTCCGTCTACGCGCACCGCTTACGATTCGCGGCGTTGATCTCGGAGCCAGGCGGGCCGGCTCCAAGACATCCAGGGCGTCTACAAGGTCATGATCTCGACGACTGAGTTCGCGCGGGGCGGCTATTCTTTCATCAAGGGCGTGTTCTCGTATTCGGCCGGGGTCGCCGCGCTACCCGGCTTTCGCATCGAGCGGGTGCGTTTCGCGACGCCGATGCCGCTGGCCGAAGGGTTCGAGCGGGTCGAAGCCATCATCAAATCTGCGGGACGGCCGTTAACCGCCCTGTGCTCGTGCGAGCTGCGTTCGCCGGCGCCCTTCACCGCGGCAGGGTTCCGGCAGTTCAACGAGCTCTATGTCGCAATGCTGGAGAAATGGGGCCTGATCGAAGGGGGCGATAATCCGGTCGCGCGCAGCAATGTATGCCCCGCGATCGATCCGCCGCCCCAGCCGGGCTTTTATGCATTTTCGTTCACCACCGAAGCCAAGGACGCGCCGCGCTCCTTCGTCGTCGCCGGCAGCGGCGAAGTGCTGGAGGGCAAGAAGCAAGAAGAACTACCGCGACCACATTGTCGCCCGCGGCGACCTCACGGCAGCCGCGCTGCGGCAGAAGGCGGTGTGGGTGCTGAGCGAGATGGAGCGACGCCTGTCGTCGCTAGGAGGGACGTGGCGGGACACCACCGCCGTCCAGCTCTACATCGTCCATGACATCCATTCCTTCTTGGCGGAGGAGATCGTGCGCCGAGGCGCTGCCCGGAACGGGCTCACTTGGCATTTCGACCGGCCGCCGGTCGTCGACATCGAGTACGAGATGGATTGCCGGGCGGTTCACATCGAGCGTGTCGTCTGATCCCGGCTGGGCGATTTAGCGCGGTCCTATTGTGCGCGCTCGGCGACGACGCGTCGAATGCCGTCGGGAATCGCGCCAAGCCCATAGGTGGGCTAGATATTTGCTGGTCGGAGTGAGAGGATTTGAACCTCCGGCCCCTGCCTCCCGAAAGCAGTGCTCTACCAGGCTGAGCTACACTCCGGCGCCCGGCGATATACCGCCTTCCGCGGCCGGCCGCAACCACCCAATCAGTAACCGCGCGCCAGGCAGAAATCGATCGCCTCGTCGAGCGCCCGCCGCTCGGACCCGTCGCGGAACGGCGCCAAGGCGCGGCGCGCCGTCTCGGCGTATTGCCGCGCCCGATCGAGGGTCGCGCGCAACGTGCCATGCCGCGTCATCAGCTCGATGGCGCGCTCCAAATCCCCCTCCCGCTGCTCGAGCTCCTCGAGCGCACGCCGCCAGAAGCCGCGCTCTGCCTCGCTGGCCGAGCGCAACGCCAACACCACCGGCAGCGTGATCTTCCCCTCCCGAAAATCATCCCCCACCGTCTTGCCCAGCTCGGTCTGTTGCGCCGAGTAGTCCAGCATGTCGTCGACCAGCTGGAAGGCGATGCCGAGATTGCGGCCATAAACCTCGAGCGCCTGCTCTTCGTCTTTCGGGCGTCCGGCGAGCACCGCGCCGATGCGGCTCGCTGCGGCAAAGAGCTGTGCCGTCTTGGCCTGGATCACCGCGAGATAAGATTCTTCGGTCGTCTCGGTATCGTTCGAGGTCACGAGCTGCAGCACCTCGCCCTCGGCGATGATGGCCGAAGCCTCCGACAATATGTCGAGCACCGCGAGCGAGCCGTCCTCGACCATCAGCTGGAAGGCGCGGCTGAAGAGGAAGTCGCCGACGAGCACCGAGCATTTGTTGCCCCATACCGCGTTCGCCGTGGCGAGCCCGCGGCGGAGATCGCTGGCGTCGACGACGTCGTCGTGGAGGAGCGTCGCGGTATGGATGAATTCGACGGCGGCCGCGAGCGCGATGTGGCGGTCGCCGCGATAGCCGCACATGCGCGCGGTCGCCAAAGTCAGCATCGGCCGCAGCCGCTTGCCGCCCGCCGCGATGATGTGGCCGGCGAGCTGCGGGATCAGCGCCACCGGGCTCTGCATGCGCTCGAGGATGAGCGTATTGACACCATCGAGATCGGATCTGAGCAGGGCGGTAAGCCGGTCGAGCGTCGCCGGCTTGACCTCGTCACCTCGCGCACTTGCCACCAGCGCCACGCGGAATTCCCCTCTCCCACCCGTGCGGCCGGCGCTTGCTTGACGGGGCTCCGACCGCAGGCGAGCATAGAAGGCTTGCAGAAGCGGTCAAGCCCGGTCGGCCGCGGGCGCCAGCATAGCACCTGCGCGAGCCCATGAAGGAATTGGTCCGCACCAACGATCCAGTACGTCTGTCTTGGCTGCAGGCACTGCTCGCCGGCGCCGGCATCGAGACCATCATTCTCGACACCCATACCAGCATCATCGAAGGCAGCATCGGCGCCATTCCGCGCCGCCTCATGGTGAGCGCGGACGATCACCGCCGCGCCTGCGCGGTGCTGGCCGAGGCCGGGGAGGCGGCGGGTTGACCGCGCCCGCATCCGACCTGCCTTACAGCGAGGACATGCTCCTGGGCGGCCGCGTCAGGCTGCGCCAGCCGCGCCAAGGCTACCGCGCGGCCATCGATCCGGTGCTGCTGGCGGCGGCGGTGCCCGCCGGCCCGGCCGACTCCGTGCTCGACATCGGCTGCGGCGCAGGAGCGGCGGCGCTGTGCCTGGCCATGCGCATCGAAGGCTGCCGCGTCACCGGCATCGAGGCGCAGCGCGACCTCGTCCATCTCGCCAACGACAACGTCGCGCTGAACGGTCTCTTTGGCCGCGTCGTGGCGGTGCAGGGCGACCTGTTGCGTCCGCCGCCGCGCCTCGAGCCGGGCAGCTTCGCCCACGTCATGGCGAACCCGCCCTTTCTCGAGGACGGTACGGCGAGCGCGCCGCCCGATGCAGCGAAGGCGGCGGCTCATATCGAGGGTGAAGCCGACCTTGCGGCTTGGGTGCGTTTCGCGCTGATGATGGCGCGGCCCAAGGGCAGCATCACCTTCATTCACCGCGCTGACCGCATGGAGCAGCTGCTGGCGCAGCTTTCGGGGCGCGCCGGCGAGATCGTGGTATTTCCGCTGTGGGCCGGGCAAGACAAGCCGGCCAAGCGCGTCATCGTGCGCGCGCGCAAGAGCATGGCGACGCCGACCCGGCTCACACCGGGGCTCGTGCTGCACGAGCCCGACGGGCGCTACACGCCGGCGGCGGAAGCCGTGCTGCGCGGGGGAGCGGCGCTGCAACTCTGAGCGATGCTTCTTATTCGATCTCGCCCGACCGGCGCGTATCCGGCTGGTCGCCCTTGCCAATCCCCCCGGCTCGTGCCCATGTTCTTGGTCCATGAACCTCATCGACGATCTCCTGCAGAAGGTCCCCCTGGAGCGGTTCCGCAATCCGCCGCCGCAGGTGGCGGTCCTGCGTTTCGACGGTCTCATCGGCATGCGCGGGCCGCGTGGGTTGTCGCTGCGCCGTTTTGCGCCCGCGATCGAGCGCGCCTTCGGCCTGCGCAACCTCAAGGCCGTGGCGCTGGCCGTCAATTCGCCGGGCGGCTCGCCCGCGCAGTCCTCGCTGCTGTTCCGCCGTATCCGCCAACTCGCCGAGGAGAAGGACGTGCCGGTGGTCGCCTTCGCCGAAGATGTGGCGGCCTCCGGCGGCTATTGGCTCGCGCTCGCGGCGGACGAAGTGTTCGCCGAAGAGACTTCGCTGGTGGGATCGATCGGCGTCATCACCGCGAGCTTCGGCTTCGTCGACGCGCTACGCAAGCTCGGCGTGCAGCGCCGCCTCTATACCGCGGGCGAGAACAAGTCGCTGCTCGATCCCTTCCTCACCGAGGATCCCAAGGGGGTCGAGCGCCTGACCTCGCTGCAGCGCGACATGCATGAGAGCTTCAAGGACCTCGTGCGCCTGCGCCGTGCCGCCAAGCTCAAGGCCGAGGAGAGCGTGCTGTTCAGCGGCGAAGTGTTCACCGGTCGACGCGCGCTCGAGCTCGGCCTGATCGACGGCATCGGCGATTTGCGCGGCGTCATGCGCCAACGCTACGGCGACACGGTGAAGCTGCGCGTCGTCGAGCCTTGGCGCGCCTCGAGGAGCGCCTGATCTGGGCCCGGTTCGGGCTTTAGAAGATAGAACTTACGTGTCCGCTATAGCCTGATCTGCAGCGGCAATCGCCGCGCACCCTGACCGAACAAACCGCCGAGCGCCTGCTCAGCGGTTTTTCTTTGCCCGCCGCCGGTCGGGCAATGAACGACCGGCACTGACATAAGGACCCCAATCTTGATGACCGCAGCTTTGACGGGCCGCGCCGATGCGCGCGGCACGATGCGGCCGCGCACGCTCGCGTGCACCGCCGATGGCATCTGGCTCTGGCCGGGCACGCCGCTCACCGAAAGGCGCGGCGTCGCGCTCGTGCCGATCCCGACCCCTCAGCTTTACCAGCATGTAGCGACGCTGCATGGACCGGCCGTTCACGCAGCCGCGCTTGCGCGCGTGATCGAGCGCGCCGCGGCGTGTCTGAACATGGGCTGGCTCGAAGAAGCCGAGCGGGTCCTTGCGGCCGCCCCGCTGCCGCCGGTCAGCTTCGACGGCGCGGCGCTCATGCAGGCGATCGGCAGACGACTCAGCGTCAGCGTTCCGGACGTAGAGATCGCCGGATGGCCGAGCGCTTCGCCGCCCGCGCTTTTCGAGCAGTTAGCGCGCGTGCATGACCGCAAGATAGCGGTCGCGCTCGCCCTCGAGCCGGTCTTCAACCCCGATCTTCAGCGCGTCGCGCCCGCCAACGTCCCCTTCGATCCGACGCGCCATCCGCGATGGCCCGCAGGGCAGCCCGATGGCGGCCAGTTCCGGCCGCGCGATGGCAATGGGATCCTGCCGGTCCAATGGCAAGGAGCTGCGGTCCGTATCGCTGCACGATTGTTGGCGCGCCTCTGGCGCCTGCTTCGGCGTCCGCCCAAGTTGCCCGAGCCAAGCGAGCCTAGTCCTCCGCCGCCACGCTCTGAACCGGCGCCAGAGCCGCCGCCGCCAGAGCCGCCGGACGAGCAAAACCCACCGGGGATCGGTCACAACCGGCCACCGGAGGACGAGACCTCGCATCCTGAAACTGATGCGGGGGAGGGTCAGGCGCCGATCAAGGCTAAGCCGCCCGCCCCGCCATCCGAATGGCCGTTCGAAATACCAACCGAAACGCCGGCGGATGCAAAGGACATCAGCCTCTACGGACGACGCGTGTCTAATGCTATCCGGGAGGCGCTAAACAAGAACGACGAAAGAGCCCTCAAGGAGATCGCCGACGCGGTATCGAAAGCGCCTTGGCTCTCTGACCAGATCGAGAACATTCTCACCGACCAAGATCCGCCACGCGATCTCGACGAGCTGATCGAAAGGGCGCGGCAGGGCGCCCGTCCCGGCTACAATCGGCATCACATCGTCGAGCAGGGAAAACAAAATGACGATCTATCGTCAGCGCGCATTCAGTCGGACGACAACATCGCCCTCATTCCGACATACAAGCACTGGAGGATCACCACCTATTACCAGACCAAACAAGAGGCACTCGGGGGATTAACACCCCGAGAATACCTAAGGGGCAAGAGCTTTGAAGAGCGTTACCTTTTTGGACTCAGAGTGTTGAAAAAATTTGGAGTGCTGAAATGAACCCGAACGACTTTTCCAATATGGCAACCGACGAGTTAACTGCCGTGTACATCGACCTTTCTGTAAGAGAGGCAGAAGCCATAGATAGGCAGGAAATGGGGAAGGTGAAAACGTTGTACGGTCAGCTGCAAGCTATCTGCACTGTTCTTCGTGCTCGTGGTCCGGAAGCCCGACGCGTGTTGGTGCCACTCCTCGGACACCGCAATGCGCAGCTGCGCCTGAACGCCGCAAAGGAATTGCTGGCCGTAGTGCCAGATCAGGCGCGTGCTACGTTGGAGAACATTGCTGCGCACGGGCCGGATCAACAGAGTGGGGATGCAGGAATGACCCTGCAGCTCCTTGAGGACGGTGTTTTCAAGCCAACGTAAGCGCCGGCTTGACCCGCCGCCGCTCTCTCCCCTAGACCGACGCATGTTCGGCTTCAGCTTCAGCAAGCTGCTGCTTCTCGTCTCGCTCATCGTCATCGTCTGGGTCGCCTTCCGGTATGCGAAGCGGGTCGAGGCGATCCGGCGTGTGCTGCGCGAGGAGATGCAGCGGCGCCAGGCGGCGCGGCGCCCGCGGCCGCTGCCCGCCGAAGACCTCGTCAAATGCACGCCCTGCGGCGCCTATGTCGCCGCGCGCAGCGCCACCGCCTGCGGCCGCGCCGATTGCCCGTGGGGCCGCTGAGCCCGTCTCCTTCGCCTTGACCCCCCGCGGCGGCGCGTCTATGTTGCGCCGCACCCTAAACCCTTGCCGGACAATGGGATGGTGGCCGCGGCCGCTACCGGGAACAGCTTTCAGGCGCTCATCCTCAAGCTCCAGGATTATTGGGCCCGACAAGGCTGCGTCATCCTCCAGCCCTATGACGTCGAGATGGGCGCGGGCACCTTTCATCCCGCCACCACCTTGCGCGCGCTCGGCCCCCAGCCGTGGAAGGCCGCCTACGTCCAGCCCTCGCGCCGCCCGACCGACGGCCGCTATGGCGAGAACCCCAACCGGCTCCAGCATTACTACCAGTTCCAGGTGATCCTGAAGCCGGCGCCGGCCGAGAGCCAGCAGCTTTATCTCGACAGCCTCGTCGCGCTCGGCATCGACGTGCAGCGGCACGACATCCGCTTCGTCGAAGACGATTGGGAGAGCCCGACGCTCGGCGCGTGGGGGCTCGGCTGGGAGGTGTGGCTCGACGGCATGGAGGTGTCGCAATACACCTATTTCCAGCAGGTCGGCGGCATCGAATGCGACCCGGTCTCGACCGAGCTCACCTATGGGCTCGAGCGGCTCGCCATGTATGTGCAGGGCGTCGAGAACGTCTACGCCCTCGACTACAACGGCGCCGGCATACGTTACGGCGACGTGTTCAAGCGGGCCGAATACGAATTCTCCGTCTACAATTTCGAAGTAGCCGACACCGGGCTGCTGCTCCGCCACTTCGCCGATGCCGAGACGGAATGCCGCGCGCTGCTCGACCGCGGCCTGGCCCTCCCCGCCTACGACCAGTGCATCAAGGCGAGCCACACCTTCAACCTGCTCGACGCCCGCGGCGTCATCTCCGTGACCGAGCGCGCGGCCTACATCGCGCGGGTGCGCGCGCTCGCCAAGGCGTGCTGCGAGGCCTGGCTCGCGCTCCCGGCGCGCGCCGCCTGAGCCGATATGGCCGAGCTTCTTCTTGAGCTGCTCACCGAAGAGATCCCCGCGCGCATGCAGGCGCGCGCGGCGGAAGATCTCCATCGCCTCGCCGGCGAAAGGCTCGCGGCCGCCGGCCTCACTTTTTCCGAGGCGCACAGCTTCGTCACGCCGCGCCGCCTGACGCTGCTGGTGGAAGGCCTGCCGACCGCGCAGCCCGATGTCAGCGAAGAGCGCCGCGGCCCGCGCGTCGGCGCGCCGCCCAACGCCGTCGAGGGCTTCCTCAAATCGGCCGGCATCTCCTCGCTCGAGCAATGCGAGCAGCGCGACACCGGCAAGGGCGTGTTCTACTTCGCCACCATCCGCCGCGCCGGCCGTGCCACGGCCGAGGTCGTGCCGGCGCTGCTGCGCGCGCTGATCGTCGAATTTCCCTGGCCCAAATCCATGCGCTTCCCGGCCGCCGGCTTCCGCTGGGTGCGGCCGCTGACCAGCGCGCTCTGCCTGTTCGACGGCAAGGTGCTGCCGCTCGACCTCGACAGCGTGCCCGTCGGCAACGCGACGCGCGGCCACCGCTTCCTCTCTCCCGCTAGTTTCACCGTCGGCAGCTTCGCCGAGTACCGGCAGAAGCTCCGCGACGCCCGCGTGATCCTGCGCGCCGAGGACCGCAGCAAGGCCATCTCGCTCGCTCTTTATGAGAAGGCCGCGGAAGCCGGCCTCACCGTAAAGGATGATCCGGCCTTGCTGGAGGAAGTGACCGGTCTCGTCGAATGGCCGGTCGTCTTGATGGGCGCCACCGATCCCACCTTCCTCGATCTCCCGCCGGAAGTGCTGACGACGTCGATGCGCGCGCATCAGAAATACTTCGCCTGCCTCGACCGCGGCGGCAACCTCGCGTCGCGCTTCCTCCTCGTCTCCAATATGGTCGCCGATGATGGCGGCAAGGCAATCGTCGCCGGCAATGAGCGCGTGCTGCGTGCACGCCTGTCCGATGCGCGCTTCTTCTGGGAGCAGGACCGCAAGGTGGCGCTGGCCGCGCGCGTGCCAAAGCTCGCCGAGCGCGTGTTCCACGCCAAGCTCGGCACCGTCCTCGACAAGGTCGGGCGGATGGCGCGGCTCGCCGAGACGCTGATCCCCTATATCTCCGGCGCCGACCCGCAGAAGGTCGCGCGCGCGGCCGAGCTCGCCAAGGCCGACCTCTCGACCGGCATGGTCGGCGAGTTTCCTGAGCTGCAGGGCGTCATGGGCCGTTACTACGCGCTCAACGACGGCGAGCCGCCGGAGGTGGCCGACGCCATCGCCGAGCATCATTCCCCGCTCGGCCCCAACGATCGCTGCCCGAGCGCGCCGGTGAGCATCGCCGTGGCGCTGGCGGACAAGATCGACACGCTCGCGGGATTTTTCTCGATCGACGAAATGCCCACGGGCTCGAAAGACCCCTATGCACTTCGACGTGCGGCTTTGGGCATTATTAGAGTCATCTTGGAGAATCAGCTTCGCATTCCTCTTCTCACCGTCTTCAGCACGGGCGCCCGCGAAGTCGAGCCCTGGGCCCGACTGCATGATGATCGCTCAAAACAGCCAAACTTGGGGTCGCCGAGGGTGCTATTGGGCCAACGGCCGCTGGTCGTAGACCTTCTGCTTTCCTTTTTCGCCGACCGCCTCAAGGTCCATCTGCGCGAGCAGGGCGTCCGCCACGACCTCATCGCCGCCGTGTTCGCGCTGGGCAACGAGGACGACCTGATCCGGCTCCTTGCGCGAGTCGCCGCGCTCGATGCGTTCCTCAAGACCGAGGACGGCGCCAATCTGCTGGTCGCTTACCGTCGCGCCGCCAACATCGTGCGGATCGAGGAGAAGAAGGACGGCCGCTCCTATGCCGAGCCGCCCGATCCGAAGCTCCTGGCCGAGCCGGCCGAAGCCACCCTGGCCGCCGCGCTCGAGCAGGCGAGAGCGCGCAGCGCCGCGGCGCTCGAGCGGGAGGCCTTTACCGAGGCGGTGGCGGCGCTGGCCGTTTTGCGCCTTCCGGTCGATGAATTTTTTGCCCGCGTAACCGTTAATTGCGACAATAGGGACCTGCGCGCGAACCGGCTGCGGCTGTTGGCCCGGATCCGCGACACACTCAACCAGGTTGCCGATTTCTCGCAGATCGAAGGGTAGGTGGGTGATGGCGAAGTGGGTCTACAGTTTTGGCGGGGGCAGCGCCGAGGGGCGCGCCGAGATGAAGAACCTGCTCGGCGGCAAGGGCGCCAACCTTGCCGAGATGAGCAATCTGGCTCTGCCGGTCCCCCCCGGCTTCACCATCACCACCGAGGTGTGCACCTATTTCTACGCCAACAACAAGACCTACCCGAAGGACCTCAAGGAGCAGGCCGAGGCGGCGCTCAGGAAGCTGGAGTCCTCGCTCGGCGCCAAGTTCGGCGATCCCGCCGACCCACTTCTCGTCTCCGTGCGCTCGGGCGCGCGCGCCTCGATGCCCGGCATGATGGACACGGTGCTCAACCTCGGCCTCAACGACACCACCATCGAAGGGTTGGCCAAGCGCAGCGGTGATGCGCGCTTCGCCTATGACAGCTACCGCCGCTTCATCCAGATGTACGGGCAGGTAGTGCTGGGCGTCGACCACCATCACTTCGAGGATCTGCTGGAGAACGCCAAGCTCGATTTGGGCGTCACGCTCGACACCGAGCTCACCGCCGATGACTGGAAGGAAGTGGTCGCCGGCTACAAGGAGGTGGTGCGGCGCGAGTTGGGCAGGCCCTTTCCGCAGGACCCGCAGGAGCAGCTGTGGGGCGCCGTCGGCGCCGTGTTCGGCTCGTGGATGAACCAGCGCGCCATTACCTACCGCCGCCTGCACGGCATCCCCGCCGATTGGGGCACCGCCGTCAATGTGCAGGCGATGGTGTTCGGCAATATCGGCGACGACTGCGCCACCGGCGTCGCCTTCACCCGCAACCCCTCGACCGGCGCCAACGAGTTCTACGGCGAGTACCTCGTCAACGCCCAGGGCGAGGATGTCGTCGCCGGCATCCGCACGCCGCAGCACCTGACGCTCGCCGGCAAGAAGGCCAACAACTCGCCGCTTCCGGCGATGGAAGAGGTGATGCCGCAGGTCTTCGCCGAGCTGCAGAAGACGCGCGCCAAGCTCGAGCAGCATTACCGCGACATGCAGGACATCGAGTTCACGGTGCAGCAGGGCAAGCTCTTCATGCTGCAGACCCGCACCGGCAAGCGCACCGCGCCGGCGGCGCTCAAGATCGCTGTCGCGATGGCGCAGAGCGGGCTCATCACCAAGGAGGAGGCGATCCGCCGCATCGAGCCCGAATCGCTCGACCAGCTGCTCCACCCAACGCTCGACCCGAAGGCGGCGAAGACCGTGCTGGCGCGCGGTCTGCCGGCCTCGCCGGGCGCGGCCTCGGGCGCGGTGGTGTTTTCGGCCGACGTAGCGGAGGCGCGGGCGGCCAAGAACGAAGCGGTGATCCTCGTGCGCATCGAGACGAGTCCCGAGGACATCCACGGCATGCATGCCGCCAAGGGCATCCTCACCACGCGCGGCGGCATGACCAGCCACGCCGCGGTGGTGGCGCGCGGCATGGGCCGCCCCTGTGTCGCCGGCGCTGGCGAGCTGCGCGTCGATTACAAGGCCGGCACCATCACGGTGCGCGAGCATGTGGTGCGGGCGGATGAGACCATCACCATCAACGGCTCGACCGGCGAGGTGATGCTAGGCCAGGTGCCGACCATGCAGCCCGAGCTCTCCGGCGACTTCGCCACGCTGATGCAATGGGCGGACGAGGTGCGCAGCATGGGCGTGCGCGCCAATGCCGATACGCCGCTCGATGCGCGCACCGCGCGGCGCTTCGGCGCCGAAGGCATCGGCCTCTGCCGCACCGAGCATATGTTTTTCGACGAGGATCGCATCATCGCCGTGCGCGAGATGATCCTGGCCGACGACGCGGAGGGAAGGCGCAAGGCGCTCGCCAAGATCCTGCCGATGCAGCGCGACGACTTCGTCGAGATCTTCCGCATCATGAAGGGGCTGCCCGTCACCATCCGGCTGCTCGATCCGCCGCTGCACGAGTTCCTGCCCAAGTCCGACAAGGAAATGCAGGAGCTGGTGCGGACCACCGGCAAGGACATCGCCGCCATCCGTCACCGCACCCACGCGCTGCACGAATCCAATCCCATGCTCGGCCATCGCGGCTGCCGCCTCGCAATTACCGGGCCCGAGATCTACGAGATGCAGGCGCGCGCCATTTTCGAGGCGGCAGCGGCGGTGATGAAGGAGACCGGCGAGGCAGTGGCGCCGGAGATCATGATCCCGCTCGTCGCCATCAAGAAGGAGCTCGACATCCTCAAGGAGATGATCGACCGGATCGGCGCTGCCGTCATGAAGGAGGCGGGCGTGACGGTGCCCTACCTGGTCGGCACCATGATCGAGCTGCCGCGCGCCGTGCTTCGCGCCGGCGAGATCGCCGAGACGGCGGAGTTTTTCAGCTTCGGCACCAACGACCTGACGCAAACCTGCTTCGGCCTGTCGCGCGACGACGCCGGCAGCTTCCTCGGCGAGTACCAGAAGCAGGGCATCCTCGAGCAGGATCCGTTCATCTCGATCGACCGCGACGGCGTTGGCGAGCTCATGAAGATTGGCGTCGAGCGCGGACGCAAGACGCGCAAGGACTTGAAGCTCGGCATCTGCGGCGAGCATGGCGGCGACCCCGCCTCGGTGCGCTTCTGCCAGGAGATCGGGCTCGACTACGTCTCGTGCTCGCCCTACCGCGTGCCGATCGCCCGTCTCGCCGCAGCCCAGGCGGCGCTGTCGCTGCAGCCGGCCGAGACCGCGGCGTGACCGCGCTTTCCCTCGCCGCGCTCGCGGCCGGAGGGAAGCCTGCACTCGCATCGGCTCTGGCGCGGCTCGAGCGCGCGCCCGAGGACACGGACACGCTGGCGCTCCTCGACTCCGCCTATGCCCAGCCGCGCTCCCATGTCGTGGGCGTGACCGGGCCGCCCGGCGTCGGCAAGTCGACGCTGCTCGGCGCGCTCATCGCCCATTGGCGCGCTGCTGCCCGCACCGTCGGCGTGATCGCCGTCGATCCCTCCTCGCGCAGCTCGGGCGGCGCCCTGCTCGGCGACCGCACGCGGCTCCGCACCGATCCCGACGATGCCGGCGTGTTCGTGCGCTCCATGGCGGCGCGCGACAAGCTCGGCGGCCTCGCCGCGCTCACCGTCTCGGCCATGGTGCTGATGCGCGCGCTCTACGACATCGTGCTCATCGAGACGGTCGGCGTCGGCCAGTCCGAGACCGACGTCGCCGGTGCCGCCGACACCGTCGTGCTCTGCGTGCAGCCGGGCTCGGGCGACAGCCTGCAATTCATGAAGGCGGGCATCGTCGAGATCCCGCATGTCGTCGTCGTCACCAAGAGCGATCTCGGCGAGGCCGCCGAGCGCGCCCGCGCCGATGCTCTCGCCGTGCTCGGCATGGCCGATCATGGCGCGGGCGGCTGGCCAGTACCGGTGCTGACGCTGTCGGCGCTGAAGCGCGAAGGTGTCGACGCCCTTGCGCAATCGATTGCCGGCCACCGGCGTTGGCTCGGTGAAGGCGATCGTCTCGCCTATGTGCGCCAAGCGCAAGCGGCGCATTGGCTCGTCGAAGGCGTGCGCGAGGCGTTCGGCCGGGAAGGGCTGAGCCGTGCCGCCCCGCTCGAGCTGGCGCCGGGCGAGTCACCCTTCCGTGCCGTCGCGCGGCTGGCGACGATGCTGCGCCGCGCCTAGATCGAAGCGAAGGAGGCGATCATGGACGATCTCGCAGGACGCGTCGCGCTCGTCACCGGCGGCAGCCGCGGCATCGGCCGCGCCACCGCTCTTGCGCTCGCCGAAGCCGGCGCCGATGTTGCCGTCAACTACCGCAGCCGCGCCGCCGAGGCGCAGCAGGTCTGCGACGCCATCGCCAAGCTCGGCCGGCGCACGGTCAAGGTCGCCGCCGATGTCTCCGCGGCGGCGGAGGTGGAGCGTCTGGTGAGCGCGGTCGAGGCGGCGCTCGGGCCCGTCGGCATCGTCGTCAACAACGCCGGCGTGTCGCAGCCGGTGACGCTCGAGACGCTGAGCGAGGAGATCTGGGACGCCACCATCGCCGCCAACCTCAAATCCGTCTTCCTGGTGACTCAGGCGGTGCTCCCGGCGATGCGGCGGCAGCGCTGGGGACGCATCATCAACATCTCGTCGACGGCGGCGCAGACCGGCGGCATCATCGGGCCGCATTACGCCGCGTCCAAGGCGGGCATTCACGGCCTCACCCACGCTTACGCCTCGTGGCTGGCGCGCGAGGGCGTCACCGCCAATGCGATCGCTCCCGCCCTCGTCGAGACGGATATGATCCGCGGTCATGAGCGCGCGACGCCCGACCGCATCCCGATCGGCCGCCTCGGCCGGCCGGAGGAGGTGGCGGAAGTCGTGGTGCTGCTGGCGCGCAACGGCTACATCACCGGCCAGACGATCAACGTGAATGGCGGCGCTTACCTGAGCTGAGAGGGAGAGGATGGGCGTGATCTTCGTGGCGCGCAGCGCCAAGTTCGGCAAATGGGCCTCCGATGTCGGCCTCAGCAAGCACGTCTTCAAGGTCGGCTATGCCGAGGAAGATCCCAAGGCCATCGTCGAGAAGGGCTGGGGCGGCGAGACCGACTGGACGCTGGTGCGCAAGCGCGACGCCGACGGGCTCAGCGAGGAGGAGATCGTCGCGCGGCTGGCGCGCAAGGAGAAGATGGTCGATCCCAACTATTACCCGCGGCTGCGCGGCGCCGCCGGCATCTTCAAGGTCTCGCCCGAGCATGTCGAGAACCACATCCTCGTCTCGCGCGTGATGGCCGGCGGCTCGGAGCGCCTGGAATTGAAGCTGAAGCCGACCGATTTCGCCGACTACCTCATCCACAACGCGCTGGGCTGAACGGCCAGCGGTCAGAGCGTATCTGGTGGTACCGCGCGGTGCCGGTAATGATAGCGATAAAGCTCGGTATCGAAGCCGAGCTGTCGATAGAGAGCGCGGGCCGGCAGATTGTCGGCGACGACCGCGAGGCATGCACCGTCGGCTCCGGCTTGATCGCGCGCCCAGGTGAGGACAGCCGTGACAGCGCGGCGCGCTAGACCGCGCCGGCGCAGCGCCGGATCGGTCACGACAAGGTTGATGCAGACCAGCTTGTCGTGGACTGCGCCGAAAGCGAGCGAGGCAAGCCTACCTTCCTCACCCCGGGCGGCCGTGAACACCGCCGGGACGGACAACGCCTGCAAGATCCTCCGTTGCACGCGTTGTACGGTTTCGCCGTTGCCGGTGCAGCACGCGTGAGCTTCGAGCCATTGCTCGCTCGGCGCATTCTCGGCGACATAGGCGTCGTTGCCGGTGAGTTCGCCGCCCGCGGCGAGACGTCGGTAAACCACGCAGGTTTCGTCCTCCCGCGCGCCATAACCCAGCGCGCCCAGCCTCTCGTCGAGACCGTGTTCGGCCAGCGCGGAGATGCGGAAGATTACCGGCAGCCCCTGCGCCCGGTACGCGGCCTCGCAATAGGCGATCTTCTCGCGGAGACCGCGGCGGCTTGGCCGCGACGGATTGACCGAGTTGGCACGGCGCGTGTGCCCCTCGGCAAAGCGCAGCAGCCACCCGTCGAACCAGATCTGCTGAAGCGCGGGCCAGCCCTTGAGGCAGGCCTCCTCCACGCGATGGGCGAGAGCGGCGTCGCTCCCCATCGGCGGTCAGAAATTCGCCCAGGCCGGCTTGCGCGGCGTCAGCTTTGCGCCGCCGGCGACGAGCGGCTTGCCCTCGTTTACGGCCTCGAGTCGCAGCAGGGCGAGCCCGATGCCGTCGCGGCCCGAGCGCATCTCGCCGGCTTCCTGGTCGTCCGCCATCACTGGCGTGCCGGACGGCGGCAGCGGTCCGTCCACCGTGACCGGCATCAGCCGCTTCTTGATGAGCGCGCGGTGCTTGGTGCGCGCCGTCAGTTCCTGGCCGACATAGCAGCCCTTCTGCCAATCGATGCCATTGAGCTCGTCGAAGCCGGATTCGAGCAGGATCGCCTTCTCGACCGCGAGGTCGCGGCTGCCGTCCGGCACGCCCAGCGACAGCCGCAGCCGGTCGTAGCCGGCCGCATCGCTCATTCGGAAGCTTCGGCTGGCGAGCGGCGCCGCGCCGGTGCCGCGCGGCAGCAGCAAACGCGCTCCCATCTCCGCGAGCCGCGGATCGACATAGGCGATGCCGCCTTCGAAAGGTGCGGCCGCGCCGCGCTCTCGCGGCAACCCCAGCGCATCGAGCGCGCCCGCGCCGAACGCCGCGGCGACGGCGTAGCGGTCGCCGGCCTCGGCAAGGCTGACCTTGGCGCGCAGCTTGTAGAGACCGAGCCGGCGCTGCAGATCCGCGAGCCGCGCCGCTTCGCCGTCGAGATAGAGCGCGTCGCCAATGGCGACGATGAAGAAATCGTGCAGGTATTTGCCCTGCGCCGTCAGCAGCGCGGCGTAGAGGGCGCGGTCGGGCGTGGCCTTCGCCACGTCATTCGATACCAGCCCTTGCAGGAAGTCGCGCCGATCCGCGCCGGTGACCTCGAGCACGCCACGATTCTCGAGGACCGCCCAATACCTCTCAACCATTGCTTCCTTTGCCCTCGACGTCACTCATGGCCCGCTAGAAGTAGGCGCGGGCGTCAGCCTTGGCAAGCCGCGGGGATCGCCTTATAACGCGCCGGCAACGGCGCCTCGGCGGAAGACCCTGTGACGTCATGCCTCGCCCCTTCACCCCGCGTCTGCCCGGTCGCTTCCCTCTTCCGGACAGGGAGAGGGGAGGGGCGAGAGGGCCTCACCCCACAGCATGAAAATCCTCTTCGTTAGCGCGACGCGCATCGGCGATGGCGTGCTGTCGACCGGCGTGCTCAGCCATCTCCTCGACCGTCATCCCGGCTCCCGCGTCACCATCGCCGCCGGCCCCGCTGCCGCGCCCCTCTTCGAGGCGGTGCCGGGGCTCGAGCGCATCCTCGTGCTCGCCAAGCGGCGCTGGTCGCTGCATTGGCTGGCGCTTTACCGCGACGTGGCGATCGCGCGCTGGGACCTGGTGGTCGATCTCCGCGGTTCGGCGCTCGCCTACTTGCTGTGGGCGCGGCAGCGTCGCGTCATGGCCAAGGGCGACGCGGGCGAACACCGCGTGCGCCAGCTTGCGCGGCTTTTCGCGCTCGACCCGCCGCCGGCGCCGCGGCTGTGGACGGCGCCGCGCCATGAGCAGGCCGCGGCCGAGCTGGTGCCGCCGGGCGCGCCGGTGCTGGTGATCGGCCCCGCCGCGAATTGGCGCGGCAAGCAGTGGCGGGCCGAGCGCTTCGCCGAGCTGGCGTTGCGTCTCATCGGCCCGACCGCGCCGCTGTCCGGCGCGCGCGTCGCCGTGCTCGCCGGCGCGCATGAGCGCGCACAGGCCGCGCCGGTGCTCGCCGCTCTGCCGGCGGCGCGGCGGATCGATCTCGTCGGGCGCGCCGGTCTCCTCACCGCGGCGGCGGTGCTGCGCCGCGCCGCGCTCTTCGTCGGCAACGACACCGGGATCATGCATATCGCCGCGGCCATGGGCACGCCGACGCTCGGTCTTTTCGGTCCGAGCCTGCCCGAGCAATACGCGCCCTGGGGGCCGCGCACCGCGGTGGCGACCACGTCGCTCGCCTATGGCGAGCTCGTCGGCGCGCCCGGCTACGATCACCGCACCACCGATACGCTCATGGACTCGCTCAGCGTCGATGCCGCCGAGGCGGCGGCCCTGCGCTTGTGGGCGCGCGTCGCGGGCGACGCGGCGTGATGCGATTGCTGCAGGCGATGGCGGGCGCGCGCCACGGCGGCGCCGAGGCCTTTTTCGTGCGCCTGGCGGGCGCGCTGCAGCGGGCGGGCGAGGAGCAGCGTGTGCTGATTCGCCGCGATCCCGACCGCGCCGCGACCTTGCGCCGCGCCGGGATCGAGCCGGTCGAGCTGCCCTTCCGCGGCGTTCTCGACATTGCCACGCGCCGGCGCTTTCGGCGCGCCGTGGCCGAGTTCCGCCCGCGCGTCGTGCTTACCTGGATGAACCGCGCGACGCAGCTTTGCCCGCGCGGCGATTTCGTGCATGTTGCGCGCCTTGGGGGTTATTACGATTTGAAGTATTACGGGCGCTGCGACCATCTCATCGGCAACACGCGCGACATCGTCGGCTATCTCGTGCGCCAGGGTTGGCCGGAGGAGCGCGCGCATTACCTGCCGAATTTCACCGCGGGCGCCAGGGCCGCGCCGGCCGCGCGGGGCAGCCTCGACACGCCGCCGGATGCGCCGCTGGCGCTGACGTTGGGACGGCTCCACGTCAACAAGGGCTTCGACGTGCTGCTGGCTGCCCTCGCCCAGGTGCCGCGGCTCCACCTCTGGCTCGCGGGCGAGGGAGAGCTCGCGGCGGCGCTGCAGCGGCAGGCGGCCGCGCTCGGCATCGCCCCGCGCGTGCGTTTCCTGGGCTGGCGCGAGGACATCTCGGCGCTTCTCGCCGCCGCGGATTTCCTGGTGTGTCCGTCGCGGCACGAGCCGCTCGGCAATGTCGTGATCGAGGCCTGGGCCGCCGGCGTGCCGGTGGTGGCGACCGCGAGTGAAGGTCCGGGCGCGTTGATCGCCGAGGGCGAAAGCGGCCTCCTTGTCCCGGTCGACGACGCCCATGCGCTGGCCCGAGCCATGATCCGTCTCGCCGACGACCGGGGATTGCGCACGCGTCTCGCCAGCGCGGGGCGGGCCACATACGAGGCCGAGTACAGCGAGGCCCGCGTTGTCGGGCTCTATCGCGATTTCTTCGCCCGGGTGGCGCGCTGATGTGCGGCATTGCCGGCATCATGACGGTGAACGGCGCGGCGCCATCGACGCCGGCGCTGCAGGCGATGGGCGCGGCGCTGGTCCATCGCGGGCCCGACGGCGACGGTCACTACCGCGCCGGCGATGTCGGCATGGTGCAGACTCGCCTCGCCATCATCGACCTCGCCACCGGCGACCAGCCGCTCTATGAGCGCGGCGGTGCGGCGCTCATCGCCAATGGCGAGATCTACAACTATGTCGAGCTGCGCACCGCGCTGTCGGGCTCGGGCGTGACCTTCTCGACCGGCTCCGACTGCGAGACGCCGCTGCACCTCTACCGCCGTCACGGCCTCGGCTTCACCGACCATTTGCGCGGCATGTACGCCATCGCGCTCCACGATCCTGTCGAGGGGCGCTTGGTGCTGGCGCGCGATCCCTTCGGCATCAAGCCGCTCTACTATGTCGAGACGCCCGCCTGCTTCGTCTTCGCCTCGGAGCCGCAGGCGCTGATCGCCAGCGGGCTCGTCACGGCATTGCTCGTGCGCCAAGTGCGCAACGAGCTGCTGCAGCTCCAGTTCACGACCGGACGCGAGACGATCTTCGGCGGCATCCAGCGCGTGCTCCCCGGCGAGACGGTCGTGGTGACGCGCGGCCGCGTCGTCGAGCGCCGGCGGCGCGAGGCGCTGCCGCCGGGCGGGCCGGTACCGCGCGACGCCGCCGAGGCGCTGACGGCGTTCGATCGCGTCTTCGCTGATTCCGTGCTCGTGCATCAGCGTGCCGACGTGCCCTACGGCATGTTCCTCTCGGGCGGGCTCGATTCATCGGCCGTGCTGGCGATGATGGCGCGGCTCAACGAGCGACCAGTCAAGGCCTTCACGGTCGGCTTCAGCAGCGGCCAAGTCGCTGACGAGCGTGACCAGGCGCGCGCCGTGGCGAAGGCGCTCGGCGCCGAGCATGTCGAAGTCGAATTCCGCGAGGGCGACTTCTGGCGCCTCCTGCCGGAGGTCGCGCGCGCCATGGACGATCCCGCCGCCGACTACGCCGTGCTGCCCACCTATAAGCTGGCTGCTGCCGCGCGCTCCGCGGGGCTCAAGGTGATCTTGTCCGGCGAGGGCGGCGACGAGTTGTTCGGTGGTTACGGCCGCTATCGCAGCGTCATGCGACCGTGGTGGCTGGGCGGCCGGCTGTTGCGCGCGCGCGGCGCACTCGAGAAATTGGGCATTCTCCGCGGCGATCTCGCCGGCTGGCGCGACGGCATCGCCGCCGCCGAGCTGCGCGCCGCCTCGCCCCAGCGCACGCGGCTGCAGATCGCGCAGGCGACCGACTGCGCCGACTGGTTGCCTAACGACCTGCTCGGCAAGCTCGACCGCTGCCTCATGGCGCATGGCATCGAGGGGCGCACGCCCTTCCTCGATCCCGTCGTCGCCGATTTCGCCTTCCTCTTGCCGGACAACCTCAAGGTGCGGCACGGCTTCGGCAAACGGCTGCTGCGCCGCTGGCTCGCCGAGCACGTTCCGGCGGCGCAGCCGTTGGCGCGCAAGCGCGGCTTCACCGTGCCGGTGGGCGACTGGATCGCGCGGCGCGGCGCGCAACTCGGGCCGATGGTGGCGCGCCAGCCGGGGGTGCGCGAGATCTGCCTGCCCGACGCGGTCGAGGAGCTGTTCCGGGCGGCGGCCGGCCGGCACACCGGCTTCGCCGCCTGGACGCTCCTGTTCTACGCGCTCTGGCACCGCCATCACATCGAGCGCCAGGCCACTGCGCCCGACGTCTTCGCGACGCTCGCCGCGGCTTAAGCGGCGTCACGAAGGTGTTATCGCCGCCACCGCATGGCGGGTATAGACTTGGCGATAGTACCAGGGAGGCCTCCATGATGAGGTATGCAGCCGGCTTGACGGCGTTCGCGCTCTCCTCGGTCATCGCGGCCGGTGCCGCGACCGCCCACGACCGTGATGGCTTCAGGTTCCGCAATGGGTTCGTGTCTCAGCGTCAGTTCGTCCATCCCTTCTTCTTCCACGACCGGTTCTTCTTCCACGATCCCGTCTTCTTCCATGACCGATTTTTCTTCCGCGACCGAGTCTTCTTCCGCAACTCTTTCTTCTTTTCCTTCAGCACGTTCGGCGCGCCAGTCTTTCCGCCGCCGGTCTTTCCGGGACCAGTGGTTCTGGCGCCGCCAGTCTCCTCCCCGGTGTTTCTGATGGCGCCGGTTCCACGACAGGGGAATTGCCGGGAATTTCAAGCGACAGTCGTGGTCAACGGACAGCCCCAGCCGGTTTTCGGCACCGCGTGCCTTGGGGCCGATGGCGCTTGGCACATCGTTCCCTAGGCGGAGGATGCGCTGCGTCCGCCACGTCCGGAGCGGTTCATTCCGCGAGTTGCCAGGTGAGTTTCTCGCCGGCCCGGAAGGGGCGCACCGGCCCGGCACCGGTGGTTACCTCCATCGGCATGGTCCATGAGCGGCGGCGCAAGGTGACGCGCTTCTCATTGGGTGGAAGGCCATAGAAGCGCGGCCCATTGAGCGCGGCGAACGCCTCGAAGCGGTCGAGCGCGTTCTCCTCGTCGAAGACCTGCGCATAGATCTCGAGCGCTGCCGGCGCGCTGAAGATGCCGGCGCAGCCGCAGTCGCGCTCCTTGTCGTGGACGACATGGGGCGCGGTATCGCTGCCGAGAAAGAATTTCGCGCTGCCCGACACCGCCGCGCGGCGCAGCGCCAGGCGATGCGTCTCGCGCTTGGCGACCGGCAGGCAATACATATGCGGCCGCAAGCCGCCGGCGAAGAGGGCATTGCGGCTGATCGCCAGATGATGCGCGGTGATGGTGGCGGCGAGGTTGGGGCCGGCGCCGGCGATGAAATCCGCGGCCTCCTCGGTGGTGATGTGCTCCAGCACGATCTTGAGCGCGGGCAGGCGCTGCGTCAGCGGTGCCAGCACGCGCTCGATGAAGACGGCCTCGCGGTCGAAGATGTCGATTGCGGGGTCGGTGACCTCGCCATGGGCGAGGAGCGGCATGCCGATCGCCGCCATGCGCTCGAGCACCGGCCGAATCTTCGCGATATCGGTGACGCCGTGCGCAGAATGGGTCGTGGCATGCGCGGGATAGAGCTTCGCCGCGGTGAAGACGCCGGCGCGATGGCCGCGCTCGATCTCGCCGGGATCGCTGTCGTCGGCAAGATAAGCGGTCATCAGCGGGGTGAAGGCGGTGCCGGCGGGCAATGCCTTGAGGATGCGCGCGCGGTAGGCCTCGGCCGCGGCGACCGTCGTGACCGGCGGCACGAGGTTGGGCATGACGATGGCGCGGGCGAATGGGCGCGCGGTGTAGGGCAGGACCGCCGCCATCATCGGTCCGTCGCGCAGGTGGACGTGCCAGTCGTCGGGACGCCGGAGTATCAAAGTGTCGGTTGCCATCCCGCCCTTTTCCCCGCAAAAGGCCGGCGAGACAAGGCAATTCCGCAAAACCGCCCCGCGCCCTCCGGCGATGACGCTGGCTGCCGCGCTTGCTATATCTAGGGCAGTCCTGATCGGAGGAGCTGCCATGACCGCCTGCATCGTCGGCTGGGCCCACTCGCGCTTCGGCAAGCTGGAGGGCGAGGATCTCGAGGCGCTGATCGGACGCGTCGCTGCCGCCGCGATCGAGGACGCCGGGATGGCGCCCGGCGACATCGACGAGATCTTCATCGGCAATTTCAACGGCGGCTTCGTCCGCCAGGAGTTTCCCTCCTCGCTGGTGCTGCAGATCGATCCGGCGCTGCGCTACACGCCGGCAACCCGCGTCGAGAACGCCTGCGCCACCGGCTCGGCGGCGATCCATCAGGGCCTCAACGCCATCGCGGCCAAGCGCGCCCGCAACGTGCTGGTGGTGGGCGTCGAGAAGATGACGGAGGTCACCGGCCCCGCCGTCGGCGACATCCTGATCAAATGCTCTTATGTGAAGGAGGAAGGCGAGATCGAGGGCGGGTTCGCCGGCGTCTTCGGGCGCATCGCCCAGACCTATTTCCAGCGCTATGGCGACAAGTCCGACGCGCTGGCGCGCATCGCCGCGAAGAATCACAAGAACGGCGCGGTGAACCCGCTGGCGCAGATGCAGAAGGACCTGGGCTACGATTTCTGCCGCACCGTGTCGGAGAAGAACCCGCTGGTGGCCGGGCCGCTGCGCCGCACCGATTGTTCGCTCGTCTCCGACGGCGCGGCTGCGGTGGTGCTGACCGATGTCGAGACCGCGCTCACCCGCGACAAGGCGGTGGTGTTCCGGGCGGCCGAGCACGTCAACGATTACCTGCCGATGAGCAAGCGCGACATCGTCGCCTTCGAGGGGCCGGAACGCGCCTTCAAGCGCGCGCTCGCCAATGCCAGGGTCGAGCTCGACGATCTGAGCTTCGCCGAGGTGCATGACTGTTTCACCGTGGCGGAGCTGCTGATCTACGAGGCGATCGGCCTGACATCCCGAGGAGAGGGAGCCCGCGCTGTCATGGAAGGCTGGACCGAGAAGGACGGAAAGCTGCCGATCAACCCGTCGGGCGGGCTCAAAGCCAAGGGCCACCCGATCGGCGCCACCGGCGTCTCCATGCACGTGCTCGCAGCGATGCAGCTCACGGGAACCGCCGGCGGCATGCAGGTCAAGGATGCCAAGCTTGCCGGCGTCTTCAACATGGGGGGTGCGGCCGTGGCGAACTACGCCAGTATCCTCGAGCGGCTGCGCTGAGCGAACCCATGAGCGATATCAAGGCACTGGTCATCCACGAGGCCGACGGCAAGGTCACTGCCCGCGTCGAGAGCGTCTCGGAAAGCGCGCTGCCGCCGGGCGACGTGACCGTCGCGGTGGAGTATTCGACCCTCAACTACAAGGATGGGCTCATCCTCAACGGCCTCGGCCGGCTGGTGCGCAAATATCCGCACGTGCCGGGCGTCGACTTCGCCGGCACGGTCGAGACGTCCGACTCGCCCGACTGCAAGCGCGGCGACAAGGTGATCCTCACCGGTTGGCGCGTCGGCGAGGTGCAATGGGGCGGCTATGCCGAGAAGGCGCGGGTCAAGGCGAGCCAGCTGGTGAAGCTGCCGACCGGGCTCACGACGAAGCGCGCCATGGCCATCGGCACGGCGGGCTTCACGTCCATGCTGGCGGTGATGGCGCTCGAGGAGCATGGGCTGGCGCCGGACAAAGGCGAGGTGTTGGTGACCGGCGCGGCGGGTGGCGTCGGCAGCGTCGCGACGGCGATCTTGGCCAAGCTCGGCTATGCGGTGGCCGCCGCGACCGGCCGGCCGGAGCAGCATGACTATCTGCGCCGCCTCGGCGCCAAGGCCTTCGTCGACCGCGCTGAGCTCGCCAAGCCGGTGACCCGGCCGCTCGACACCGAGCGCTGGGCCGGCGCCATCGACGCCGTCGGCAGCACCACGCTGGCCACTGTTCTGACGCAGCTCAAATACGGCGGCAGCGTCGCGGCCTGCGGCCTAGCCGGCGGCAATGATCTGCCGACGAGCGTCGTCCCGTTCCTGTTGCGCGGCGTCAATCTGCTGGGCATCGATTCGGTGATGTGCCCGGTCGACCGGCGCCGAACCGCCTGGACGCGGCTTGCCCGCGACCTCGCCATGGACAAGCTCGACGCGCTCACCGAGGTGGTGCCGCTGGGCGCGGTCCTGGAGCTGGGCAAAAAGATCCTCAAAGGCAGCGTCCGCGGCCGCGTGGTGGTAGACGTCGGCGCCTAAGATCCCAGCCTTCCGCTCGCCCCGGGCGACAGTCTTTGGGGCTATGTTAATCGTCCCCGGCTATCATTGAACCGCGAGCCGCCCCCGCCCGACGGCGCGCCGCTCTGCTCCATGCTTTGTCGTGGTAATGCAAATAGATATGGCGAACTTCTCAACCAGAGCGTATATTGCTGGCCGGTAATGATTAACCCGCCGTCGGGTAGGCGGAAATGCCGGAGAACGCAAAGAGTGATGCGAGACGGCAACATCGATCGGCGCACGCTGTTGCGCCTCCTGGCTGGCACCGCCGGAGCTGCGGCCATGAGCATTGCGCCGGAGGTCTTCGCTCAACAGCGGGCCAAGGCGCCGCTGAAGCCGCGACTGGTGGTGCTCGATCCCGGCCATGGCGGCGTCGATCCTGGCGCAATCGGCCGTACCGGCACCTATGAGAAGGACGTGGCGCTGGCGACGGCGCGCGAAGTGGCGCGCCAGCTCGAGGCGAGTCGGCGCTACCGCGTCCGGCTCACGCGCAATGATGATGAGTTCATCCCCTTGCCGGAGCGAGTGACGCGGGCTCGCGCCGCCGGCGGCGAGCTGTTCCTGTCGATCCATGCCGACGCGCTCCCCAACGCGAGCATGCGCGGCGCCTCCATATACACGCTGTCCGAGCAGGCATCGGACCGCCAGACGGCGGCGCTCGCCGCCCGCGAGAACAAGGCCGATCTGATCGCCGGCATCGACCTCTCCCGGCACGAGCCGGTGGTCGGCGAGATTCTGTTGGATCTGGCCCGGCGCCAGACCAACAACCTGTCGATCCAGCTCGCGCGCCAGCTCGTCACCGAGCTCGGGCACCAGGTGCCGCTGCTGAGCAACAGCCACCGCTCGGCCGGGTTCGTCGTGCTCAAGGCGCCCGACATCCCCTCGGCGCTGGTCGAGATCGGCTGTCTATCGAACCGGGACGAGGAAAGGTTGCTGCAGCGCGCCGCCTACCAGCGCAAGGTGGCGACCGGGCTGGTGCGGTCGATCAACGATTACTTCGACGTGGTCGCAAAGGTCTAGGCGACGCTCTCCAAGCTGCGCATCTGCTTCAGCCGGGCATAGGTCTCGACCACGGGTCCCAACTCGAGGCGCTGGTCGACGCTGCCCTCGCCGCCGGCGCGGGTCAGCGTGAGCTCCAAGGCGCGGACGAGCATTTCCGCAACTTCGAGCTCACCCCGCTCGCAGGCTTGATCGAAGGCGGAGAGAATCTTGTCGCTGAGGCGGCGTTGCGGCGTGTTCATGGCGGATCGAACCATAGCATTCCACCTCCGAGAAAAAAAGCGCGACCCCAAAAAAAGATCTTGCCATTAACCATTTCTTGATAAACGGCGCCCTATTCTGGTCGTGCGGTGCGAGGCCGGTCCTCCGGAAGCGCACTGCAAGTCCTTCGGGCTTTTCCTCCCTGAACTTGGGCCGCACCTCGGTGCGGCCCTTTTTCTTTGCCTTTTCGGGCTTGCATTGAGCCGGCGAAAGCGCCGGCGGGCGGTCGCGGCGCGCCAAGACAGGTCCACTTTCAGGATAGACCGGAACGTGCCGCCGCAGCGCGCGGTTTACGGTCGAGCGTCCCCGGCGGCCTTCCGCCCGGCGAGGCGCTTTTCAAAGGAGGGCTCCTGATGAAGCGTCTTCTTCTCACCGCCGCCTCGATCATGGCGTTGACCCTGGGCACGGCAGCAATGGCGCAGACCACCAGCGGCACCACCGGTGCCACCGGATCGACTGGCGCAACGAGCGGCAAGTCGGGCACCGGTGCCGGCACCAGCGGCTCGATGTCGGGCACCTCGGGCAGCATGTCCAGCAAGGATTGCCCGCCTGGCGGCAGCTCGGCCGCCAAGAGCCCGGGCTCCAGCAGCGCCGGCGCCGGCAGCACCACGAGCCCGAGCTCAAGCTCGAGCAGCAGCAGCACCGGCAGCAGCGACAAGAGCAGCACGACCGCGATGAACGATTGCGGCCCGGGCAGCTCTTCCGGCAGCAGCTCTGCGCCGCATTCAAGCGGCCCTGCCACCTCGCCAAGCGGGAGCGGCTCGATGGGCAGCCCCAGCTCCGGCGGCTCTTCGAAGTAAGCCGGCGATCACCCCGCACAGGGATCAAGAGCCCCGCTTCGGCGGGGCTCTTTTTTGCTTTCATGCTAGCGTCGGGAGAATCGCGGAAGATCGGAGGTGCCATGAAGATCGGGCACGTCTTCGTCACGGTCGTTCTCGCCGCCTGCGGCGTCGCCGTCATCAGCGATCGCTACGGCAACGAATACGGCGATTGGTACAATCCGGGCGGCGAGTACCACTGGCAGCTGGATTTCTGCGAGCGTCAGGTCGAAGCGCGAGATATTTCACTCGCCGACCGCAAGCTGGCCATGCGCTGCTGTATGTACGCGCACGGCGTGCCGATCGGCGATCCGCAGGATTGCCGCACGTAGCGGCGAAGGCTGGTGCTGCCGCACAGGATTGAACTGTGGACCTCCCCCTTACCAAGGGGGTGCTCTACCACTGAGCTACGGCAGCGCCGGTTGGTTCGCCGGTTGAGGCCCGGCGAGCAAGTGGCGCGAGGGAATACACGACAGGGTGGGGGTTGGCAAGGTTCGACCGCCGCGCTCGATCCGAACATCCGGCGAAGCCTCCTGTTCCTTAGACAGGAGAGTGTGGAGGCTCGTGATCATGAAATTGCTGTTTCTCGCCACCGCCACGATCGCCGGACGAGCGCTGGTTCCCGTTTCGCGCCGCCGGTGCTGCGGCGGCATCTGCAGATGGCGCAGCAAGTCGGGAGCGCCAGCGGCAGCTCGAGCCAGCCCACCTCCTCGACGAGCTCGTCGGGCGGTCGAATGACGCGGTAGCCGCGCTTCACCAGGCAGCGTCGCGGGAATATTTCGCGGCCTGCCCTGTTGACCTCCCCAAGGAGACAAAACTTGTTCACGACTGGGCAAGGCGCCGACGAGGCCGCGGCCGAGGTGCTGGCGGCGTTTCAAGCAGCCCGCGAGGCGGGTCGGCCTCCGGTCGAATGCTATCGCGCCGGCGTCGATGCGTGGCGGCGGCATCACCCCGATCAGGCGCCTGAATATGCGGCCAAGCGGGCAGTCGCCGTCATCCTCGCCCACAACATCGAGTTCAAGGTCGGCGAATAGCTGCGGTTGACGCCGCGAGTGCTGCGCATCACCCTTGCGGCCAGATGGAGACGCGAGGGTCGGTCGGCGGATGCCTGATCAGCCAAAGGAACAGCCTCGACCGGGCCGCAACGAGCCAGCCGGGCGCGACGATCGGCTTGCTGCTGCGCTCAAGGCCAACCTAGCGCGGCGCAAGGCGCAGGCGCGCCAGCGTGCCCGGAACCCGGCGACGGGTCCGGAAGAGCCCGAGACGCACGGCCGCTGATACCGCTCGTGCAAGCCGGAGGCCGGCAGCGGCATCGATCGGGCGCAAGGCGCGCTATTTACGTCTTCGAAGGGATTTGCCCGTTTCTCTTGGTTGAGTGATCGGGCGCTGCGATCTTTCGGCCCACGCCGTGACGAATTTCGCCATAAAGTGGCGCTAGGAGACCGCCCGCGATCACTCCGCATCGCTAGTTCAGGATAAAGCACATGGACCGAATTCGTATCCGCGGCGGTCGCCCGCTCGAGGGCAAGATTCCGATCGGCGGCGCCAAGAACGCGGCGCTGCCGCTGATGACGGCGAGCCTCCTGACCGAGGAGACCCTCGTCCTCAAAAACCTGCCGCAGCTGGCCGACATCACCACGCTCTCGCATCTGCTGGTGCAGCACGGGGTCTCCATCACCATGAACGGCGCCGTGCCGGGCGGCGAGCACGGCCATGTGCTCGAGCTGACGGCGCGGCGCATCGCCTCGACCACGGCGCCCTATGATCTCGTGCGCAAGATGCGCGCCTCGGTGCTCGTCCTGGGCCCGCTGCTGGCGCGTTGCGGGCAGGCGCGGGTGTCGTTGCCGGGCGGCTGCGCCATCGGCACGCGGCCCGTCGACCTGCACCTCAAGGGGCTCGAGCGCTTGGGTGCTGTGGTCGAGCTCCGCCAGGGCTATATCGAGGCGTCGGCGCCCAAAGGGCTCACCGGCGCCGAGGTCGTCTTCCCCATCGTCTCCGTGGGCGCCACCGAGAACCTGATGATGGCGGCAGCGCTCGCGCAAGGCGAGACCACGCTGGTCAATGCTGCGCGCGAGCCGGAGATTGTCGATCTTGCGCGCTGCCTCGCCGCGATGGGGGCCGATGTCGACGGCGCCGGCTCCGACCGCATCCGCATCCGCGGCGTCAAGCGCCTGCGCGGGGCGCGGCACTCGGTCATTCCCGATCGCATCGAGACCGGCACCTATATGATGGCGGCCGCCATCACCGGCGGCGCCGTCGAGCTGATGGGGGCGGAGCTCGCGTCGGTGGCTGCGGTGGCACGCGCGCTCGAGGGCGCCGGCGTCGAGGTGAGCGAGACGCCGCACGGGATTCATGTCCGCCGCCGCGATGGGCGGCTCGCCGGCGTTGACGTCATGACCGAGCCTTTCCCGGGCTTTCCCACCGACCTGCAGGCGCAGATGATGGCGGCAATGACGATGGCGGACGGGGCGGCGATGATCACCGAGACGATCTTCGAGAACCGCTTCATGCACGTGCCGGAACTCTGCCGCATGGGCGCCAACATCAACGTGCACGGCGCCTCGGCCATGGTGCGCGGCGTGCCGAAGCTGACCGGCGCGCCGGTGATGGCGACCGATCTGCGCGCCTCGGTGTCGCTGGTGCTGGCGGGGCTCGCCGCCGAGGGCGAGACCATCGTCAACCGCGTCTATCACCTCGACCGCGGCTACGAGCATCTCGAGGAGAAGCTCGCCGCCTGCGGCGCCGATATCGAGCGGCTGGTCGCGGATTGAGGGCGGGATGGCCGACCCGCTCAAGCTCCGCGGCGAGGACGAGGACGATCTGGCGGTCATCTCCGCCGTCCTCCAGGATGCGCTGGTCGCGGTGGGCGAGATGGCTTATTTTCCCGAGGAAGCGCGCTTCGTGCTGGTCGCCAATCGCTTCCGTTGGGAGCCGCCGCCGGCCGGTGCGCGACAGAACCTCGAGCGGCAGCTCGCCGGCCTGCGCTTCGACGGCGTGACGGCGGTCCGGCGCCGCGGCTTCCATCCCCGCGACAGCGAGCGCCTGATGGTGCTGCTCGCGATCCGCTCGGAGCCTGGATTGCTCTACCTGGACTTCGCCGGCAGCGGCAGCATCCGGCTGGAAGTCGAGCGAATCCTGTGTCATCTAGATGATCTTGGAGAGCCCTGGCCGACGCGATGGCGGCCGCGGCATCCGGTGGAAGACGCCGGCTAGTATTGACCTCCTCTCCCTCCCACTTGCGGTGGGTCCGTCCCTCTCCCTGGCGATGAGAGGAGCGACCGCGCAGCGGTCGGCGGGCGAGGGGCCGCTGCGGGGAGAGCTGCGTGCGCGGTAACGAGAGGCTGGTTCTGGCGCTTCCCAAGGGGCGCATCCTGGGAGAGGTCATTTCGGTGGTGCGGCGCGCCGGGATCGAGATCGAGCACGCCTTCGACGATCCCGACTCGCGCCAGCTGCGCTTTGCCACCAATCATCCCGGCCTCGACGTCATCCGCGTGCGCAATTTCGACGTCGCCACCTTCGTCGCCTTCGGCGCCGCGCATATCGGCGTCGCCGGCAACGACGTGCTGATGGAATTCGAATATCCCGAGATCTATGCGCCGCTCGATCTCAAGGTCGGACATTGCCGGCTGGTGGTGGCCGGGCCCGCCGAGGATGTCGGCCGGGACGACCCGTCGCGCTGGAGCCATGTGCGCATCGCCACCAAGTACCCGGAGATCACGCGCCGGCATTTCGCCGCGCGCGGCGTCCAGGCCGAGTGCATCAAGCTCAACGGCGCGATGGAGCTCGCGCCCACCATCGGCCTGAGCCGGCAGATCGTCGATCTCGTGCAGACCGGCTCGACGCTCAAGGCGAACGGGCTCGTCGAGATCGAGCGCATCGCCGACATCACCTCGCGCTTCATCGTCAACCGCGCCGCCCTCAAGACCCGCGCCGACGAGGTCACCGGCTGGATCGAGCGGTTCCGCGAGGCCGCCGATGCCGCTTAGGCTCGACACGCGCGCCAAGAGCTTCGCCGCCGATTTCGCCGCGCTGCTTTCGGCCAAGCGCGAGATGGAAGCGGATGTGGACGCGGTGGTCGCCGCGATCCTCGCCGATGTGAAGGCGCGCGGCGACGCGGCGGTGATCGAATGCACCAGGCGCCTCGACCGCCTCGTGCTGACGCCGGCGACGATGCGCATTCCTGCCACGGACATCGCTGCCGCATCGGCGTCATGCGCGCCCGAGACACTGGACGCCCTGCGTTTCGCCGCGGAGCGGATCGAGGCTTACCACCGCCGGCAAATCCCGGCAGACTTCTCGTTCACGGACGCGGCGGGCGTGCGGCTCGGCTCGCGCTGGCGCCCCATCGCTGCAGTCGGGATCTACGTCCCCGGCGGAACCGCGGCCTATCCGTCCTCGGTGCTGATGAACGCCGTCCCCGCCAAGGTCGCCGGCGTCGAGCGCCTCGTGATGGCGGTGCCGTCACCCGACGGCGTGCTCAATCCGCTGGTGCTCGCCGCTGCCGCTCTCGCCGGCGTCGACGAGGTCTACCGCATTGGTGGCGCACAGGCGGTCGGCGCGCTCGCCTACGGCACCGCGACGATCGCCGCGGTCGACAAGGTCGTCGGGCCGGGCAACGCCTATGTCGCAGCGGCAAAGCGGCGCGTCTTCGGCACCGTGGGCATCGACATGATCGCCGGCCCCTCGGAGATCCTCGTCGTCGCCGACGGCGGCAATGACCCGGCGTGGATCGCCGCCGATCTCCTGTCCCAGGCCGAGCACGACGCCGCGTCGCAGGCGATCCTCATGACCGACGACAAGTCCTTTGCCGACGAAGTCGCGACCGCCGTCGATCGCCATCTCGCCGCTTTGCCGCGCCAATCGATTGCCGGCGCGAGCTGGCGCGCACATGGGGCCATCATCACCGTCGCGAGCTGGGACGAGGCGGTGCCGCTGGTGGACCGTCTCGCGCCCGAGCATCTCGAGGTGGCGCTCGACGATGCCGAGGGGTTTGCCGGCAAGGTGCGCAATGCCGGCGCCATCTTCCTCGGCCGCCACACGCCCGAGGCGGTCGGCGATTACGTCGCCGGGCCCAACCACGTCCTGCCGACGGCGCGCAGCGCGCGTTTCTCCTCGGGGCTCGGCGTCCTCGATTTCCTCAAGCGTACCTCGCTGCTGGCGTGCGATGCCGAGAGCCTGCGCGCGATCGGGCCCGCGGCCGTCACGCTCGCCCGCGCCGAAGGGCTCGACGCACACGCGCTGTCGGTCGCGATCAGGCTGAACCTGCCGCGTCGCTGAGCGACAGCATGGCCGATACCGACCAGCGTATCGCCAAGATCACTCTCGACGAGCGCAGCGTCGTACGCCGCAATGCCGACATCGAGCATGAGCGGGCGGTCGCCGTCTTCGACCTGCTCGAGGAGAACAGCTTCGCGCCGGTCGCGCCCGCAAGCGGGCCGTTCCATCTGCATCTCGGTACCGAGGAGAACCGGCTGGTCCTCGATATCCGCGCGACCGACGAGACGCTGATCGAGCGGCTGCTCCTGCCGCTCTCGCCCTTCCGCAGCATCGTCAAGGACTATTTCCTGGTCTGCGAGAGCTACTACCAGGCGATCCGCACGGCGAGCCCGTCGCGCATCGAGGCGATCGACATGGGGCGGCGCGCGCTGCACAACGAGGGCTCGGAGCTGTTGCGCAAGCGTTTGGCCGAGCGCGTGGCGATCGATCTCAGCACCGCGCGCCGGCTCTTCACGCTTCTCTGCGTGCTGCATATCAGGGCCTGAGCGGGCCATGGCGCGGCTTCCGTCGAGCGTGCTCCTCGCCTGCACCTTCAATTCGATCCGCTCGCCGATGGCCGAAGCGCTGCTCAGGCATCTGCACGGCCGGCACATCTATGTCGATTCCGCCGGCGTCCGGGCCGGCGAGATCGATCCTTTCGCCGTGGCGGTGATGGACGAGATCGGCATCGACATCAGCAAGCACCGCACCAAGACCTTCGACGATCTCGAGGACACGTCCTTCGATCTCGTGATCTCGCTGTCGCCGGAGGCGCAGCACAGCGCGGTCGAGCTCACGCGCACCATGGCCTGCGAGGTCGAGTTCTGGCCGATGCTCGACCCGACCGCGGTCGAAGGCAGCCGCGAAGAGATGCTCGACGCCTACCGCATGGTGCGCGACCAGCTGCGCAAGCGCCTGCTCGAGCGGTTTCCGCTGGGGCCGGCCGGGAACTTGTAATGGCGGACGGCGGCGCGGGGAGGGCTTGACCGCGAGCAAGCGTCCCACGATCTTTGTCGCGGTTTCGGCCTTCAGGCCGAGGCAACCAGCGGACGAGGAATGGCGAAAGAAGATTTGATCGAATTTTCCGGAACGGTGATCGAGTTGCTGCCCAATGCCATGTTCAGGGTGAAACTCGACAATGACCATCAGCTGCTCGCGCATACCTCCGGCAAGATGCGGAACAACCGCATCCGCGTGCTGGCGGGCGACCGGGTCAATGTCGAGATGACGCCCTATGACCTGAGCGAAGGCCGCATCACCTTCCGCTTCAAGTAGCCGCGGCCGGGGCCGCGCGATCGTGCCTGAGCAGCGCCTAGTGCTGGCGTCGGCGTCGCCCCGCCGCCTTGCCCTTCTCGCCCAGATCGCCCTGTCTCCCGATACCGTCGACCCCGCGCATGTCGACGAGACGCCGCTGCCGCGCGAGCTGCCGGCGCGCCACGCGCTCCGGCTCGCCGAGGCCAAGGCGCGCCTGGTCGCCGCGCGCCATCCAGGCGCCTTCGTGCTGGGCGCCGACACGGTGGTCGCCTGCGGCCGGCGCATCCTGCCCAAGGCTTCCGACGCCGACACCGCGCGGCGCTGCCTGTTGCTGCTGTCCGGGCGGCGCCACCGTGTCCATGGCGGCATCGCCCTGGTCCTGCCCGACGGGCGGCAGGTGAGCCGGCGCACTGAGACGGCGGTGATCTTCAAGCGGCTCGATGCCGGCGAGATCGCCGACTATCTCGCCGCCGGCGAATGGCAGGGCAAGGCCGGCGGCTACGCCATACAGGGGCTCGCGGCGCGCTTCATCCGCCAGATCATCGGCTCCTATTCCAACGTGGTCGGTCTGCCGCTGTTCGAGACGGTCAACCTCCTCGCCGGCCACGGCTTCGAGCGGGCGCGGCGGCTTGCGCCGCCCGGCCGGTGAGCCGCACGCTGCTCATCGCCGCATCGCCCGGCGAGCTGTGGGCGGCAGTGGTTGAGGACGACGTGCTGCAGGAGCTGCGCGTCTTCCGCGCCGCCGCACGCATGGGCCGCGTCGGCGAAATGATCCTCGGTCGCGTTGTCGCGCTCAAGCCTGAGCTGCCGGCAGCGCTGGTCGATATCGGCCTCGACCGCCCCGCTTTCCTCAGCGCCGAGGACGCCGCGCCGGGTGCTGGCATCGTCGCGCTCCACGAAGGCGAAACGATCGCCGTTCAGGTGACCAAGGAGGCGCGCGCCGACAAGGCCGTGGGCGTGTCGACCCGGCTGCGTCTTGCCGGCCGCTTCCTCGACTTCACGCCAGGACGGGCTGGCGTTACCGCAGGGAAGGGCGTCCCGCCGGCCGAGCGCGAGCGGCTTGGCGCGGTGCTGCGCGAGATCGCCGGGACCGGCGAGGGCTTCGTGCTGCGCGCCGCGGCGAGCGGCACCTCGGCGGCGGATCTTGCCGCCGACGCCGAGAGCTTGCGGGCACGCTGGCGGGCGATCGAGGCGGCGCGCTCGCGCGCTCGCGCGCCTGGGCCGCTCGAGCCGCCGCTTACGCTCATGGCGATGCTGCTCGCCGCCTTCGCATCCGCCGAGCCCGCGGCGATAATCGTCGACGAGCGCGCTGCCTTCGCCGAGGCGCGCGGCTGGATGGCGCGGCACCGGCCGGAGCTGGCCGAGCGGCTG
>WNFM01006649.1_pt3 | contig 33824 bp, 35 predicted proteins | sample 5400271 | NCBI WGS metagenome assembly WNFM01 (sample SAMN13153352, study PRJNA577476) | soil metagenome | isolation source: 60 cm saprolite on Douglas fir-dominated hillslope | place: USA:California | collected 2013-09-17 | reverse complement strand
CCAAGCGACTGAGCGCAGGGCAGAGCTAGACACGTTTCGTGCCCGAAGCCTGCTTGCCATGCGCGACTCAGTCTACATACTCTCATGGGATATACGTGACTTTCGTCACACGAGTGTGCTGCCCGAACTCAGCCGGCGGCTTCGGCGCGGCGCAGGCCGCCCCGGGCCCAGAGGGCGAAGAGGACCGGCAGGGTGGCCCCGATCGCGAAGGCAAGGGCGATGGCGGTGGGGTCGCCGGAGATGAAGCCACGGCCGGCCTCGAGCAGGGCGGTGACCGGGTTGACCGAGGCGACGGCGTGGATCCAGCCGCTGAGCAGGCTCAGCGGCACGTAGACGGGGGCGAGGAAGAGGACGAGGAAGGTCGGGAACTGCATCAGCGGGCCGCCCTGGATCGAGCGCACCCGCATCGCCACGCCGGCCGCCCACATCGTCGCCGCCAGGTTGACCAGCAGGGCGAGGGCGTAGAGGCCGAAGAGGTCGATTCCGCTGCCGTCGATCTGCATCCCGGCGACCAGCGCCACGACGGTCAGCACGGTCCAGGTGATGACGGTCCGGACCAGGGCGGCGAAGGCGTAACCGGCGACGATCCCGTTGCGATTGCTGGCGGCGAGCAGGTAGCGCTGGGCGAAGCCGGTCTCGAAGTCGCGGGCGATCCCGAAGCCGGTGAAGACGCCGCCGAAGGCGGCCGACTGGAGCAGGACGAAGACGAACTGGAAGGCGGTATAGCCGGTCGGGAAGTCGAAGCCGGGGACGTTGGCGATCCCCGAGAGCCCGCCGGCGAAGGAGACGAAGAAGAAGAGCGGGAAGACCAGCGCCGGCACCAGGAAGGCCGGGTTGGTGAGGAAGTTGTGGATGCTGCGCCAGGCGACCGCGAGGGCGATCGCGCGGAAGCCGGCGGGCCGGGGCTCGCTCATAGGGCAACCTCTCTCACGTGCGCACCAGCCTCGTCTTCAGAGCGGCGCTCGCCGCGTACATCCCCAGCGCCAGGATCGCCGCCGCGATGCCGAAGCCGAGCGCCAGGTCCCCCACGTTCCAGCCTTCGATCAGCAGCGAGCGGAACGCCTGCAGCAGGTAGGAGACCGGGTTGGCGGAGGCGACGTCGTGGAACCAGGTGGTCTGGAGCAGGTCCAGCGGCAGCGCCATCGAGGAGAGGAAGAGGAAGACGAAGAAGACCGGGAAGAGGCTCTGGACCGCCTCGCCGGAGCCGGTGCGCAGGGCGGCGAAGAGGCCGATCGTGCCGAAGGCGACGGTGATCGTCACCGAGAGCGCGACGATCATCAGCGCTCCAGGCACGCCCGCTGCCAGTTCGGCGCCAGCGGTCAGCCCGACGACGAGGTAGGTCACCGCCTGCAGCAGGCCGAGCACGACGGCGCCGGCGAGCAGGCCGCTGAGCAGGGCCGCGCCGCGCAGTGGCGTCAGGGCGAGGCGGTTGAGGAAGCCGGTCTCGATGTCGCGGGCGAGGTCGGTGCCGGCGTTCATCACCGAGAACAGCGCCCCCTGCATGAAGGGGACGGCGAGGGCGAAGGTCAGGTAGGAGTCAGTCGGGAAGCCGGGCAGGTTGGTCGCCTCTTTGAGCCCGCCCGAGTTCACCGCCAGCAGGAACAGCGGGAAGATCAGCGCCGGGACGATCTGCGCCGGCTGGCGCAGCGTCCGCAGGACCGAGCGGTGGGCGAGCTGCCCGACCTGGGTGCGGAGGCTGCCGCTCACGCCGGGCTCACCGTTTTGGCGGCGGCGTCCTCGGTCTCCTCCTCAGCCTCCTCGGCCCCCTCCAGCGAGCGGCCGGTCTTGGTCAGGAAGACGTCGTCGAGCGAGGGGGCGTGCAGCTGCAGGTGCTCGATCGCGATCCCCTCGGCGTCGAGGGCGCGGACGACCTCGGCCAGTTCGGACTCGCCGCCGGCGAGCCGTACCGCGGCACCCTTCGGCGAGGCGCCGGCGGGCTCGCCGAAGCGGGCCAAGACCGCCAGCATCCGCTCGTGCTCGGCCGGGTCGCGCGGCACGGCTTCGACGGTCGGGCGGCCGATTTCGGCCTTCAGCGCCGCCGGCGTGCCCTCGGCGACGATCCTGCCGTGGTCGATGATCCCGACCCGGTCGGCGAGCGCGTCGGCCTCCTCCAGGTACTGGGTGGTGAGGAAGACGGTGACGCCGTCGTCGCTGGCGAGCCGCGCCACCTCCTCCCAGAGCGCCGTGCGGCTCTGGATGTCGAGGCCGGTGGTGGGCTCGTCGAGGAAGAGGATGCGGGGGCGATGGGCGAGGGCCAGCGCGAGGTCGAGCCGGCGTTTCATCCCACCCGAGTAGCCGCCCACCGCGCGGTCGGCAGCCCGCGAGAGGCCGACCCGCTCCAGCAGTTCGGTGCCGCGCCGTTCGCGCTCGGGCTTGCCGATGCCGTGCAGGGCGGTCTGCAGGCGCATGTGCTCGCGGCCGGTCAGCAGCGGGTCGAGCGCCGCCTCCTGCAGGGCGGCGCCGATCGCGGAGCGCACCCGCGGGCCTTCGCTGACGATGTCGAAACCGGCCACCCGCGCCGTCCCTTCGGTCGGCGGCAGCAGCGTGGTCAGCATCAGCACCGTCGTCGACTTGCCGGCGCCGTTGGGGCCGAGGAAGCCGTAGATCTCGCCGGGGGCGACGCGCAGGTCGATGCCGTCGACCGCCCTCGGCCCGTTCTTGAACTCGCGCACGAGCCCGTCCACCTCGATGCCGGTGCGGTCCGCCGTTTCTGCTTCCATCGTCCCTTCCAAGTTAGCGGGAAAACTAGATATTTGAGGCTAGCAAAGATTGAGGCTACAATACATTCCGTGAGCATTGCGAAGAGCAAGCGAAACGGGGCGCCGTCCGGGGCGAACGACACGGCGCGCGAGGCCTGGGGCCTGCTGGCCGGGCTCGTCTACCCGCCGCCGTTCCTCGCTGTCGCCCGGGAGCTCGACCTTCGCCCCGCCGCCTTCTGCACTGCGACAACTCCAACGTAACCGGCATCGTCGACGGGCTCGAAGAGAAGGGGCTGGCGACGCGCCGGCCGTCGAGATCCGACCGCCGGGTGAAGCTGATCGCGCTCACCGCCGAGGGGCGCCGGGTGCGGGCCCGCCTGACCCGCGCCGTCGAGAAGCCGCCGGCCTGGGTGGAGGCCCTCTCCGAGGCCGACCGACGGACCCTTCGCGATCTTCTTCAGCGCGCGGTCGTCGCCAGCGGCTGACCCTAGAGCGGCCGGAATCCCATAGAACTCACGGCCGATGCGCGAGCGAACCCACACCTACCGCGTCGCGATGGCCGTCGGCCGGCCTGTCGCGGCTTGGGGCCGGCTGCGAGTGGAGGGACTGGACGCGCTCCCCGCGAGCGGCCCGGTGCTGGTCGTCGGCAACCACGACAGCCACTGGGACCCGGTGATGGTCGGGGTCGCCGCGGTCAAGCGGCGCCAGATCCGGGCGCTGGCCAAATCGACGCTCTGGGACGTGCGCGGGCTCGGCCCGATCCTCGACGGGATGGGCCAGATCCCGATCGAGCGCGGCGCCGGCGACAAGCAGGCGCTGGCGCGGGCGATCGAGGCGCTGCGGGCCGGCGTCTGCATCGGTGTCTTCCCCGAAGGGACCCGCTCCCGCGGCGAGGTGCTGCGGGCGCGCAGCGGCCTCGGCCGGCTGGCCCTGGAGGTGCCGGAGGCGCACGTCACCCTGGTCGCGATCGAGGGCACCTCCGACCTCACCGGCTTCCCCCGCCGCCCGCGCATCCGCGTCCGCTTCTTCGAGCCGGCCGGCGGCCAGGCCCGGCCGGACGAGGACCCGGGAGAGCTCTCGGCCCGGCTCCTGGCCGAGATCCGCGAGCTCGTCCCGCCCTCGATCTCCTACCGCAAGCGCTCCTAGTGCCCGGCCTTTTTGCCGTTGGGGTGTAGCGGGTACCAGGTGCCCCCGAACGCCTTGCTGTCGGTGCCACTGTCTTCGCCCGGCTTTTTGTCTTCGACGAAGGTGTAGAGCGGCCAGCCGGCATAGGTCACCTGGGTGGTCCCGTCGCTGCGCTTGATCGTGCCCAGCATCGAGGCCTGGGCACCGCTCATCGCTTTCGCCGAACCGGCGGTGGTGAGTGGCGGCCAGGCGCTCGCGCAGGCGCCGCTGCAGGCCGATTTCCCGCTGCCTTTCTTGTCCTTCTCGAAGTAGTAGAGCGTCATGCCGTTGGAGTCGACGAGCACCTGGCCGACGTTGGCCGCGCTGCCCACCGATACGACCGCGGCAGTGGCCGCGCCCGAACTGCCACCCGAACTGGATTCGCCGGTGGTGCCGTAGGAGCGGCCCGAGCTTTCGCTGGCGGTGCTGTTGCCGCCGCCGCCGTAGGCGCCGCCGGATTCGTTGCTGCTGCTGCTGCTGCCGCCGCAGCCGGCGATTGCCAGCGCTGCGGCGATCGCCAGCAGCGCGAATGCGTAGGTGGTCCTGGTCACGTTGTTTCCTCCTGGGTTTGGTTGTCGGCTGCCGTCGCGCCGGCGTCATGGACGGGGGCGACGAAGGTTCGGTTGCCGGCGCGAACGCCGATCGCCCTGGTGCGGGAGAGGTCGAGCGCCGAGCTCAGCACTGCGGTGGAGTCGTCGCCCCAGCGGTAGCGAAAGGTGCCGGCGGGGACCCGAACCCCGTGCGGCCCGCGCAGGGAGACCCGGCAGAGGGTGCCGGAGCGAATCCCGCTCACGTACATGCGGATCTGGGTGCCGTAGGCGTGGGGCTCGAGCGTGGCGTCGATCTTGATCCCCGCCGGCAGCGAGGCGAACGCGACGCGCTGTTCGGGATTGCCGCCTCCCCCACCGGGCGGGACCACGATCGCCAGCACCGCCGCCGCAGCGGCCGCCGCCCCGCTCAGCGCCAGGCCGAACTGCCAGCGCCGGCGGCGCCGGCCGACGCGACGCTCGCCGCCGATCGTCGCCGCAATGCGCTTGCCGAGCTCCGGCGAAGGCTGCGGCGCCGGGTGGCTGAAGCGGTCGGGGTCGGCGAGCGGAAGCAGCTGCGCCACCGCCCCCAGCGATTCGGCCTCGGCGCGGCAGTCCGGGCAGCCGTTGAGGTGCGCCTCGAGGCCCGCTCGCTCCTCGGCCGGGAGGTTGCCCAGGGCATAGGCGCCGAGCGACAGGCGCCACTCGCGGCAGCGCTCAGCCTTCATAGCCCATCTCCTCGAGCACGACCCGCAGCGCCCGCAGGCCGTAGTAGACGCGGCTCTTCACGGTGCCCTCCGGCACGCCCAGCTCCGCCGCCACCTCGGCATATGGCCGACCGCGATAGTGGGTCTCGAACAGGACGCGGCGATGGTCTTCGCCGATCCGCCGCATCGCCTCCTCGACCTGCCAGGCGAGCAGCGCCTCCTCGAGCGGCTCGACCGAGGGCTCGATCCCGCCCTCGGCGACGCCGGGGCGGGCGGCGCGGGCGCGGCCGAGGTCGATGACGACGTTGCGCAGGATCGCGAACAGCCACGTCCGCAGCGAGCCGATCTGCGGGTCGAAGCGATCGCCGGCGCGCCAGGCGCGCACGAAGGTCTCCTGGACAGCCTCTTCGGCAAGGCCGGAGTCGCCCAGCGAGCGCATCGCGAACCCGTACAGCTCGCCCGAGTGCGCGGCATAGGCCTCGCGCACGTCTCGCTCGCGACTCAGTGCCCCGGGAGGCATCTCAACACGATCTTGAAGCAGTCGGGAAATCCACGGCTGCCCGGACTACGAAGGGGCGCTCGCCCAGGTTCAGCGTCGCACCGAGGGGAGCGGGGGCGACGCCCCCGGCACCGGCTCGCGCCGGCACCGGGAGGCGGCAGCTTCAGGGGACCGGCTTAGAGTTTCCCGATCTTGAAGATTTTCGTCCCGCAGTCGGGGCAGACGCCCTGGATCGCTGGGCGACCGTTCTTCATGGTCACCTGTTTGGGGTCTTGGATCTCGACCTTCTTGCGCTCTTTGACGCAGTAGCCCTCCGGCATGACGGGCCCTCCTTTCGCTGCCGCTTCGCGGCAAGACTCGCGCTGCACGCGAGGTGGATTGAGGCGAATGTAACGCAGGTGGGGGACGCGACCGGGATTAAACGTGCGAATACGCACAAAACGGCGACGCGCCGCGTCAACTACCCTGCGGCCCGCACTCAGCACCCACCCAGCCCTCAAGGAGACCACGAATGCCCGATGCAGTCATCGTCGACACTATCCGCACGCCGATCGGTCGTGCCTTCAAGGGCTCGCTCGCCCAACTGCGCCCAGACGAGATGGGCGCCTACGTCGTCGACAAGCTGCTCGAGCGCAACCCCGAGGTAGACCCAGGCTCGATCGAGGACCTGTTCTGCGGCTGTGGCATGCCGCAGGGACTGCAGGCCTTCAACATCGGTCGCATCGTCTCGCTGCTCTCCGAGAAGCTGCCGCAGACCGTCAACGGCGTCACCGTCTCCCGCTACTGCTCGTCCAGCCTCGACGCGATCCGCCACGCCGGCAACGCGATCAAGGCCGGTGAGGGCGATGTCTACCTCGCCGCCGGAGTCGAGTGGGTGAGCCGCTACAACGAGCGCACCGAGCCGGCCGGCGCCGCCGACCAGAACGAGAACCTGCAGGGCAACGACGGCCAGCCCAACGCCTACATCGAGATGGGCCTGACCGCGGTCAACGTCGCCAACAAGTACGAGGTCAGCCGCGCCGACATGGACAAGTTCGCGCAGCGCTCGCAGGAACTGGCGGTGAAATCCCAGGAAGACGGCTTCTTCGACCGCGAGATCGTGCCGGTGACGCTTCCCGACGGCACCGAGGTCGCCAAGGACGACGGCCCTCGCGCCTCCTCGACCCTGGAGAAGCTCTCCGAACTGCCGGAGGCCTTCGGCGGCGGCGGCGTCACCGCCGGCAACTCCTGCCCGCTCAACGACGGCGCCGCCGCGGTGCTGCTGATGAGCGACACGAAGGCCAAGGAGCTGGGCCTGGCCCCGCGCGCCCGCATCGTCACCGCTGCCACCTACGGCAACGAGCCGGAGCTGATGGGCGTGGCCCCGATCGGCGCGATCAAGAAGGTGCTGGACCGGGCCGGGATGACGATCGACGACGTCGACGCGGTCGAGCTCAACGAGGCCTTCGCCGCCCAGGTGATCCCGATCATGGACGAATGCGGGATCACGATCGACAAGCTCAACACCCACGGCGGCGCGATCGCCCTCGGCCACCCCTTCGGGATGACCGGCGCCCGCATCATGGGCACCCTGCTCAACGTGTTGGAGACCGACGACAAACAGGTCGGCCTCGAGACCATGTGCGTCGCAGGGGGTCAGGGCAAGGCGATGATCGTGGAGAGGATCTGAGAGCCTGACCCGGTAGGGGTTTCGCTTAACTTTTTCGAGGATCGTCTGCCGCCGTCCGAGGGCCGAAGCGCCGAAAAAGTACAAGACGCTCCACCCCTACCGGGTCAGGCTCTATGGTCCGCTCGTGGAGACGCTGACCTATGAGACCGGCGGCCGGGTCGCTCGCATCACGCTCGATCGGCCGGAGCGGGGCAACGGGATCACGCCCAGGATGCCGGCCGAGATCGCCGCCTGCGTCGAGCGGGCGAACCTCGATCCGGAGGTGCACGCCATCGCTTTGGCCGGCAATGGCAGCGGCTTCTGCGGCGGCTACGACCTGGTCGCCTCGGCCGAGGGGGAGATGAGCGAGCTGGGGGATGTCGAGGCGCCGGTGGGGTCGCCGCTCGACCCGGCGACGATCGCCGCCAACCACGCGCCGGAGTCGAACTGGGACCCGGTCACCGACTACCAGTTCATGGCCCGCAACGTGCGCGGCTTCATGAGCCTCTTCCACTCCGAGAAGCCGGTGCTCTGCAAGGTCCACGGCTACTGCGTCGCCGGCGGCACCGACATGGCGCTCTGCTCGGACCTGCTGGTGATCGCCGCCGACGCCAAGATCGGCTACCCGCCGGCGCGGGTCTGGGGCTCGCCGACGACGGCGATGTGGGCGGTGCGCCTCGGGCCGATGCGGGCCAAGCGGCTGCTGTTGACCGGCGACTCGCTGACCGGCGCGGAGGCGGTGGAGTGGGGGCTGGCGACCGAGGCGGCCGCGCCCGAGCGGCTGGACGAGCGATTCGAGCGGCTGCTGGAGCGGGTCGCGCGGCTGCCGATCAACCGGAGACGCAGGGCCTGCGGCAGGCCCAGACCCTCGGCACCTTCTTCGACGGCATCGCCCGCCACACCGAGGAGGGCCACGCCTTCGTCCGCCGCGCCGCCGAGTCCGGCTTCCGCGAGGCGGTGCGCGAGCGCGACGAGCCCTTCGGCGACCACGGGCTCGACGGCTTCGGCCTCGGTTAGGGTGCCGGCGCGATGACCGACCGCTCGGCGATGACCCCGGAGAACGTCCGCGACTTTCTCGGCGACAGCTTTCCCGGCCACCTCGGGATCGAGCCGCTGGAGATCGAGCAGGGCCACGCCCGCGGCCGCATCGTCGTCGACGAGCGTCACCTTCATCCGGGCGGCTACGTCCACGGCGGCGCCTGGACCGCGCTCGGCGACACGGTCGCCGCCTGGGCGACCTTCCGCAACATCCCGCCGGGCCACGACTTCACGACGATCGAGCTGAAGCTGAACGTCTTCGGCGCCGGCCTGCTGGGGGACGAGATCGTCGCCGTCGCCGAGCCGCTCCACGTCGGCCGCAGCACCGTCGTGATCGAGGTGCGGATCGAGCGCATCCGCGACGGGAGGACCAAGCTGGCCGCGAATATGATCGTCACCCAGTTCGTCCTGCCGCCGCGCGGCGAGTAGGCCAAACGCTCGTCAGAGGGCTGGTTCGCTCTCGACCGGTGCTTCCAGCCGTTCGATTGGGGGGAGGCGCCAGAGAACGCTCGCGATCGTCAGGCCGATCGCGGCTGAGAGCAGGGCCAGGAACCACTGGGTGGCGCTGAGCAGTTCCATCTCGAAGAAGTGGCGGATCGGGGCAGCGGCGAGGATCAGCGCGTAGAGGGCGCCGAGGCCGGCGACCAGCGCCAGCATGTAGCTCTGGATCGCGATGTGCTCGCGGCCCGGCCCGCGCTCCAGCAGCAGCACGAAGGAGAGGCCGAGCACGATCAGGGTCGTCGTCGCGGCGGTGCGCCCGGCGTCGAGGTTGCCGCCGAAGACGGTGTCGACGAGGAAGAAGGAGAGGATCGAGCCGATCGCCGTCGCCAGCCCGGCCGGCACCGCGAAGGCGGCCAGCGCCCGCAGCAGGCGGCCACGGTAGAGCGGCCCGTCGGAGGGCGCCAGGGCGAGCACGAAGGAGGGGATGCCGATCGTCAGCAATGCAGCCAGGGTCAGGTGGCGGGGCAGGAAGGGGAAGGCGAAGCCGGGCACCGCGACCAGCAGGATCAGGGCGGCGGCGTAGACGGTCTTGGTCAGGTAGAGGCGGCCGAGGCGGTGGATGTTGCGGGCGATCCGCCGTCCCTCGCCGACCGCCTCGGGCAGCCGCGAGAACTGGTCTTTGAGCAGGACCACGTCAGCGACGCCCTTGGTCACCTGCGCCCCCGAGCCCATCGCCACCGCCATCCGCGCCCGCTTCAGCGCCGGCACGTCGTTGACGCCGTCGCCGATCATCGCCACGTAGCGGCCGGCGCCGACGAGGGCGCCGATCAGCGCTTTCTTCTGCTCCGGCTTGATCCGGCAGAAGATCGTGTTGGCGAGCGCCACCCGGGCCAGCTCGTCGGGGTCCTCGGGCAGCTGGGGGCCCTCGACCACGCCGGCGTCCCGCGGCACCCCGACCGCGTAGGCGACGGCGGTGACGGTGGCGCGGGCGTCGCCGGAGATCAGCTTCAGGTCGACTTCCTGCTTGCGCATGGTGGCGATCGTCTCGGCGGCGTCGGGCCGCAGCGTCTCCTCGAGGACGACCAGGGCCAGCGGCGCCAGCCGCGGCGGCGGCGCCGCGCTTGGGTCGGCCGGCAGCGCTTCCCCTGACTCGCCGAAGGCGACGACCCGCCGCCCGGCGGCGGTCTCCTCCTCCAGCTTGCTGGCGAGCCCGGCCGGGAGGGTCAGCGCCTTGCTCTGTGCCAGGACGTCGGGGGCCCCCAGGACGTATGAGGTCGAAGACCCTCCCACCGTCAACCCGCTCCACTTCCACTCCGAGGAGAACGGGACCTCGGCGCTGACCCGTCCGGCCTCTCCCGGGAAGCGCTCGGCGATCGTCTCCAGGGTGCGGTTGCGGTCGCCGGCGCTCGCCGCGAAGCGGGCCAGCGCCGCCTGGGCTGCGGTCGCGTCGACCCCCTCGGCGAACTCGACCCCGACCAGGCGCAGCTCCCCTGCGGTCAGCGTCCCGGTCTTGTCGACGCAGATCGTGTCGACCGCGGCCAGGCTCTCGGTCGCGCTCATCTGCTGGACCAGCGTGTCGCGCCGCGCCAGCCGCACCGCCGCCACAGCGAAGGTGACGCTCATCAGCAGCACCAGGCCCTCGGGGATCAGCGTCACCAGGCCCGCCGTCGCGGTCTGGGCGGCGCTTTCGAGGCCGACGCTGCGCACCTCGAAGCTGAGGACCAGGATCGCCGCCAGCGGCAGCATCACGTAGGTGGCGGCGACGATCACCCGGTTGACCTCTTTCTGCAGAGGAGAGGGCGGGTGGCGGAAGGCGCGGGCCTCGCCGGCGAGGCGGCCGGCGTAACTCTCCTCGCGCACGGCGTCGACCACGTAGTAGCCGGAGCCGGAGATGCAGAAGGAGCCCGAGAGCACGCGCTCGCCGGCCCCCTTGCGGATCCCCTCGGCCTCGCCGGTCAGCATCGACTCGTCCAGGGTCATGCCGCGGCTGGCGATCGTCTCGCCGTCGGCGACCAGCTGGTCGCCGGGCGCGACCTGGACGACGTCGCCGGGCACGACCTCGGTCGCGGTCAGCTCGAGCACGGCGCCGTCGCGGACGACCTTCGCTTGCGGGGCCACCAGGACCGCCAGCTCGTCCAGGGTCGCCTTCGCCTTCAGCTCCTGGCGGATGCCGATGTAGGAGTTGACGACGGCGATCAGGCCGAATAGCGAGTCGGCGTAGAGCCCCAGTGCCAGGTCGAGGACGAAGAAGACCCCGATGATCGCGTTGAAGAGCGTGAAGACGTTGCCGGCGACGATGCTCGACGTCGAGCGCGAGGAGGTCTCCGGCGGCGGCCCGAGCTTGCGCAGGCGCCTTGCCGCCTCGGCGCTGGAGAGGCCCTGGTCGGCGGGTGGGTGGCCCTTGCCCATCGCGGGTATTCAATAGGGTGCGGCCCGGATGGCTTTGAAGCTTGGATTGAACCTCGGCTACTGGGGCATCGGCCCCGCGGGCGAGGACGCGGCCGAGGTCGTCACCGCCGCCGAGCGGCTCGGCTACGAGTCGGTCTGGGCGGCCGAGTCCTACGGCTCCGACGTGGTCAGCGTGCTGGCCTGGCTCGCCGCTCAGACGCAGACGATCAACCTCGGCGCCGCGATCATGCAGGTCCCGGCGCGGCCGCCGGCCGCCGCCGCGATGGCCGGCGCGACGATCGACAAACTCTCCGGCGGCCGCTTCCTCTTCGGCTTCGGCCCCTCCGGCCCGCAGGTCTCCGAGGGCTGGTACGGAGTGCCCTACGCGAAGCCCTGGGGCCGAACCCGCGAGTACATCGAAGTCGTGCGGGAGATCGTCGCCCGCGAGGGCCCGGTCGAACACAGCGGCGAGCACTACCAGCTGCCGCTGCCGGGTGGGGAGGGCAAGCCGCTGAAGCTGAACTTCCACCCGCTGCGCAACGAGATCCCGGTCTTCGTCGGCGCGATCGGGCGCAAGTCGGTCGAGCTGGCGGCGGAGATCTGCGACGGCTGGATCCCGATCTTCTTCAGCGTCGACGCCTTCGAGCAGACCTGGGGAGAGCACCTCGAGGCCGGCTTCGCCAAGGGCGGCCGGCAGCGCTCCGACCTCGAGGTCTCGCCCACCCTGCAGGTGGCGATCGACGGCGACCTCGAGGCCGCGAAGAGCGTCGTCAAGGCCGGGCTCGTCCTCTACTTCGGCGGCATGGGCAGCCGCAAGACCAACTTCTACGTCGACCTCGCCCACCGCTTCGGCTTCGGCGAGGTCGCCGACGAGGTGCAGCGCCGCTTCCAGGACGGCGACCGCGCCGGTGCCTTCGAGGCGATGCCCGACGAGATCGTCGAGGCGACCTCCCTGGTCGGCACCGAGGCCGACGTGGCCGAGCGGGTCGAGCGCTTCCGCGGCGCCGGCATCGACCGCCTGATCGTCTCGCCGGTCCACGTCGACCGGGCCGAGCAGCTCCACACCTTGCGGCGCCTCGCCTCGGTTGCCGGGGTCGAGGCGCGGGCCTGACTCGATTCACATAACCTACCGCGCCGCACGGGTATGAGAATCGGAGTTCCGAAAGAGACCGCCGAGGGGGAGCGCCGGGTCGCGCTGGTCCCTGACGTGGTCAAATCGCTGAAGAAGAACGAGCACGTCGAGGTGCTCGTCGAGTCCGGTGCCGGCGTCGCCGCCGGCCACCCCGACTCCCAGTACGAGGACGCCGGGGCCGAGGTCGTCGAGGGAGAGGTTACGTGGGGCGCCGACGTTGTCCTTCGCGTCGCCGTCCCCTCCAGCGAGGAAATCGGCAAGCTCAACTCCAGCCAGGTCCTGATCGGCCACCTCGCCCCCTGGACCTCGGCCGAGACCAACAACGCCCTGGCCCGGGCCGGCGTCACCAGCTTCGCGATGGAGGCGATCCCGCGCACGACCCGCGCCCAGGCGATGGACGCGCTCTCCTCGCAGGCCGCCGCCGCGGGTTATGCCGCGACCCTGATCGCCGCCCGCGAGTCGGGCCGCTTCTTCGGGATGATGACCACCGCCGCCGGCACCGTGCCGCCGGCCAAGGTCCTCGTCCTCGGCGCCGGCGTCGCCGGCCTGCAGGCGGTCGCCACCGCCAAGCGGCTGGGCGCGATCGTCACGGGTTTCGACATCCGCCGCGCCGCCTGGGAGCAGATCGCCTCGCTCGGCGGCAGGCCGCTGGAACTGGACTTCATCCCCGACGCCGAGGGTGAGGGTGGCTACGCGCGCCCGCTGACCGACGAGGAGAACGCGCAGGTGCGCGACGCGCTCGGCGAGAACGCGGCCAAGCAGGACGTGATCGTCACCACCGCCGCGATCCCCGGCCGCCCGGCGCCGCTGCTGATCACCGCCGGCGCCGTGCGCGGGATGGCGCCCGGCTCGGTGATCGTCGACCTCGCCGCCGAGAGCGGCGGCAACTGCGAGCTGACGGTGGCGGGGGAGACGGTGGTCGAGGGCGGCGTCAGGGTGATCGGCCCGCGCAACCTCGCCAGCGAGATGCCGGCCCCGGCCTCCCAGCTCTACGCCAAGAACCTCGAGAACCTGCTCGGGCTGCTGGTCACCGAGGAGGGCGCCGTGCACGTCGACTTCGAGGACGACATCGTCGCCGCCGCCTGCATCACGCAGGGCGGCGAGATCCGCAACGAGAGGGCGGCCAGGCAGCCATGAGCCTGATGACCGAGATCACGATCTTCGTCCTCGCCGCCTTCGTCGGCTTCGAGGTGATCTCGAAGGTGCCGACCACGCTGCACACGCCGCTGATGTCGCAGACCAACGCGATCCACGGCATCGTCATGCTCGGCGGGCTGATCGTCGTCGGTTACGCCAACGACCCGCTCGAGTACGTGATCGGCACGATCGCGATCGCCTTCGGCACGATCAACGTCGTCGGCGGCTTCATGGTCACCGACCGCATGCTCGGCATGTTCTCGAAAAAGCCGAAACCCAAGGCGGACGCCGACGGGAAGAGCGACTCCTGATGGTCGAGGCCGTGCTGAAGCCGGGTGGCGACGCCGCCACCGCCCTCTACATCGTCGCCTTCTCGCTCTTCATCCTCGGCGTGAAACGCGGCACGCACCCGACCACCGCCAAGCAGGGCAACATGGTCGCCGCCGTCGGAATGGGGGTCGCCGTGGTGACCACGCTGCTGCTCGACGGGATCGGCAACTGGGGCCTGATCGCGCTCGGCCTCGGGATCGGCACCAGCGTGGGCTTGATCGCCTCGATCCGGGTGCAGATGACCGAGATGCCGCAGATGGTCGCCCTCTACAACGGGGTCGGGGGCGGCGCGGTGGCGCTGATCGCCTGGTCGGAGATCCGCCACGGGATCTCGCTGGGGGAGGAAATCCCGCTCGAAACCCTGATTCCGGTCCTCTTCGCCGCGGTCGTCGGCTCGGTCTCCTTCTGGGGCTCGAACATCGCCTTCGCCAAGCTCCAGGACCTGATCCCGACGCGGCCGCTGGCGGTGCCGGGCCAACAGGTCATCAACGCCCTGCTGCTCCTCGGCATTCTCGCCTGCTGCGTCGACATCGCGGTCAACAACGGCGACCCCTCACAGGCGGTCTTCATCTTGGTCCTGCTCCTCGCCGGGCTGCTCGGCAACCTCGTCGTGCTGCCGATCGGCGGCGCCGACATGCCGGTCGTGATCTCGCTGCTCAACGCCTTCACCGGCCTCTCCGCCGCCGCCGCCGGCTTCGCCCTCGACAACGTGGCGCTGATCGTCGCCGGCACCCTGGTCGGCTCCTCGGGAACGATCCTGACGATGGAGATGGCGACGGCGATGAACCGCTCGGTCGCCAACGTCCTCTTTGCTGGCTTCGGGGGCGCCTCGGCGGGCGGCGGCGGCGCGGGCGGCGGCGAGGAACGCCCGCACGTCTCGATCGGCGCCCAGGACGCGGCGATCAAGCTCGCCTACGCCGACTCGGTCGTGATCGTGCCCGGCTACGGACTCGCCGTCGCCCAGGCCCAGCACGCGATCAAGGAGGTCGCCGACGAGCTGGAGAAGCGCGGCGTCACCGTCAGCTACGCGATCCACCCGGTCGCGGGCCGCATGCCCGGCCACATGAACGTCCTTCTCGCCGAGGCCGACGTGCCCTACGAGCAGCTGAAGGAGATGGAGGAGATCAACCCCGAGATGCCGCGCACCGACGTCGCCGTCGTGGTCGGGGCCAACGACGTCACCAACCCGGCGGCCAAGAACGACCCCGACAGCCCGATCGCCGGGATGCCGATCATCGAGGTCGACCAGGCCCAGCAGGTGATCGTGATCAAGCGCTCGCTCAGCCCTGGCTTCGCCGGCATCGACAACGACCTCTTCTACGAGCCCAACACCTCGATGCTCTTCGACGACGCCAAGAAGGCGGCGGCGGACATCGCGGCTGAGATTCAGAACCTGTAGGACGGGCCTGTCCCGGTAGGGGTTTCGCTTAACTTTTTCGGGGATCGCATGCGGCCGTCCGAGGTGTGGGCGGCGAAAAAGTACAAGACGCTTCACCCCTACCGGGACAGGCCCGTCGCCGCCGTCTCGCCGGCACCCACGTTGGTCACTTCGATAGCCCAGATGGCAGGAGCTTTGAGGCGGGGAAGAGTTTCGGGAGCTGAGGGACTTGGCACTGCGTGGATTCGCAGCGGGGGCAGTCGACGGTGGAGTGGGTGGGGACGCTGTGTGTCGTCGCGCTGCTGATGGTCGGGCTGGTTGCGATGGGGGTGCGCGTGCCGGGGAGCGAGCTGGCGCGGGCGGTTGCTTCGCGGATTCTCTGCGCGGCTTCGCTGGCCGACGGTTGCGGGGACGAGCCGGCGCTGATCGCGGCCTACGGGACCGAGGTCGGCAAGCTGGTCCGCGAGCACATGCCGATGCTCGCCTTCGAGGAGGGCTCGCGGGCGGTGCCCGTCGACTTTCGCCGCTGCCGCAGTACCGCCTGCGGCGACGGCTCCGCGCGCGGCCTCGTCCACCGTACGGATCGCCGCCTGCCGGTGACCGCCTTCGTCCACGTGGTCGACTGCCGGGCCGGGGAGGCGGAACATTCGGAAGCGGATGGCGCTGACTGCTCCGGCCCGCGTGCCGGAAATCTCTATATCCAGTTCTGGACCTATTACGCGGACAGCGCGACGTTGCGCGGCATTCCGATCGCCGGCGACGCGGGTTATCACCCAGATGATTGGGAGGGCGTTCAAATTCGCATCGGGCCTGATGGCGGCGTGGACGAGCGGGCCTCATCCCACGAGGGCTACAACTACGCCCGCAGCGTCGCCAACTGGGGCTCCGACGCCGGGCTGGTGCCATTGAAGGACGCCGCCGAAGCCATCGGCGCCCGCGAGCCCAACGGCTGGGGCCCCGAGACCCACCTGCTGCTCGTCTCCGGTGGCAGCCACGCCGGCAACGCCGCCGGCATCCCCCATGTCGACCGCTTCACTCCCGGCCGCCGCGTCCACCTGGTCCCGCTCGAGCCGATCGCCGCCACCGACGCCTCGACCTTCGCCATCGAACCTCCCTGGCGCAAGCGCGTCTGGCGGGACCCTGAGGCGGAGGGGACCGACTAACGACCAGACCAGATTTTCACCCATAGCGGGGAAAGGCTGGACTCATCGATGGCCTACTTGGGCGGCATCCGCAGGGCGCCGTCGAGGCGGATCGTCTCGCCGTTGAGTATCTGGTTGGCGGCGATCTCGAGGACCAGGCGGGCGTACTCCTCGGGGCGGCCGAGGCGGGACGGGAAGGGGACGCCGGCCCCTAACGCCGTACGTGCTTCCTCCGGCAGGGCGGCGAGCAGCGGGGTGTCAAAGAGGCCGGGGGCGATCGTCATCACCCGCACGCCGCGGGAGGCCATGTCGCGCGCGGCTGGCAGGGTCATGCCGACGATGCCGCCCTTGGAGGCGGCGTAGGCGCTCTGGCCGATCTGGCCGTCGTAGGCGGCGATCGAGGCGGTGTTGACGCAGACCCCCCGCTCGCCCTCCGGGTCGGGATCGTTCTCGCTCATCGACGCCGCCGCCAGGCGCAGGACGTTGAAGCTGCCGATCAGGTTCACCTTGACGACGTTCGAGAAGTACTCGAGGTTGTGGGGGCCACCCTTGTGGGCGACCCGCTCGGCCCAGCCGATCCCGGCGCAGCAGACGGAGACGCGCAGGCCACCCTCGGCGCTCGCGGCGCGCTCGACCGCTGCTCCTACCGCCTCCGCGTCAGTGACGTCGACCGCGACGAAGGTCGCGCCGATCTCGGCCGCCAGCGCCTCGCCCTTCTCCGCGTTGAGGTCGGCGATGACGACTCGGGCGCCGGCACCAGCCAGCGTCCGCGAAGTCGCCGCCCCGAGCCCCGAGGCCCCTCCCGCAACCAGCGCTCCCACTCCCCCGATCCTCATCGCGGCGCAACCCTACTGCCGGCCGCTCGACGAGGTTGGTCACTTAGCGGTCCTATGGCGCCGTTAAGTGACCAACCTCGTCGAGTTCACATGCCGGCAATCCGACCGCTATAGGATTTTCGCATCGCCACCAAGGTGACGGCAAGCTCCAAGGCAGCGATCGCGGAAAGTCTCTCCGAGGCGCGGGCACGCACTCTGGAGCTGATCGAGCCGCTCGACGACGAGCAGCTCAACCGCGTCTACTCGCCGATCCTCAGCCCGCTGGCCTGGGACCTCGGCCACATCGCCAACTTCGAGGAGCTGTGGCTGGTGCAGACGGTCGGCGACCGCGAGCCGATGCACGGCGACCTCGGCCGCTTCTACGACGCGATCGAGAACCCACGCAGGACCCGCGGTGAGCTGCCGATCCTCCGCGACGCCGAGCTGCGCTCCTACATGGCCGACGTCCGCGGGCGCACCCTCGAGGTGCTCGACTCGGTCGAGATCGACCCCGATGCCGAGGACCCGCTGCTGCGAGAAGGCTTCGTCTACGAGATGCTGCTCGTCCACGAGCTCCAGCACAACGAGACGATGCTGCAGTTGCTGCAGATGGTCGACGGCTATCGGTCGCCCCTGATCGACGCCGCGCTCGCCGACCAGCCGGTCGCGAGCGCGGCTTCGCCTACGACAACGAGCGCGGCCGCCACACGGTCGAGCTGGCCGCCTTCGAGATCGATCGAACCCCGGTAGCCAACTCCGCGTATGCCGAGTTCATAGAGGACACGGGCGCCGAGCCGCCGATGTACTGGGAGCGCGATGGAGAGGGCGGATGGGTCAGCACCGCGATGGGGCGGCGGTCCCCGATCGAGCCGGCGCGCCCAGTCATCCACGTCTCCTGGGACCAGTCCGACGCCTTCGCCCGCTGGGCAGGGAAGCGGCTGCCCACCGAGCAGGAGTGGGAGGCCGCCCGCCCAGGCCTGCAGACGGTCGGGCAGGTGTGGGAATGGACGTCCTCGGATTTCCTTCCCTATCCCGGCTTTGAGGCGTTCCCATACCGGGAGTACTCCGAGGTCTTCTTCGGCCCTGAGCACAAGGTGCTGCGCGGCGGCTCGTGGGCGACGCACCCCCGCGTCGTCCGCCCCAGCTTCCGCAACTGGGACCTGCCGCGGCGAAGCCAGATCTTCGCCGGCCTGCGCTGCGCGAGGGACCTTTGATCGCGATCGACGTCCATCTCGATGCCGACGCCGCCGCGACGATGGCGCGCGACGTCCGCGCCGGCCTCTGCTCCAAGCCCAAGGAGCTGGCGCCGAAGTACTTCTACGACGAGCGCGGCTCGCAGCTGTTCGAGCGGATCACCGAATTGCCCGAGTACTACCCGACGCGGGCCGAGCGGGAGATCCTCCGCGAGCGCTCGGCCGAGATCCTCGCCGTCGCCGGCGGTCCCGGCACCCTGGTCGAGCTCGGCTCCGGCTCGGCGGCGAAGACCCGCCACCTGCTGAGCGCGATGCGCGACGCCGGCAGCCTCGACACGTACGTCCCCGTCGACATCTCCGAGGAGATCACCCACGCCACCGCCGCCTGCCTGGTCGACGAGTACCCGGGCCTGGCGATCCGCGGCCTCGTCTGCGACTTCGAGCATCACCTCGAGCGCATCCCCAGCGGCGACGGCGCCCGGCTGATCGCCTTCCTCGGCGGCACCGTCGGCAACCTCTACCCGAGGCCCCGGCGCGCCTTTCTCTCGCGGGTCGCGGCGCTGCTCGGTCCCGGCGACCACCTCCTGCTCGGCACCGACCTGGGCAAGGGGGCGGCCCGCCTCGAGGACGCCTACGACGCCGCCGCCGGCGTCACCGCCGAGTTCAACAAGAACGTCCTCGAGGTCCTCAACCGCGAGCTCGGCGCCGACTTCGACCTCGCCGCCTTCGAGCACGTCGCCCGCTACGACGGCGAGCGGGAGCGGATGGACATCCGCCTGCGCTCGCTCGCCGCGCAGGAGGTGCGCCTCGACGGCCTCGACCTGGAGATCTCCTTCGCCGCCGGCGAGGAGATGCGGACCGAGATATCGACCAAGTTCACCCGCGAGCGGCTGGAGTCCGTCTACGCCGAGGCGGGACTGGAGATGCGCGGCTGGTTCACCGACGCCGCCGGCGACTATGCGCTCAGCCTCGCCCGCCGAAGCACCGATTAGCGAGTCTCACACTGATTCCCCGTGAGCGGCGCTGATGCGGCGATTGCCACCGCCCCCCGACGCGAAGTGGAGGAGGCGGTGGTTTATCCGGGCACCTGCTGGGTGATGCAGTGGACGTTGCCGCCCCCGAGCAGGATCTCGCGGGCGGGGACGCCGACGACCTCGCGGTCGGGGAAGCAGCCGCGCAGGACCCCCGCCGCTTCCCGGTCGAAGCGCTCGTCGAGCAGCGGCAGGATGACCCGGGAGTTGCCGAGGTAGAAGTTCAGGTAGGAGGCGGCGAGGCGATCGCCGGCGCGGCGCGGCAGCGTCCCCGCGGCCGTCTCGACCCCGGCCGCCTCCTCGGCCTCGATCAGGAGCGGGCCCGGCGAGGGGATGCGCACCACCTCGAAGGGGCGGCCGCGGGCGTCGGTCGCCGCCTCGAGCCGCTCGAGGGCGTCGCGGGAGATCGCGTGCTGGGGGTCGGCCTCGTCGTCGGACCAGGTCAGCAGCACGACGCCGGGGCGGGCGAAGCAGGCGATGTTGTCGACGTGCCCGTCGGTCTCGTCGTCGTAGGCGCCGCGCCCCAGCCAGACGACCTTCTCGGCCCCCAGGTAGTCGCACAGTGCCCGCTCGACCTGCTCCCGCCCCAGCTCCGGGTTTCGGTTGCGGTTGAGCAGGCACTCCTCCGTCGTCAGCACCGTCCCCTCGCCGTCGACGTGGATGGAGCCGCCCTCGAGCACGATTGGGGCGCGGTAGCGGTCCGCCCCCTCGATCTCCAGGACCTTCGCGGCGACGCGGTCGTCGCGGTCCCAGGGGGAGTAGAGGCCGTCCTCGAGCCCTCCCCAGGCGTTGAAGCGCCAGTCGACGCCGCGCCGCCCGCCGGCGCCGCTGACGACGAACGTCGGCCCGGTGTCGCGGATCCAGGCGTCGTCGGTGGAGATCTCGACCACGCGGATCGAGGGCGACAGCAGCGAGCGGCAGCGCTCGAACTGGGCGTCGGAGACCGCCATCGTCACCGGCTCGGATGCGGCGATCTCCTCGGCCACCGCGGCAAACGCCTCCTGGGCGGGCTCCGCGCCCAGGCGCCAGTTGTCGGGACGCTCGGGCCAGGCCATCCAGCAGCCGCTGTGCGGCTCGAACTCGGCCGGCATCCGGAACCCGTCAGCGGCCGGGGTGGAGTCGATCGTCACGCTCACGTCACCTATTGTCCGTCGCATGGAGGAGTTCCGCGTCATCGTCGCTCCCGATGTGCCTCCGTCGCCGGCCCGCACGCGCCCGCCCAGCCGCTCGCCCTTCCGGATCGGCGCCGTCCAGCAGCGCTGGCATCCCGATCCCGAGGAGCACGAGGCGGCGCTGGCGGCGGGGATCAGGCTCGCAGCCGGCGAGGGAGTGCTGCTCGTCTGCCTGCAGGAGCTGACCCTCAGCCGCTACTTCGCCGTCGACCCCGCCGGCCCGGCGGCGGCCGGCGCGGAGCCCGAGGAGCTGCCCGGCGGGCCCACCCACCGCTTCGCCTCCCGGATGGCGAGCGAGACCGGCGCCCACGTTCACGCCTCGCTCTACGAGCGCGCCGAGGGCGAGGACGGGCTCGGCTTCAACACCGCGATCGTCGTCGCGCCGGGGGGAGAGCTGGTCGCGCGGACGCGCAAGCTGCACATCCCGGTCACCGCCGGTTATTACGAGGACCGCTACTTCCGGCCCGGCCCGGCCGGCCCGGAGGCCTTCCCGGTTCTCGCCCTCGGCGAGGCCCGTCTCGGCCTGCCGACCTGCTGGGACCAGTGGTTCCCGGAGGTCGCCCGCGCCTACAGCCTCGAGGGGGCGGACGCGATCGTCTACCCGACCGCGATCGGCTCCGAGCCGGACCACCCCGGCTTCGACACCGAGCCGCTCTGGCAGCGGGTGATTGTCGCCAACGGGATCGCCAACGGCACCTTCATGGTCGCGGTCAACCGCTTCGGCGAGGAGCCCCCCCTCACGTTCTACGGCAGCTCCTTCATCTCCGACCCCTACGGCCGCATCCTCGCCCAGGCTCCCCGCGATCAGCCCGCCGTCCTCGTCGCCGACCTCGACCTAGACCAGCGCCGCGACTGGCTCGAGCTGTTCCCCTTCCTCTCCACGCGGCGACCTGATGTTTACTCGCAGCTGGTCGACGCCCCGGAGGATGCCGGGTAGGGGTTCCGCTTAACTTTTTCGAGGGATCGCCTGCCGCCGTCCGAGGGCCGAGACGCCGAAAAAGTACAGGACCCTCCACCCCTACCCGGCATCCTCCGGGGCGAGGGACTCGATCGTCTCGGCAAGGCGGTCCGGAGTAACGATTGGGGTGAGGATCGGCAACGTAATCCCGCCGTCAACGAAGGCTGCTAGGCGTACCTTCATCTCCTGCGGAGTGCCGAAGATGAACATGTCTTCGATCAGCTCCCAGGGAGCGGCAGCTGCGGCCGCCTGGCGGTCGCCGGCCTCCCAGGCGGCGATCATCGGGTCGATCTGCTCGCCGTAGCCGAGCCAGCGGTAGAAGGCGGTGTAGACGGGGACGGTGATGTAGGAGGAGAACATGAAGCGCGCCAGCGGCTCGACCGCCTCGCGCTCGCCGGGAATGCAGAAGAAGCGGCAGAGGAGCTCGAAGTCCGGTGGCGCGTCCTCGAGCTGGGCGGTGACCTTGGGTAGACCGCCGAGTGGGAGGAAGTTGGTGAAGGCCCCGGCGGCTCGCTCGACGGCCAGTTCGAGCATCTTGCCGCGCAGTGCTGCAAGCACAATCGGGATTGGCCCCCCTGGAGGCGTTTCCAGCTTGAAGCCGGTATCGGTCCGCTCGCCGGCAAGCGCGGTTTGGAGGAAGTCAAGCGTCTGCCGGACCTTGCTCAGCGGCTTTTTGAATGGAATGCCGTTCCAACCTTCGACGATGCGGTCGGAGGAGGAGCCGATCCCGAGCACGAAGCGGCCGCGAGAAGCGCTGGAGAGCGCCGCTGCCTCCTGGGCCAGCAGCGCCGGCCCGCGCTGGAAGACCCCGACGATTCCAGTCCCCAGTCGCACCCGCTCGGTCCAGGCGGCACTCAGCGCGAGTGGAGTGAAGCCGTCGGGGCCGGCGGTCTCACCGCTCCAGAGGTCGGTGTAGCCGATTGCCTCGGCCCGCCTGACGTGCTCCTCGTGATCGGCGAGTGAGATGCCTGGCAGTGGCAGGGTCAGCCCCCAACGCTGAGACATAGCGCGACCCTATAGCCTGCGGCGCCGATGCCGGAGAGCTCTCAGGCCAAGCCCGACCGCAACCTCGCGCTGGAGCTCGTGCGAGTGACCGAGGCGGCGGCGCTCGCCTCCGCCCGCTGGGTCGGCCGCGGCGACAAGATCGCCGCCGACCAGGCCGCCGTCGACGCGATGCGCCACGTGCTCGACTCGGTTTCGATGGACGGCGTCGTCGTGATCGGCGAGGGCGAGAAGGACGAGGCGCCGATGCTCTTCAACGGCGAGCACATCGGCGACGGCACGCCGCCCGTCGTCGACATCGCCGTCGACCCGCTCGAGGGCACCCGCCTCTGCGCGCTCGGCATGCCCAGCGCCCTGGCGGTGATCGCGCTGGCCGAGCGCGGCACCATGTTCGACCCCGGCCCCTGCGTCTACATGGAAAAGATGGCCGGCGGCGAGGAAATCGCCGACCTGCTCGACCTCGACCGGCCGCTGCCCGAGACCCTGAAGCTGATCGCCGAGCGCAAGGGCGGCAACGTCGGCGACGTCACCGTCGTCATGCTCGACCGCCCCCGCCACGAGCAGGCGATGCGCGAAGTCCGCGAGGCGGGCGGCCGCATCCGCCTGATCACCGACGGCGACGTCTCGGCGGCGCTGCTCGCGGTCAGCGACCGTTCCCCGGTCGACCTCCTCTGGGGGATCGGCGGCACCCCCGAGGGCGTGCTCTCCGCCGCCGCCCTGAAGTCGATGGGCGGCCAGCTGCTGGGACGCCTCTGGCCCCGCGACGCCGGCGAGCGCCAGGCGGCGATCGACGCCGGCTACGACCTCGACCGCATCCTCACCGCCGCCGACCTCTGCTCGGGCGAGGACGTCTTCTTCTCCGCCACCGGCGTCACCGACGGCGACGTCCTCCAGGGGGTCCGCTACCGCGGCCCCGGTGCCACCACCGAGTCGCTGGTGATGCGCTCCCGCTCCGGCACCGTGCGCCGGGTCCACGCCCAGCACGATCGCTCCAAGCTTCGCCAGATAATCGGCGAGCGCTACGGATAGCCGGCCGCCGGAGGCTTTGCCTCGGCGTCGCGCGCGTCCCCGCAGTCGTCGCAGGGCCGTTTGTAGGGGAGCTCGCCGGTGTCGTGGACCTCGTAGCGCAGCGAGTTGATCACGGCGCCGATCAGCAGCGCCAGGCTGAGCACGTAGAACCAGAGCAGGGCGATCAGGATGAAGCCCAGGGTCGAGCCGAAGCGCGAGAGGCTGGAGACGTTCGAAAGGTAGATCGGGAAGAGCCAGTTTGCGAGCCCGGCCGCGACCGTGACGAAGGCCGCCCCGGGCCAGACCGCGCGCCACGGCATCTGCGCTTTCGGCACCGCCCAGAAGATCACAGCGCAGATCAGGAAGGTGATCAGCAGCGCCGCGCCGAGCAGCAGGACCGTGTCGATCGCCTTGATGTGGGAGAGGCCGAACGGGAGCCGGTCGGTGCTCGAGACAAGGGCGCTCTCGATCGCCGGCACGAAGATGCTGGCGGCAATGAAGAGCAGGACGACGCCGAGCATCGCGAAGGAGAAGCGCTTCTGCTCGACCCAGCCGCGGCATTCGACGTGGTAGATGCGGCAGAAGGCAGTGTCCATCGCTCCCCAGAAGGAGGCGCCGATCCAGAGCGAGCCGACGAAGGCGGCGATCCCGATCGTCGTCGAGTTGTCCTGGATCCGGCTGAGCACGTCGGTCAGCGTGTGCTGCTCGACGTTGGGGAAGAGGCGCTGGAGGTCGTTGACGACGCTGGTCTCGACCCCGCCGATCTTCAGCACCTGGCCGAATACGAAGAGGACCAGCAGGGCGAAAGGGAAGACCGCGAGCATCAGGTTGTAGGCGACCATCGCCGAGAGCCCGGTGACGTTCTCGCGGTACACGCGCTGCCAGAAGGCGCTCAGCCAGGGTCGGGGATAGGGCGGCGAGTTGGGCATTGACTTTACAAACTGAAGCGACTACCATACGAACAGTTGTTTGACTCCGCGACTTTTCGGCGCGCGGGGTCTTTTCATGCCAGGGACTAAACCATCTAGCGCAGAGAAACGAGTAGACACAAGATGCTGGTAGCAGAGCTTCAGGAGTTGGAGGAGGTCAAAACCCTCATCAATCGCGGGCAGCAGCTCGGCGTGCTGACCTTCGGCGACATCGCCTCGGCCGTGTCCGAGGTCGATCTCGACGAGTCCGACGTCGAGGACCTCTACGGGCACCTCGAGAAGTCGGGGATCGAGCTCGTCGAGGACATGGACCCGGCCCAGAAAGCGGCCGCGGACGCGATGCCCGCGGACACCGGCAAAAAAGGCCGACGCCGCCAGAAACAGGCGCTCGACCTGAAACCGGACATGACCACGGACTCCCTGCAACTGTTCCTCAAGGACATCGGCAAAGTCCGCCTGCTGACCGCGGCGGAGGAGGTCGAACTCGCCAAGCGCATCGAGCGCGGCGACCTCGACGCGAAGCAGAAAATGGTCGAGTCCAACCTGCGCCTGGTCGTCTCGATCGCGAAAAACTACCGGAACCAGGGCCTTCCCTTCCTCGACCTGATCCAGGAGGGGACGCTGGGCCTAGTCCGCGCGGCGGAGAAGTTCGACTACCGCAAGGGGTTCAAGTTCTCCACCTACGCGACCTGGTGGATCCGCCAGGCGATCGCCCGCGCCCTGGCCGACAAGGCGCGGACGATCCGCATCCCGGTCCACGTGGTCGAGAAGCTGAACAAGATCGGCCGTGCCGAGCGCAAGCTGGTGACCGAGCTGGGTCGCGAGCCGACCCCGGAGGAGATCGCCGAGGTGACCGGGATCGATCCCGAGGAGGTCGACTCGATCAAGCGCTCCGCCCAGGCCCCGGTCTCGCTGGAGAAGCCGGTCGGCGACGAGGAGGAGTCCGAGTTCGGCCAGTTCATCGCCGACGAGAAGGCCGAGTCCCCGTTCGACCGCGCCGCGGACCTGCTGACCAAAGAGGCGCTGAAGGAGGCGCTGGAGAACCTCTCCTACCGCGAGCGCCGCGTCCTCGAGCTTCGCTACGGGCTCGGCGGCGAGCACCCGCGCACGCTCGACGAGGTCGGCCGCACCTTCAACGTCACCCGCGAGCGGATCCGCCAGATCGAGAACCAGAGCCTGAAAAAGCTGCAGTCCCTTGGCGAGGCCCAAAAACTGCGCGAGGTCGCCTGACGACGCGGCCGGCGGCGTCCTCGATCGCTTGTGTGCGAAGCACACGGCGCTCACTGCGTCCTTGCCAGCCACGCCCGTCAGCGTTAAGGACTTAGAGCATCCCGGCCGATAGAGGTCGGGATGTTCGAGATCGACTCAGCGCTGCGCACGCTCATCGAGCGGGGCGGCTCCGACCTTCACGTCAAGGTCAACGCGCCGCCGATCGTCCGCCTCCACGGCGAGCTGGCCCACCTCGAGGGCTACCAGCCGCTCAGCTCCGAGGACACCGAGAAGGCGTTCCACGACATCGCCGAGGCCCGCTCGCAGACCGAGTTCGAGGAAGCGGGCGAGGCTGACTTCTCCTACTCGATCCCGGGCCTGTCCCGCTTCCGCGTCAACACCTTCAAGCAGCGCGGCACGATCTCGATCGTCTGCCGCGCGATCCCCTTCGACATCCGCTCGGTCGAGGAGCTGGGACTGCCGCAGGTGGTCACCAACCTCGCCGAGGAGCAGCGCGGGATCATCCTCGTCACCGGCACCACCGGCTCGGGCAAGTCGACGACGCTGGCGGCGATGATCGACCACATCAACCGCACGCGCACACACCACATCGTCACGCTCGAGGATCCGATTGAGTACCTGCACGAAGACAAACAGTCGATCGTCAACCAGCGCGAAGTCGGCTCCGACACCGAGAGCTTCGGCCGCGCGATGCGGCGAGTGCTGCGGCAGGACCCCGACGTGATCCTGATCGGCGAGATGCGCGACGAGGAGACCGTGCGCACCGCCCTCTCCGCGGCCGAGTCAACCGCATCATCGACTTCTTCCCGCCCCACCTCCAGCACCAGGCCCGGGTGATGCTCTCCTCGACCCTGAAGGGCGCGATCGCCCAGCGCCTCGTGCCCGACGTGACCGGCGACGGCCGCGTCCCCGCCTCCGAGGTGCTCGTCGTCACCGGCCGCGTCCAGGATCTGATCATGAACCCGGAGGAGACCGGCAAGATCACCGAAGTGATCGCCGAGGGCGAGTACTACGGCATGCGCACCTTCGACCAGTCCCTTCTCGGCTACGTGATGGAGGGCAAGATCTCCGAGCAGGTCGCGATGGACTACGCCTCCAGCCCCCACGACTTCAAACTGATGCTTTCCGCCGGCGGCCAGCGCGCGAGCGGCATCGAGCAGCTCGCAAGCTAGAGAAGCGATTAGAACGGGTGTCCGCTGGGCGGGCCCTGTGGCTTAGTACGGCTCAAGCGCGGGACATCCGAGGTCGATCAACTGGCGATGGGCCCACTCGACCGCCTGCGCCGTCATCTCGGCAAGCTCGCCCGCAGCGAGAGCGGCATGGCGCTCCCGGTCGCCCTCTTCGCGATGATCGCCGGCATGGCGCTGGCGAGCGCGGCGGTGGTGGCGACGGTCAACGTCCAGAAGGGTTCCCACCGCGACGCCTCGACCAAGAGCGCGATCGCCGTCGCCGATGCCGGAGCGAACATCGCCCGAGCGCGGATCGACCGCTACGCGGTGGTGCTGGCGACCCAACCCTGTCTGAGGACGGGCAGCACCGGCACGCTCGAAGGCACGGTCGCCGAAAGCGACGGCTGGTGCCCGGCCGTCAAGGGAACGGTGGGGGGCGGCAGTTACTCCTACCGCGTCAGCCCGGCCGGCTCGATCTGCGGCGAATACAAGCTCTGCGTGGTCTCCACTGGCACCGTTGCGGAAGTGAGCCGGCGGATCGAGGTCGCCTACAACGAATCGGCAGTGGAAGAAACGATCGAAGAAAAAACCAGCGGCGAAAAAACCAGTGGCGAAGAAAGCAGCGGCACCACCCAGCAGGGTGGATCGACCGCGGTCGAGGGCCTGATCGGACAGGAAGGGATCGAAATCAACGGCAACGCCGACATTCGGGTCAGCATCGGGACCAACGGCAACGTGACCGCGGTCGGCAACGCCGACGTCTGCGGCAATATCCGTCACGGCGTCGGGAAGGCATGGCAGACCACTGGCAACGCCAAACAGTGCCCCGGCTACACCGTGAGCGAAGGGAACAAGTCCCTGCCTCCGGTGAGCAGCTTCATGCCGTCGAACATCGCCACCAGCAACTCCGACTACCGCCTGGTCCGGTGCACCAAGACCAAACCGAAACCTGAACCGACGGGCTGCGAACTCGACACCTACAGCGGCAACAGGAACTCGACCAAACCCTGGAACCCGGGCACCCGCGCGATCACGCTCGACGCCAACAACACCCTGACGGTCAGCGGCGGCGACTACTGGGTCTGCTCGCTGAGCGTGAGCGGAAACGCCCAGCTGATCATGGCCGCCAGCGCTCAGGTCCGCTTCTTCTTCGACACGCCCGAGAACTGCGGCCTTTCCTCAGGGGCCGCTCAGATCTCCCTCACGGGAAACAGCCGGATCGCATCCACCAACAAAACCGTGATGCCGGCGTTCTATTTGCTCGGCTCGACCAAAACCCCGACCACCGTCAGCCTCGGCGGCAACGCCAATACCGAAGACGAATTCGTCGTCTACGGGCCCAACACGACCATGAACATCGTCGGCAACGCGACCTACAAGGGCGTGATCGCGGGCCAGAAGATCGTCGTCACCGGCAACGGCAAGGTGGAAAACGACGCCTCCTACAAACCACCGGTCGAAATCACCCCGGTCGCGGAAGTCGGAAAAACCGAAGAAGGCAAAAAAACCGGCGGCGAACCCAAAAAAACGACGGTCACGAAGGCGCGCTACTACTCGCCGCAGCTCTACGTCGAATGCAGCGGCACCGCGACCGGCGCGGCGCCGAACTCCAACTGCTGATCCTGCTCCAGCCGCCGGCCTGGTTCCGGCGAGGCGTTTCGCCCAGCACTCAAGCCGGGAGCCGATTCTGCCGAGCTAGTAAGCGAACGTATGAGGGAGAAGCTCAACGAAAACCCCCTGATGCAGGTCGCCGTGATCGGCGTGCTGTTGCTCGCCGCCGGCATCTTCGTGATGTCCTCGATGGGCGGTCAGAGCGGCGGCGAAGAATCCGAATCGAGCGCGGCCTCGCCGACGAGCGCTGGCACCGAAGGCACGACCGGAGCCCCGGCCACGAGCCAGGCGCCGGTCGGCCTCTCCGCCGCCCTGGCGATGGTGAGCCAGGCCTCCGCCGGCTCCGCGCCGCCGCTGCCGCACCCGGTGCTCGCGGCCTGGAATGCCGACAAGACCGTCGTCCTGCTCTTCGTCCACGACGGCGGCATCGACGACCAGCTGGTCAAGAATGCCACGGCACGACTCGCCGCCCTGCCCGAAGCGGCGACCTTCATCGTCCCGGCCAGCAAGATCTCCCGCTACGCCGCGGTCACCGAGGGCGTGGGCGTCTCCCGCGTGCCGGCCCTCGTCGTCGTGCGGCCCAAGCGCCTGCATCAGACGATCCCGACCGCCTCGGTCAGCTACGGCTTCCAGAGCGGTGAGAGTGTCGTGCAGGCGGTGATCGACGCCGGATACAAGGGCCCGACCGTCCCCTATCACCCTTGAGCATGGACTCACGGGATTTCCCGAGCCATCTGCGCCCGGTCCCGAGCTCCGGCGACTCGACCGCTCCGGCGCTGGAGCCCCCCGCATCCGGCACCCCCGGCCTGACGCCGCCGGTCGCCCGCGGGCGCTCCAGCGGCTTCGTCACCGACGTTCTGGTCGACCTCGGCTTCGTGCCGGAAGACCGCGCCCGCCAGGCGATCGAAGCGGCACGGACGGCGGGGAAGCCGCCTGAGCACCTGCTGCTCGAGCAGGGGGCGATCGACGCCGATCAGCTCGCGAGGGCGGTGGCCGAGCGCTACGGCCTCGACCACATCGACCTCGCCGCCTTCCAGGTGGACATGGCTGCGGCGAACCTGATCTCGGTGAACACGGCGCGCCGCTATAAGGCGCTCCCGGTCGGGTTCGCGGACAAGCAGACGCTGATCGTCGCGATGGCAGATCCGACGAACGTCCTCGCCGTCGACGACATCCAGATCGCGACGGCGCTCGACTGCCGCGTCGCGGTCGCCACCGAGGAGGACATCGAAGCGCTGATCGGCCGTCTCAACACGCTGCAGAGCGCGGTCAGCGAGGCCGTCAGCGAGGGCGAGGCGGAGGACGAGCTGGCCGAGGTCAGCGACATCGAAGTCAGCGCCGAGGACGCGCCCGTGATCAAGCTCGTCTACAGCATCCTCGGCCAGGCGGTGGGGGAGGGGGCTTCGGACGTTCACTTCGAGCCGGCCGAGGGAGAGATGCGGGTCCGCTTCCGCATCGACGGCGTGCTGCGCGAGGCGGCCCACGTGCCGAAGCGGATGATCAACGCGGTCGTCTCGCGGGTCAAGATCATGAGCGACCTCAACATCGCCGAGAAGCGCGTGCCGCAGGACGGGCGCGTCAGCGTCACGGTCGAGGACCGCCGCATCGACCTGCGCGTGACGACCCTGCCGACCCAGCGCGGCGAGGGGGCGACGATCCGCATCCTCGACAAGGACAACGCCCAGCGCTCGCTCGACGACCTCGGCATGGACGGCCCGGCGCGCGAGCGCTTCGAGAACGCATTCCGCCAGGCCTACGGCGCCGTCCTCGTCACCGGCCCGACCGGCTCGGGCAAGTCGACGACCCTGTACGCGGCGCTGGGGGAGATCAACGAAGTCGAGAAGAACATCATCACGATCGAGGACCCGGTCGAGTACCAGATAGACGGGATCAACCAGATCAACGTCAACCGCAAGGCCGGGCTCGACTTCGCCACCGGCCTGCGCTCGATCCTGCGCGCCGACCCCGACGTCGTCATGGTCGGCGAGATCCGCGACGGCGAGACGGCGCGGATCGCGATCGAGGCGGCGCTGACCGGCCACATGATGCTGACCACGCTGCACACCAACGACGCCCCGGGGGCGATCACCCGCCTGACCAAGATGGGCATCGAGGCCTTTCTCACGGCGTCCGCTGTCGACTGCGTGGTCGCCCAGCGCCTCGCGCGCAAGCTCTGCAGCCATTGCAAGCGGCGGGCGATCGTTCCGCCGCAGGCCCTGGCCGAAGCGGAGGTCCGAGTCGGCGCCGAGATCGAGGCCTACGAGCCGGTCGGCTGTAGCCGCTGCAACCAGAGCGGTTACCGCGGCCGGGTCGGCATCTACTCGGTGATGGGGATGAGCGAGCGGATCAAGGAGATGACGGTCTCGCAGGCCCCCCAGGCGGAGGTCGGAGCGGTCGCCCGCGAAGAGGGGATGCTCACGCTGCGCGAGGACGGCGTCGCCAAGGTCCGCAGCGGCCTGACCAGCCTTGAGGAGGTCATCCGTGTCACGACGTAATCGATTCCGGGTATCGAGGAATCGGGCCGGAAGGACGATCTAGAGCTTATGGATTTCGATTTCTCAGAGGTCCTGGGCCGCATGGTCGAGGTCAAGGCCTCCGACGTGCACCTGACCGCCGGCTCGCCGCCGGCGATCCGCGAAAAGGGAAGGATCGAGCCGATGCAGGGCTTCCCGGTGCTCTCCGGCCAGGAGACGCGCGAGGTCGTCTACAGCATCCTCAACGACGACCAGCGCAAGCGCTTCGAGAACAACAAGCAGCTCGACTTCGCCTACGCGATCCCGAACGTCGCCCGCTTCCGCGTCAACTGCTTCTTCCAGCGCGGCTCGGTCAGCGCCGCCTTCCGGCTCGTGCCGCAGGACATCCCGGCTCTCGACTCGCTCGGGGTGCCCCCGGTCCTGCGTGAGCTCGCGGCCAAACCGCGCGGCTTCGTCCTCGTCACCGGCCCGACCGGCTCGGGCAAGTCGACGACGCTGGCGGCGATGATCGACGTGATCAACTCCGAGCGCCAGGACCACATCCTCACGATCGAGGACCCGATCGAGTTCCTGCACCAGCACAAGCGCTCGATCGTCAACCAGCGCGAGGTCGGCGCCGATGCCCCCGACTTCGCCCTCGGCCTTCGCGCGGCCCTGCGAGAGGACCCCGACGTCATCCTCGTCGGCGAGATGAGGGACCTGGAGACGGTCTCGACCGCGCTGACCGCGGCCGAGACCGGGCACCTCGTCTTCGCAACGCTCCACACCCAGTCGACGGCTCAGACCGTGGACCGGATCATCGACGTCTTCCCGCCCCAGCAGCAGGGGCAGGTGCGAACCCAGCTCTCGATCGCCCTGCAGGGCATCGTCACCCAGCAGCTGCTGCCGACCGCCGACGGCATGGGCCGCGCCGTCGCCTGCGAGGTCCTGGTCCCGACGCCGGCGATCCGCAACCTGATCCGCGAGGGCAAGACCCACCAGATCTACGCCGCCGTGCAGACCTCAGGGGCGGTGGGGATGCAGACGATGGACGCCGACCTGGTGCGGCTCGTGCGGGCGGGGAAGATCACCCGCTCCATTGCCGAGCAGCGTGCCTCGGTGCCGGAGGAGTTGAAGCGGCTGCTCGGGGGCGGCATGCTCGAAGCGCCGGCGGCACTCGTCGGCAACGGAGCGACGCAGCCCTCGCAGCCCTCGACTGCCCCCCCCGCCTACAGCCAGGAGGCCTAACCGATGGCAGGCGCGACCACCTTCGCCTTCCGCGCGATGGACCTGGCAGGCGCGGCGACCGCGGGCGAGGTCGAGGCCGAGTCCAAGGCGCAGGTCACCGACCAGCTGCGCCAGCGCGGCCTGATCGTCCTCGACGTCAGCGAGAAGAGCGAGCCCTTCAAGATCGAGAATCTCTGGCGTCAGTGGCAGGGCGTCGACATGCGCGAGCTTGCCGTCTACTCCCGCCAGTTCGCGACCCTGGTCGCCTCCGGCATGCCGATGCTGCGCACCCTGCACTCGCTCGAGGAGCAGACGCAGGACGAAGAGATTCGCGAGGCGACCGCAGGCGTCCGCGCCGATGTCGAGGCCGGCAGCACCCTGGAGCAGGCGATGGGCCGCCATCCGCGGGTCTTCGACCGCCTCTTCCGGGCGATGGTGCGCTCCGGAGAGCAGTCGGGGCGCCTCGAAGACGCGCTCGACCGGATCGCCTTCCAGGTGGAGAAGACCGACGCCCTGCGCCGTCAGGTCAAATCGGCGCTGATGTACCCGGCGCTCGTCTTCGGCGTCGCGGTCGTCGTGCTGGTCGCGATCGTCGTCTTCGTGATCCCGGTCTTCGTCACCGTCTTCAAGGAAATCGCCGCCGAACACCCGGGCGAAAGCTCGTCCTTGCCGGCGCCGACGCAGCTCTGCGTCGGCGTCTCCAACGCCCTCACCGGCTACTGGTTCGCGATCATCCCCGGCTTGGTGCTGACGGCCGTCCTCTTCTTCCGCTGGAAGCGGACCGAACGCGGCAAAGAAGCCTGGGATCGATTCACGCTGCGCCTCCCCTTCAAGATCGGCGACGTGATCCAGAAGGTGGCGCTGGCGCGCTGGTCGCGCACCTTCTCCGGCTCGGTCTCCTCCGGCGTGCCGATGCTGCAGGCGATCAAGCTGACCGGCGAGACCGCCGGCAACGTCGTGATCGAACAGGCGATGGACGACGTCTATGCCTCGGTTTCCCGCCGATGGTCGGCCACATGGTCGCGGTCGGCGAGGAGACCGGGCAGCTGGAGCACATGATGAGCAAGATCGCCGACTTCTACGAGGCCGAGGTCGACGCCAAGGTCAAGGCGCTCACGGCCCTGATCGAGCCCCTGATGATCGTCTTCGTCGGCAGCATGGTCGGCTTCATCGTCATCTCGATGTACCTGCCGCTGCTCAGCCTCTACGAAAAGATCGGAAGCTGAGCCGCTACCCGGTTCTTTGCAGGTGATTTACCGCCTTTTCGCACTTGAGGTGATTGCCTGACTTTTCGGCCTACGAAGCCCAAATTTCGGGGATCAAGTCGACCGGCCCACTGTCGATGAGCTTTGCGTGATGAATCTGCCAGTGCCTCGGTGCAATAGGCAAACCCGCCGTGAGGCGGGGGCGCAAAGCCGTCGGGACTCAGACGTACGAGTCAGCCGGGCTACCACCGGGGTCGACAGACACCACGTGGCTGAGATGCGACGGGGCTCTGGCTCAACGTTTAGGAACCAAGGAGGTCCCTGATGTTTATCCAGAATCTCCGGGCCAAGGTTGGCGCCCGGCTCAACGGCGACAGCGAGGCCGGCTTCACGCTGATCGAGCTCCTCGTCGTCATGCTCATCCTCGGAATCCTGGCCGCGATCGCGCTGCCGGCGTTCTTCAACCAGCGCGAAAAGGCCGGCGACGCCAAGGCCAAGGAGACCGTGCACACGGCTCAGGTCGCGATCGAGACGTGCGCGACCGAACACGGCGGCTCCTACTCAACCTGCAATCTGGCAGCCCTGCACGCA